>ERZ869909.3016-NODE-3016-length-10224-cov-8.837390_pt1 | contig 10224 bp, 8 predicted proteins | sample MGYA00520892_ERZ869909 | MGnify/ENA primary metagenome ERZ869909 (study PRJEB32215, sample SAMEA104723947) | bioreactor metagenome | biome: bioreactor; feature: anaerobic bioreactor; material: water | place: China | collected 2015-03-12 ... | reverse complement strand
CGCGGTCGCGGGCCTCCACGCCGCGCGTGCCTCACCGCACCACGTCGAGTACGAGCGGCGGGCGCGCCGCGGCGCCGCCGTCGGCGACGGCATCGTCGGCGACGGCATCGGCGACGATGTCGGCGACGACGACGTCGGCCGCACCGTCCAGCGCGCGCCTGGCCGCGTCCAGCCCGCGCCCGCCCCGGTGCACGAGCGTCAGGATCGCGTCGCCCGCGCGCAGGACGTCGCCCACCCTGGCGTGGACGATGGCACCGACGCCGAGGTCGAGGGCATCGCCCTTCCGGGCGCGACCGCCCCCGAGGGCGGCCACCGCGGCGCCCACGCGCTCGGCGTCCAGGAACGCGAGCGCGCCGTCGCGGTCGGCCGCGTACGTCCACCTGTCGGGTGCTACGTCGAGGCTGTCGAGCGCACCCACGTCGCCGCCCTGGGCCGCGATCCAGAGCTCGAACCGCTGCAGCGCCCGCCCCTGGTCCAGCGCGGCTTCGGCGGCCTCGCGGCCGCCTGGCAGGCCGGCGGCGTCGAGCAGTTCGGTCGCGAGCACCACGACGAGCTCGCGGAGATCCGCCGGTCCGCCGCCGCGCAGCGTGGCGACGGCCTCGCGAACCTCGAGCGCGTGTCCGACGGCGCTGCCGAGCGGTTCATCCATCCGCGACAGGACCGCGCGGACCGAGCGGCCGGCACGGCGGCCGATGTCGACCATGGTCGCCGCGAGGGCGCGCGCCTCGTCGACCGTGCGCATGAACGCACCACGCCCCACCTTCACGTCCAGGACGATGGTGCGGGCGCCACCCGCGAGCTTCTTGCTCATGATCGACGAGGCGATCAGCGGCAGCGACGCCACCGTCGACGTCGCGTCGCGAAGCGCGTACAGCATGCCGTCGAGGGGAGCGAGGGCGCGGGTCTGTCCGGTGACCGCCACGCCCACCCCGCGGACCACGGCGAAGAACTCCTCCTGGGTCAGCTCGGCGCGGAAGCCCGGGATCGACTCGAGCTTGTCGATCGTGCCGCCCGTGTGGCCCAGGCCGCGGCCCGACATCTTCGCCACGGTCGCACCCAACGAGGCCAGCAGCGGGGCGAGCACCAGCGTGGTCTTGTCGCCCACCCCACCGGTGGAGTGCTTGTCGACCGAGTGCGGGAACGCCGCCAGGTCGAGGCGGCCACCGCTGTCGGCCATGATCTGGGTCAGGTCCGCCGTCTCCTCGGGGGTCATGCCGCGCCAGACGACCGCCATCAGCCAGGCGGCCACCTGGTAGTCGGGCACGTCGCCGCGCTGGTAACCGCCGAGGAAGGCCTCCAACGTGGCGCGATCATGCGCCTCGCCGCGGCGTTTGGCCGCGATGACGTCGGTCGCCCGGGGGGTCGTGGTGCCGTCCATGCCCCATGCTACGCGCCCGAGCCCCGAAGCGCCTCCCGGGCCTCCGCTGCCTCGTCCCAGGGGATGGTTCCGTCCGGCCGCTGCAGCGTTCGTTCGTGGCCCTTGCCCGCGAGCAGCACGACGTCGCCGGGACGGGCGAGCGCCAGCACGCGGCGGATGGCGAGGCGGCGGTCCGGCACCACGTGGAACGTCTCGCCCTCGACCCCGCCGGCGGCGCGCGCGCCGCCGGCGATGGCGTCCAGGATCGCGCCGAGTTCCTCGCTGCGGGTGTCGTCCTCGGCGAAGACGGCGACGTCGGCCCGGGTGACGGCGACGGCGCCCAGCTCCGGGCGCTTACGGCCGTCCCGTTCGCCAGGGGCGCCGATCAGGACCAGCCGGCGGCCGCCGGGCGCCGGCGTCACCGCCGCCAGGGCCGCCTCCAGCGCCGGCGGGGTGTGCGCGAAGTCGACGATCACCGCGAAGGGGGACTCCTGGACCCGCTGCATCCGCCCGCGCACGCCGGCGAAGCTGCGCAACCGGACCACGCCGTCCGCCACCGGCACGCCGAGCGTCTCGGCCGTCGCCAACGCGGCCAAGGCGTTCGCGACGTTGTAGCGTCCCGCCATCGGCAGCTCCGCCGACCAGGCGGTGGCCCCGCGCGCCACGGTGAAGCGCTGGCCGCCGTCGGGCGTCGCCACGACGTCGTGCGCGCGCAGATCGGCGTCGGTGCCGAGGGCGTAGGTCGTCACCGGGCCACGAGCCGCGGCGGCGAACGCGGGGAAGTGGGGGTCGTCGCGGTTCAGCACGGCGGCGGCGGCCTGCGCCACCAGCGCCGTCTTGGCGGCGCGGTAGGCGTCGAAGGTGCCGTGCAGGTCCAGGTGCTCCGGCGTGAGGTTGGTCCAGGCCATGACCGCGAAGGGCACGTCCGCCAGTCGCTGGAGCGCCGACGCGTGCGAGCTCGCCTCGAGCACGGCGAAGCGGGCGCCGAGCTCGCGCGCGCGGGCGAGGTGGGCCTGCACCTCGGTGGCCTCGGGAGTGGTGAAGCCGGCTTCGGGCGCCTCTTCGGCGCGTCCGAAGCGGACCGCGGCCGTCGACAGCAGGGTCGCGCGCGCTGCGGCACCGTCGCCTTGCAGCAGGTGATGGAGGATGGCTGCGGTGGTCGTCTTGCCGTCCGTGCCCGTCACGCCCGCGACCGCCAGCGAGCGGCCGGGGTGCCCGTGGAACGCCGCCGCCAGGGCCGACGTCGCCCGCCGGTCGTCGCCGACGACCACGTACGGCACCGGCAGGCCGACCAGGCCGGGGCGCGTGCCGACGATCGCCACCGCGCCGCGGGCGAGCGCCTCGGGGACGAAGTCGTGGGCGTCGTGCCGAGCGCCGACGCGGGCGACGAACAGCCAGCCGGGTCGCACCCGGTCCGCCTGCTGGGCGATGCCGAACACGAGCGGGTCGGCGGCGTGCGCGGCGTCCCCGAGGTCGGCCCGCTCCCCGAACGCGTCGCGCAGCAGGTCCCGCAGGCGCACGCCCGCACGGGCCGCCGGGGTCACCGCACCACCGGCACCGCCAGGCCGTGCCGCTCGAGCAGGTCGAACACGGCGGCGCGGTCCCCGGTACGGGCGACGACGTCGTACCGGTCGGCGTCCACGACGACGACCGGGGACAGGTCGTAGGCCTCGACCCATGCCTCGTAGAGGTCGCCGAGGCGGGTCAGGTAGGCGTCCTCGATCCGCTGTTCGAAGGCACGCCCGCGGGCCGCGATGTGGGCGCGCAGGGTCGGCAGCGACGCGCGCAGGTAGACGAGCAGGTCCGGCGGGCGCAGCGTCCGCCGCACCGCGTCGTACATCGTGGTGTAGGCGTCGAAGTCGCGGCGGTCCATGACCCCGGCGTCGTGCAGGGCCCTGGCGAACACGGCCGCGTCCTCGTACACGGTCCGGTCCTGGATCACCCGTCCCCCGGGGTTCACCTGCGCGAGGTGCTGGCGCAGGCGCGTGGCGAGGAAGAACATCTGCGAGTGGAACGCGTAGCGCGGCATGTCGCGATAGAAGTCCGTCAGGTACGGGTTCTCGTCCACCGCCTCGTAGACCGGGGTCAGGTGGAAGCGGGCCGAGGCGAGCCCTGTCAGGGTCGACTTGCCAGCGCCGATGTTGCCCGCCACCGCCACGAACACGCCCGCCAATGTACCGCACGCGAGGGTCCCGGCAGCGGCCGTGCTATCGTCGGTCAGCCGATGGAAGAACGACCTCCGAGTCGCCCGCGACTCGCGCTCCTCCCCCTGATCCTGATCCCCCCGATCGTGTGGGTCCTCACTCGGGCCTTCGCGCAGACGGAACCGACGGCCGCCGGCGTGACCGGTGGCCAGGTCGCCCTGCTGCTGGTGCTGCTGCTCCTGTCGGGCCTCATGTCGGGGTCGGAGACGGCCCTCACCGCTCTCGGCGAGTGGAAGCTCCGGCAGCTGCGCGACGAGGGCAAGGACCCCAGCGGCCTGTTCGCCCTCTTGGAGCGGTCGCCCACCCGGTTCATCACCACGCTGCTGATCGGCAACAACCTGGTGAACATCGCGGCCACGGCGCTGGTCACCCAGATGAGCATCCAGCTGTCGCGCAGCGTCGGCTTCTCGGAGGCTGCCGCCGTCGCCTACGCCACGGCGCTGATGACGGTCCTCGTGTTGATCTTCGGGGAGATCACGCCCAAGTCCATCGCCGTCCACCATCCGCTGCGTTTCGCCCAGCTCGTGATCCGGCCCGTGCACCTGCTGTCGATCGTGCTGTACCCGGTGGGCCGAGCCTTCGCGTGGTTCACCGCCTGGGTCCTGCGCGCGTTCCGGCTCGAACCGACGGACGATCCGCTGATCACGGAGAACGAGTTGCGGCTCATGCTCCGCTCCGCCGAGGAGTCGGGCGTGATCGAGGCCTCCGAGCAGGAGATGATCCGGGGGGTGATCGACCTCGAGGAGACCGTCGTCCGCGAGGTGATGACCCCGCGGGTCGACGTGGTGGCCATCTCCGAGGACGCGTCGCTCCGGGACCTGTTGACGGCCACCACCGAGCACGGCTACAGCCGCCTGCCCGTGTACCGCGACAACATCGACGACGTGCGCGGCATCGTCTACGCCCGCGACCTGCTGCGCTTCCTGGGCAACGACGTGAACCTCGAGGCGACCCGCGTCGGCGACCTCATGCACCCGCCGCAGTACGTGCCGGAGACCACCTCGGTCCTCGACCTCATGCGCGACATGCGCCTGCGCAAGAACCACCTCGCGGTGGTCGTGGACGAGTTCGGCGGCACCGCCGGGCTGGTGACCCTCGAGGACATCATCGAGGAGATCACCGGCGAGATCTACGACGAGACCGACGAGGAGGAGGAACTCGACTTCGAGGAGCTCGCCGACGGTTCCGTCCGGATCCGCGCCTCGGTCCACCTCGAAGAGGTCGAGGACCGGTTCCGCCTCGAGCTGGGCGACGAGGGCGAGTACGACACCCTCGCCGGCTTCCTCATCGCCGAGCTGGGCCGCATCCCGCTGGTCGGGGAGTCGCACACGGTGGCGGGCCTGCGCTTCACGGTGGAGGAGGCCGACGAGCGGCGGGTGACGCTGGTGCGCGCCGAGCACGTCGGGGCCCAGCCCGAGGGCGAGCCGGAGTCGGCGGCGCCCACCGAGGCCTGACGCGTCGTCCAGCCGCGGCGACCCCGTGGCGCGGCGGTCGGTTCAGCGCTCGGCCGCGTCCACGTAGCGCCGGGCCACCCGCGCGCCGATCCTCGTGAGCAGCTCGTACGCGAAGGAGCCCGCCTCGTGCGCGACCTCGGCGGCGTCCGGTGCGGCGCCGCCGACGACGTCGACACGTTCGCCGACCTCGACCTCGCCGTCGGGTCCCAGGTCCACCATGAGCTGGTCCATGCACACCCGACCGGCCACGGGCACGCGACGTCCGCGCCAGCCGAGCCGTCCCCGGTTCGACAGCGACCTCGGGTAGCCGTCGGCGTACCCCACCCGAACGGTCGCGACGACCGTTCGGCGCGCCGCCGTCCAGGTGGCGCCGTACCCGATCGTGGTGCCGGCCTCCACCCGCTTCGCGAAGGTGACGGGGGCGTCCCAGCGGAGCGCCGGCCGCAGGCCCGGAACGCGCCGCGCGACCCATGCCGAGGGCGCCACGCCGTACAGCGCGATGCCCGGCCGCACCAGGTCGAACGACGCGTCGGGGCGCAGCAGGGTGGCCGCCGAGTTGGCCGCGTGGGCCCACCGCGGCCGCAGCCCGTGTCGCTCGAGACGCTCCAGCAGCTCGCGGAACGCGACCAGCTGGCGCTCCGTGCGGCCGTCGCGGTCCAGCGCATCGGGCTCGTCGGCCGTCGCGAGGTGCGTCCACACGCCGACGAGCTCGGCAGCGCGCGAGCGCGCCACCGCCGCGGCGAGGGCCGGGCCCGCGTGGGCGGAACCGCCCAGACGGCCCATGCCGGTGTCGACCTTCAGGTGCACGTGCGCCCGCCCAGGCGCGCCCGCCGCCTCCAAGGCCGTCAGGTCCCCTGGAGCGGCGACGGTGAGGGCGACGCCGGCTTCGACCAGCTCGGGGATGCGCTGCCGCACCGGGCCGAACAGCAACACCATGCCGTCCAGACCGGCCGCGCGGAGCGCCAGCGCCTCGTCGGCGGTCGCGACCCCGAAGGCGTCCGCGCCCGCGGCGCGCAACGCACGGGCGACGGTCGCCATGCCGTGCCCGTAGGCGTCGGCCTTCACGGCCGCCAGCAGCAGCGGACCGCTCCCCGTGTCGCCCGTGCCGCGGCGGCCCACGCCACCCGCGGCATGCGAGCGGAGCAGCGTCAGGTTGTGACGCAACGCGTCGAGGTCGACGGTCGCCCACGGGGCGTCGGGCGAGGCCTCGGCGAACGGCGGGTCCGCCGGGCCGTCGACGGAGCGGGACGCCGGGGCCACCGAGGGGTCACCGGCCCCAGGCCGTGCGCCGCTCGACCCACTTGACCATGCTCGACGCGGCCAGGGTCAGCGCGATGTAGAGGATCGCGACCGTGTTGTACGGGGGGAACGTGAGGAACGATCCCGCCTGGAACTCGCGCGCCCGCTGGGTGATGTCGCGCACCGACAGGATCGACAGCAGCGCCGTGTCCTTGAGCATGGCGATGAACTCGTTGCCCAGCGGCGGCACCACGATGCGCAGCGCCTGCGGCAGCACGACGTAGCGGGCCGTCTGGCCGGCCGTCAGGCCCAGCGAACGGGCGGCTTCGACCTGCCCGCGCGGCACCGCTTCGATGCCGGCACGGAAGATCTCGGCCATGTAGGCGGCGTACCCGAGCGCCAGCGCGACGACGCCGCGCGTCATGCGGTTCATGTCGATCAGGCCACCGCTCAGCTCGCGCAGCGCGCCCTGCAACGGGAAGCCGACGTACAGGATCACCACCAGCATGGGCACGCCGCGCAACGCGTCGACGTACATCTCGGCGAGGATCGTCAGGGGGTGCTGTCCGCCGTACCGCGAGGCCAGCGCCAAGGCGCCCGAGAGGAAGGCGAGGGCGACCAATGCGGCGCCGGCCCGGGCCGGCCCGGGGGGCAGGAACGACACGCGCCACAGCTCCGCGTGTTCCGGCGGCGCGTCGGCGAGGGGCACGAGCGCGGCGGCGACCTGCCCCTCCACCAGGCGGGCGACGGCCGTGGCGGGGGTGTCCACGGCGCGGATGGCCAGGCTGGGGGTTCCCTCGCCGGCCTCGCCCCACGAACCGGTGCGCAGACGGTCGGCGAGGTGCTGCGGCGTTCCCTGCACGAAGGCCACCCGCGCGTTCGGCGACGCGCTTCCGAGCAGCACGTACGTGTGGGCCGGACGGGTGTACGCCACCAACGCGCCGACCGCGGCCGCCACGGCCAGCAGGCCGGTGCGCCACCAGATCGCCGGTCCGGCGCGCAGGGCCATGAGGCCGGCCAGCACCAGGCCGAGGACCGCCGCCGCCACGTACGCCGCGGCCGTGGCCCCGATCGTGACGCCGATGCCGGGCAGGATGAAGGCGAGCGCCCGGCGGTAGTTGTCGGTGGTGACGAACAGCAGGGCGGCGAACGGCAGACCGGACAGCAGCACCAACGTGCTGGCACGCGGGCCACGCCGGCGCGCGGCGGCCCTCCGTCCCGGTCCGGTCGGCGCGGTCACGCCGGCGCCCCGCCCCGCGTCCGGTGGGCCCGACGCACGCCGGGGCCCCGGTCGGTACCGGGGCCCCAGGCGTCGAGGGTGCGACGTCGGCGCGGGATCAGTCGGCGGCGACGAACCACTTCGCCTTGAGCGCGTCCAGCGTGCCGTCGGCCGCGACCATGGCCAGGCCGGCGTCGAAGGCGTCGACCAGTTCGCTGCCCATCTGGAACACCAGGCCGAGCGGGTCCTCACCGAGGCCGCGGATGTCGACGACGAGCAGGCCGGCGTACTGCGCCGCGAAGGCGTCGGCCGGAACCTCGTCGATGACGACGCCGCGAACGTCGCCGTTCAGCAGCGCCTGCACCGCCTGCGCGAAGGTGTCGTACAGGTTGAGGCGCTCGCGCCCGAAGGCGTCCTCCGCGAAGTACGCGTTGGTCGTGCCGGTCTGGGCGCCGACGACGGTGCGGGCGTCCGCCACCAGCTCGTCGAAGCTCACGCCAGCGTCCTCGACGCGCACGGCGATCGCCTGCGTGACGATGTGGTACGGGGCGCTGAACTCGACGACCAGGGCCCGCTCGGCCGTGATCGACACGCCGGAGGCCACCATGTCGAACTCGCCGGCGGCGAGCGCGGCGAAGATGCCGTCCCAGGCGGTCGCCTGGAAGGCCGGCACGCAGCCGATGCGCTCGCAGATCTCGTTCACGAGGTCGACGTCGAAGCCGACGATGCTGCCGTCGGCGGCGACCGACTGGAACGGCGGGTAGGTGGGGTCGGTGCCGATGGTCACGACCTGGCCGCCGAGGTCGACGGCGAGGGCGGACCCCGTCAGGGCGAGGGCGAGGATCCAGGAGAGGGCGCGGTGTCGCAGCATGGGCATGGCCTCCGGGCGCGGGGATGTCGGGCGGCGGTCGCCCGAGAGGCATCAGGTTACCGGCCGGCGGGTCTCGATGCAACGGGCAGCGGTCGCTCCGGCGGGGCCGCGCGTCCGCGAAGCCAGTCCACCACGACGAGCACCAGCCCCAGGGCGATCAGGACGCGGATCACGGCGACGACATCATGCAACCCCGCCACCTGCGCCGCCGCGGGCAGCGCGGCGGCGTCCGTCCCGGCCGCCGCGCCGGCGCGCGCGACCGAGCGGGCGGCCCAGAGGCTCCCCAGGACGACCGTGCCGACGACCTGCCCGAAGAAGCGCGTCAGGGTCAGGAGGCCGCCGGTGACGCCAGAGGCGCCCCGGCGGGCGGCCCCCATGACGGCGGCGTTGTTCGGGGTCTGGAACACGCCCATCCCCAGGCCGACCGGCAGGAAGCGCAGCACGTACCCCAGGGGCGTGGTGTCGGTGCCCAGGGTCCCGACCGCGAGGTACCCGAGCATGAGGAGGGCCATCCCCACCACGGTCACCGGGCGCGGTCCGAAGCGGTCGCTGGCGGCGCCGGCCAACGGCGCCATGACGACCAGCACCACGGGCACCACGGCCATCAGCAACCCGATGCGGCTGGGGGGGTAGCCGAGCACGCCGCCCAGGTAGAAGGGCATCAGGAAGATCACGCCCGAGATCGACACGAAGGTCGTGAGGCCGCTGAGCAGCCCGATCGACAATGCCGGATCGCGGAAGGCGCGAGGGTCCACCACCGGCGCGGCGACGCGCCGCTCGACCGCGACGAACGCGGCGGCCAACGCGCCGGACGCCGCGAAGGCGGCCAGGATGCCGGGCGAGCCGAACCCCGCCACCTGGCCGACGGTCAAGGCCAGCGAGAGCGATGCCAGCGCCGCGAACGAGAGCGCGGCGCCCAACGCGTCGAAGCGCTCGGCTCGTCCGCGCGGGTAGCGCGGCAGCGTGCGCCACGCGAGCGCGGCGCCGACGAGGGAGATCAGCACCCCGCCGACGAACACCCAGCGCCACGAGGCGAGGTCCGCGACGAGTCCGCCCAGCGAGGGACCGAGCACGATCCCGGTGCTGATGACGGCGCCGTGGACACCCAGGGCTCGGCCCCGCCGGTGCGCCGGGAAGGCGTCGGTCAGGATGGCGAGGCCCAACGCGGTGAGCGCCGCGGACCCGATCCCTTGGACGGCCCGGAAGGCGATCAACGTGGCGGCGTCGGGTGCCATGGCGCACAGCAGCGACCCGGCGCCGTAGAAGGCGTGCCCCGCGAGGAAGAGGCGCGACTTCCCCCACACGTCGCCGAGGCGACCCAGCACGGGCACCAGGGCGATGGTGGCGAGCAGGTACCCGAGCACGACCCACTGGATCGTGGCGAACGGCGCTCCGAGCTCCGCCACCAGCGTCGGCAGGACCACGTTCACGCCCGTCGCCATGATCGTCGCGCCGAAGGCGGCCGTGGCCGTCGCCGCCAGCACCCACGCCCGGCGACGGGCGTCGAGATCCAGGGGATCGCCGGTGGCCACGGCCCATGCAACCACGCGCGGGCGGCGCGGGCCCGGTCGCCACGGACGAGCGGAGTACCCCGGCTGGGGCGCGCGCGGGCGCCCCTGCGTACACTGGCTGCCATGGCCACCGTCGCCGAGCTCCGCGATCGGTTGCGCCGGCCCCTCCGACGCGAGCTCGAGGCGGGCTGTCACGACGACGTCGTCGTCGGCGGCCTCGAACGGCTGATCGCCACGGTCGCCCAGCCGTTCCCGGACGTCCGCGCGCTGCTCGACGGGTACCGCGGCTGGCCGCCGGCGCGGCGATCCGAGGCGTTGCGGGCCGCGCTCGCGGTCCTCGGGGCGCCGGCCGCATCGATCGGTCCGGTC
>ERZ869909.3015-NODE-3015-length-10225-cov-78.531632_pt1 | contig 10225 bp, 10 predicted proteins | sample MGYA00520892_ERZ869909 | MGnify/ENA primary metagenome ERZ869909 (study PRJEB32215, sample SAMEA104723947) | bioreactor metagenome | biome: bioreactor; feature: anaerobic bioreactor; material: water | place: China | collected 2015-03-12 ... | reverse complement strand
GGTGAACATCGCGTCTCCTTGCGGCCTGGCCGCGGCCCGGCGCTTCAGGCCGGGCGGCGCAGGGTGATCTGGGTCACGTCACAGATACCCGTGTGGAAACAGGCGGCGCAAGAGGTCAGATAGAACTCCCACATCCGCTTGAATCGCGTGTCATAGCCAAGCTGCTGAATACGCTCCCATTGTGCCAGAAAGGACTCATGCCAGCGTCGCAATGTCTGGCTGTAGCTGTCACCAAAGGTGATTGTGCCCTCGGTCGAAAGCCCGACCTGACGCGCTTCCTGCTCGAACCGGCCGGGCGAGATCAGCATACCCCCCGGAAAGATGTATTTCTGAATGAAATCAACATTCTTTCGATAGGTATCGAAGCGCTCTTCTGGCACTGTGATCACCTGAATCGTCGCCTGCCGGCCAGGCTTGAGCCGGTCGCGGACCGTGTTGAAATAGGAAGGCCAGTATTTCTCGCCCACCGCTTCGAACATCTCGATCGAGGCGATGGCGTCATAATGCCCGGTCTCGTCGCGGTAGTCCTGCATCTTTATTTCCACACGATCAGAAAGGCCCGCACGGCGCATCCGCTCGATCGCATAGTCATGCTGGGCCTGGCTGATGGTCAGTCCGGTCACCTTCAGTCCGCGTTTTCCCGCCGCATATTCGGCAAACCCGCCCCAGCCACAGCCGATCTCCAGCACATGGTCGCCCTCGCTTACGCCCAGCGAATCAACCAAGGCTGCGTATTTCTGTTCCTGCGCGCGCTCCAGGCTTTCCTGCCCGGTCTCGAACAACGCCGAGGAATAGGTCATGCTGTCATCCAGCCACAGGCTGTAGAAATCATTCCCAAGATCATAATGATAGGCGATGTTCTTCTTCGCCTGCCGCTTCGAGTTGGAATTCAGCCAATGGCGCACCCGCTCATAGAGCCGCACCAGCGCCATGCCGCCGAAACTGTCATAAACCTCGGGATTGTCCTGGGTGACGACATCCATGAAGGTTTGCAGATCCGGCGTCGACCACCACCCTTCAAGATAAGCGTCAGAGAAACCCAGATCGCCCTCTCGGATGACCCGCGCAAAGACATCGGGGTTATGGATCTGCACTTCGGCCACCGGGCCGGGCTTTGGCCCCTGCGCCTGGAAACGCCGACCGTCGGGCAAAACAAAATCCAGCCGGCCATAGTTCATTTTGCAAACCTGGGCATAGACTTGCCGGAAGTATCGCGGCAGATCGGTTTCACCCTCTGTGCTGGTCAAGATACGCATCGCTCCCCCTGAGATGGTTTCTTGTCTTACGGCAGACTAGCGGCGGTGGATGTGTTCGTAAAACAAAAAACTCAGTCTGCGGCGGGTGTTGCGCGGTTTCATGCGTTACGCGCGCTATAGGCTGCCAACGCGCGTTCACGCCCTTCGGCAAGATCAACCAGCGGCGCCGGATAGGATTGTGCCGGGTTTAACCCCCAACGGCGCGGAACGCAGTCGAAATAGGTCAGCGCGTCGGGTCCGGGGCTGGCACTGAGTTCGGCAATGAAGCGGCGACGGTAAAGGGCGTTCTCGTCAAACTTCTCGGCCTGAGTGGCGGGGTTGAAGACGCGGAAATAAGGCGCGGCATCGGGGCCGGAGCCCGCCACCCATTGCCACCCCATCGCATTCGAGGCGACATCCCAGTCGGTCAGGCAGTCGGCGAACCAGTTCAGGCCCACTTTCCAATGCGTCATCAGATGCTTGGTCAGATAGCTCGCAACGATCATCCGGGCACGGTTGTGCATGGTGCCGGTCACATACATCTCGCGCATTCCGGCATCGACAAAGGGCTCGCCCGTCATGCCGCGCCGCCAGCGCTCGGCATCCGCGTTATCATCGCGCCACGGAAACTCATCCCATTCCGGACGCCAGTTGCGCGACAGGATCTCGGGCGTATGGAACATCAGATGATAGGCGAAGTCACGCCATGCCAGTTCCTTGCAGAAATGCTCGGCCCCCTTGTGACCGGGTTCAGTGACGAGAAACGCCTGCGCGGCAGACCAGATCCGGCGCGGGCCGATCTCGCCATAAGTCAGGTTTTCCGACAGGCCCGAGGTGGTGTCGCGCCCCGGCAGATCGCGGGCATGGCGGTAATCCTCGACGGCGCTGGCCAGAAAGCGATCCAGACGGTCCTGCGCGGCCTTCTCGCCGATCCGGGCGTAGCGAGCCAGAACCGGGGCGGCACGATTGAGGCCCGACGCCAGCGCCCAGTCGGCCAGCCGGTCGCTTTCAGGCCATGTTTCCGGTGGCTGAAGCTGCTTTGGCGCAGAGAAAGGCGCGGGCAAGTCGCGCGCGCTCAGCGCCTTCCAGAAGGGTGTGTAAACGCGGTAAGGGCTGCCCTGCCCGGTCGCAATCTCCCAGGGTTCGGCCAGAAGATGGCCGGGGAAGCTGCGTGCTTCGATCCCGGCCTCGCGCAAACCATCCTTGATATCGGCATCGCGGGTGCGCGCCTGCGGGTCGTAAAGGCGCGTCCACCAGACGCCGCTTGCCTCGGTCTGCGCCACCAGATCGCGCAGCACGCTTTGCGCAGGACCACGCCGCAAAGTCAGCCGGCTGCCCTTGTTTTCCAGCCGCGCCGCGAAATCCCGGATGCTTTCGCCATAGCGCCAGCGCGCCGCCACGCCGATTCCGAAAAGCGCATCATCACCAATGAACACCGGTATCAGCGGTCGTCCGGTTGCGGCGGCAGCATGCAGCATCGGGTTGTCGTCAAGACGCAGATCGCGGCGAAACCAGAGGATCAGGGGCGGCATGGCGGGCTTTCGTTTTTACGTCAGGGCACCCGCGGACGGGCGTTACAACACCCGATCTAGCGCGCTGATCAGTTGGTCAAGTTCTGCCTGTGATGTGTAATGCACGAAGCTGAGGCGCAGCACCCCATGTTCGGGCTGCACGCCCTGCGCCTGCAACGCCCGGTCGGCATAGAAACTGCCGCCGCCCGCCATGATGCCCTGTTCCGCCAGCGCACGCGCGACCACTTCCCCCGCCCGCTCGGCCTGAATAGCGACGGTGGGGGCGCGGCGGGTAGCATCGCGCGGACCAAGGACGCGCAGTTCGTTGCGGCTGGTCAGATAGTCCAGCAAGGGTTGCAGAAGCCGCGTCTCATGCCCGCGCATCAGATCATGGACCAGCGCCGCGCGCCCCCTGGCATCCAGCCCCGCACCGCCGTGATGGGCGGCCAGTTCATCAATATAATCAGCCATCCCCGCCGAGGCTGCGATCTGCGCATGATCCGGCCCGGCAGGGGTGAAGCGCTTGTAGAGTGTGTCGGCATTGAAGTAATGTGCCTGATTGGGAAGCCGCATACCCAGTTCGCGGCGGATCACCATCAGACCCTGATGCGGGCCGTAGGTCTTGTAGGCCGAAAACAGGTAGATATCGGCCCCCAGCGCACCAACATCGGGCAGGCCGTGCGGCGCGTAGCTGACACCGTCGACACAGATTACCGCGCCCACGTCATGCGCCATGGCGGCAATCTCGGCTACAGGGTTGACCTCGGCCACGACATTCGAGCAATGCGGAAAGCACACCAGCTTCACCCGCTCATCCAGAAGCGCCTGCAAGCGTTCCAGCGGCAGATGGCCGGTGCTGGGGTCGATCGTCCATTCGCGCACGTCGATCCCGCTGTCAGCCAGACGCCGCCATGGGCCGGTGTTGGCCTCATGGTCCTGATTGGTGACGATGATCGCATCGCCCGGTTTCAGATGCTGGCGGAACGCCTGCGCCAGAACATAGGTATTGCCGGTGGTCGAGGGGCCGAAAGACAGCTCCTCCGTTTCCACCCCCATCATCGCGGCAAGGCGGCTGCGCGCCTCGTCCATCTCGGCACCTGCAAGCTGACTGGCCGGATAGGGCGCATAGGGCTGCACCTTGCGGCTGTGATAGTAGCGCGTCAGCCGGTCGATCACCGGCTTGCAGGTATAGCTGCCGCCCGCATTCTCGAAAAACGCCTGCCCTTGCAGCGAAGTCTCGGCAAAGGCCGGGAACTGCCCGCGCACGAAATCGATATCCAGTTGCATTCGAATCTCCCCATTTTGCCGAACGATACGCGGCTTGGTTGACGGGTGACAGCCCCCGGACACCGGGTATTGACACGAAAGGCCTTGCCTCCCATAATTTTGCCTTACAAATATTTTTTCTTAATCTCCAATTTGTTGCGCGCATGAGCAAAGATTTCCAGACCGGCGCCAGACGCCCGGACCGAGCACAGGCGATCGCCCGTGTGCTTGAACACAATATCCTCACAGGTCACTACCTCCCCGGCGACAGGCTTCCATCGGAAATCGATCTTTGTCACCATTTCACGGTTTCGCGCCCGACCCTGCGCGAGGCATTGGGACGACTTTCGGCGCTGGGGCTGATCCAGTCGCGGCGCGGGGCGGGCGGCGGAGCCTTTGTTACCCGGCCCGAACCGCATGACCTGCGCGACCGGATCGCGACCCAGCTTTCGCTGGGTTCCGCCGGTTCCGATCAGGGCGCGCAACTTCTTGAGGCACGATTGCAACTGATGTCCGGCTGCGCCCGCCTTGCCGCACTCAAGCGCGCACCGATCGACGATCTGCGCACCGAGATTGACCGCCAGTCGGATTTCGCCCTTGACGATGCGACCTTTCGCGGCTCTTGCCGGCGGATGTATCTGGCGCTGGCGCAGGCAGCCGGCAACGGGGTCATGTCGGTCCTGACCCAGGCGTTGGTCGAAGCCGAGGCCGCGCGCGGCAACCAGCCGCCCTGTCCCACCCGTGTGCGCGCGCGCTACCTGTCTTTTCATGTACGGCTGGCCAATGGTATCGGTGCCGGACGGGTTGAGGATTGTGACAGCGCGCTGGCCGATCTTCTGGCATACGAGACGGAACTCGGCGCAAATGCCGCTCAGGTAACCGCCTCGCCCGCGTCCGATGTGGAGCGCCCGCCACGGATGCGCGATCTGCGTATCCGGCCGGTGCAACACCTCGACCCCGGCAACGACGAATTGTGATCGATCAGAACCCGCTGGCGCGGGGTAGCCAGGTTGCAATTGCCGGCACGAAGGTCAGGATCAGCAGCACCGCGATATTTGCCAGAAAGAAGGGCGGCAGCTCGCGGATCAGGGTGGTCGGCTTCAGCTTGACTGCCGCTGATACCACGAACAACAGACTACCTACCGGCGGGGTCGTAAGCCCGATTGTCAGGTTGACGATCACCACAATGGCGAAATGGATCGGATCGATCCCCAGGGCGAATGCGATCGGAGCGAGGATCGGCACCAGGATCATCACCCCCGGCAACGGGTCCATGAACAGCCCGAACACCAGAAGCAGAACATTCACCGCCAGCAGAAACACGACCGGGTGCAGGTCGAGCGCAACGATGTAGCCCGCCAGCGCCTGCGGCACCCCCTCGATGATCAGCATCCAGGCGAATGCGCGCGCGCCCGCCAGGATCAAGAGCACGGCTGCGCTGACCATCGCCGCATTCAGCAAAATTGCAGGAAGATCGCGCAGTTTCAGCGTGCGATAGACGAACATGCCACACAAGAGCGCATAGGCCACTGCCATCACCGAGGCTTCTGTCGGTGTGAAAACCCCGCCCCGGATCCCGCCGATGATGAGTACGATCAGCCCCAATGCGGGCAGCGCGAAAAGCGTGGCGCGCCACCTCTCGGCCCAGCCCGCGCGCGGCTCGCTGCCAACATAGGCGCGCTTGCGGCTCATGTACCAGTTGGTGGCCAGCATCGCGCCCGTGATGCACAGCCCCGGCAGGATACCCGCCATGAACAGCGCCACGACCGAGACGCGCTCATCCTGCATGGCGTAGATGATCATGATGATCGAAGGCGGGATGATCGGCCCCACAACCGCCGCCGAAACCGTTAACGCGCCCGCATAGGCGCGCGGATAACCGCCCGCCTCCATCATGCGGATCATCATGGCGCCCGGCCCTGCCGCATCGGCCAGCGCCGAGCCCGAGATCCCCGCGAACATCGTCGAGGACACTACATTGGCATAGCCCAGCCCGCCGCGCAGATGGCCCATGAAGCGCACGGTCATCCTGAGCAGCGCTTGCGTCATCGCGCCGCCGGTCATCAGTTCGGCCGCGAGAATGAAGAACGGCACCGCCAGCAGCGGGAAGCTGTCGATGCCCGAGAACATCTCTTTTACAATGACGATTGCCGGATAGCGCGAACCGAAGGTCAGCGCCAGAAAGGCCGCGATGGCGATGGCGAATGCCACAGGCACACCCAGCACCAGGAGGGCAAAGAGCGCGGCGAACAGGATCTCAGCCATGCTGCGCCCCCGTCCCGGCGCTTTCATCCGCGCCAACATGCTCACCCGACAGGATGAAACGCGGTGCAATCAGCAGCAGATGCGCGATCAAGAGCGAAAAGCCTACCGGCATCGCCAGATAGATATACCAGTAGGAAATACGTGTGGCCGGGGTCAGTTGGCGGCCCATCCGGTTCATGTACTGCTGCCCGACCCAGACCATATAGGCGAAAAACACCAGCAAAAGCAGCACGATACCGGCCCTCAGCGCGCGGCGAACCGGCAGCGGCAGAACATCGTGCAGGTTGCTGATCGCCACATGCCCGCCACGGCGCAGCACCAGACCCGCGGCGAGGAAGGTCATCCAGATCATCAGATAGCGCGCCACCTCATCGGCCCAGGGAATCGACTGGCCGGACAGATAGCGCAGGCCGACATTGGTAAACACCACGCCCGACATCGCGACCAGACACAGGATCACCACCCAGGCGTTGAGGGCGACAAAGGCGCGTTCGGCTTTACGAAACAAGGACATGTCGAGCAGGCCGCCGGATTGGCCCCGGCGGCAGATCCGCCGGGGGTATGGTATTGTGACCGGGTTTATTCGGTCGCGATGATCGCTTCGATCTGGGCGCGGTCGTAGGTGGTGTAATACTGCTCATAGGCCGGTGCCAGTGCCTCCTGGAAGGCAGCGCGGTCTTCGCCCGACAGTTCACCGACATCCATGCCGCGCTCGCGCAACGTTTCCAGCCCGCTTTCCTCGACATTGTCGACAAAACCGCGCATGGCGGCCACGGCTTCAGCAGCGGCTTCGCGGAAGATCTGCTGATCTTCCGCGCTCATGCTGTCCCAGACCATCGGCGAGACCAGCAGCATGGCGGGTGAATAGACATGGCCCGACAGCGTCAGATACTGCTGAACATCGTTCAGGCTGGCCGAGACGATCACCGAAAGCGGGTTCTCCTGCCCATCAATCGTGCCCTGCTGGAGCGCGCCGATCACTTCCGGCCAGGCCATCGGCGTGGGCGCGGCGCCCAGCGTCTGGAAGGCGGTCAGGTGGATGGGGTTTTCCATCGTGCGCAGGCGCAGGCCGGACATGTCATCGGGGCTGCCGATCTGGTTGCGGTTGTTGGTGATGTGGCGGAAGCCCTGCTCACCCCAGGCCAGCGCAACCAGTCCGACATCGTCGAACTGCGCCAGAATGTCCTGGCCGATCGGCCCGTCCAGCACGCGCCGGGCATGGCCCAGGTCGCGAAACAGGAAGGGGATGTCGAAAACGCCGGTTTCCGGCACGAAATTGGCCAGTGTCCCCGAAGAAACAATGGTGGCCTCGACAGTGCCGAGTTGCACGCCCTCGATCACTTCGCGTTCGCCACCCAGACCCGACGAGGGAAAATGCCGGAAGACATAGCGGCCGTCGGTGCGTTCCTCCACTACCTCCTGCCAGCGTGCGGCGGCGACGCCGTAATGCGATTCAGTGGCCAGCGCATAACCGATCTTGATCTCGGTCTGGGCCAGCAGCGGGGTGCTGATCAGCGCGCTCAAAAGGACGCCTGCAAGCGTGGTTTTCTGTAGGGTCATCTGCGGTTCTCCTCCATTTACGGTATTGAGCCAGTTCCATGGGGCACGCGCGGAGCCCCCCCGGTCAGTCCGGGTGAATAGGGCCGATGCGGTGGGCCGTGTCAACGTGTAAATGTGATGCGTTTAGTGGGCTGCGCGCGCAGATCGTCGCATGACCGGCAATCTGCGGCAGGGTCTTGAGATGCGTCATCACACCCCCTATATTGGCGTTGTTCCCGGAAACGGGGACTATGGACATAAACGCGCTCGTAATAAGCGGATCGGACCCGGGGGCGGTACCCGGCGGCTCCACCAAACACCCGGCATTGGCGGGACATGGGGCCGAAACAGGATCGACGAACGTCTAAAGGGGTTTGCTTTGTCTCGGTGAGGTACCACCGTTATCGGTCCGAAATGTACAGTTGCCAATGACAACCGTGCTCCGGTGGCCGTTGCTGCGTAAGCGGTAACGAAAACCGAAAATAAGCCCTTGCGCTTAGCCGCGTAAGGCGGGGTTCGCAGGCACCTGGCAACAGAAGCCTGCACTTTCATTTCTTTTCGTCGTGCACTGTAGCATATCGCCGCGCAGGGATTTTGGCGCACTGCACCCGATGTGCCACGTCACACCCGGTAAAAAATTTCTTGATCAAACGGCCCCCTCTTCTCTTTTCATCGGCGACGAAAAGCATATGCTGGGAGTTAACGGACAGGGGAAAGGTGCTGATGGAGAGCGGAATCGACTATGGAAACCTGATGCATCGGGCCATGCGCGGCCTGATCCGCGAGGTCATGACCAAAGTCGCCGATTCGGGGCTTCCCGGAGGGCACCACTTCTTTATCACGCTGAACACCAACCACCCCGGCATCGAGATGGCCGACTGGTTGCGTGCGCGTTATCCTGAAGAAATCACCATCATCATCCAGCATTGGTTCGCCAATCTGGAGGTTGGCGAGAACGGCTTCTCCATCACGCTGAATTTCGGCAATCAGCCCGAACCGCTTTACGTTCCCTTCGATGCGATCACCACCTTCGTCGATCCGTCGGTGGAATTCGGCCTGAAGTTCGAAACCCATCTCGATGATGATGACGAAGACGAGGACGAGGAAGCGCCGATGGAAGAGGCCGAACCCGAGGCCCCGAAAGCAGGCGAAGTGGTAAGCTTGGACAAGTTCCGCAAATAGCGCCCGCAGGGGACGGTGGCGCGGGGGCGGCGCCCCCCTTCACCCAGAATATTTTTCCAGCATGATGAAACGGAGCGAAGCGCGAGAAAGCGCGTGCAACAGATGAGAGGCGCATGATGAGCAAGAGTGTAGCGCGCGTGGCGCGGGCGTTGCAGGATGCGGACCTGATTGCCGAAATCATCGAACCGGGCCCCAGCCGCACCGCCGAGGAAGCGGCGGCAGCTTGCGGCTGCACGCTGGACCAGATCGTAAAATCGCTGATTTTTCAAGGTGAAAGCGGGCGCATCTATCTGTTCCTTACCGCCGGGGGCAACCGGCTTGACCCGGTGAGCGCCGCCCTGGTGGCGGGCGAGGCACTGGGCCGAGCCGATGCCGAGACGGTTCGGCGCGAAACGGGATTTGCCATTGGCGGTGTGGCGCCCCTGGGCCATCTCAACCCGCCAGTGATCTTCGCCGATCCGCGCCTTCTCGACTTCGAGCAGGTTTTCGCCGCAGCCGGAACCCCGCGCCACGTCTTTGCCACCGACCCGCATGCCCTCTTCGCGGCCTGTGGCGCAACAACTGCCCGTTTCACTGCATGACACGCCTGCCCGACCCCGAGCATGAACCCGGCCTCTATAGCGATTTGTTGCTGAAGCGGTTTCTGGCCTGGCTGGTCGATCTGATAGTCACCTTCACGATCATCGCCGGCATCGTGGTACTGACGGCGTTCATCGGCCTCTTCTTTCTTCCGGTGCTGTGGATTGTAGTGTCGGTCACCTATCGCACGGTGATGCTGTCCAACCATGGCGCGACGTTGGGTATGCTTCTGGTAGCGCTTCGCCTGCGTCATCTGGACGGCCGCCGCCCTGACCCGGTGGTCTGCCTGTGGCATGCGGTTCTGTTCTCGGGCAGCATGGTCACGGTTGTGGGGCAGGTTGTTTCGGTCGGCCTCATGATGACCACGCCATACCGGCAGGGCCTGAACGATCTGATCCTGGGAACAACCATGATCAATCGCTATCTGGAAGACCATTAGGCGGCCGGTCGCCGAAGGAAGCGCTTGGCAGGGCCGCAAACCCTTGTTAGCCTGCGTTCCGACACCATAATTGCCTTGTCGAAATGCCCGTCGCGGGGCAAGATCGAACCATTATTGCGAGGGGCTTTTCGCCATCATGCGCCATACGCTTCCGATTGCGCCGCAGTTTTATGTGACCGCCCCTCAGCCGTGCCCCTATCTGCCCGGCC
>ERZ869909.3014-NODE-3014-length-10226-cov-8.146418_pt1 | contig 10226 bp, 11 predicted proteins | sample MGYA00520892_ERZ869909 | MGnify/ENA primary metagenome ERZ869909 (study PRJEB32215, sample SAMEA104723947) | bioreactor metagenome | biome: bioreactor; feature: anaerobic bioreactor; material: water | place: China | collected 2015-03-12 ... | reverse complement strand
ACCACGGCTGGTGGGCTTGCCTTCCACGGCACGCTTGACGGCTACTTCAAGGCCCGTGACCAGGAAGGTGGCGCTGAGCTCTTCAAGCACCGTCTGCCTTCGGGCTCGATCGGCAACGCTTTCACCTACACTCAGGGTGGCAAGCAGTACGTCGGCATCTTCTCGGGTGTTGGTGGCTGGGCCGGTATCGGTCTCGCAGCTGGCCTCGACAAGCCGACGGATGGCCTCGGTGCAGTCGGCAACTACGCTGGCCTCAAGAGCTACACCGATCTCGGTGGTACGCTCACCATCTACGCGCTGCCCTAGTCGGTACGCTTAGAAAACCGGACCGGCGCGGGGCAACCCGCGCCGGTTTGTTGCTGGAAAGTAATCTTCAAGATCACTTGGCGTGGCGGGCGGACGTCACCAAGTCGTGAAGAAGGTTTGAACGCAAATGCACCGTATTGTGAAGGCCTGAGAGCAGCTTCGGCGTTACGGTAATCGGAGCGGAAGCTGATCGGAGCTTCAACGTAACAGGGGACGCGCGTGAAAAGATTTGGTTTTGGTTTGATCGTTGCCGCCGCAGGTTTCGGCATGGTGGCTCTCTCCGTCGGATCTGCAATGGCGGACGATAAGTCTGCGATGCCGGATCCGGCGTTCGAAAAGCAGTTTCAGGAAGGCAAGGAATTCAAGGACGGCAAGTGGATGCTGCCCGACGGCACGCCGACCTATGACGTCCAGCGGAATCCCGAGAACACGGATCACGTCGTGAAGGTCGACTGGAACACCTATTCCGGTTGGCGCCGCTATCACGCTGAGTGCCACGTCTGCCACGGCCCGAACGGCGAAGGCTCGACGTTCGCGCCTGCACTCGCAGACTCGCTCAAGACCATGGATTACGCCAAGTTCCTCCAGGTCGTCGCGGGCGGCCAGGAGCGCGACATGGGCGGCGGCACGAAGTCGGTGATGCCCGCGCTCGGCGATAACCCGAACGTCATGTGCTACATCGACGACATCTACATCTACCTGCGCGCCCGCTCCACGGATGCTCTGCCGGGCGGCCGCCTGGGCGCCGACCAGCGCGCTGAGAAGCCGCAGGAAGCGATCGACTACGAAAAGGCCTGTGTCGGAGGCTAAAGAGATTGGTGGTTCGGCGGCTACCTCAGAAAAAGAGAGAAAATCCGATGAGAATGCACGCCCTCCTAGCTCTCTTCCTTGGCAGTCTCGTCGCCGCTCCCGGCGGCGCCGCGGCTGCCGAGGGTCAACTTGCGGACGCGGTCAACCGTCACGTCTTCCGCGTTTGTGCCACGCCCGGAAACCTGCCCTACTCGAACGAGAAGGGCGAAGGATTCGAAAACAAGATCGCTGAGATCTTCGCGGACGAGCTTGGACGCCCGGTCGAGTACACGTGGTTTCCGCAAGGCCTCGGCCTGGTCCGCATGACGCTGGCAGCCCGGCGCTGCGACGTCATCATGGGCACGGTCCAGGCCGACGAGTACACGCTCAACACCAACCATTATTACCGCACGACCTATGCGATCATCGTCAAGAAGGGCAGCGGCCTCGAGGACGTGAACTCGATCTACGACGAGCGCCTCAAGGGCAAGACCATTGGCGTGCAGGCCGGGGCTCCGGCTGCGGACCACGTGGCGCGCGCGGGCCTGATGCCGACCGCGCGCTCGTATCGCTTTATGGTCGATACCCGCCATGAGAGCCCGCCGCGCGAGATGATCCAGGACATCGAAAAAGGCGAGATCGATGCGGGCGTGCTGTGGGGCCCGTATGCCGGCTATTACGCGAAGGAGTTCGACGATCTCGTCGTCAATCCGATCGTCGAGGCGCGTCGGCCCGGCACGGAGCGTCTTGACTACCGCATCACCCTCGGCGTGCGCGTCAACGAAGTGCGGTGGAAGCACGAGATCAACGACGTGATCACGAAGCGCCAGGGCGATATCGACAAGGTTCTGCTCGACTTCGGCGTGCCGATCATCGACGAGGACAACAAGCTCATCACGGAGCCGCGTGGCCCCGTGAAAGGGACGAACTAACGAACGATCTCTCCGCCAACGGTCGAGATTGACGCCGGGCGTACACGTGTGTACGCCCGGCGATGTCGTTCTGGACGGCAATAAGAAGCGCGAGATGTGATCGGGCTATTTGACGATGGGATACTTTTCGTACGTCGCTTGCGCGCGGGCGTGCATGGCCGCCGCCCTCATGCTGGTCTCGATCCCGGCGGCGTCGGCTACCGATGCGGGCGCCGTGCCGGAACCCGATGGCTACAGAACCGACGACTACCGCACGCCCGTCCCTCTCACGTTGAAGGGCGCGCGCACGATCGACGCGGATGACGCCGAAAAGATCATCGGCGAGGGCCGCGCACTTTTCATCGATGTCTATCCCCGCGCCAAGAAGCCGCCCAATCTCCCGAAAGGGACCATCTGGCGCGATCCGACCCACATGAGCATCAAGGGCGCCTATTGGCTGCCGAACGTGGGCTACGGCGTGCTGTCCGACGAGTTCGAGGAGTATTTTCGGACACGTCTGGCCATGTTGACGGCGAACGATCCGGCGCGCCCGGTCGTGTTCTTCTGTCAGCGGGACTGCTGGATGTCGTGGAATGCCGCCAAGCGCGCCCTCGAATGGGGCTATACCGATGTGCTTTGGTTCTCCGAGGGCACGGACGCCTGGCAGGACCACGGCTTCGATCTCGTGAAGGTGGAGCCGGTTCCCTAGCTGCGGATGCGGCTTTCGTGGCGCGAAGCCGCGAGACGCGGCCGGTGATGGCGTCCCCGGCCGTGAATGATGAATTACCGATCGAACAGGAATGCCGCCCGCCGGCCACGTGAGCGCCGGCAAGACACATATCTCCTGCTTGCCGGCCCCTAGCTCGTCATCTCGTTGCGGATCGCGCGCGTCAGGATGAACAGCCGCTCCTCGATCAGAACCGGCAGTTCGCACGCGAGCGGAATGTTCGTCTGGCGCTCATGGAAAATGCGCTGCGCCCAATTGAACTTCTCTTGCGCGTCTGTGAGCTTGGCGGCCGCATCGTCATCCGTCCCCGCCTTGGCCTGAAGCTCGGAGATGGCCGAGCTCTGCCGCTCGAGCTCCCGTGAGCGCTCCTGCTGCGACTTCTGATACCGCTCGATGCCCGCCATGATGCCACGGCGTTGCGTGGTCGCCCGGTCGAACAGCCCTGCAAACAGCAACGTGAGCCGTTCGTCCTTTTTGTCTTCCGGCAGCTCCTTGGCGAACGCTTCGACCGCGGCTTCGGCTTGATCGACGGGGATGCGGCGGCTCGAGAGAACCTCGACCAGCGCCGAGATCTCGTTATCGCGGAACCAGCCTTTGACGTCTTCGATCGAAGGGCCGTCCCAGATCTGCGCGACAGATACCGCCTCCACCTTGCGCTGAACGCAGGGCCAGCTCGACGTCATGTCGATCGGAGGCGGCGCCGGCTCGCCGACGGCGGGCATGGGCGTGACCGCCGGGCTATCGCCACCGGCCGCCGCCGGAGAGGAATGAAGCGCGAGCGAGGCGCCGAGGAGGAGGGCCGCGCCGATGAGGCCGAATGTGGGGGATGGTTTCTGAGCGGTTCTGGTCATTTTTTGTCTCTCGTTGGTCCAGTTCGCCGAAGAATCCGAAACGGGCTCGTAAGCCTCCCGCTTGTAGGGCGTTGCGTCAGCCCGCCCGTGCGCCGGGTCCGCCACGGCGGGCGATGAGGCCCTTGGACGGGTTATAGGCATAAACGGCCGCCCCAAGGAAGAACACCGTATAGCCGATGACAACATACAGATTGGTAAGGTCGATCGAGCCGTCGCTGAGGCGCGGGCCGACCTGCCCATAGAGCGCGAAGCGGATCAGCTCGACCGCGTAGGTGAACGGGTTAACCTTGCAGATCTCGTAGAGCAGCGGGCTCGATTCACGGATGCGCCACAGCGGGTAGAGCGCGGACGAGGCAAAGAACATCGGGAAGATGACGAAGTTCATGACGCCGGCGAAATTCTCGAGCTGGCGGATCACCGACGAGATGAAAAGCGCCATGGCGCCGAGCATGAGCCCGGCCAGGATGATGGCAGGCGCCACCGTGAAGTAGCCGATGAAGGGCGGCTCGATTTCCCAGAAGTAGCAGACGGCAAGGAAGGCATAGGCCTGCAAGAGCGCGACCGCCACCGATCCGATGAGCTTCGAGAGCAGCAGGAACGAGCGCGGGAACGGGCTCACGAGCAGCGTACGCATGGCGCCCGTCTCGCGATCGTAGACCATCGACAGCGAGGACTGCATCGCGTTGAACAGCAGGATCATCGCGATCAGGCCCGGCGTGATGAACGTCTCGTAGAGGACGTAGGTCTGATAGGGCGGAATGATCGAGACGCCGAGAACCTGCCGGAAGCCGGCGGCGAAGATGAAGAGCCATACGAGCGGGCGGACGAGCGCAGAGAAGAAGCGTTCGCGCTGATGCAGGAAGCGCAGCACCTCGCGCCAGACGATGCCGCGGAAGCAGGCGAGATACGCGAAAAAACCAAGCCCACGCGGTGCCTGATCGGCCAGAGGCGGATGGCCCACTTCGACCTTGTTCATGCCGCATCCTCCTCCGACTGGGTGCCGGTGAGTACGCGGAAGGCATCCCGTGCGTTTGTCGTCCCTGCAGCTTTCAGAAGCTCGGGCACTTGTCCTGTAAACAGGACCTGACCTTTGTGAAGGACGATGACGTGATCGTCGGGCGCGATCTCGTCGATGAGATGCGTCGCCCACAGCACGCCGAGCCCTTGCCGCGCGACGAGCTCGCGCACGATCTTGATGACGCTTTCACGCGAGCCGATGTCGAGCCCCACCGTCGGCTCGTCGAGCAAAAGGCAGCCGGGCCGGTGCAGCAGAGAGCGCGCGATCTCGACCCGCCGCGCCTGTCCGCCCGAAAGATTGCGCACCTTCTCGTGCGCGCGGTCCGAGAGGCCCACGATTTCGAGCGCTTCCTGCGCCCGCTTCTTCGCCTCGCGCCGGCCGAGGCCGTGCAGCGCTGCGTGATAGAGCAGGTTCTGCTGCAGCGAGAGATCGGAATCGAGCGTCCGCGATTGAAACACCACGCCGAGACGCTGCAACGCCGCCCCCGGCGTCCGGCGCACGTCGCGGCCGAGAATGCGGATCTCGCCGGTCACGTTGTCGTAAAGGCGCGTCACGAGCGCGAACAGGGTGGATTTGCCGGCGCCGTTGAGGCCGAGCAGAACGGAAAACGCGCCTCTCGGCACGGTGAGCGACACGTTGTCGAGCACGCGCTTGTCGCCGAAGCTATGGCTCACGCCGTTCACGACGAGCGCGTCGGGCGAGGATGTCTCGGAGGATGTGCTGGCGATGCTCACTTGCCGGATAAAGTCCCTTGCTGATCCGTTGCGTCGAGGGCGTGCTTGCTCCGCGGAGAGGCGCCTGGCCGGATCGCGATAAGTTGGGCGCGGCCCTGATGTTCGATCTCGTGTCGTTCCACGAGTCTCAATTCGCTCTGTTCGATGCTGGCTCTGCCGAAGTGTCCGAAGACGTCGAGCGCGATGAAAGCGTATTCATGGCTGCCAGTCGATGAGAAATTGAGCGAGATGGCTTTCCCGACGAACGCGGAAAACTCGCCATTGCCCGTGCTGAAACCGGAAAACATCGAAACCCATCGCCGTTCGATCTTTGCGTGTCGTTGCTTTCTCGGGCACACGAGAAGCCGCAAGCGGAGCGCGTGCCGGGCGCGCTCCGCTTGTTGTATTCAGTTCGGTGCCGCGACCACGCCCCACGGGTAGCGGCCGACGCGGATCGACTTGGTCACTTTGAGGGATGCGACGTCGATGACGGAAACGTCGTTCGAGGTGCCGTTGGTCGTGAAGAGAAGCTTCTCGTCAGGCGTGAAACCGAGGTTCCAAACGCGCTGGCCCACGAGCAGATAGCGCTCGACTTCCCGCGTGGCGACGTCCACGACCGCGACGCGGTTGGCTGGTCCGAGCGCGACGAACGCCTTCTTGCCGTCGCTCGAGATGCGCACGCCGACCGGCTGGATGGCGTCCTTGGTGATGCCCTGGATCTCGAAATTGATCTTGGCGAGAACCTCACGGCTGTCGGTCGCGATCACGGTGACGGTGCCGCCGATCTCGGCCGACACCCACACTTCCTTGCCGTCGGGCGTGAACTCCGCGACGCGCGGGCGGCTGTCCACGAGCACGTTGTCCACCACCTTGAGGCTTTCGGTATCGATGAAGTGCGCCATGTTGGTGGTTTCGGAGGTATTGACCAGCCACTTGCCGTCCGGGCTCATGCCCATGCCCTCGGGCTCCACACCGACCGGAATATCCGTGATGATCCGGTTCTCGAAGATGTCGACGACGGTAACGAGGTTGTCGTCCTCGTTCGAGACGTAGAGCGGGTTTCCTGAGGTATGCAGGATCGGAAGCTCGGGATCGGGCCCCGAAGGCAGATCCTTCACCAGTTCGTAGGTCTGGGTATCGAAGACTTGCAGCTTGTTGTCGTCACTCACGCACACGATGACCCATTTGCCCTCGTTGCCGAGGATGATGCCGCGCGGACGGTTCCCGGTCTTGATGGTGTGGATGAGCTCGAGCGTCTCGCTATCGATCACCGAGATCGTGTTCTCCTTCTCGTTCGAGATGAACACCCGGTACGCGAACGCGTTCGAGGCGGAGAAGGCCAGCATGACGCCGGCAAAGAGTGCCAGTGCGAGGCCCGTGCTTTGTCTTTTCACGTTGAAGCTCCTTGGAGTGGTTCGCTCAACTTACTGGAAGGCGGTGCATTTGGTTTCGGGCCGGTCGACGCCCAGCGTGTCGAGTTCCGAGAACTCGTGCAGGAATCCAGGCTGCGGGGAGACCGTGACATGGATTTTCGGAGTGGTGATGAAGATGGGCTGACGAAGCTGCCCGTTCCACGAACGGTAGGTGAGCTTCTGTCCCTTGAACGCGGCGAGATCGAACTTGTCCGACCGCATGTAGTCGATCAGCGTCTTGGCGTCCGACGAGTTCGTGCGCGAGGCCGCTTCGCCGACCGAGCGCACCGCCGTCCAGGCGTTGTAGTCGATGGGACGCATCTGGCGCTTCGCGAGGCGCTGGAAGCGGTTCTGGAACTGCGTGCCGCCCCATAGCTCGACGGCCGGATGCCAGGTCGTCGGATAGAGGCCGGCCGATCCGACGACGGGACGCGAGATCCACGTGCGATAGGGGAAATACTCGGCGAAGAGCTCGCCTTCGTCGGCCACGACGACCACGTCGTGATCGGGCGCACCCTGCATGAAGCTCGGGATTTGCTGCTGGATCTGCTCGAAACCGCCATCGGCGCGCCGGCTGCCCGGCTCGTACTCGAACAGGCGCTCATCGACGATCTTGAGGCCGAAGCGCGTGGCCGCGCGCTTCAGCGCATCTGCAAACGCCTTGTCCTCGGGCGTAGGGCCGACGACGAGGAGCCAGTTGCGCCACTGCTTCCACGCCAGATATTGCGCGAGCGCATCCGCCAGCATCGTGCGCGACGGCGCCGTGTGCTTGACGTTCACGCGGCAGTTCTCTTCCCGCAGTGTCTCGTCGGGCGACCCGACGTTGAACACGACCGCGTCCTTGTCCTTGAGGGCGTCTGCGAGCTTGAGCAGGGTCTCCGGCCGGGCATCGGCGACCACGAAGGGGAAGCCCTCGTCGACTTTCTTGCTCACCTCGGCAACGAGCTCGTCGGCATTTGCGTTTTCGACGGTATCGAGAAGGAATTCCTGCTTCAGGAAGCGTCCGGTGGTATTGTTGTCCTCGATGCCGAGCCGAGCGCCGGCAAGCCCGTCGTCGGGTGGAGGAATGTCCAGGAGCGAGAGCGGCGGCAGGCGATCTTCCTGGATCTCGCGAGCCATCAGGATACGAATTTTCAGGACATCGTCTGTTTTGGCCTCGGCGGCCGGGGCTTGCGTCTCGGAAGGAGCGGCCTGGGCGGGGGGAGGAGCCGCGCCCTCGCCGGCATGAACCGGGAAGGCCACGCCCGTCATCACGACTGCGCAGGCGACAACGAGGGAAAACCCCTTAAGGAAGGAAGGGTTTGGACGGCACAAAACAGACCGGGCGGGCCGAGGCGCCGGCCCAGCATAAATTCTCATGCGTTATCCTCCCACCAGGCTTGTCCGGCACCGCCGAAATGCCCGGGTACATTGTAACATCTTCCCCGGGAACATCGCATCGAATTGCCAATTGTCAAGTTCACCGAACTTCACGCTCTCGTTTTTGTTACAGGCTGTGAGGAGGGCGGTGCGGAGTTTTGGGCTTGCCAATCCAAGCGCATCGAACGCACGTTATAGCGTAAGAACTAAAGTCTATGTGAGGAACGGCGAGGCAGGATGACGAAGGGACGAAACGCGGGTTGGTTGGCTCTGCTGGCAGCAGTGATCCTGTCGCTTCCGGTGACGGCCGAAGCGGGTCCCAAGTTGCTAATTTTCCCGATCGAAATGTCGATTCCGCGAACCGAGATGGATTTTTTTCAGCCCGTAGTGGGACCTTCTCCCGAGGAGCAGGAGCGCCTCAAAAAGGCTGACGCGGAGCTGGCGAAGCTCATCGAAGCCGACGGCCGTTATGATCTTGTGGACACCGCGCCCTTGAGTGCCGATATCGAAGCGGCACAGCCTATTTCCGAGTGCAATGGCTGTGAGGTCGATATCGGAACCAAGGCCGGCGCCGACTTCCTGATGGTGAGTGTGCTGAACAAGATATCCGAGACGCATTTGAGCCTGACCGTCTCGCTGGTCGACGTCGCCAAGAGCGGCGTGGTGAGCAACTCGAGCGTATTGATCCAAGGCAATACGGACGAGTCCTGGCAGCACGGAGTTCGCTGGCTCGCGCGCAACCGCTTGCTGGTGTCCGAGGGCAATGTGTCCGAGGGCAAGCCGCAATGATCGACCGGCGCCGGCTTCTCTGCGGCACGGGTCTCGCCGTGGCCGCGGGCCTCGTGCCGTGGCCGCTCAGAGCAGGCGGCAGCGGGAGCGGTGCGCCGTTGCGCTTGGGGTCGGTCCGTTTCGGTTCGCTCTCCTGGGTCATCGAAACCATTCGCGCCCTCGAGCTCGATACGAAAGCGGGTCTGTCCATCGAGGTCATAGAGGTGGCGTCCAACCAGGCCGGCCCCGTGGCGTTGCTCGGCGATGGCGCGGACGTCATCGTTTCGGACTGGACCTGGGCCATGCGCCAGCGGGCGCTGGGCGAAAAGCTCAGGTTCGCGCCCTATTCCTCCGCACTTGGCGCGCTCGTCGTCCCCGACGACAGCGACATTCGGAGAATACAGGATCTGCAAGGGCGCCAGCTCGGCGTGGCGGGCTCGGCCATCGACAAGAGCTGGCTGCTGTTGCGTGCGTATTCGCAGCGAACGATCGGCCGCGACATGGCCCGCTATGCCCGCGCCTCCTACGGCGCGGCACCGCTTCTCAACGAGGAGCTGCGCTCCGGCCGGATCGAAGCGGTCCTGAACTTCTGGACCTACGCCGCGCGCCTCACGGGCTCGGGCTTCCGCGAGATTATCTCCGTCGACGCGATCATGAAGGCGCTCGGGGTCGATCCCGTGCCGTCGCTCGTCGGGTTCATATGGAAGGAATCCTATGAGGCGACCAACGCCCGCGAGATCCGGACGCTGCTCACCATCGTGGAAGAGGCCAACCGTGTCCTGGCGACCGACGACAGCGCCTGGGAGCGCTTGCGCCCGCTCGTGAAGCCCGCGTCCGACGGCGAATTCCAGGCGATCATGGCCGCCTACCGCGCCGGCATCCCCGATCCGTGGGGAAGCGCGCAGACCGAGGCGGCAAAGAAGCTCATGGAGGTGCTCATCGAGGCGGGCGACGCCGAGTTGATCGGCCATGGCACCAATTTCGATCCCGAGCTCTTCCATCATGCAGCGACCTAATCCGTCCCGAAGCGCAGACACGCCGGCGTGGGTCTCGCGATTGGCCTGGGGCCTCGGCTCGATCGCGGCGTTCTTCGTCTTCTGGGAGGTGATGGCGCTCCTCATCCAGCACCGCCATCTGCCGGGTCCGTCCGTCGTCTTTGCGGCCATGATGCGGGAAGCCGCAAGCGGCGAGCTTCTTTATCACATCGCCATGACGCTCTATCGCGTCGCCATCGCGTTCACGCTCGCGATGCTGATCGGCTCGGCCATCGGCATTGCCCTCGGCCGCAATGCGAGGGCCGACCGCTTCTTCGACACCTGGCTCATTCTGTTCCTGAACCTGCCGGCGCTGGTCGTGATCATCCTCTGCTATG
>ERZ869909.3013-NODE-3013-length-10226-cov-19.791309_pt1 | contig 10226 bp, 4 predicted proteins | sample MGYA00520892_ERZ869909 | MGnify/ENA primary metagenome ERZ869909 (study PRJEB32215, sample SAMEA104723947) | bioreactor metagenome | biome: bioreactor; feature: anaerobic bioreactor; material: water | place: China | collected 2015-03-12 ... | reverse complement strand
GGTTATTTTGGCTCTTCCTTTTCGTACTAATTGTGAAATTGTTGGCATATATAATATTTGTTACAATAAATTAAATAGAATATCCCCCTTTTTTAGGGTTGGCAAAGGTAGAAATAAATCTCAATTAATCAAATGTTCATTCATTAATTTTTATAGAAGTATTTTTTTATTTTTCAGTCAGCACGAAAATTGCTTTAAATTCGTTATCTCAAAACACTTCAAACTCATAAATTGAAACACTTTTTTTGCCTTTTTTTATACCTATATATATATACCATTTTATCATGGCAGGTTTCCGGGCAGAATCTATACCTGAATGTAACCGGAAAAGACAGTTTGGAAACCCAGGTACTCAACCAAGAAATTCCTGCAACAATCTTCAGTAATTTTCTCTCACTGCAGGATGCCTTGGATACACTTGAAATTCGTCTGGAAAAAAAGGGGTATATAGAAATGGAAAAAAAGCATTTTGAAAGAATATCAGACACTGCTTTTTTTGCAGAATATCAACTCAATACTTTATATGACAAAATTATTATCCACAATACCGGTCAGCTTATTGATTTGGGTATTTCTCCCCGTGAACTTGAGAGTATTTCAGCAGGAAAAGAAATCAACCATATAGTCATTCCTTTTGCGGCCGCTGAAAACGTTTTGAATTTCATCAACAGAAAACTTAGTGAAATGGGAGATCCATTTGTAACTGTGGTGCTTGAAAATATAAAACCCTCAAATGAATTTTCAAATACACTTGAGGCCAATCTTGAAGTTGAAGTCAATAACTTGAGAAAAGTAACGGGAATAAAAATTATGGGCTATGAAAACTTTCCCAAGGCGTTTTTGAGATATACTGCCGGAATAAGGGAAGGAATGTTGTTTCAAAGGGAAAAAATTGTCGAGCGAAGTTTTTTGCTGGACAACCTGGGTTTTGTTCAAAACATAAAAGCGCCAGAAGTATTGTTTACCCCAGAAGAAACAGAGTTGTATCTCTATCTTGAAAAAAAATCCAACAATTTGTTTGATGGAATAATAGGGTTTACGACCAATGAGGATACAAATAAGTTGGAGTTAAATGGATATGTCAACTTGCAATTGAGTAACAATCTGAATTTTGGGGAAATGTTGCAATTGCAATACAAAAATGACGGAAACCTTCAAGAACAATTTCAAGTGAATGTTGAATTGCCATTTTTGTTTCAATCACCCATTGGTTTGGAATTGGGATTGGAGTTCTTTAAGCGCGATAGTACATTTTTAACGGTTGAAAAAAACGCTTTGGCCAATTATCACTTCAACACACGCACCAAAGTTTTTGCCGGATACAAAGATTATGAATCCAAAAATTTACTCGATAGCCAACAGGCAGGAAATTTTATTGAAGATTTTAACTCTGCTTATTTAGTTTTTGGTGGAAATTACAGCATTCCTCAGCGTAATGAACTATTTCCGGTTAAGACGAGGTTTTTAGTCAGTAATGAAATTGGAGTCCGAAAAGTCGGTGAAATGAAAACCAATCAGTACCGTGTTGCAATTAGGGCAAGCCATATTTTTAACCTCAATGCAAACAACTCCATTTTTATTCGTAATCATTCCGGATATTTAAATTCAGAAAATTATTTAACCAATGAGTTGTTTCGCTTTGGCGGAATAAACAGCATTCGGGGATTTGATGAAAATAGTATAGACGCTTCTTTATTTTCAGTTTTTAATACAGAGTACAGGTATTTGCTTACGCGAAATACCTTTTTGCACACTATAACTGATTTGGCTTATTTTGAAAACAGGGTCACGCAAATTGAAAATAAAATTTACAGTTTTGGAGTAGGGGTGGGGCTTAAAACCAATGCGGGCTTGTTTAAACTCAATGTTGCAAATGGCTTTTTGGAGGGTCAGGATTTTCAATTTTCAAACACCAAAATACACATTAGTTTGACTTCAAGATTCTAAGTTTTGTTAACGTTAACAAAACTTTAATTTAATAAAAGGCCAAATTTTAAGGTTTAAAAGTTGTTTTATTAGGTTTAAATTAGGATTTTTGACCCAAGCTAATTTAAATAATACAATAAAATGACAACAAAGTTTAGAGGATTATTAACGCTTTTATTGGCGTTTGTTGTGCAACTATCTTTTGCTCAGCAAAAAACAATCTCCGGAACAGTAACTGATGACATCAATTTACCGTTGCCCGGGGTCAACATTATTATAAAGGGAACCACGTCCGGGACTCAATCAGATTTTGATGGAAATTATTCCATCTCTGCAGAGGTTGGACAAACTTTGGTATTCAGTTATGTGGGTTTTGCAACTCAGGAAGTGCCCATAACACTTACTACCAATACTGTAAATTTAACAATGCAGCCTGATGCAAGCAGACTCGAGGAAGTTGTGATAAGGGGGTATTCAACAATTAGTACAAGGAGGTCAGTTATATCTTCACAACAATTAACCTCTCAAACAATTGAAAATAGACCAAACACAAATGCAATCCAAACCCTTCAAGGGCAGGTTGCTGGTTTGAATATTGCATCACCAACCGGACAACCCGGAGCACCGCCAAATGTTTTACTTAGAGGATATACCTCGATTGGTGGTGAAAATCAACCTTTATTTATTATTGATGGAATACCATCATCAAATACTGTGTTTACAAGTTTAAATCCACAGGATATTGAAAATGTAACTGTATTAAAAGACGCAGCAGCAACATCAATTTATGGAAATAGAGGTGCTAATGGTGTAATACTTGTTACAACTAGAACCGGAAAATTTAATTCTTCACTAGAGATAACTTATAGCGGAAGCACTTCCATCAGTACTCTACAGGACCACAACTATAGTTTGTTAAACTCTCAAGAACTTTTAAGGTTAGAGAGAGAGTTTGGTAATGGATTGGGTACAACTTTGACTGATGAGGAAATTGATGCTTATGAAACATTTGATTGGTTAGACTTCTTTTTTAGAGAAGCAATAGCACAAAACCATAGCCTTTCATTGTCTAGTGGTGGGGAAAACATGAGCCAAAGCACATCGTTTGGCTTTAGTGACACACAAGGTATTCTGAAAAATACAAATCTGAAAAGATTTAACTTTAGAAATAATTCTTCAATAAGATCAAATAATGACAGATTTAGAGTAAATACAGGTATATCGCTAAACTATACTAAGGAAAACGATCCTGGTTCTATTGGAACTGGAGGGATTAATCAAAACTATGTATTAGGTGCAATTCAATCTGTTCCATACATTACACCAGATGATTATGAAGGTTCAGAGCAATTATTAAGCCCATTATTGTTTAGAAATACACCACTATTTTTGTTAGATAAATTAAAAACTTTTGATAGAATATTTGAAGAATTTAGAGGTTTAGGAACCTTAGGGTTTGAGTATGATATTTTAAATGACATCACACTAGGTTCAACTACTTCTATAGATTATCGACACATAACTAACACAGCATACCAAGACCCTACTTCATTTAACTCTTTGTTGTTTGCGCCAGGTGGCGCAGCAAATAATCCAACTCCTGGATTTATGGACTTTGGAAGTAATAGGCAATTTGTTGTAAATCAACTTGTTTCTGCAAATTGGCAAAAAGAAATTGATAGACATTATATTGGAGTTGGGTTGTTTACAGAATATTTCAAAGCTCACTTAAGAAGCTTTGGGTTTAGACAAAATGGATTAGATCCTAATACTTGGCACCCCGGAGATGGAGGTGGATTCATTCCTGATAATGCAGATAATGATTGGTATGTTGATACAACATTCGCAACATCTCGCGATGCAGGTTTGTTCTCATATTTTGGTCAACTTGATTACAACTTTGATTACAGATATGGATTTGCCGCTACTATTAGGAGAGATGCTTCATTTAGATTTAGTGAAACTAACAGATGGGGTACATTCTGGTCTGTAGCTGCAAACTGGAATGTTAGTGAAGAAAACTTTATGAGTAATGCAGATGCTATTAACATGCTTAAACTAAGGTTGTCATATGGTACTCAAGGTAACCAAAATATTACCGGAGGTAATTTTTGGTCTGGTGCAAATTTATTTAGTACTACTTGGGGCAGTGGAAGTGGATATCAAGGAAATAATGCTACTTTTCTTTCATCTATTGGAAATGACGCTTTACGATGGGAAAAAGTTACTTCTTCTAACATAGGTGTAGATTTTGGGTTTTTCAATAATAGACTTAGAGGAGCAATTGATGTTTATAAGAAAACAACTGACGATTTATTCATAGATGGTCCAACATCATTGACTACAGGTATATCTGCTTTACGTCAAAATTTAGGTACAATGGAAAATAGGGGTATTGAGTTACTGCTACAGTATGATGTTATTAGACCTAGAAATGAAGGTGGATTTGGTATGAACTTTACTTTTACAGGAAGTTATAACAAAAATGAATTAGTGGATTTAGGATTAGATAGAGAAGAAATTATTGGTATTGGTAGAGTTGGAGGACCTATCTTTGAAATATATGCTGTACCTTTTGTGGGAGTAAATCCTGAAAATGGTAATTTATTGTTTCTAGATATTGATGGAAATGAAACCGAAACACCAGACCAAGAAGTTGACAGAAGATGGACCGGAAAGAATAGACTTCCTGATTATCAAGGATCTTTTAGTTTTAATTTTGATTACAAGAACTTCTTTTTACAAACACAGTTTAACTATGTTATAGGTGTTCATAGAACAGATGCTGATTTAGCTTCTTTATACAATGTGGCTGCAATTGGTGACTTTAGACTTTCTTCTGACGTTTTGGATTATTGGACTCCGGATAATACTGATGCTACATTTCCAGCACTTAATGCAACAAATTCAGGAACAGCTTCAGATAGGTTTGTACGTAATGCAGATTTCTTAAGATTAAGATTTTTAAGTTTTGGTTATGGATTTTCAAATAGTCAACTTCAAGGAACTGGTCTTAACAAATTAAGAATTTTTGCTAATGCTGAAAACTTAGTCACTTTCACAAAATGGGATGGTTTTGATCCAGAACAACTCTTTATCCCAGGTTTGAACACAACTGCCGATATAGGTGAAGGTAGAAGATATCCAACTCCTAGAACAATATCTATAGGTTTGGAAATTGGATTCTAAAAACCATCTTAAATTTTAAAAATAAATTAAATTATGAAAAAATTAAAAAATATTTTAACGCTAATTATTTCAATTGGTATTTTATACAGTTGTAATGATGCTATTGATATAGATGTGCCTGGTCAACAGGATGACAGTACTGTATTTACTTCAGTTTCTGATTTACAAGGAGGTTTAGATGGTGTTTATATCACTTTGGATCTTACTCAAGACATATTCTTTAACAGTAATTTTTCAGATGAGGTCACTAGAGGATTGACCAATGGCGGTCAAGGTATAAATGGATTTAACTTCTTTTTGCCAACTACTGCTGCCGAAGCATTTGTGTTTTGGTCTAAATACTACAATACAAGTATGGTTGCAAGTAGAGTGCTTGAAGCTGCTGAAAACATTACTCCAGAACAAGACGAAGTTAGTCAGTATAACCAAATCATAGGTTCATTGAAAGCTATAAGGGCTTATTCTCACTTTATGCTTTTTGCATATTATACCCCTGATTATACTAACGATGCTGGACTGTCTGTTCCAATTGTAGATTTTGTACCTTCAATTGAGCATAGACCAACCAGAAATACTGTTGCTGAGTTTGTTCAGTACTTCAATGCTGAGTTGGATGAGGCAGAATCTTTATTGCCTCAGCAAAGTAAGTATTTTGTGTCAAAAGATTTTTGTAGAGCACTAAGAGCAAGATTCGCTGCATTTAGACAAGATTATACAACTGCTCTATCAATGTCTCAGGCCTTATTGAATTCATATCCGATTTCAAATCCAACACAATTTGCCAGTATGTTTAGTGCGTCAGGGCAAAATGATACCGAAGTGATTTTTCATCTAGCAAGAACAGCAGGCGATAGATATGACAGGCAAGCTGGCGCTGGAGGTAACGGTACTGTTTTAGCAGGTGGTCGTGCTGGAAATATTTTCGCTTTTACTAATGTTGGTCCAAATGGAGGTCCATTTCTTCAAATGAATAGAGCACTTTATAATCTTTATGATGAAAATGATGTAAGGGCTGAAGTATATCTTCATCCTCAATCAACTATTAACCCAAACTGGGATAATAATGCTAGCCCGAATGATGATGTTTTAGTTATAAATAAATACCCAGGTAAAGATGGTATTCCATTAATGGCAGATTTAAAAGTGTTTAGAAGTTCTGAAATGCTGCTCATTGCTGCAGAAGCTCACATTAGTAACAATCAGTTAAACAATGCGGCAACACTTATTAAGCAATTAAGGGATTCCAGACTTACCAGTGGAACAGCTCCTTTGCCTGTTTATGCAAGCCAACAAGAAGCATATTTAGACTTAATTACTGAAAGAAGAAGAGAATTGGCTTTTGAAGCACACAGATATTTTGATATAAAACGTTTGGGTGAAAGAGCTGGCCAAGGTGTAGATAGAGCTTTAAATGAATGTAACTTCCATAGCTGGGCTGTTTGTACATTGCCTCCAACTGACTATAGATTTACACTTCCTATACCCCAAGCAGAGTTTGATGGTAACCCTAATATGGCCGGTCAACAGAATCCTGGATATTAATTTTAATTAATTATTTTTGATATTAGAGGCTGTCATTCGACAGCCTCTTTTTTATGTTAAAGAAAAAAAATATTAATTTTAACATTTATTAATAGACTATGAACAACTTTTTCCCAATATAAACATAAAAAAAACCAAAAAATCGGTTGAAAAAGTTGTTTTATTAAGTTTTTATTAAGACTTTTGGTGCTGGCTAATTCAAATAAATTATAAAAATGAGAACAAAGTTTAGTGGAATTTTAACGCTATTACTGGCGTTTATCGTGCAATTTACTTTTGCACAACAACAAACAATCTCAGGTAAGGTGACCGATGATATGGGTCTTCCGTTGCCGGGGGTTAATATTGTAATTAAAGGAACTACTACAGGAACTCAGTCTGACTTTGACGGAAATTACTCCATCAATGCCAGTCCGAATCAAACCTTGGTATTTTCTTATGTAGGATTTGCATCTCAGGAAAGAGCTGTAACTGCCACTACCACCAGAATCGATGTACAAATGCAAATGGGTGAGGAACTCACTCAAGTTGTTGTAACCGGTTTTGCCATTGCCAGAGAGAAAAAAGCTCTTGGTTATGCGGTAAGTGAAGTTTCAGCTGAAAGTATTGAGCAGCGTTCTGAAGGTGACGTGGCAAGGGTTCTTTCCGGTAAAACTTCAGGGGTTGTTATCAATAACCAAAGTGGTATTTCCGGATCTGCAACAAACATCAACATTAGAGGGTACAACTCCATAACAGGAAGTAACCAGCCTCTATTTATTGTTGATGGTATCCCTGTATCAAACGATACCAACGCTGTTGGTAACTTCGTAACTGGTAACAGTGGATCCAGCCGTTCTTTGGATATTGACCCAAACAACATTGAGAGCATTTCTGTACTTAAAGGGTATGCAGCTTCAACCCTGTATGGAACTGAAGGTAAAAATGGGGTAATCCTTATTACCACAAAAACTGGTTCGCAAAGAGTTGGTGCCAAGAAAACAGAAATAACTGTTATTCAGTCTGTTTTTAATAACGAAATTGCATCATTACCCGAATACACCAAAACATTTGGTAACGGTTTTGACCAGTCGTTTGGAAACTTCTTTAGTAACTGGGGTCCCGGTTTCTATAGAGATGGTTTAGGTGGATGGGGTGACCCAACAAGTAACATCAATGAAGATGGTACTTTCCCACACCCATACAGCAGAGCAAACTTAGCTGATGTATTTCCTGAATTTCAAGGTGAAACACTTCCTTGGATTGCTGTTCCTAACCACGTTGGTAGATTCTTCAGAAAAGGTTTGGCAACAAACACTTCTGTGAACATCGCAGCTGGGTCAGATGACGGTAGATATAACTACAACTTTAACTACGGACGAGTGGAAGATGAAGGGTTTACTCCCGGAAACAAAACTTCCAGAAACTCTTTCAGTGTGGGTGGTAGAGCTGCGCTTTCAAACAAGTTTACTGTAACAAGTACTCTAAACTATGTGAGAACAGACTTTAAATCACCTCCGGTTGCATATAGTAATGCATCATCTTCTCAGTTTGGACTTTCAGTTTTTGGTGATATTTTCTATACACCAACAAACCTTCCTCTAATGGATCTCCCTTTCCAAAACCCTGTAACAGGACAAAGTGTTTGGTATAGAAGTGATGACAGGATTGTTAACCCAAACTGGCTAGTTAACAACGCTCGTGTAAATCAAATTACAAGCCGTGCATATGGAGCAAATGCTTTCTCTTATGCTATAAACGATAACTTAAATATCCAATACAGAGTGGGTATTGATACTTATTCAGAATACAACGAAATCAGATCTAACAAAGGAGCAGGTTTCCCTGAAGAATCAAATTTTGGTGAGTACACAACTTATACAAACACCAATACAATCTGGGACCACAACCTGATGTTAACCGGAACTTACTCTTTGTCTGATGATTTAGGCTTGAACTTCACTGTGGGTGCAACTTCAAAGTCTGAGCGTTATGACAGAATTGGTATTTCAAGTAGCGATCAAATCGTTTTTGATTTCTTCAGACACTCAAACTTCAACTCAAGATCATCAATTGAATATACTGAGTTTAGAAACATTGTTGGGGTATATGCCCAGGCTGATTTAGACTTTAAAAATTACCTGTACTTAAACCTTGCTGCAAGAAATGACTGGGTTTCAAACCAGTTAGAAAACAGTAAGTTGTATCCAAGTGCCAGCCTTTCTTTCCTTCCTTCTGTAGCATTCCCGGGAATGAGAACTACAAATGGAATTAACTATATGAAGTTAAGAGCTAGTTATGGAACTTCTGCAGGTTTTGCTACAGGTTTCCCTGTTGCAAACAACTTGGCACTTATCAACCAGGCCTTCCAGCCTGAAACCGGCCCAACAATTATTTCAAATACAACTGTTGCCAGATTGGGTAACCCTGGTTTAAGACCTGAGTTATTTGAAGAGTATGAGTTTGGTGTTGAAGGTAGATTTATTGATAATAGAGTGAGTTTAGACTTCTCTTACTACCAAAGAAGAACTACCGACTTAATTACAGACAGAAACCTCGATCCTTCAACAGGTTATACGGTTACCAGAGTAAATATTGGTGAAATGGACGGTTATGGTTTTGAAGTTGATTTAGGTATTAACCCTGTAAGAAACGAAGGAAACGGTTTCAACTGGAACATCAATACAAACTATACCAAGTACAGAACAAATGTTGTTGACTTAGGTCCTGAGTTTTCTGATGATGATATCTTTGTTTATGCCGGCTTTACCAACTTAGGAAATGCTGCTATCAATGGCCAACCTTTCCATTCAATTGTTGGGACAAGAGTCCAGCGTGTTGCCCTTGACGAAAACGGTCAAATTATATTAGACGAGAATGGCAACTATGCTCCCGGCGGTGACCATTTGCTTGTTGATGGCAACGGTAACTATGTTGAAGAGACTGGGTTACACATTATTGGTGACGCAACTCCAGACTTCATAGTTAACTTGTCAAACAGCTTTTCATACAGAGGGTTTAACCTAAACTTCCTGTTAAGCTACCAGCACGGTGGGGATATTTATTCTCAAACAGTTTCAGGTTACCTGTTAAGAGGTGTAACAACTGATACTGACGACAGATTAAATACCTTAATCCTTCCCGGTGTGAAGGAAGACGGAACTACAAATGACATCCAATTGAATGCCTCTGCTTATTATTTTGATAACTTTGGATATGGACCCATGGAATTACAAATCTATGATGGTAGTGTAATTCGTTTAAATGAAATCTCATTAGGATATGATTTCCCGAAAAGATATCTGGATAGAACTCCTTTTGGTGCAGTTACATTTACACTTGCAGGATACAACCTTTACTACAATGCTATCAATACCCCTAAAGGAACAAACTTTGATCCTAACGTAATGGGTGTTGGTGTTGGTAACTCTAGAGGTTTTGACTACTTTAACGGTCCTAGTGGAAAACGTTACGGATTCACTATAAAAGCAACATTCTAAAAAATTAAGAGACATGAAAAAATTAAAAATATTTATATTGGCCAGTATCGGATTGTTTGCACTGAATTCGTGTGAAACCACCGAGATGGA
>ERZ869909.3012-NODE-3012-length-10227-cov-4.419310_pt1 | contig 10227 bp, 5 predicted proteins | sample MGYA00520892_ERZ869909 | MGnify/ENA primary metagenome ERZ869909 (study PRJEB32215, sample SAMEA104723947) | bioreactor metagenome | biome: bioreactor; feature: anaerobic bioreactor; material: water | place: China | collected 2015-03-12 ... | reverse complement strand
GCCATCCGAGTTGAACGAATCAAGTGACCAGTTGGCCGGGGCATAATCGCCGACGAACCCGGCTCCGAGAACCGGCGCGGACAGGGCAGCACCGGCGATCGCCGTCACTAATAGAGATTTTCTCATGACTCTCCCTTCATGCAATACAATCTCCCGTTTGTGCGACAATCGCACATGGACCACGAGAGTTCGAAGACTCCAGACACCGTGCCGGATGCCTGACACACCCATCGCGCAATGGCGACAAATCCATCAAGGCCGGCAAGGACTCACGAGTTTGGACGCAGTCACGGCGTCAGTCACCAAGAACCGACAACTCCGCGCTCATGGGCGGATGTCATAGCAGCAGGGCTCGTCGCGGCTTTGGTGTTCTTTCCTGTCATGCGCGCACCAGCGCGCCTCTCCAGTTATCACGCTATCACAATTCCTACTCTGTGCAAGCGAAATGGACAGGAAATCGATCGAGACTCCCCCCCCCCCAAAAAAACGCTCCGTCCCTTCTCAAGGACGGAGCGCTTCGGTCTGAGCTGTGGCAAGAGAAAAACCGACCTGTCTCGATCCGGAAACGATCGCTCAGAACCAACCGATCCTGATTATCAATCAGCGCCCGCCGTGTCACCAGCGAGCGTTGGACATTCCCCCAAACACAAGGAATGAGAGGAAACAAACGCGTCAAATAACTGATCCGGCCCCCGCGAAGGGACCGGACCGGAAAGATCAATCAATTCTCAGCGACGACGACGGACCGCGGCCAGGCCGCCGAGAGCCAGAAGGCCCGCAGCACCGGGAGCCGGAACGAAGGAGAAGTTTGTCACAGTCAGAATGCCCGGACCAAAAAGATTGTCATCCGTCTCGATCGAGAACGCGAAGAAGTCGCCCGCATTGACGGCGACATTCAGAATGCTTCCCGATTCGCCAGCCGTAGTGCTCAAGAGTACAAATCCGGTACCGTCGGAGAAATAAAGACCCGCGTCAAAGCCCGGATCGTCGACCGAGTCGTACGCCCAGTCGAACGAAATGAAACCCGTCTGTGCAACTTGGATCAATAAATCGGTGAAACCGAAGCCGCCGGAACCATTGTTGCCGCCGACGAGGACCAGCGTGCTCGCATCGTGCTGCTGCACGAAGCCATTCGCATTGCCCTGGCTAAGCGTCCAGTTCGCCGGAGCATAATCGCCGACGAACCCGGCGCCGAGCACCGGAGCGGCGAACGCCGTACCGGCCAACGCCATCACCAACAGAGACTTCTTCATGACTGTTCCTTCCTCCAAACACGAGCTCTCGCCTGTGCGACAATCGCACGCAAACCGCGAGAAGCCCAAGCTTCACACACCGTCACCCGATGCTCCGAACGCAGCCATCGCGCAACAGTGACATATCAATCGCTGCACTTCACAAACTCGTCGTTGTCAAGACGCATTCACGGCGTCGAGCACCACAAGCCAGCGAATCCGCGCCTGAACGCGCATAGCAAAGCACCAGGGCTTCTTGTGGCTTTGGTGTTCCTTCCTCTTTCCTTGCGCGCCTGAACGCGCAACTCCCACACAGACGATAGCACAACTCCTACACCATGCAAGGGGTTCGGGCGGAAATAATCACCGCCCAAAACAAACAACGCTCCGTCCCTTCTCAAGGACGGAGCGCATCGGTCTGAGTTGTGGCAAGAGAAAAACCGACCTGTCTCGATCCGGGAACGATCGACTCAGAAACGATCCATCCGGATTTCAATCAACGCCCGCCGCGTCACCAACGGGCGCTCGATGCTCCTCTGTCCACGGAGCGGCTGAGAGAACGCGGTAGCAGGGGCAAGCACCGCGGAGAGTCGAGAAAGCGGTCCGGACCCCGCAGAGGGACCGGACCGTGAAAATCAATCAAACTCAGCGACGACGACGCACCGCGGCCAGGCCGCTCAGCGCGAAGACCGCTGCCGTGCCGGGAGCCGGGACCACCGTGAAGCTGAACCACTGGATCTGGCCCGAGCCGAGCGTGCCCGCGCCGACCTGTGCACCGCCGAGATTCAGTACATAGCCACCATTCGCGGTTCCTGGAGATGCGCCGAAACCTGTAGCGCCATAGACAGTGTTGAACCCACCAAGAGCGATGTAGTAGGTGCCGACCGACAGACCCGACAGAATCAGGTCGTTCGCACCGTCGTACACGGCCCCGGTCAGGTCGATCTCGCTCTGGAGCGTCGACTGTGCATCATCGTTGTTGAAAAGGAGGTTGCCCGCCTGGTTGTAGAGACCGAGCTCGGTGTCAAAGAGCGATCCGAAGGTATCGATGGTGAACTGAGCGCCCTCGACACCCACCACACCGAGACTGATCGCGCTGGGAGCGCCGGGGATCGCGGTGCCGGCGGGGATGAACCCATCGGGGTTCGTCTGGAATGTGATCGTCACATTGTCCCACTGTGCGACCGAACCACCGAAGGACTGAATCGCGTCAAATTCCAGCATCTCGCCGCCCGACAATGCCGGACCCAGAGATCCACCCCAGCGCAGCGTCGTAGCGGCGCCGGAGCTTGCAGCACCGAACTGTGCTGCAAACGGAGAAGTCAGGTACTGGCCCAGCCCAAGATCCCAGATCCCCGCCTGGGCTTCGTTCGACCAAGGATCACCGGAGACAGCGCTCCAGTTCGTCGAGAACCTGTAGTAGTTCCAGTTGCCGGCGGGAACGGCGGGCAGCGGGGTCGTTGACAGCGTGCTCGGCACCGTCACATTGAACGACGGAAATGTAAAGCTCTGCGCGGATGCTGTCGCACCGACGACCGTGCCCGCGATCGCAGCAAGAATGGCACTCTTCTTCATGACTGTTCCTTCCTCCAAAAACCTCTCCTGCGTGCGCAACATAAGCGCACAAGCTCAGGAGCGAAAACAACAACACCTGTAAGCCGGAAACACACCGCATCTTCGGCCACCGAGGCGGAAATCGGATACCACTGCCCCATCAGGGGCGACTCGGCAACCGCCTATGCACAGCCCTCTGTCACGACACGACGAACAATCGCCTACCGCAACAAGTCAGAGGACCAAATTGTGTGTCTACGGCTTCGGCGTTCCTTCCTATCTGGCGCGCACTCGCACGCCACTCCCACTAAAACGGTAACACATTTTTTCGCATGTGCAAGACATCACCACAAAAGAGCGATAAAGATCTGCGTCAGCATCTCCCCAGAACCAACTCCTCCAAAACAAACAACGCTCCGTCCCTTCTCAAGGACGGAGCGCATCGGTCTGAGTTGTGGCAAGAGAAAAACCGACCTGTCTCGATCCGGGAACGATCGACTCAGAAACGATCCATCCGGATTTCAATCAACGCCCGCCGCGTCACCAACGGGCGCTCGATGCTCCTCTGTCCACGGAGCGGCTGAGAGAACGCGGTAGCAGGGGCAAGCACCGCGGAGAGTCGAGAAAGCGGTCCGGACCCCGCAGAGGGACCGGACCGTGAAAATCAATCAAACTCAGCGACGACGACGCACCGCGGCCAGGCCGCTCAGCGCGAAGACCGCTGCCGTGCCGGGAGCCGGGACCACCGTGAAGCTGAACCACTGGATCTCGCCGGTGCCGAGCGTGCCGCTGCTGAGCATGTTGCCGTTGATGGCCAGCTCGTAATCGCCGGCCGCGGTGCCCGCAGTAACACCGAAGTCCGTCGTACCATACGCCGTGTTGAAACCGCCGAGCGCAACGAAGTAGGTGCCGGGATCAAGCCCAAGGAATGCCGTGTCGCCAGCGACATCGATCAGCGACTGCAAACCGCCGAAGTCATCGTTGTTCGCGATCAGGTTGCCCGCCTGGTCGTACAGACCGAGCTCCGTGTCGAAGTCGCTGCCGAGCGAATCGATCACATAGTTGCCCGGACCGCCTAGCACGCCGAGATCGATCGCCGAGGGCTGCACCGCGGCGGGAGCGCCCGGCATGTAGTTCTGGCCCAGAATGAGCGTGATCGAGATGTCATTCCAGTTGACCGTGTTCGTGCCGTTGAAGGTCTGGCGATAGTTGAAGAACAGATCGCCGCCCGTGTAGTTCGTCGAGAACGCGCCATTGAAGGTCAGCGTGGTGTTGAACGAGTTGCCGGCTTGTCCCGAACTCGGCAAAGCCGCAGCGCTGTAGACCGTCTGGGCGCCGGAATAGGTCGGCTGCGTCGCATTCCCCGTGCCACCCTCGTTCGCGAACGCGATCCGGGCCTCGTTCGACCAGGTGTCCGCGAAGGAGCTTCCCTGGATATCGCTCGTCCAGTCGAATGTCACGCTGAAGCCCGTGTAGACACCGGCGGGCACCAGCGAATCATCGAGCTGGAAGTTCTGCCAGAAGTTGTCGGTGATCGTGTTCCCGTTGAACAGACTGAATGTAAACGCCGAGGCCGTGCTGGCCATCGCGGTGCCGGCGATCGCGGCCAAGATCATTGCCTTCTTCATAATCGTGTTTCCTCTTTCCTTCTCCTGAAACGCTCTGCCCGACCGGCGTACAACGACAGCACGCCCGATGACGGGCACTCTCTCGAACCTGCAACACCGATCTCATCGCAGATCGCCCGCACTCCGCACAACGACACCGCACTCCGTCACGCGGACCGAGCAACCATGCCACCGTACGACATCGCAGAAAGTACCTATTGTGTGCCCGAGAACAAATGGGCAGCCAAACAGGTCTGAAACGCGATTCTGCTCTGCGCTTCGGTGTTCCTTCCAATGACGGCACGCACTCGCGCGCCTCTCCCATGTTCAAACTAGCACGCTCTGGGAGCAGAGCAAGCCGCTAGAACCAAAAAACGGGGAATTCCTACCGATAATCGCCGCTCGGCACCACTCGACCGCCCAGGACCCAATATCGAGTCCGGGAACATTGACCTCATCCACGCACAAAAACAGGCCCGAGCGGTGGCCCGGGCCAGGGAGGTCTCCAACTGGGATCCGTGATGCAGGTCAGGTCGACTCGGCCCCCGCCTGGCTCGCGGGCTCCTTCGAGTCCTTCGCGGATTCTCCATCGGACTTCTTCTTCGTCACGAGTGAATCGTCCTGAGATCCGTCGAAGACGAGCTTCTCGTCGTCCGGATCCTTCTTCACGAGGATCTTGTTCACTTCCTGGAAATCGCCCGCGAGCATCGCCTCGGAGAGCGGGTCCTCGACGAACTGCGCGATCGCGCGACGGAGCGGACGGGCGCCGAAGTCCGGGTTGTAGCCCTTGTCGATCAGGAAGTCCTTGGCGCTCTGATCCAGATCCATGTGCCAGCCCTGCTCGAGCATCCGCTGGCGCAGCTTGTCCGTCTCGTACACCACGATCGTCTCGAGGTTCTCCTTCGTCAGCGGACGGAACACGATCACATCGTCGAGCCGGTTGATGAACTCGGGGCGGAAGTACCGCTCGATCTCCTTCATCAGGATCGACTTGATGTTCTCGAAGTCGACATCGCCGCCCGCCTGACGGCTGAACCCGAAGCCGCCGCCGCCCTTGATCAGGTCCGCCCCGATGTTCGAGGTCATGATCAGGACCGTGTTGCGGAAGTCCACATTCCGACCGAACGAGTCGACCAGACGACCCTCCTCCATGATCTGGAGGAGCATGTTGAAGACATCCGGGTGCGCCTTCTCGATCTCGTCCAGCAGCAGCACGGCGTAGGGGCGACGACGGATCTGCTCCGTCAACTGGCCGCCCTCCTCGTACCCGACATAGCCGGGAGGCGCGCCGACCAGGCGGCTCACATTGTGCTTCTCCATGTAGTCGCTCATGTCCAGCATGACGAGGGCCTCCTCATCACCGAACATGAACTCCGCCAGCGCCTTCGAGAGCAGCGTCTTGCCGACGCCCGAAGGACCGACGAACACGAACGAGCCCATCGGGCGCTTCGGATCCTTCAGACCCGCACGCGCACGCCGGATCGCCTTCGAGACCGCCTTGATCGCCTCGTCCTGCGAGACGACCTTCTTGTGAAGCTCCGCCTCGAGCTGTAACAGGCGCTGGGCCTCGGCCTTCTCCAGACGCGTCAGCGGCACGCCGGTCATCTTCGAGACGACCTCGGCGATCGTCTCTTCATCCACGATGCCGCCCGACTCCTTGGCCTTCTCGCGCCACTCGCGCTGCGTCTGCTCCTTCTGCTTCCGCAGCTTCTCGGCGCGATCGCGCAACTCCGCTGCACGCTCGTAGTCGGCGTTCTTCACCGCGTTGTCCTTGTCCACGGACAGCCGCTCGATCTCTTCTTCCAATTCCGCCAGGTCCGGCGGCTTGGTCATCGTCTTCAGACGGATCCGAGCGCCCGCCTCATCGATCACATCAATCGACTTGTCTGGCTGCACACGCCCGGTGATGTAGCGATTGGACAGTTCCACCGCAGCGCGGACCGCATCGTCGGTGATCTTCACGCGGTGGTGGTCCTCGTACTTGTCGCGCAGACCCTTGAGGATCTCGATCGTCTGCTCCGAGGTCGGCGGATCGACGGTGATCGCCTGGAAGCGACGGGCCAGCGCCGCATCCTTCTCGATGTACTTGCGATACTCGTCGAAGGTCGTCGCGCCGATGCACTGGATCTCGCCGCGTGCGAGCGCCGGCTTAAGCACATTGCTCGCGTCGATCGCACCCTCGGCGCCACCGGCACCGACCAGCGTGTGCAGCTCGTCGATGAACAGAATCAGGTTCTGCGCCCGACGGACCTCGTTCATCACCGCCTTGATGCGCTCCTCGAACTGGCCGCGGTACTTCGTCCCGGCCACCATCATCGCGAGGTCCAGCACCACAACGCGCCGATCGTGCAGAAGATCGGGAACCTCCTGCGTCACGATCGCCTGCGCCAAGCCCTCGACGATCGCGGTCTTGCCGACGCCCGCCTCGCCCAGCAGCACGGGATTATTCTTCGTGCGACGGCACAGCACCTGAATCAGCCGCTCGATCTCGCGCTCGCGACCGATCACCGGATCCAGCACGCCCTCGCGCGCCAGCGCGGTCAGGTCGCGACCGAACGAGTCCAGCGCGGGCGTCTTGCTCTGACGCTGGCCGGGACGACCCTGCGCCCCCCCACCGGCACCGCCGGTGCCCGGTTCACCGCCGGCGCCCGCGCCCTCGGCATCTTCCTTGTCCATGCCCGCGCCGAGCAGGTTCAGAACCTCCTCGCGCACCTCTTCGAGCTTCAGCCCGAGATTCATCAGCACCTGCGCTGCGACGCCGTCGTGCTCGCGCAACAAGCCGAGCAACAGGTGCTCCGTGCCGACATAGTTGTGGTTCAGATTCCGCGCCTCTTCGATGGCGTACTCGATTACCTTCTTGGCGCGGGGCGTCTGCGGCAGCTTGCCCATCGTGACCATCTCAGGCCCCGAATGCACAAGCTTCTCGACTTCCAGACGCACCTTGCGGAGGTCGACATCCAGGTTCTTCAGCACATTCGCGCCGACCCCGGAGCCCTCCTTGACGAGCCCGAGCAGGATGTGCTCGGTCCCGATGTATTCGTGATTGAACCGCTGCGCCTCTTGGTTGGCGAGAGCCATCACCTTGCGGGCACGATCGGTAAAGCGTTCGAACATCGGCTTTGACTCCATCCCGAAGCCCGCCACGACCCGACCTTGGGGCGTGACCGAGCATCGCTCAGGGGATCCATCGGCATCCCCACTCTGAAAACTGGCATCAGGGACTGAAACTTCCCTACACGCCCAATCCTATGCGCCGGAACGACCGGCCTTACCGGACGGTGCGATTGGTGTGCCAAGCGCGACTGTTGGAATCGGCCCGATCCGGGGCTGGAATCACGGTTTCTGGATCACCCCCGCCTCTTTCGGGGATATCAGGACCGCCACCACCAGTGCCGCCCTGCCGATCTGGCATGAGTCCATCCAAGGGGGGTGCGGCTGTCGAATACCATGGGGACTTGGCACACCCCCCGAACCACCACAGAGCGGGCCTCGTGATCACCGGGATGGGTGCGGTAAGTCCTTTGGGGACAGGTGTTTCGGCGTATATCTCCGGGTTACGGGCGGGGCGGTCCGGAATTGGGGCGTGGGGGGCGTCGGAGGCGGAGAAGGCGCGGTGCCGGTCGCGGGCGGTGGCGGCCTGCTGGGACTGGGATCCGCTGTCGGTGATGCAAGCTGCTGACATCAGGCGGTTTCCGCGCATGGTCCCGATGGCGCTGGCCGCGGCACAGGAAGCGGTGCGGCAGGCCGGGCTGCCGGATTTCATCGGTGTCGATGATGAATCCGATCCCCGGATGCGGTGGTCGCGCGAGATCGGCCTTGTGCTGGGGACGGGGGCCGGGGGCATCGATTTCACGCTGGATCAGGCCGCGCTCGCCTACGCCTCGACACACCCCGAGACCGGCGCGCCGGCGGAACGCGCCAAATCGATCTCCCTCTGGACGATCACGAACGCGACGCACGGCAATCTCGCGGGCGAGCTCTCGATCCGGCTGGGACTGCGGGGACCATCGCTGTGTGTCTCGACGGGGTGCGCCTCGTCGTCGGATGCGATGGGGCTGGCGATGGACTTGTTGAGGTCGGATCGGCCCGGGTCGCCGCGGGCGATGGTGGTGGTCGGGGCGGATGCGCACCTGCGGTGGGAGACGCTGAAGGGGATGGAGTTATTAGGAGTTATTTCGTCGCGGACGGAGGGGGATCCGCGGGACTTCCGGGGGTTCCGGGGGTTCCGGGGGTTTTCGCGCCCGTTCGATGCGGAGCGGGACGGGTTTGTGCTGGGCGAGGGGGCGTGGGCGGTGGTGCTGGAGCGTGCGGATCACTGCGCGGAGCGCGAGGGGCGCGTGATCGGGCACGCGCTGGGGTACGCGGCGACCTGCGATGCGTTTCACCGTGTGCGCCCCGAGCCGAGCATGGAGGAGTGCGCGCGGGCGATGCGGCTTGCGCTGGAGGATGCGGGGCTTGCGCCGGAGGATGTGGAGCTTGTGCAGTATCACGGCACGGCGACGAAGACGAATGATGCGCTGGAGACGAAGGCGGTGCGGATGGCGTTCGGTGCGCACGCGGATCGACTGCGGGGATCGTCGATCAAGAGCATGATCGGTCATCCGCAGGGGGCGTGCGGGCTGGCGGGCGTGGTGGCGATGCTGGGTGCGATGACGAATCAGGACGGGCACGACGATGGGGCGTTCGTGCCGCCGACGATCAATCTGGAGCATCCGGATCCGGAGTGCGATCTGGACTACACACCGAATGCCGCGGCTGCGACGGATGGGCGGGTGGCACTGGTGAATTGTCTAGCGTTCGGCGCGAAGAACTCGGCGGTGGTGGTGGCACGGGTTGCTCGCAACCCGTAGTTTCACTGATTTTTCGACAACCCCGACCCCATCTATCTTCATGGCTGGCATGCAAGCCATGCCACACATGTCCGCGCGAACACGCCCGCCGTTTCCTCCAACGACTCTGCACCCTCCACACCTACAATTGCGCTCTGAACGAGCCGGAAGCGTCAGCGCCCGGGCCTGCGATCTTGAATCAAGCCGCACCCTCACCATCTGCAATCGCGCCCAACACGAGCGTGGAGCGTCATTCCGGGGGCGACATGGTCCCCGCCCAATCACCCCGTATCGTCCATCGCTCCCGCAACCCCCTCACTCGCGTTCGGGGCTGGTAAAGACATACGACCCCGTCGCTCGTGCCGAGACGAGCGTGGAGCGTTTTCGGGGGGACACTTCCCCTGCATCACGCATGCGCTTCCTCGCCACATTCCGGACACACCACCCTCTCCTCGCCCCGCGCACGCATAGCTTCGCGGAGGCCATCCAACTCGTAGCCGCACTTCCTGCATCTCCCCATTCGCGCCCTTCGTCGAGCAACTGTCCATGGGAAAAACAGCATCACCATTCCCAAGCCAAAGACCACGATCCCCGCACCAAACACCCGTTCATGTACTTTCCGGTACTGACCGGCTCGCACGAGAAGCGATGAATACCCAAGCTCGGTCGACACTCGAATAACATCGAATTCTTCACGACGAGTAAACCTCTCCCCCTGTGCATTCACCATGGAGTATCGAGCCCAAGATGGCTCCCACGCACTCGGATCTCTCACTGCGAGGCGTGCCGCCTTTCGGAACGCCTCGACCAAACGATCATATGTGATGCTGTCGATGTTCCTGACGAGTGCCCCGTGCCGAGACCAGTCAGCGATATCCCTCGCAAACCGCGCATCCTCGTCCTCGAACGATGCGAACAACTCGGGCAGATCCGGGTAAAAATGCCCAGCCACCTGCTGCTCATCGCCACGGCTGCGGTTCCATCCATCATCCCTCCGAAATTCCC
>ERZ869909.3011-NODE-3011-length-10230-cov-4.526248_pt1 | contig 10230 bp, 6 predicted proteins | sample MGYA00520892_ERZ869909 | MGnify/ENA primary metagenome ERZ869909 (study PRJEB32215, sample SAMEA104723947) | bioreactor metagenome | biome: bioreactor; feature: anaerobic bioreactor; material: water | place: China | collected 2015-03-12 ... | reverse complement strand
TCGGCCGGGGTCAGGCGGCGCCCGGCTGCCAGCACCGGCGCACCCTCGGTGACATCCTCGCCGGCGCGGCGGGTATTGGCGCGCGCGCGCACCGGCCCGTCAAAGGCCACGCGCGCATCATCGGTGGCGCAATCCTCTTCAAGCACCACGGTATCGACGCCCTCGGGCAGGATGGCGCCGGTCAGGATGCGCACCGCCCGGCCCGCCGGCACCCGGGCAGCAAGTGGCTGGCCGGCGGCCGCGCGGCCTTGCACCAGCGGCAGCGTATAGGGGCCGGGGCCGCTGAGCGCGGCATGGGCGAAGCCATAGCCATCGACGGCGGAATTGGCCGCCGGCGGATTGGCGCGGCGCGCGGCGAGCGGGGCCGCCAGCACCCGCCCGCCGGCCTGACCCGTGGCGATTTCCTCGTGATCGGTGAGCGGCACCAGCGACGCGCGCAACCGGGCGAGCGCATCATCGACCGGCACCCAGTCCACGCCCTGCGGCATGGCGAAGCAATCGTCGCGCAGGCGCGGCGGGGTCAGGGGGGCGGCGATGCTCTGCGCCGCATTGCGCAGCTGCTCTTCGGCGCCAGTGCCGAGGATCCAGCCTTCCTCGGCCAGCGGGGCGGCGGGGTCAGCGGCAGAAAACAGCGCCTCGATCCCGGCGCCCATCCCGTGCAGCGCCTGCGCCAGGAGCCGCACCTGCCGGGCATCGAGCACCGTTTCACCGGGCGGCAGGGCGGCGATCTGATCGCGCAGCAGCGAGGGATAAACCTCGGCCAGAACCACCGGGGCGTCCTGCGCGGGCTCAAGCGGCCAGACCGCCACGCGCCCGGGATGAGCCGCGCGCAGCCGCCAGAGCATCGGCAAGCCGGTCACTGTCTGGCCGCCGACCGCGCCGCGCCCGCCCAGTTTCCAGACCGATTGCGCGGTGCCTGCGCGGGCATCGGTCATGCGGCGCTCGGCCAGTCCGTGGCCATGACGCGCGCTGCCCTTCAACGGCAGATCCGGCCCGCCCTGCCCCTTCGGATGAAACCAGAACGGCCCCAGCCCCGGCAGCGCACGGTTCATTTCGGCGGCCATCGCGAAACGGTTGTTGCGGTTCACGGCATCGTCTTGCAGCCGCGATGCCAGCCATTCCCAGACCGCCAGCGCGCGGGCCTGCCCGCTCAGCGCCCGGGCAAAACCCGCCGGGAAGCCGAAGGCGAAATCGGCGCCGATCAGCAGTCGCTCACCCGCTGCCAGCGCATCCTCGATCCGGGCGCGCAGATGCGCCTCGGCCGCGGCGCGGGTGGGCGGGTTGCGCAGGTGAACGCCCCGCGCGTCATGCTCGGCGATCCAGATGGAATTCGCGCCTTTGGCGGGCCGGCTGCTGGCCGACCAATCGACGATGATGATGCGCGAGAAGCTCATCGCGCCGGCCCCGCCAGCCCCAGATCGCGCAGGATGAAATCGGCGATGGCGACGGTATCATCGAGCGCCAGCACCGGCACGCCGAGCCCGGCGAGCATCGCATCGCCCGGCGGCGCGCTGGAGGCCACGGCCCGGATACTGGCGTTGTCACGCGCCAGCAGCGGTTGGCCCGCCTCCAGCCGATGAGCCTCGATCTTGGGATGCGGGCTGCGTTTATAGCCCTCGATCAGCACCAGATCGACCGGCGACAGATGCGCCAGCAGCGCGTCAAGCGGTGGCTCAGCGGCGCCGCGAAGCTCATGCATCAGCGCCCAGCGGCGCGGCGAGGCGACGATCACCTCCTGCGCGCCGGCCTCACGGTGGCGGTAGCTGTCGCGGCCCGGGTGGTCGATCTCGGTGGCGTGATGGGCATGTTTGAGCGTCGAAACCGTGAGGCCACGGGCGGTGAACTCGGCAACCAGCCGCTCCATCAGCCCCGTCTTGCCGGTGTTCTTCCAGCCGGTAACGCCATAGATATTCATGCCTTGTGCGCCCCGGGCAGGCCTTCGGCGATCCTTTCGGCGATCCTTTCGGCGCGGGCGATATCCTCGGGCGTATTGACGTTGAAGAAGGGATCGAAGGGCGCCGCCTCGAAGCGCACCAGCCCCGCCGCGTGGCGGTCGGTCCAGAGCACGATCTTGCGCAGGCCCCCGCTCAGCGCCGCGCGCAGATCCTCGCGCAGCGCCACCGGCCAGAGGCCGAAGGTCGGATGCCGGCGCAACACCCCCTCCTCATCGGGGCTGGCGGCCAGCGCGAGCCCGCTGGGGCTGGCCGCGCCCTGCAGGCGCGGCACCAGATCGGTGGGAAAGAAGGGCGTATCGGCGGCCACGGTGACGATGGCGCGCGCACCCTGCCCCGCCGCCCAATCGAGCCCGGCCAGCACGCCCGCCAAGGGGCCGGGATGGTCAGGCAGGCTGTCGGCGATCACCGGCAGGCCAAGCGCGGCAAAGCGCGCCGGGTCGCCATTGGCATTGAGCGCCATGCCCGCCACCTGCGGCGCCAGCCGCGCGATCACATGCTTGATCAGCGCCTGCCCGGCCACCTGTCGCAACCCCTTGTCGCCGCCGCCCATGCGCGTGGCGCGCCCGCCGGCCAGAATGACGCCCAGAACCTCAGTCATCCTGCGCTCCCTTCCGGCGATGGCGCGCGCTTTCCTCGCCGACCTGCGCCGGGTCGGCATCACGGATCAGCCGCTCCTCGCCCGAAAGGCAGACGAAGCGCTGCCCGCGCATCCGCCCCACCAGCGTCAGCCCCACTTGCCGCGCGATCTCGACCCCCCAGGCGGTGAAACCCGAGCGCGAGGCCAGCACCGGAATGCCCATCTGCGCGGTCTTGATCACCATCTCCGAGGTCAGCCGCCCGGTGGTGTAAAGGATCTTGTCGGCGCCATCCTCGCCGTGTTGAAACATCCAGCCGGCGATCTTGTCCACCGCGTTATGGCGCCCGACATCCTCCATATAGACCATGATCTCATCGCGCCGGCAGAGCACCGTGCCATGGATCGCGCCGGCCTCAAGATAAAGCGAGGGCGTGGTATTGATGGCCCTGGCCAGCGCATAGAGCCAGCTGGTGCGCAGCTCGGCACCGGGCAGTTGCAGCCCCTCCAGCCCCTCCATCATGTCGCCGAAAACCGTGCCCACCGCGCAGCCCGAGGTGCGGGTCTTCTTCTTGACCTTCTCCTCGTAGCTGGTGCGCCGCTCGGTGCGCACCACCGCCACTTCAAGCTCCTCGTCATAGTCGATGGCGGTAATCACATCGTCACGCCTGACCATGCCCTGGTTGAGCAGGAAGCCCAGCGCCAGATATTCCGGGTAATCGCCGATCGTCATGGCGGTGACGATCTCCTGCGCGTTGAGATAGATGGTCAGCGGCCGCTCCTCGACCACTGCGATCTCGGTGGCGGCGCCGGTCTGATCGGTGCCGCCGATGCGCCGCGTCAGCCGGGGGGCGCCGGGGTCGGGCAGAAGGGGAAGGGGCTTGATCATGCCGTTTCTTTTCTGATTTCTGGGACTATGTATCAAGGCAGGCCGGGCAGACAAGTGGCGCGCGGCGATGGAGGGTCAATGCTGGGCTATGTGATCGGGGCGCGGCGCGGGGCGGTGGATGCGCTGATGGCCGAGGTGGCGCAGGCGCTGCAAGCCGAGGGGCTGCCATTGGCCGGGGTGATCCAGCTCAATACCGAGACCGGCCCGGTGACGCGCTGCGACATGGATCTGGTGGTGCTCAACGGCGGCGCGCGGGTGCGCATCAGCCAAAGCCTGGGGCCGATGGCGCGCGGCTGCCGGCTGGACCCGCAGGGGCTGGAGGCCGCCGTCGGCATGGTCGAGGCCGCGCTCGATGCCGCGCCGGCGCTGCTGATCGTCAACAAATTCGGCAAGGCCGAACTGGAGGGGCGCGGCTTTCGCCCGGTGATCGGCCGGGCGCTGGCCGAGGGCGTGCCGGTGCTGACCGCCGTCAATGCCGCCAATCTGGACGGTTTCACCCGGTTCGTCGAAGGGTTGGGCACGCCGCTGCCGCCCGATGCCGCGCAGGTGCTGGCCTGGTGCCGGGCGCAAAGCGGCACCGAAGTCGCCTGACGCCGCCGATCTGCCGATTCTGACACAGAAACCCGCCCCGGCGCGGGCCATTCTGCCAGGGTAGTTGATAGGCAACGCCTATCAAGAGACGGATCATCAATATTGACTTTCCACGCGTCGGAAAGCCATCACGCAGCAGATAGCAAGGCCGCCGGCGTGCGGAACAGCCAGGAGATCAGCCAATGGCACCCTTGGACAAGGCCCCGGATTCAGGCGCGAACGGGCGCGGCGTATGGAAATCCGGGCGCGGCAAGGGCCGCGCCACGCCCAAGGGAAGGCAGATCGACGATGCAGCGCTGGCCGAAGTGCAGGCGCTTCTGGGCGAGCGCCCGCGCCAGCGCGATCTGCTGATCGAATTTCTGCATCTGATCCAGGATGAATACGGCGCGCTGTCGGCGGCGCATCTGCGTGCGCTGGCGCATGAGCTGCGCCTGTCGATGGCCGAGGTCTGGGAGGTGGCGACCTTCTATGCCCATTTCGACCCGCTGCGCGAGGATGATGCCCCGGTGCCGGATCTGACCATCCGGGTCTGCGACTCGCTTGCCTGCGAGCTGGCGGGTTCGGAGGCGCTGTTCGAGGCCCTGAACACCGGCCATGATCCGGCCCGCATCCGGGTGCTGCGCGCGCCCTGCATGGGGCGCTGCGATACCGCCCCAGTGCTGGAGATCGGCCATCGCCATGTCAATCACGCCACGCCGGAAAAAGCCGCCGCCGTCATCGAGGCCGGCGATTTTCACCCGGTCATGCCGGATTATCAGGCACTGGCCCCCTACCGCGCCGGTGGCGGCTATGCCCGGCTTGAGGCGCTGCGCAAGGGTGGTGACTGGGAAGCCGTGCAGGAACAGGTGCTGGCCTCGGGGCTGCGCGGGCTGGGGGGAGCCGGTTTCCCTTCGGGCAAAAAATGGGGTTTCGTGCGCGCCAATCCCGGGCCGCGCTATCTGGCCGTCAATGGCGACGAGGGCGAGCCGGGCACCTTCAAGGACCGCTACTACCTTGAGCGCGAACCGCATCTGATGCTGGAGGGCATGCTGATCGCCGCCTGGGCCATCGAGGCCGAGCGCTGCTTCATCTACATGCGCGACGAATACCCCGCCGTGCTGGAGATCCTGCGCCGCGAGATCGCCGCGCTGGAGGCCGCCGGGCTGGCCGCGCCGGGCTACATCGAGCTGCGCCGCGGCGCCGGTGCCTATATCTGCGGCGAAGAAAGCGCGATGCTGGAATCGATCGAGGGCAAGCGCGGCCTGCCCCGCCACCGCCCGCCCTATGTGGCGCAGGTCGGGCTCTGGGGGCGGCCGACGCTGGTGCATAATGTCGAAACCCTGCATTGGGTGGCCCGCGTTCTGCGCGAGGGGCCGCAGGTCCTGAGCGATGTGGAACACAACGGGCGCAAGGGGCTGCGCAGCTATTCGGTCAGCGGCCGGGTGGCGCGCCCCGGCGTCTATCTGCTGCCCGCAGGTTCCACCATCCGCGAAGTGATCAAGGCTGCCGGCGGCATGGCCGAGGGGCATCAGTTCAAGGCCTATCAGCCGGGCGGGCCATCCTCGGGGCTGTTGCCGGCCTGGATGGACGATGTTCCGCTGGATTTCGACACGCTGCAACCGCTGGGCAGCTTCATCGGCTCGGCCGCCGTGGTGGTGCTGGGCCATCGCGACAGCGCCCGCGACGCCGCGCTCAACATGCTGCGCTTCTTCGAGGATGAAAGCTGCGGCCAATGCACCCCCTGCCGCGCCGGCTGCGAAAAGGCGGTGAAGCTGATGCAGGCGCCGCGCTGGGACCGCGCGCTGCTGGAGGAGCTTTGCACCGTCATGGCCGATGCCTCGATCTGCGGGCTGGGCCAGGCGGCGCCCAATCCGATCCGGCTGACCATCAAGCATTTCGGCGAGGAGATCTGACATGGCGATCACCTTCACCCTCGACGGGCAAACCGTCACCGCGCAGCCCGGCCAGACCATCTGGGAAGTGGCCAACGGCCGCGGGCTGGTCATTCCGCATCTGTGCCACAAACCCGCCCCCGGCTACCGGCCCGATGGCAATTGCCGCGCCTGCATGGTCGAGATCGAGGGCGAGCGGGTGCTGGCGGCAAGCTGCATCCGCGAGCCCGCCGAAGGCATGGTGGTGCAGAGTGCCAGCCACCGCGCCAAGGCGGCGCGCAAGCTGGTGATGGAGCTTCTGCTCGCCGATCAGCCCGAGCGCGAAGCCGCGCATGACCGCTCCAGCCATCTGTGGGCGATGGCCGGGGCCAATGGCATCGAGGCCAGCCGCTTCCCCACGCTGGAGGCAGAGCGCATTCCGCTGCTGGATGACAGCCATGTGGCGATGCGCGTCAATCTCGATGCCTGCATCCAGTGCGGGCTTTGCGTGCGCGCCTGCCGCGAGGTCCAGGTCAATGACGTGATCGGCATGGCCGGGCGCGGGCATGACAGCTACCCCACCTTCGATTTCGCCGATCCGATGGGCGAAAGCACCTGTGTCGCCTGCGGCGAATGCGTGCAGGCCTGCCCCACCGGTGCGCTGATGGAAGCCACGGTGCTCGACGATGCGCAGCAGGGCGACAGTGCCGCTTTCGACAGCGAAACCCGCTCGATCTGCCCGTTCTGCGGGGTGGGCTGCCAAGTCAGCCTGAAGGTCAAGGAAGGCCGGGTGCTGCGTGTCGATGGCATCAACGGGCCGGCCAACGAGGGGCGGCTCTGCGTCAAGGGGCGCTTCGGCTTTGACTATATCCACCACCCGCACCGGCTGACCAAACCGCTGATCCGCCGCGAGGGCGCGCCCAAGGGGCTGAACGTGGACCCCGCCAACTGGTCCGAGACCTTCCGCGAAGCCAGCTGGGGCGAGGCCCTTGACGCCGCCGCCAACGGGCTGGCCGGGTTGCAGACGCGCCATGGCGGGCAAGCGGTGGCCGGTTTCGGCAGCGCAAAATGCTCCAACGAGGAAGCCTATCTGTTCCAGAAGCTGATCCGCCAGGGTTTTGGCCACAACAACGTCGATCACTGCACGCGGCTCTGCCATGCCTCGTCGGTGGCGGCGCTGATGGAGAATGTCGGCTCGGGCGCGGTGACGGCGACCTTCAACCAGATCGAACATGCCGATTGCGCCATCGTCATCGGCGCCAACCCGGTTGAAAACCACCCCGTCGCCGCGACCTATTTCAAGCAATTCGCCAAGCGCGGCGGCAAGCTGATCATCCTGGACCCGCGCGGCCAGGCGCTCAAGCGCCATGCGCGGCACATGTTGCAGTTCAAGCCCGGCGCCGATGTGGCGATGCTCAATGCGATCATGCATGTCATCGTCGCCGAGGGGCTGGCCGACCGGCAGTATATCGAGGCCATGACCGAGAACTGGGAGGCGATGACCGCCCATCTGGCCGATTACGCCCCTGAGAAGATGGAAGCCATCTGCGGCATTCCCGCCGAGACCCTGCGCGAAGTGGCGCGCGATTTCGCCACCGCGCGGGCGGGCATGATCTTCTGGGGCATGGGCGTCAGCCAGCATGTGCATGGCACCGACAATTCGCGCTGCCTGATTTCGCTGGCGCTGATGTGCGGCCATGTCGGCCGGCCCGGCACCGGGCTGCATCCGCTGCGCGGCCAGAACAACGTTCAGGGCGCCTCGGATGCCGGGCTGATCCCGATGTTCCTGCCCGATTATCAAAGCGTCACCGATACGGCGGTGCGCGCGCATTTCTCGGGGCTCTGGGGCAGCGGCGACTGGCTGGGCCAGAAGGGCCTCACGGTGACCGAGATCCTCGATGCGGTGCATGCGGGCACGATCCGCGGCATGTATATCCTCGGCGAAAACCCCGCCATGTCGGACCCCGATGTGACCCATGCGCGCGAGGCGCTGGCCAAGCTGGAGCATCTGGTGGTGCAGGACATCTTCCTGACCGAGACCGCCAATTATGCCGATGTCATCCTGCCGGCCGCCGCCTTCTACGAGAAGACCGGCACGGTAACCAATACCAACCGGCAGGTGCAGCTGGGCCGGCCCGCCGTGCCGCCACCGGGTGAAGCGCGCGAGGATTGGGCGATCACCGTGGCGCTGGCCAACCGGCTGGGCTTGGGCTGGCAATACGATCACCCGCGCGAGGTTTTCGCCGAGATGAAGGCGGGGATGAAATCGCTCGACAATATCACCTGGGAGCGGCTGGAGCGGGAGGGCGCGGTGACCTACCCCAGCCTCGCCGCCGACGACCCCGGCCAGCCGATCGTCTTTGGCGATCGTTTCCCGCGAGAAAGCGGGCGCGCGCGGTTTGCCCCGGCGCGGGTGATTTCGCCTGACGAACTGCCCGATGCCGACTATCCGATGGTGCTGACCACCGGCCGGCAGCTCGAACACTGGCACACCGGATCGATGACGCGGCGGTCAAAAGTGCTCGATGCCGTCGAGCCCGAGGCCAACTGCTCGCTCCATCCGGCAACGCTGGCACGCCTTGGCGTGGCGCCGGGCGGGCGGGTGCGGCTGGTGACGCGGCGCGGCGCGATCGAGCTGATGGCGCGCGCCGACCGGGCCGTGGCCGAGGACATGGTGTTCCTGCCCTTCGCCTTTGTCGAGGCGGCGGCGAATGTGCTGACCAACCCTGCGCTCGACCCCTATGGCAAGATCCCCGAGTTCAAATTCGCGGCCGTGCGGGTGGAAGCGGTGGCACCGCTGGCGGCCGAATAGGCCGGGTGGGGGCGCTGCCCCCGCCCCCTGCGGGGACTCCCCCGGGATATTTCCGGCACAAAGACGGGCGCGGCGGTTTCTTCCGGAGCGGGCTTGACCTTCCAGTGACTGGAAGGGCCATATGCTGGACAGAAAGCGGAATCAGCCGGATCGGAGCGCCCTCATGTCCAGTGCCAACAGCCTTACCCTGCGGGTCGGCGGGATGACTTGTGCCGCCTGTTCAGGGCGGGTGGAGCGGCTGGTGCAGGCGCAGCCCGGGGTCGAGCGCGCCGAGGTCAATCTGGCGATGGGGCTGTTGCGGGTGGCGGGCCGTGCCGATCCGGCACAGCTGGCGGCACGGCTTGGCGAGGCCGGCTATCCGGTGGCCGAGACCGTATCGCGGCTGGCCATCGAGGGGATGAGCTGCGCGTCCTGCATCGGGCGGATCGAGCAGTTGCTGCTGGCGCAGCCCGGGGTTCTGGAGGCCAGCGCCAATCTGGCCAGCCAGGCGGCGGTGGTGCGGCATCTGGCGGTGCCGGGGCTCGCCGGCGATCTGGCGCGGGTGCTGGCGGCGGCGGGCTATCCGGCGCGGCTGCGCGACAGCGAGGATACGGGCGCCGGCACGGTGGAGCCGGCCGCGCCGGTGCGGCGGCTGGTGCTGGCGCTGGCGCTTACGCTGCCGCTGGTGGTGCTGGAGATGGGCGGGCATATGGTGCCGGCCTTTCATCATTGGCTGCATGACCTGATCGGCGTGCGGGCGCTGTGGCAATTGCAGTTCCTGCTGGCCAGTCTGGTGCTGTTCGGCCCGGGGCTGATGTTCTTTCGGCAGGGCATTCCGGCGCTCTTGCGTGGCGCGCCGGACATGAACAGCCTGGTGGCGCTGGGCACCGGCGCCGCCTGGGGGTTTTCCACGGTTTCGACCTTCCGGCCTAGCTGGCTGCCCGAGGGCGGCGCGGCGGTCTATTTCGAGGCGGCGGCGGTGATCGTGACGCTGATCCTGTTGGGGCGCTGGCTGGAGGCGCGGGCGCGCGGGCGCACCGGGGCTGCGATCACCCGGTTGATGGGGCTGGCGCCGCGTTCGGCGCGGGTGGAGCGCGGGGGGTCGGTGCAGGAGATCGCGCTGGGCGATCTGCGCCCCGGCGATCTGGTGCATCTGCGCCCCGGCGAGCGGGTGGCGGTGGATGGTGTGGTGGTCTCGGGCGCATCGAACCTCGACGAATCCATGCTCACCGGCGAGCCGCTGCCGGTGGCCAAGGCGCCCGGCAGCCCGGTGACCGGCGGCACGCTCAATACCACCGGCGCGCTGGTCTATCGCGCCGAGCGGGTGGGCGCCGATACCGTGCTGGCGCAGATCATCCGGCTGGTCGAGGAGGCGCAGGGTGGCAAGCTGCCGATCCAGGCGCTGGTGGACCGGGTGACGCTCTATTTCGTGCCCGCAGTGATGGCGGTGGCGGCCCTGACGCTGGGCCTGTGGCTGTGGCTGGGCCCCGAGCCGCGGCTGGCACATGCGCTGGTGGCCGCTGTTGCGGTGCTGATCATCGCCTGCCCCTGCGCCATGGGGCTGGCCACCCCGACCTCGA
>ERZ869909.3010-NODE-3010-length-10231-cov-3.842427_pt1 | contig 10231 bp, 8 predicted proteins | sample MGYA00520892_ERZ869909 | MGnify/ENA primary metagenome ERZ869909 (study PRJEB32215, sample SAMEA104723947) | bioreactor metagenome | biome: bioreactor; feature: anaerobic bioreactor; material: water | place: China | collected 2015-03-12 ... | reverse complement strand
AGGTCATCGAGCAGTTGTCCGCTCATTACCAGGATGGGGCGGCGCTGCCGCGCGAGCTGCTCGAGCGGCTGATCGCCAGCAGGAACTTCCAGTCGGCGATGCAGATGCTCCGCCAGGTGGAGTTCGCGCTGTTCGACATCCGGCTGCATGCCCACGGTGCCACCGACGTCGCCGGCGTGATCGCCGAGCTCGATGCGGTGAGACGCGAGGTGGCCGTGGTGTCCTACCCGGATTTCAACCGCTTCGCCCACGGCTTCTCGCACATCTTCGGTGGCGGCTATGCCGCCGGCTACTACAGCTACAAGTGGGCCGAGGTATTGTCGGCGGACGCCTTCAGCCTGTTCGAGGAACGCGGCGTGATGGACCCGGTCGCCGGGCGGCGCTTCCGCGAATGCATCCTCGAGGTCGGCGGCAGCGTCGATCCTCTCGATGCCTTCATCGCCTTCCGCGGGCGGCCACCGGAGCCGGGTGCGCTGCTGCGCCATTCCGGCATCAGCGAGGTAGCGGCCAGCGCCGCCTGATGCCGTGAAGATCGCGAGCTGGAACGTCAATTCGCTCAAGGTGCGGCTGCCGCAGGTGCTGGACTGGCTGGCGGCGGAGTCACCGGACGTGCTCGGCCTGCAGGAGACCAAGCTGGTCGACGACGCCTTTCCGGTGGATGACATCCGGGCGGCTGGCTACGAGGTCAACTTCAGCGGCCAGCCGACCTACAACGGCGTGGCAGTGCTGTCGCGGACACCACAGGCCGAGGTCATCAAGGGCCTCGACGGGCACGATGACCCGCAGCGGCGCGTGCTCGGCGCCACCATCGGCGGCGTGCGGGTGCTCAATCTCTACGTCCCCAACGGCCAGGCCGTCGGCAGCGAGAAGTACGCCTACAAGCTGGCCTGGCTGGAGACCCTGCGCAGTCATCTCGCCGCCGAGCTGGCACGGCACGAGCGGGTGGTGGTGATGGGAGACTTCAACATCGCCCCGGACGACCGCGACGTCCACGACCCGGCCGAGTGGGCGGGCCAGGTGCTTTGCAGCCAGCCGGAGCGCGCGGCGCTGGCGCGGATCCTCGAGCTGGGCTTCGTCGACACCTTCCGGCTGTTCGAGCAGCCGGAAGGTGTCTACAGCTGGTGGGACTATCGTGCTGCCGGCTTCCGCCGCAATCGCGGGCTGCGCATCGACCTCGTGCTGGCGAGCACCACGCTCGCTGGCGCCTGCCGCGAGTCGCGGGTCGACATCGGGCCGCGGCGCAACGAGCGGCCCTCCGATCACGCCCCCGCACTGGCGGTGTTCGAGCTGCCGTGATGAATCGATGTGACTCCAGTCACAGATCCCGCGGTGCATCATGGCAGGGGCCGCGACGCTCCCATAGACTTGCCTGATGGAAGCCCAGCCGACAAAGGCCCGCGTACTGATGCTGCGTGACCGGCGCAGTGATCATGACGTCACCAACTCGGTCCAGGTCAATCGCTGGGAGCCGGTCTGGGAAGTCGTGCAGGACACGTTTTCCAGGCTCTACCCGGGCATGCCGCTGCGTGTCCTGCGCCAGGCCTTCGAGGATTTCGACAACCTGTTCCGCGGCCGGATGCCGGGCTACCTCGGCTGCGACACCGTCTATCACGACATCCAGCACACCCTCGACATGACGCTGGCGCTGACGCGCCTGATCGAGGGCCACGAGATGTCGGTGAGCACGGCAGAGCGCCTTGGCGCGCCGCGCGCGATCCTCGGCATCATCTGCTCCCTGTTCCACGACTCCGGCTACATCCGTCACAGCCGCGACGAGCAGCACCGCAACGGGGCCGAGTTCACGCGATCGCACGTCACTCGCAGCGCCCAGTTCCTCGACCGCTACCTCAACTCCATCGGGCTCGGGGCGGCCTCCGGCATCGCCCGCCAGGTGGTGCACTACACGGGTTACGAGGTCCGGCTCGACCAGATCCGGGTGGTGGCGGAGAAGGACCGCAAGCTCGGCCACCTCATGGGCACCGCCGACCTTCTCGCGCAGATGGCCGATCGCTGCTACCTGGAAAAGTGCCGGGACCGGCTCTACCCGGAGTTCGTCCTCGGCGGCATCGCGGTGTGGCGGGAGCCTTCCGGACGCGTCATCACGAGGTATCGCTCGGGGCTGGACCTGCTGCGGCAGACGCCGGCGTTTTTCCACCAGGTGTGCGAGCCGCGACTGGAGCGTTCCTTCGACGGCGCGTACCGTTACCTGGATGCGGTGTTCGACGGCCGCAATCCCTACATGATCGCCATCGAGCGGAACATGTTCTATCTCGAGCGGGTACTGGAAGGCGAGCGCTGGCCGCTGCTGCGCCGGCGCCCGCCCTGCGAGCTGGCCGAGGAAAACACGCTGGAACACATCCGCCGCATGGTGGCGGAACAGCTCCGGGAGCTGCGGGCGGAAGCGGCCTGAGGTTGCAGCGTATTCGCCCATGGCTCAGCCGTTGCCGGCACGAACAGCCACTTGAGGCCATGTTCAAGGGAACGGTTCACTCCTGCCTGCTTGCATTGCTCCTCACCGCATCGGCCGCACTCGCTGCGAGCTCGATCGGAGGCGTACTCGACGAGGCACGCGAGCTTGCGGCCCGGAATCCCGCGGCGGCCCTGGAGCTACTTGACCGGGCGATTCCCGGGTTCGAAAGCCGCGCGGGCGCGGGGCCCGAACTCGCACGGTTGCTGCACCTTCGTGCGGAGCTGCTGCGTGGCGCCGGCCAGTTCGAGCGCGCCAGGGCCGACATCGAGCGTTACGGGGAACTGATCTCGCCAACGGGTGGTCCGGAGGCGGCGGGCGAGGTCCTGTACATTCTCGGGACGCTGGAGGCTGAACAGGGACGGCTGGGCGAAGCGCTGGAGCTCTTCCACGAGGCCAGGCAGCTGGTGAGCCAGGGTGGCGACGCGAATCTCCAGGCGCGGGTATACAACGCGCTCGGCATTACCCTGAACTTTGCCGGCGACCAGGCGGGTGCGCGCGAGTATTTTGCGCAAGCCCTGGAGATCGCCCGTAACGCCGGCGAGGAGCGCCTGGTCGCGACACTGCTGAGCAACCTGGCTGCGGTGCTGACCGTGCTCGAATCGCCGGAGGCGGGCATCGCTCACTATCGCGAGGCGATCACCATCGCAGAGCAACACGGCCGCACCAGTTTCGTCGCTCTGCAGCGCGGCTTGATTTGCGAACAGTTGCTGGCACTGGGCGAGCTGGACGAGGCGGAGCGGTATTGCAAGGAGGCCCTCCCCGTTCTCGAGGCCACGGGCCAGGTCCGGTACCTGGCAGGGCTGCTCATGGTCGTGGGCGACCTCGCCGCCGCGCGAGGCGAGCCGGCGCGCGCACTCGAACATTTCGAGCGAAGCCTGGCTACGGCCGGTGGCTTGGCCCCGTCCGTCGAGGTGCAAGTGCTCGAGAAGATGGCCGAGCTGCATGCGGCAGAGGGCCAATGGCAACCTGCGGCCGAAACCTATCGGCGCTTGTTCGATCAACGCGCACGGATGCGAGTCCAGGAGCGGGAAGACCTCATCCGGGAGCTGGAGGTGGCGTCTCAGCTCGAGCACCGTGACAATGAAATCGAGATGCTCCGCCTCAGGGGCGAACTGCAGGCAACGAAGATCAGCCAGCGCAATTCCATGCTGCTGGCCTTGCTGATCGGCCTGGGGTTGGCCGTGCTGTCGGCCCTCGGGGCCTGGCGGGCCTATCGTGACAAGGCGCGTCTCCAACAGCGGCTGGCAGCTCGCAACGTGGAACTCGAGGATGCGCTGGAGAGAATCAGCGACCTGGCGCGGCACGACTCGCTCACGGGCTTGCTCAATCGACGCGCGCTGGAGGAGATGGGGTGGCAGGAAATCTGGCGTGCCAAGCGAATGCTTTCGCCACTTGCACTCATCGCGGCGGACATCGATTTCTTCAAGCAGGTCAACGACGCCCACGGCCACGTGGTCGGCGACGAGGTGCTGCAGCAAATGGCTGGCCGCCTGCGGGAATCGTTCCGCGAGGTCGACCTGCTCGCCCGGTGGGGCGGCGAAGAGTTCGTGCTAGTGCTGCCTGACAGCCGGCCGGAACAGGCCGTCGACGCGATCGAGCGCCTGCGCGCGGGTCTCGCGGCGCGCCCCTTCCAGACCTCGATCGGCCCCATCAGCCTCACGATGTCCTTCGGGGTCAGCGAAGTGCGGGGTGACCTCGACCAGGCGATCGGCCAGGCGGACCGGGCCATGTACCAGGCCAAGCAGGAAGGTCGCGACCGTATCGTCGTCTGGGCCGGCGGGTGATGACATTGATTCCCGGCCGGGAAGTGACCTGGCCTGGGCCTACTGGGCCGCCTTGAGGCGCGTGTCGGCCAAGAGGCCGTGCTCTTCCAGCACCGGATAGGCGATCGAGGCGAGCAGCGAGTTGATCTGCTTGAGGTCGCGGATGGTGTCGAGATGGAGCGAGCTGGTCTCGACGCTCTTGGTGGAGCCCTCGCGCAGGCGCTCAAAGTGGCGCTGGCTGGTGTCGCGCTCGAGATCGCGTAACCGGTCCTTCTCGCGCATCAGTTGCAGCGCCGTGTCGCGGTCGCGCGAGACAAGCACGTTGAAGGCGAGGTGGGCGCTGGCCAGCACCGTGGAGAACAGGCCGGTGAGCTCGGCCCAACCTTCAGGCGTGAAGGCGAGACCACGATTGAGCTTCTTGCGCACGTGAATCAGCATGTTGCGCACGATGATGTCGCCCACCTGCTCGAGTTTCACGCAGGCGCCGAGGAGTTCCTGCGTGCGCAGGGCCTCGTCCTCGCTCATCGCGCGGGTGGTGATGCGCGCGAGATAAAGCTTGATCGCCGCATGCTGGCGATCGACCCGGTCGTCGAGGGCGGCGAGCGCGTCCATGCGGGTGCGGTCGGGCGCCTCGTAGAGGTCGATGATGGTGCGCAGCATCACCTCGATCGTCTCGCAGACGCGGACGACGGCCCGGGTCGCGTTGGCAAGCGCCAGCGCCGGCCTGTCGAGGACGCTGGCGTCGAGTGCACTGGCTTCCTCCCTGTCTAGCGCAACGGGCTGCGCGGGGGTGGTGTAGGCGAGCATGGCGGCCACCGCGCGATGGGCCAGGGGCGCCAATGGGATGCCGAGGATCACCAGCGCCAAGTTGAAGGCGATGTGGGCGTGCACGATCTGCAGTTCCGGCGTGGGTCCGAGCATTCCGATCGGCAGCGACACCAGGGCCACCAGGGCGAGCGACAACACCGCTCCCACGCCACGGATCAGGAGATTGCCGAGGGGCACGGAGCGCGCGGCCGCCGGCATCGTGCGCGACAACATCGCTGCGATGATGCCGCCACCGAGATTGGCGCCCAGCACCAGCACGATGCCGAGTTCGACCGGCACCAGCCCGCGCGCGGCAAGGGCCGCGACCAGCAGGATGAATGCGACGCTCGAATGGAACATCCATGTGACGACGGCGGCGAGCAGGAACGCCGTGACCTTGTCGGCGGTGAGATAGCCGATGATGACGGGCAGGATGCGGCTCTCGCGCAGGGGCTCCGAGGCATGGCCGATCATCTGGAGCGACAGAAGGAGCAGGCCGATGCCAACGAGGATCCGGCCGAACTGCCGCCACGCGCGCCGCTCGGTGGCGAGGAACATGGCGGTGCCGCAGAACAAGGCAACCGGGACCAGCAGCGACAAATCGAACGACAGGAGCCGCACGACGACCGCGGAACCGAGGTCGGCGCCGAGCACCACCACGAGCCCGGAGGCACCCGACACGATCCCCGAGCCGGCGAACGAGCCGACCAGCAGGCTGACGGCAGTCGCGCTCTGGAAGGCGACGGCGAGTGCGGCGCCGGCCCCAGCGGCAAGGAGCGGATTACGCAATGTGCCACGCAGTCGGCGGCGCAGGACGTCACCGTAGGCGCGCTCGACACCGGTACGCACCATGCGCGTGGCATAGAGCAAGAGCGCGATCGCGCCGGCCAGATGGACCAGGACCAGCGAACCGCTCATTGCCGGAGCGTTCTTCGTGTTGCGGAGGGCTTGAGGTAGAGGGTGCGGGTCACGGCCAGTAAACCGCCGAAATGCGGATTGGTTGCATTGGTCCAAACTCAGCCGGTCGGGGCCGGTACGGGCTAATTATTACATTTTTGTGACAACATGGGGCGGCCCGGGCAACCGGCGATGGCGCGCTGCGGGGGCCGCAACCGCTCTTGGAACCACGATTCCGACCCCGGAATCCGCTCCTAACGCCCTCCAGGGCGCTTTTTTCGGAGTTTTCTTCCGAATAATCCAGCGGTTATGGCGGTCCGACCCGAGGTGCCGCCCGAGGTGCCGCCAGGCTCTGCAGGTAGGCCACCAGTGCGTCCAGGTCCTCGGCCGGCAACTGCTGGTAGGCCCGCTTGGCGGCCAGCGTCCGGGCGGCCAACTCGTTGGCCACGCTCTCGGCGCCGACCGTGAAGGCCAGCAGCTGGGCGCCGTCCAGCTCGGCTGCGGCGTGATCCAGCGGGCTGCGCGGGTTGCCCTCGCCGGCCACGGAGTGGCAACGCATGCAGTTCTGGGCCTCGAACACCTGGCGGCCGCGCGCCACCACCCGCGGGTCCAGCACCATCTCCACGGGTACCAGCGCCGCGGGCGCCGGCGCCGTTCCCGGCGGATTCTGCAGCAGCCCGAACACTGCCGAGAGCACCACCACCGCGGCGCCGGTAAACATCGCGATCATTCGTGCCCACCTTTCACGCATGGTCTGGCTTCCGTCAGGCGATGTCGAAGATTTCCGAGTGGACCCGCGCAAGCGGCATGCCCAGCTGGCCCAGGCTGCGCTCGGCCAGGCGGATCATCGGCTCGGGTCCGCAGACGAAACAGTCCAGGCCGTCGAGATCGGCCGGAAGGTGTCGGCGCATCACCTCGGCATCCACGTAGCCGCGTTCGCCCCGCCAGTCGGGTCCGGCCTCGCAAAGCACATGGACGACTTTCATCCCGATGCGCGCGGCGATGGCGTCTATCTCCTCCCGCAGCACGATGCGTTCGTAGTCGCTGTTGCCGTAGAACAGCCACTTCGGGCGGTGGTCGCCGCGGTCGTCCAGTGCGCGCAGCATGCTCATGAGCGGCGCGATGCCCACGCCGCCCGCCACGAAGATGTAGCCACGCGCATTCGGGAAGCGATCAATGCCGAAAGAGCCGTACGGTCCGTCGACCCAGGCACGCTCGCCTGGCTTGATCTCGCCGATGCGATTGGTGAAGTCGCCGAGTTCCTTGATCGTGAACTCCAGCGAGCCGGGCCGCATCGGGCTCGAGGCGATCGAGAACGGGTGCTCGCGCATCGCCCACGGCGAGGCGCGAAGTGTCAGCCAGGCGAAGGCGCCGGGGTGGTAATCGAACACCCGGTGGGGGCCGTCAGGCTTGACGGTCAGGGTCCAGCTGCGCCCACGCTCCTTGCGAATGCCGGTTACCACCCACGGCCGTCGCGCCAGCCAAGCGGGACGCAGCACCCGAACGTAGACCGTCAGCCCGAGCCAGAACACCACCAAGGACAGCCACAATCCGCGCTTCAGCGGCGATTCCAGGTAGCTGCCGGCGCCGAGCACGTGGACCACTGCGAAGACCAGCCCCAGCACCGCGAGCGCAACGTGCAGCCGGCGCCAGCGGTCGTATTCGATGCCGAGCTGCTTGCGCCACAGCGAGCTGGCGACCAGCGCGAGGAACGCCAGCAGCGCCAGCCAGCCCAGCGACATGTGGGCCGGCGCGCTGCGCGGATCGACGCTGCCCACCGCGGCCGGATGCCGCCACAGCAGGATCAGCGCATGGGCGACCACCAGCAGCGTGGCGATCGTCGCCAGGTAGCGATGGAAGTAGTAGATCAGGTCGATGCCGAAGGGCGCCGTCGGGACCTTGAACCGCGCCGTCAGCGCGAACTGGATGCCCATCATCGCCAGCGCCGAGTAGCCCAGCGCCAGCGAGAAGTCCCACCAGAACCCGCCGGGCCGCGGCCGTTCCTCGACCAGCAGCACCAACAGCGGCAGGACAATCGCGCCGAGGTAGAGCGCAAGCCAGAATTTCCGGGATCTCAGCACCTTGCACCTTGGCCATCGACGCGGCAGCGGCCCCAACCGGTGTCGAGTATAAGGATCCCGGGAATGTTTTCGAATGACGGCTCAGTCCGGCTTCGGCACCAGTACGATTTCGATTGACTGGCGCGACGCCTTGCGGCATCGTGCCGCCGGCCTCGAAGACGCCCCAGATTTCGAAGCGAGTTCAATGACTTCTCACCACCCATGATCCAGGAAAACCTCATCAAGGCGCTTGTCGGCCTGGTCGCCTTCATCGCGGCGATGGCCGTGCTCGGCTTCGTGTTCGAGGACGAAATGGCCGCAGGCACGACCTGGGTCGTGGAGCGGGTCGGGTTCGTCGGGCTGGCGGGCATCCTGATGGTGACCGACACGCTGGTGACCCCGTTCCCGCCGGACATCCTGCTGGTGGTGATCCAGAAGAGCCGGCTTTCGGAGGACTGGCCCGTCTACGTCGGCATCCTCGGCCTGGTGTCAGTGGTCGCCGGCATGACCGGCTACGGCATCGGGCGCTGGCTCGGGCATTTCCAGTGGTCCCAGCGCCTGTTCGGCGACTTCAAGGAAGACCACCGCAGCTTCATCCGCAAGTACGGTTTCTGGGCGGTCGCCATCGGCTCGGCCACGCCGCTGCCCTACTCGGTCACCTGCTGGACCGCGGGCGTGCTCGGCATCCGGTGGACCATGGTGCTCGCGGCCTCGGTGCTGTTCCGGCTGCCGCGTTTCTATCTGTACTACTGGCTGTTGTCGACAACGGGCAGCCTGTTCTCCGTGGGCTGAGCCGCGGGGTTCAAGGCCGTAGGCGCGCGCAATCTGTGAAGCCATTCACGGCGCCCACGACTGGCAAGGCTCAGGCTGCCATCAGACCACCGAAGACCGCCGCCATGACCTCCGCACCCACCGACACCGTCTCGAACGCAGGCCCCAGGGTCCTGCTGCTGCCGAGCTACGATCACGACGACATCGGCGGCCGGGCAGTGCTGGCTGGACTGTGCGAGTCGCTGCAGTGCGCCGATCCGGGAGCGCGCATTACCGTCGTATCTTCCAGTGGGCAGGCCGGCGATCTGCCGGGTGTCGTCCGCATCATCCCACGCGGCGCACGCGGGCTGACCCAACTGCTGGTCGCGGCACGCCACCAGGACGTGGTGGTGGTCGACGACGGCGGGCGGCGCCGTGGTGACGACGGGGGCATCGCCGCGCGGGTCCACGCGGCGCGCCTGAAACTGGTCGGCCTGTTCAACGACAACGTACGCGTGCAGACACTCGGCGCCGACGCGGCGCCGGATCCGGCTTTCGCATTGTCCCCGGCCGCGCCTGGGGATGCATTTCGCGTGCTGTGCGGGCTCGGCATCGACCCGCACCGGCCGCTCATCGGTGTCGTGATGCGCGGCCTCGATGAGCGCGGCGCCGGATCCCCCTGGGGGCGACTGCGCCAGTCTGGACTGTTCGCTAGCGTGAGCCGTGACATCGAGCTGGCCAGGGTGCTCGACGAGGTCGCACTGGCCGTGCAGACGCTGGCTCGCCGGATGGGCGCCGCCGTATTACTGCTGCCGACCTCCAATCGCGGGACTGAGTCCGACAACGGCTACTGTTACCAGCTCGCTGCCATGCTGCGGCTTGATTGCGTGAGGGTCGCCCACCTGCATGACCCGCGCCTGTACAAGGCAGTCTGTGGCCACCTGGAGCTGATGATCTCGGCGCGCGTTCACTCCTTGTTGCTCGCCGCCGGCATGGGCGTCCCCGGGGTCGCGCTGGCCGCCGGAGGCGGGTTCGACCGGCACTTCGATTTACTGGACATCCCGCGCAGGGTGGTCCCGCTCGAGGACTTCCGCGACGGCGCGCAGGCGGACCGCCTGGTTGCACTGGGTGAGGAAGCCGTGAATGCCAGGGGCGACCTGCGCGAGCGCTGCGATCGCCTCCGGGGTTGCGTGGTCCGGAATGCGGCGGCATTGCTGGAACCGCCCGCCAACTGCGAGGTTCTCCGCCCCGTGGCCAGCCGTCCGCAGGCCGAGCCGCCTGCCGTCTCCGCGCCGTTGCTCTAGTACAACGGCGACCACTGCACCGGCTCGGCGCTCGAAGGCGGCCATCGTGGGTCATGGTTCAAGGCTGGGTTACCAAGCCTGGCCTTGAACCGGAAACCACCACTGACGTTGGTCCCGTTCTGAGACAGTTTGGAACTAGACTTTCGCCGCTTCTCGGGCCCCGTTCCCCTGACGGATTTG
>ERZ869909.3009-NODE-3009-length-10232-cov-2.639193_pt1 | contig 10232 bp, 8 predicted proteins | sample MGYA00520892_ERZ869909 | MGnify/ENA primary metagenome ERZ869909 (study PRJEB32215, sample SAMEA104723947) | bioreactor metagenome | biome: bioreactor; feature: anaerobic bioreactor; material: water | place: China | collected 2015-03-12 ... | reverse complement strand
TTCAATGGCGCCAGCCGTACCCTGGAGGTCCGCTCGCCGGGCACCGGCAAGCGCAACATCCGCGTGGCCATTCCTCGTGGAGTCACCGAGGGTCAGCGCATCCGGCTGGCGGGCCAGGGCACCCCCGGACTGAACGGCGGCCCGGCGGGCGACCTGTTCCTCGAGGTCATGTACGAGTCGCACCCGATTTTCGAGGCCGACGGGCGCAACATCCTGCTGACCCTGCCAGTCACGCCATGGGAGGCCGCCCTGGGGGAGACCGTTGGCGTACCGACCCTTGGTGGTCGCGTCGAGCTGCGTATCCCTGCCGGCTCACAGTCCGGCCGGCGGCTGCGCCTCAAGGGGCGCGGCCTGCCGGGCACCCCGCCCGGCGACCAGATCGTGACGCTGCGGATCGAGACGCCGCCGGCGGAGACTTCGTTCGCGCGGACCCTGTACGAGGAGATGCGCAGCAAGATGCCGTTCAACCCGCGCCGCGACATCGAGAGGTGACGCCGTGACCCGTCAACAACTGGATATCCTCATGGGCCAGGTGCTCGACGAGACGCTGGAACTCGGCTTTGACGAATTTTGCCGCATCTGCCAGACGAGCGAGGACTTCGTGGTGGCGCTGGTGGCGGAAGGCGTCATCGAGCCCGAGGGCGAAGAACGCGCGCATTGGCGGTTCTCCGGCCGCAGCGTGCGCCGCACGCAGGTGGCGGTCCGCCTGCATCACGATCTCGACGTCAACCTGCCCGGCGTCGCGCTGGCGCTGGACCTGCTGGAGGAAATCGAGCGACTGCGGCATTGACCCGGACCCGTGGGCCCGGACCTGTGGGTCGGACCACGGCAATTTGCTGTTTTCCTTGCGTTAACCAGGCCAGGAGAGCCCATTTGGCGCGTTAGAGCAAGGGTTCTGCGGCCGTTTTCAGCTTCTAAGCGAACGCACGACGCGACCCGCACGGCGCCGCGCTCGCCGGATGGACCTTAGAACGCAGATATCGAGGGCAAACTCGCACTGTAAGCACCAAATCGAGGCACAATTTTGCTGTTTATCATCGGCATTTCAGCAACTTGCCTCGGTCCGACCCGAGCGATTTGCTAGACCTTGATGCGGGTCCAGTCACGCCGCAGCCAGAACAGGGTGAAAACGCCGGCCATGGCCGCCCGATAGCCGAGTTGCATCGTCCAGATCACCGTGAGGCCGAAACCCATCATGGGCCCCGCCACGTAGGCCAGCGGCAGGAACCCGACCCACTGCGACAGCACGGCAACCTTCATCACGCGCTTCGCATCGCCGGCACCGAGCAGGTTGTGCATCATCACCACCCCGAGGCCCTCCACGGCCATGCCTATGCCGACCAGGCGCATCGGCAGGCTCGCAACCGCGATCGTCTCGGGATCATGGATGAATACGCGTAGCAGCAGCTCGGGCCAGATCGCGCCGGGCAGCCCGAGCAGCGCCAGTCCCACCATGCCGACCCGCGCCACGTCCCAGCCCCAGCGATAGGCTTCGTTCGGCGCCAGCCGGCCCAGCGACTGGCCCACCAGGCTGGCCGCCGCCAGGCCAAGCCCCAACCCGGGGAGCAATGCCACGAGCGTGAGATTCAGGATGACCGACGCGGCTGCCATCTCCCGCGTGCCGACCTGGCCGATGATCCAGAAGGTGATGACGAAGCCGGTCGCGAAGAACAACTGCTGGATCCCGGTCGGGAGCGACAATCGGAACAGCGCCGCCACCTCGGCGCGCGGCGGCGCCTTTTGCAGGAAGCCGGCAGCCCGCGCATGGCGCAGCCCGAGCCGGACGTATATGGCGAAGCCCACCGCCGTCGAGACTGCCGACGCAATGCCCGCGCCATGCGCACCGAGCGCGGGCGCACCCAGGTTGCCGAAGATCAGCACCCAGTTGAGGAAGATGTTGCTGGCGTGCATGACGATCAGGGTGTTCATGTACAGCCGCGGCAGGTCGACTGCGTTCCAGTAGCCTCGAAACGCGAAGTTCGCGCCCATGAACAGCATCGCCAGCACTCGAGCCTGCAGGTACGGGACGCCTTGCTCGATGACCGCCGGGTCGGCATTGAGCCAGGGATAGATCGCCGGCACGGCGAAATACAACAGCGCGGACAAGGGCGGCGCGACGCACAGCAGGATCAGCAAACCGCCGTTCAGCGGTACCGCCATCTCCTCGAATCGTCCCTCCCCCTTGCGCCGCGAGGTGATGGTCTGCACGCCGACCGACAGCCCGAGCAACAGCGCCATGAACATGAAGTTGGCGAAGCCGCCAAGCCCGACGGCCGCCAGCGCCGCATCGCCGAGCGTGCCGACCATGGCCGTGTCGACCAGGTTCATGACGTTCTGCGACACCATGCCGCCGATGATCGGCAGCGCCAGCCACAGGATGCGCCGCAGTCGGTCCGGCGGCGGCAGAACCCTGACCTTCGGGTCGGACCCGATTAACTGATTGTTATTCAAGGTAAAACCATGTGAAAAAGGCCAATTTTCGGTCGTTAGAACGTGTTTTCGACGGCAAAACCACAACTCTAAGCGGATTCGAGCCCGTCCGCTCGCTGCCCGTCGATCAGCGAGACTTGTGTCGGGAACTTTTTCCGCCAGAGTGAATCCATATCGTCACCCCAGAGCGAAACCCCAATCGTTCCCCAAATGCGTGTTCCCCCACGCGACCATCGGCCCCGGCTCCAGGATGGAGCCCGGGGCCGAACTTTTTGCGGCCTGGCCTGAGGGGCTTCCGGGATTCATTCCCGAAGGGGGACATTCCCCAAAACGCCATTTGAGCAATGTCCCCCTCGCCAGGTAAGTATTACCCGTATTGACAATCATTCGCATTCGCAGTCATAGTTCACCCCACGCCCGGAGGTGAATCGCATGTACGTCTGCATTTGCAATCGCGTGACTGACAGCCAGGTCCACGAAGCCATCGGGCGCGGTGCCCGGCGCCTCGAGGACCTGAGCCGCGAGCTGGGCGTCGCCACGGGTTGCGGCCAGTGCGCCTGCTTTGCAGCGGAAATGCTGGCCGAAGCCCCCGCCGCCTCCGGCGCCATGACCGGTGTTCGCCAGTCGGTCCATCCCGACGCCGCCTGAACCCGAAGATCTCCTCCGGGGACACTGCTCTTTCCAGGTTTTCGGCAGTGTCCCCCTCCCCTTTGCCATGGCCGAGCAGTGCCTCGCCGTGGTGTAATTCCATGTTGAGCCCCCGATTTCACTGCCAGGAGTAGCGCGCATGAAAGGCGACACCAAGGTCATCGAGTTCCTCAACAAGGCCCTCAAGAACGAACTGACGGCCATCAACCAGTATTTCCTCCATTCGCGCATGCTCAAGGACTGGGGCATGGAGAAGCTGGCCGAGAAGGAATTCGAGGAATCCGTCGACGAGATGAAGCACGCCGACGAGCTGACCCAGCGCATCCTGTTCCTGGAGGGCCTGCCCAACCTGCAGGACCTCGGCAAGCTGCTCATCGGCGAAAACGTCAAGGAAATCCTCGAGAACGACCTGAAACTCGAGCACAAGGGCATTCCCGACCTGAAGGAAGCCATCGCGTACTGCGAGTCGGTCGGGGACTACGTCAGCCGCCACCTGTTCCGCGAGATCCTGTCCTCCGAGGAAGAGCACGTCGACTGGCTCGAGACCCAGCTCGGCCTGATCGAGAAGATGGGCCTGGAGAACTTCATCCAGTCCGCCACCTCGTAATTGAGGGGGACATTGCCAAATCGCCCGATTGAGCAATGTCCCCATTCGGGCCTTTGGGGACATTGCTAAAAGCCCCGAAACGGCAATGTCCCCGTCCGGTGCATCCGAATCGCGCAGGATCGTCGAACTTTCATACAATTAGCGTGTCATTCCTTCATGCGCCTGGCGCATGGCGAAACCGGGGCCTTTTGCGTTGCATAAAATAATCACCACGGTCGTCGCGCTTGCGGCAGTCGCACTCGCGGCCTACATCTTTTTCGGCGCCGACCCGGATGGCGGCGTGCCCCAGCGGACCTCGGTAGAGGACCGCCCGCCGGTGGCCGTGGTCACGGTCCCGGCGGTGGCGCGTGAACTGGTCGACGAGGTCGAGGCACTCGGCACGACGCGGGCCCGCGAGGCGGTGGAGATCACGCCACGCATCTCCAGTGTCATCACCGCCATCAATTTCCGCGAAGGCCAGGCCGTTGAGGCCGGGCACGTGCTGGTCGAGCTCGACAACGCCGAGGAACGCGCCGCGCTCGCCGAGGCCGAAGCGCGGGTCATCGACAGCCGCGCCCAGTTCCGCCGCGCGCGCGAACTCCTCGAGACCCGCACCGTCTCCGAATCCCAGGTGCAGCAGCTCGAGGCCACGATGAACGCCGACGAGGCCCGGCTGCGTGCAGCCCAGGCACGCTTCGAGCAGACCCTGGTGCGCGCGCCCTTCTCAGGCCGAGTCGGGCTGCGCCAGGTCAGCCCCGGCAGCCTGGTCAGCCCCGGCACCACCATCACCACCCTCGACGACCTGTCGCGCGTGCGACTGGACTTCACCGTCCCCGAGACCTTCCTCGGCGTGCTCGAGCCCGGCCTGGAAATCCGCGCCCGCAGCGTCGCCTTCGAAGGCCGCCACTTCGACGGCCAGGTCACCACCATCAACACCCGCGTCGACCCGGTCACGCGCGCCATCACCATCCGCGCCGACCTGCCCAACGAGGACGGCCTGCTAAAGCCCGGCATGTTCCTGACCGTGCGCCTCGCCGGCCAGAGCCGCATGCGCGTCATGATCCCCGAGGCGGCGCTCGTCCCCGAGGGTGACCGCCAGCACGTCTACATGGTGCGCGACGGCCGCTCCTGGCGCACCGACGTGGTCATCGGCCGCCGCCTGCGCGGCGAGGTGGAAGTACTCGAGGGCCTGCGCGCCGGCGACGAGATCGTCGTCGAGGGCACGCAGCGCGTCGCCAACGGCGGCCGCGTCACGGCCGTCGACCCGGTCGCCACGCTCGGCAGCCTCTGAGCCATGAAGATCTCGGAGATTTCCGTCCGCCGGCCGGTGTTCGCCACCGTGCTGTCGCTGTTCCTCGTGCTCATCGGCCTGGCCTCCGCGCTCAATCTCGCGGTGCGCGAATACCCCGACATCGACCCGCCGATCGTCTCCATCGACACGACCTACCGCGGCGCCTCCGCCGAGGTCATCGAGACGCGCGTCACCCAGATCATCGAGGACCAGGTCGCCGGCCTGGAGGGCATCGTCAAGCTCACCTCCACCAGCCGCGACGAGCGCTCCACCGTGACGCTCGAGTTCTCGCTCAACCGCAACGTGGACGAGGCCGCCAACGACGTGCGCGACCGTGTCGGCCGCGTGCTGTCCCAGCTGCCGTCCGAGGCCGACCCGCCGCAGATCGCCAAGTCCGACAGCGACACGCAGCCGGTGATGTGGCTGACATTCACCAGCGATCGCCATTCCACGCTGGAGCTCACCGACATCGCCGAGCGCATGCTGGTGGATCGGCTGTCGGTGGTCGAGGGCGTGGCGCGCGTGCGCCTCGGCGGCGCGCGGCGCTACGCCATGCGCATCTGGCTGGACCGCGAGGCCATGGCGGCGCGCGGCATCACTTCCGAGGACATCACCGCCGCACTTCGCCGCGAGAACGTCGAGCTGCCCGCCGGGCGGCTGGAGTCCACCCAGCGCGAATTCACGCTGCGCACCCGCACCGGGCTGGTGCGGCCGGACGATTTCGCCGCGCTGGTGATCGAGCGCGCCAGCGACGGCAATTTCGTGCGTCTCGGCGACGTCGCCCAGGTGCGCATCGGCGCCGAGGACGAGCGCAGCGTGGCGCGCGCCAACCTCGAGCCCGCCATCAGCCTCGGCATCGAGCAGCAATCCAAGGCCAACACCGTCGAGGTCTCGCGCGGCATCCAGGCCGCAATTGCCGAGGTCATGCCCTCGCTGCCCGAGGGCGTGGAGATCGGCATCAACTTCGACCGGGCCGCCTTCATCGAGGCGTCCATGGCCGAGGTGGTCAAGGCGCTCGGCTTCGCGCTCACGCTGGTGCTGCTGGTCATCTACCTGTTCCTCGGCAACTTGCGTGCCACGCTCGTGCCCGCACTGACCATCCCGATCTGCGTCATCGCCACTTTCTCCGTCATGGCGCTGTTCGGCTACTCCATCAACGTGCTCATCCTGCTCGGCCTGGTGCTGGCCATCGGCCTGGTGGTGGACGACGCCATCGTGGTGCTGGAGAACATCTGGCGACGCGTCGAAGAGGGCGAGCCGCCGCTGCTGGCGGCCGTCGAGGGTTGCAAGGAGATCGGCTTTGCCGTCGTCGCCACGACGCTGGTGCTCGTTTCCGTGTTCCTGCCGATCTCCTTCATCCAGGGCAACGTCGGGCGCCTGTTCCGCGAATTCGGCGTGGCGGTCGCCGCGGCGGTGGGCATCTCCAGCCTGGTGGCACTGACCCTGATCCCGATGCTCAGCTCCAAGCTGTTCAAGGCGGGCGAGCAGCGCGGCCGCTTCACCACCATCATCGAGCGCGGCTTCAAGAAGCTCGGCAACCTCTACCGGCGCGTGCTCCGGACCATGGTGCCGAAGCCCTGGCCCGTGCTCGCGGTGGCACTGTTCGTCACCGTCGGTGCCGTCGGCCTGTTCCGCGCCCTGCCGAGCGAGTACGCCCCGCGCGAGGATCGCGGCATCTTCTTCACGGTCATGACCGCACCGCCCGGCGCCAGCCTGGAGTACACCGAGGCCTATGCACGGCGCATGGAGGAAATCCTCATGCGCTACGTCGACACCGGCGAGGTCCGCCGCGTGCTGCTGCGCGTACCCGGCGGCTGGGGCGCCGGCGGCGGCGTCGACAGCGCGCGCGCCGTGGTGCTGCTGGACGACTGGGGCCGGCGCAGCCGCAGCGCGGAGCAGATCGCGGCCGACGTGCGCCGCGACCTGGCGGACCTGCCCGGCGTGCAGATGCGCGTCATCACGCCGCAGGGCCTTGGCGTGCGCGGCGCGGACCGGCCGGTGCAGATGGTGCTCGGCGGGGCCGAGTACTCCCAGCTCGCGGCCTGGCGCGACGAACTCATGGAACTGGCCGAGGGCGTGGCGGGAATGCGCGGCCTCGACTCGGACTACGAGGAACGCCAGCCGCAGATGCGCGTGTCGGTGGACCGCAATCGCGCTGCGGAGCTCGGCGTCTCGCTGGAGAACATCGGCCGCACGCTCGAGACCATGCTCGGTTCGCGCGCGGTCACGACTTTCATCGACCGCGGCCGCGAGTACCGAGTCATCCTGCAGGGCCTGGCCGAGGGCCGCGCGACGCCGAACGACCTGAGCAACATCTACGTGCGCTCGGAGACCAGCGGGCAACTGGTGCCGCTGGGCAACCTGGTCCGGCTCGAGGACCGCGCGGGCCCGGCGGAGCTGCGCCGCTTCGACCGGCTGCGTTCCATCACCCTCAACGCGGGGCTGGATCCCGGCGCCTCGCTCGGCCAGGCGCTGGACGAGTTCGAGGCGCTGGCACGCTCGGTCCTGCCGCCCGAAGTGCGCATCAGCTGGGACGGCGAGTCGCGCGAGTTCAAGGAATCCGGCCATTCGCTCTACTTCACTTTCGTGATGGCGCTGATCGTGGTGTTCCTCGTGCTGGCGGCGCAGTTCGAGAGCTTCCGCCACCCGCTGGTGATCATGTTCACGGTGCCGCTCGCCATCACCGGCGCCCTGCTGGGCCTGTGGGCCTACGGCGGCTCGATCAACGTCTACAGCCAGATCGGCCTCATCATGCTGGTCGGCCTCGCCGCCAAGAACGGCGTGCTGATCGTCGAGTTCGCGAACCAGCTGCGCGACCGCGGCATGGAGTTCGAGGAGGCCGTGGTGGAAGCCGCGGCCATCCGCCTGCGGCCGGTGCTGATGACACAGATCGCGACCATTTGCGGCCTGATCCCCGTGGCGCTGTCGACGAGCCAGGGCGCCGAGTTCCGCAATGCGATGGGCATTCTCGTGATCGGCGGCCTGATATCGTCCACCGCGCTAACCCTCGTCGTGGTGCCGGTTGCCTATACGCTGATGGAGGATGCCCGCACCCGCATGGGCCGGATCGGCGGTACGATGCGGCGGATCGGGGCGAAATTGAGCGGCAAGGCGCCCGGCGCACCCGCGGAATAGCGCCGATTTTCTGGCCGATCGCTCTAAATCACCCGATTTCCTTAAGCGAATGATTACCGCCTGAGGCGCATCATCCCTCCCGGATTCACCTATTCGGGCGGAGGCTCGTCGTCAGATGGCGAAAGCGCAGTTCCACAAAAACCAGCGGGTCTATGTGCGCCCGGTGGGCACCTGGGCGACGATCGAGCGGATCGTGCCGCAATGGGTGAAGGACATGGATGAGCCGCTGCGCATCCATTACGACGTTGGCCTCGGCCGCGATTTCGCGGCACGAGAGCTCGAAACCGAGGAAGTCGCCACCCTCTCCCATCTCGACCCCGAGATGGAGGAGTGGCATGTGGTGCGCGTCGCCAACAAGTGGCGGGGCGCCGACGAATGCGCCAATCACCCCATTCCGGGCACGCATCCCGTCGTCGTGACGGGCAGTCATGAAGGCGGTGGCTGGCGCGTGCCCGGCGTCGAATACGATCTCACGCCGGACCGCGTGGAACTCCAGGCAAAGGTGATCGCCGCCTCGCCCAAGTTCCTCGTGCTCCTGCGCCGCCTCGCCGATTACGCGCGGAACAACCCGGAAAACCTGCCCGACGATGTGATGGCGATCGCGAATGATGCCGATGCCATCGTGACGAGCATCATGGGCCCTGCCACGTAAGGCACGCCGCCCCAATTCCGCCATTCCATGGAGGTGCTTTCGCATTGAAAGCAATTGGATCGCAAAAAACTGCGCCCGCGGCATCTACCGATCAATTTGCCCAGAACCGGCAGGTTCTTTTCAATGCAGCCCGCAAGGAGGCAAATGCGTTTCGAGGTGGCCTGATGGACGACTTCGCGCGCTTCGAGCGCAGCCTTGCTCCTGTCCTGCTCCTTGCCTCGAGCTTGCCTGAATATGCAAAATCCGTGAAGAAGCCCGCACATCTTCTCGGACAGAAAATAGAGCAACTCCGGCAGATTATTTCTATCGATGGTCCGCTCGCGCGAGACGTCAAGGGACTAGCCGATGAACTCGACGTTCTCTGCCAGTACGAGTCGATGCGGCACTTCATGGCCCATGCAACTTTGGAAGTCGCACAGGCCGAAAACGAAGACATCCTCTATCTTTTCCGCATGACTCGTTCCGACAAATTGGCTCTGACCCAGTCCTTCATCGTATTCAAGAAAATCGAGGCCAAATCCACCGGCGCCGCAGTTGGCGCGATAGTCGACAGGCTGACACAACACCTGGACAGGTTGGGCAATCGGCAACGCTCGAAACAGGTGCAAGCGCCAATAGCAGTGGCCTTGCCCTAGCCCGCCCCAATTCCGCCATTCCCCTCGCGAAAATGACGGCCTTGAGCTATCAAGGCCGTGAGCCATTCTTCGCGAGTACCGAGCCGCCATGCGCACCGACGACCCCCGCCCTATCCGCCTCAAGGATTATACCCCTCCCGCCTTCGCCATTGCCGAGGTGAAGCTCGATATCGAGCTCGATCCGAAGGCGACACGCGTTCATGCGACGCTGAAGATGGAGCGGAACAGGCAGTCGGCGGATCGCGCGACGCCGCTCGTTCTCGACGGCGAGAAGCTGAAGCTCCTCGAAGTGAAGATCGATGGAGAGGTGCTGGGCCGGAACCGCTACAGCCTCAGCGACACGCAGCTTGTGATCCATGAGGTGCCGGAAGGCTCCTTCACGCTTGAGACTGTCGTGACCTGCGCGCCGGAAGAGAACACGGCGCTTGAGGGGCTCTATCTCTCGAACGGCATCTATTGCACGCAATGCGAGCCCGAAGGCTTCCGCCGCATCACCTATTATATCGACCGGCCGGATGTGATGTCCGTGTTCCGCACGCGCATCACAGGTAACCGCAAGGCGACGCCGGTGCAGCTGTCGAACGGCAACCCGGTGAAGAGCGGCAAGACGAAGGATGGACGGCATTTCGTCGAATGGCACGACCCCTTCCCCAAGCCGTCCTATCTCTTCGCGCTGGTCGCCGGCGACCTCGCCGTCGTCACCGACAGCTTCGTCACCGCCTCGGGGCGCAAGGTCGCGCTCGCCATCCATGTCGAGCACGGCAAGGAGGCGCGCGCCGCCTACGCGATGGACGCGCTGAAGCGCGCGATGCGCTGGGACGAGGAGGTGTTCGGCCTCGAATACGACCTCGACGT
>ERZ869909.3008-NODE-3008-length-10236-cov-3.930800_pt1 | contig 10236 bp, 6 predicted proteins | sample MGYA00520892_ERZ869909 | MGnify/ENA primary metagenome ERZ869909 (study PRJEB32215, sample SAMEA104723947) | bioreactor metagenome | biome: bioreactor; feature: anaerobic bioreactor; material: water | place: China | collected 2015-03-12 ... | reverse complement strand
ACGCGGGGCCCTGCGCACCAAAATGGTGCGCGGCCCGCCTTTTCATGCACCAGAATAGACCGTCATGGGCCCGCGTGGGGCTGAGTTATACTTTCGCGCCCCCTCAGCACGGACACGCTCATGGGTTCTGCGGACATCGGTACGGCCCCGGCCACTTTCCAGGACTTGCTGCTCGAGCTGCAGCGCTACTGGGCACGCGCAGGCTGCGTGCTGATGCAGCCGCTCGACCTCGAGGTCGGCGCCGGGACCTTCCACCCCGCCACCTTCCTGCGCGCCATCGGGCCCGAGCCCTGGAGCGCCGCGTACGTGCAGCCCTGCCGGCGCCCGACGGACGGGCGCTACGGGGACAACCCCTTCCGGCTGCAGCACTATTACCAGTTCCAGGTGGTCATCAAGCCGTCGCCGCTGGAGATCCAGGAGCTCTACCTCGATTCGCTGCGCGCCGTGGGCATCGACCCGCGCGTGCACGACATCCGCTTCGTCGAGGACAACTGGGAGTCGCCGACGCTGGGGGCCTGGGGGCTCGGCTGGGAAGTGTGGCTGAACGGCATGGAGATCACCCAGTTCACCTATTTCCAGCAGGTCGGCGGGCTGGACTGCCGGCCGGTGACCGGCGAGATCACCTACGGCCTGGAGCGCATCGCGATGTACCTGCAGGGCGTGGACAGCGTGTTCGATCTCTGCTGGTCGGACGGGCCCCTGGGGCGCGTGCGTTATGGCGACGTCTATCACCAGAACGAGGTGGAGATGTCGGCGTACAACTTCGAGCAGGCCGACGTCGGCGTGCTGTTCCGGCATTTCGACGAGCACGAGGCCGCCTGTGCGGCGCTGCTGGCGCGCGGGCTGGCGCTGCCCGCCTACGAGCAGGTGCTCAAGGCCTCGCACGTGTTCAACCTGCTCGATGCAAGGCGCGCCATCTCGGTGACGGAGCGGCAGCGCTTCATCCTGCGCGTTCGCACCATGGCGCGCAGCGTGGCGGAGGCCTACCACGCCAGCCGCGAGGCGCTGGGATTCCCCATGCTGCAGCAGGCCCGGGAGGCCGCCCATGGCTGAGCGCGCGGATTTCCTGGTCGAACTCGGCACCGAGGAATTGCCGCCGAAAGCGCTGCCGGCGCTGTCCGCCGCGTTCCGCGACGGCCTCGTGGCCCGGCTCGCCGAGGCGCGGCTGGAGCACGGCGAGGTCGAGGCCTTCGCCACGCCACGACGGCTCGCGCTCAAGGTGCGGCGGCTGCAGCTCAGCCAGGCGGACCAGGACCTGGTGCTGCGCGGGCCGCCGGCCAGCGTCGCCCGGACCGAGGGCGGCTGGAGTCGCGCGGCGGAGAAGTTCGCCGCCTCGGCCGGCGTGCCGGTGGATGCGCTCATCGAGCGGGCCGAGGGCAAGGGCGTCTATGTCTTCGCCCACAAGAAGGAGGCCGGCGCGCGCGCAAGTGATTTGCTGCCGCGCCTGGTCGAGGGGTCACTGGCCGCCTTGCCGGTGCCCAGGCGCATGCGCTGGGGCGCGGCCGAGGCCGAGTTCGTCCGGCCGGTGCACTGGCTGGTGATGCTGCTGGGCGAACGGGTGGTGCCTTGTACGCTGCTGGGCGTCGAGGCGGGCCGCGAGAGCCGCGGACATCGGTTCATGGCGCCGGCGCCGGTTGCGCTGGCGCACCCGGGGGAATACCCCGAGCGACTGGAACGGGAAGGCTTCGTGCTCGCTTCGTTCGAGGCGCGGCGGGAGCGGGTTCGGGCGCAGGCGGAGACGGCCGCGTCCGAGCAGGGCGGCAGGCTGGTGCTGGACCCGGCGCTGCTCGACGAGGTGACGGCGCTGGTGGAGTGGCCGGTGCCCGTCGCCGGCGAGTTCGAGGCTCGCTTCCTCGACTTGCCGGAGGAGGTCCTGATCGCCACGCTGCAGGACCACCAGCGCTATTTCCCGGTGCGCGGCGCCGACGGGCGCCTGCTGGCGCGCTTCATCACCATCAGCAACCTGGACAGTCCGGACCCCGGGGCCATCCGGCGCGGGAACGAGCGCGTGGTGCGCCCAAGGCTGGCGGATGCCGCCTTCTTCTGGGGCCAGGACCGGCGCGCCCCGCTCGCCGCGCGCACCGCCATGCTCGACAGCGTGGTGTTCCAGAACAAGCTCGGCAGCATCGGCGCCAAGAGCGCCCGGGTGGGCGCCCTCGCGACGCGCATTGCCAGCCTGGACGGGGCCGACACGGTCGCCGTGGATCGCGCCGCGCGGCTGGCCAAGTGCGACCTGGTCACCAGCATGGTCGGGGAGTTTCCCGAGCTGCAGGGCATCATGGGCCGCTACTATGCGGCGGCGGATGGGGAAGGCGAGGAGGTGGCAGGTGCCATCGAGGAGCAGTACCTGCCGCGCTTCGCCGGCGACCGCCTGCCGGTGACGCGCACCGGCCAGGTGCTTGCACTGGCGGACAAGCTCGACACCATGGCCGGCATCTTCGCCATCGGCCAGCGGCCGACCGGCAACCGCGACCCCTTCGGCATACGGCGCGCGGCGCTCGGGGTGCTGCGCATCCTGGTCGAGTGCGAACTGGATCTCGATCTCCCCGCGCTCGTTGCAGAAGCAGTGGCAATGCAGCCCATCGAGGCCGCGCCGGGCCTGGCCGGCGAGATCGAGGAATTCCTGTACGAGCGACTGCGCGGCTACTATCTCGACGGGGCCGCCACCGTGCTGGCACAGCACGACACTTTCGAGGCGGTGCTGGCGCGGCGCCCGGCGTCGTTGGTGGATTTCCACCAGCGGCTGGTCGCGGTGCTGGAGTTCGCGCGGCTCGATGCCGCGGCGGCGCTGGCGGCGGCGAACAAGCGCATTGCGAACATTCTCCGCCAGGCGGCGGAAGAGCAGGCCGGAGCGGTTGCAAAAGATGCCTTGCAGGAAGACGCCGAGCGGGCATTGCATGAGCAGGTCGAGGCGCTGGCCGCGGAGGTCGGCCCGCTGGTGGCCGCGCGCCGCTACCGCGAAGCGCTCGAGCGGCTCGCAACGCTGCGCAGCGCGGTCGACCGGTTCTTCGACGAGGTGCTGGTCATGGCGCCGGAGCCGGTCCTGCGGGCCAACCGGCTTGCACTGCTGGCCGGGCTGCGCGAGTTGTTCATGGGGATCGCCGACGTGTCGCGCCTCGGCGCGGCTGCAAACTGACCGGGGGCGCGGCCCGTGACCTGGCTGCGCTCACTGCTTTACACGGCATTCCTGTTCCTGTCGGTTCCGGTGCACGCCACCGGCGTGTTGTTGCTGGCGCCTTGCGGCCACGCGCGTTACTACCAGGTCGCGGTGGCGTGGGCGCGGGTCAACCTGTGGATGCTGGAGAAACTGTGTGGCTTGCGCTTCGAGGTCGAGGGCAGGGAACACGTCCCGCCGGCGCCGGCCGTGCTGTACTGGAAACATGAGTCGGTGTTCGAGACCATGGCCGGCGCGGTCATCTTCCCGCCACAGACCTGGGTGGTGAAAAGGGAACTGATGTGGCTGCCGTTCTTCGGCTGGGGCCTGGCGCTGTTGCGGCCTATCGCCATCAACCGCAAGGCCGGCCGCTCGGCGGTCAAGCAGGTCATCGGCCAGGGGCAGGAACGACTGGCGAGTGGCCTGAACGTGGTCATCTACCCCGAGGGCACGCGGGTCCTGCCCGGCCGTGAGCAGCGCTTCGGCATCAGCGGCGCCGCGCTGGCCAAGGCGGCCGGCTGCCCGGTCATTCCCGTGGCCCACAACGCCGGGGACTTCTGGTCCCGGCGCAGCTTCCTGAAACGACCGGGCACGATCCGCGTCGTCATCGGGCCGCCGATCGACACGCGCGACCTGAGCCACGAGGAAATCACGCGCCAGGGCCGCGAGTGGATCGCAGCCACGGTCGCGCGCATCAGCCCCGGGCGCAACGCAACGGTGGCGAACAGCCGCGATCCGCAGCGATCAAGCGCCTAGAAGCAGCGAGCCTCGCTAAACGTCGAGGTTCGCCACGGTCAGCGCGTTGCGCTCGATGAACTCCCGGCGCGGCTCGACCTGGTCGCCCATCAGGGTGGTGAAGATGTCGTCCGCGGCCACCGCGTCCTCGATGCGCACCTGCATCAGCCGCCGCGTCTCAGGGTTCACGGTGGTGTCCCAGAGCTGGTCGGGATTCATTTCGCCGAGACCCTTGTAGCGCTGGATCGCCTGGCCCTTGCGCGCCTCGGCCATCAGCCACTCGACGGCCTGGCGGAAGCTGGTCACCGCCTCGCGCTTCTCGCCACGGACGACGTAGGCACCGGGGCCGACGAGGTCGGCCAGCTCCGCGCCGAGGCCCGCGATCCGGCGATACTCGGCCGAGGCGAAGAACTCGCGCTGCAGGGTCCGGACCGTGTCGACGCCGTGGTAGCGACGGGAAATGCGGATCTCCCAGCCGGGCTGGTCGGCCTCGTGCACCAGCGACAACTCGTAGCGGCCCGCAGTGTCCGCGCCACCGAGGCGTCGGGCGAGTGCACCCATCCAGGCATCGACGCGGCCCAGGTCGTCCTGGTCGGCGGGCGCCAGCGGCGGGCTATACAGCAATTGCTCGAGCACCTGCTCGTCGTAACGGCGGCCCAGCCGGCGGATGATCGCCATGACTTCCGTATAACGCTTCATCAGCGATTCGAGGCCGGGGCCCTGCAGCGGCGGTGCGTCCAAGGACAGGTACAAGGCGGCCCCATCCAGTGCGAGACTGGACAGGTAGGAATTCAGCTCCGCATCATCCTTTACATAATGTTCCTGCTTGCCCTTCTTGATCTTGTACAGCGGCGGCTGCGCGATGTAGATGTGGCCACGCTCGATCAGCACCGGCATCTGGCGGTAGAAAAAGGTCAGCAACAGGGTGCGGATGTGCGAGCCGTCCACATCGGCGTCGGTCATGATGATGATGCGGTGGTAGCGCAGCTTGTCGACGTTGAATTCCTCGCGCCCGATCCCGCACCCGAGGGCGGTGATCAGGGTGCCGACCTCGGCTGAGGACAGCATCTTGTCGAAACGGGCCTTCTCCACGTTCAGGATCTTGCCCTTCAAGGGCAGGATGGCCTGGGTACGGCGGTCACGGCCCTGCTTGGCGGAGCCGCCGGCGGAGTCTCCCTCGACCAGGAACAGCTCGGACAGGGCGGGGTCTTTCTCCTGGCAATCGGCCAGTTTTCCGGGTAGCCCCGCGATGTCCAGCGCGCCCTTGCGGCGGGTCATCTCGCGCGCCTTGCGCGCGGCCTCGCGGGCCCGCGCAGCGTCGATGATCTTGCCGACGATGGCCTTGGCATCGGCCGGCTGCTCGAGCAGGAACTCCTCCAGCTTTTCCGCCATCAGGGATTCGACCACGGCCTTGACCTCGGACGAAACCAGCTTGTCCTTGGTCTGCGACGAGAACTTCGGATCCGGGACCTTCACGGACAGCACCGCGGTCAGGCCTTCCCGGGCATCGTCACCGGTGGTCGCGACCTTCTCCTTGCGCGCCACGTTCTCCCGCTCGATGTAGCCGTTCAGGGTGCGCGTCAACGCCGAGCGGAATCCCGCCAGGTGCGTGCCGCCGTCGCGCTGGGGAATGTTGTTGGTGAAGCAGAACATGCTCTCCTGGTAGGCATCGTTCCACTGCATCGCCACTTCCACCACGATGCCGTCGCGCTCTCCCTGGAAGTAGAACGCCATTGGGTGAATCGGCGTCTTGTTCCGGTTCAGGTGCTCGACGAAGGCGCGGATGCCGCCCTCGTACTGGAACACGTCCTGCTGGCCGTCCCGCTCGTCCTGCAGTTCGATGCGCACGCCCGAGTTCAGGAAGGACAGCTCGCGCAGCCGCTTGGCGAGGATGTCGTAATGGAAATCGATGTTCGAGAACACCTCGGCGCTCGGCTTGAAGCGGATGATCGTGCCGGTGCGCGTGGTGTCGCCGACCGCCTTGAGGTCATAGTCCGGCTTGCCGAGGCGGTACTCCTGGCGGTGCACGCGGCCATCCCGGTGGATGGTCAGCTCGAGGTGCTCCGACAGGGCGTTTACGACCGAGACGCCGACGCCGTGCAGCCCGCCGGAAACCTTGTACGAGTTGTCGTCGAACTTCCCGCCCGCGTGCAGCACGGTCATGATGACCTCGGCGGCGGAGCGGCCCTCCTCCGGATGCATGTCCACCGGGATGCCGCGACCGTCGTCCGACACCGTCACCGACTCATCGGCGTGAATGACCACCTTGACGGTGGCGCAATAACCGGCCAGCGCCTCGTCGATGGAGTTGTCGACCACCTCGAACACCATGTGGTGCAGGCCCGTGCCGTCATCGGTATCGCCGATGTACATGCCAGGACGCTTGCGGACGGCATCCAAGCCCTTGAGAACCTTGATGTTTCTTGAGTCGTAGGTGCGGTTTTCGGTCATGGTTTCGAGGAGGTCCGCCAAATCGAGTAATTATACCACTTGCTCCACCCGGCCTTGTTCCACGTGGAACCGCCGCACTTCCCCGAGGCCGGGCAATTCCGTCCCCGGCAGCACCGTTAGGAACGACTGGCAAGGAAGCTCCGTGATGACCTCCATCAACGCGGCACAGTGCGCCGGATCCAGTTCGGCGGCCGGATCATCGACCAGCAAGACGGCGCGATCGTCCCAGCCCCGCACCAACAACTGGGCTTGGCCCAACACCATGGCGGCGGCGACCAGTTTTTGCTGCCCACGAGACACCCAGCCGCGCGCCCGATGCGCGTCCAGCACCACCGCCAGGTCCGCGCGGTGCGGCCCCACCTGCGTCATCCCGATTCGGCGGTCGCGCTCCCGGTGCTGGGCCAGCGCGGCCTCGAGCGATTGCCCCTCCGCCTGGCCAGCCCGGTACTCCAGTCCCAGGTCACCCCCCAACAACCGCCGCCCCACCGCGGCCACTGCCGGCTGCAGTTGCTCCACCGTTGCCCGCCGGTAGCGGTCGATCAATTCGCCATGCTCCGCCAGTCCCTGCTCCCAAACGGCCAGGACCGCGTCGGGCTGCCGCGTACGCAGGGCCGAGTTTCGTTGCCGGAGCGCCCGCTGGTAGGCCCGCCACGCCTCCAGGAACCCCTGTTCCACGTGAAACGTCGCCCAGTCCAAGTACCGGCGTCGCTCCCCCGGACCCTCCTGGACCAGCCGATGAACCTCCGGATCGAGCAGCTGCACCGGCAGCAGGGACGCCAGCTCCGCCAACTGGGTGACCGTTTCTCCACCGGCGCGGGCACGCCACTCCGAGCGCGTCACCTCGATGCCCAGGCTGCGCCCATCCTTGAGCTTCCCCACCACCCGGAGCGCGTCCTGGCCGTCCCGCACCATCGCTTCCCGCCGCGCGGCACGGAACGACCGCCCCCGACCGAGCAAAAAAATCGCCTCGAGCAAGCTGGTCTTGCCCGAGGCGTTGTTGCCGATCACAAGGTTCCGTCCCGGCGCTGGGTCCAGCTCCGCACGCTCGATGCACCGGAGGCCGGCGAGCGACAGGCCCTTCAGCGCCATGCAGCGCCTAGAGCCGCATCGGCATCACGACGTACTTGCAGTCCTCGTGGACCGGGTCGCGGATCAGGCAACTGCTCTGGGCGTCGCGGAATTCCAGGCGGACCTGCTCGGCATCCAGCGCCCGCAACGCGGCGATGAGGTATTCCACGTTGAAGCCGATCTCGATCGCGGCACCGTCGTACTGCACCTCGATCTCTTCCTCCGCCTCTTCCTGCTCCGGATTGTGGGCCTGCACGGTCACGCTGCCCGGCTTGAGTTCGACCCGCACACCCTTGTACTTCTCGTTCGCCAGGATGCGAATCCGGTTCAGGCCGTCCGCAAGCTGCACCCGGTCGCCCAGTACCGGCGCCTCCGTCTCCTTCGGGATGACCCGCTCGTAGTCGGGAAAACGCCCGTCGATCAGCTTGGAGGTCAACCGCAACCCGCCGAACGCAACCCGCAGGTGATTGCTGCCGAACTCCACCGTGGTGTCGCCCTCGGCCCCGATCAGCCGTTGCAACTCCAGCACGCCCTTGCGCGGCAGGATCACCTGCTGCGGTGTCGCATCGGCACCGTCCACGGTCAGTTCGCACAAGGCCAGCCGATGCCCGTCCGTCGCCACGCTACGCACGATCGGGCCGGCGACCTCGAGCAACATCCCGTTCAGGTAATAGCGGACGTCCTGGTTCGCCATCGAGAATTGCGTCTTCTCGATCAGCCGCCGCAGCTGGTTGGCCGGCAGCTTGACCTGCTGCTGGGCCTTGATGTCCTCCACCGTCGGGAAGTCCGTGGCGGGCAGCGTCGAAAGGGTGAACCGGCTGCGGCCGGATCGGACCGTCACCTTCTCGCCAGACAGGCTGAAATTCACCACTGCCCCGTCCGGCAAAGCCCGACAGATGTCGAGCAACTTCCGGCCGGGCACCGTGACCTCGCCATCCTTCTCCACGTCCACCTGGACCGAGGCCACCAGTTCGACTTCCAGGTCCGTCGCCGTCACCGCGAGGCCTTTGCCCTGGCTGGCCACCAGCAGAACGTTCGCCAGTACCGGCATGGTCTGGCGCCTTTCCACCACCCCGATGACGGCCTGGAGTGGTTCGAGCAAGGTTTCTCTCGGAGCGCTGAACTTCATCGTTCCACCTGTGGGAGCTGTATTGATAAGAGATTAAGAAATGAAACCTGTTACAGTAGCTACAAGGGCATGGCATGCCTGTGGACAACAAAATTAATATTCACATAATCAACGTGTTGCGCAACCACGAAGGCTGTGGGAAACGGCCTGTGAAAAGGCCTGCCTGCCTGTGGATGACCTGTGGACAATTTCCGGACCGACGATTATCCACAGCTTTTCCCCATCATGCCGTCAGGGTTCTCAACAGGTTTGCATAGTCTTCCCGAACCCGCATGTCCGATTCACGCAGTTCCTTCACCCGCTTGCAGGCGTGAAGCACCGTCGTATGGTCCTTGCCGCCGAATGCATCGCCGATTTCCGGGTAGCTCCGTTCGGTCAACTCCTTGGCCAGGGCCATCGCGACCTGCCGCGGCCTCGCCACGGCCCGGTTGCGCCGCTTGGACATCAGGTCCGCCACGCGGATCTTGTAATACTGCGCCACCGTTTTCTGGATGTTCTCGATGCTCACCAGGCGATCCTGCAAGGACAGCAGGTCGCCGAGTGCCTTCTTCGCGAACTCCATGGTGATCTCGCGGTCGAGGAAACGCGAAGTCGCGATGACCCGGCGCAAAGCCCCCTCGAGGTCCCGCACGTTGGAGCGAATGCGCTTTGCGATCAGGAAGGCGACCTCCGATGGCAAGGCCACCCCTTCCTGGCTGGCCTTCTTCATCAGGATCGCCACGCTGGTCTCGAGCTCGGGCGCCTCGATGGCCACGGTCAGGCCCCAGCCGAAACGCGTCTTCAGCCGGTCCTCGAGCCCCTCGACCTCCTTCGGGTAACGGTCGCAGGACAACACGATCTGCTGGCGTTCCTCGAACAGGGCATTGAAGGTGTGGAAGAACTCTTCCTGCGACCGGTCCTTGCCGGCGAAGAACTGGATGTCGTCGATCAACAGGGCGTTGAGCGAGCGATAGCTGCGCTTGAACTCGTCCATGCGGTTGTTCTGCAGCGCGCGGACCATGTCGCTGACGAAACGCTCGGAGTGCACGTAGGCGACGCGCGCAGCCGGGTTCTTCTCGAGGATACGGTTGCCGATGGCGTGCATCAGGTGGGTCTTGCCCAGGCCGGCGCCGCCATAGAGGAACAACGGGTTGTACGAGCCTCCGGGGTTCTCGGCCACCTGGAAAGCGCCTGCGCGCGCGAGCTGGTTGCTCTTGCCCTCGACGAAGCTCTCGAAGGTGAAATCCCGGTTCAGGCGCGCGCCGCTCAGGAACTCGCCACGCGGCAGCGCGGCGACCGGTGCGGCAGCACTGGCAGGCGGCGCAACGGGCGCACCGTTGCCGACGCCCTCCGTGCTGCGGCTGCCGACGTCCACCACCACCCGCAGCAGGCCACCGTCCACCTCGTCGCGAGCCAGTTCCCGGATGCGATCCAGGCAGTGCTGCTGCAGCCAGCTCACCACGTAGGTATTGGGCGCGAGCAGGCGCAAGGCATCGCCTTCGCGCACCGCCTGGAGGGGCGCCACGTAGGTATTGAACTGGTCAGGCGCCAGTTCATTGCGAAGCCGGGAGAGACATTGGTGCCAGACGGCCGCCACGTTGCGTCCTGCGTCGGGGAACCCGGGGAGGGAGAAGGTCCGCAGTCTAGCTTGCCGGGGCAGGGTTATCCACAGGACCATCGGCACCGGCTCGCGAGCCGAATCGAGTTGACACCCTCGCGA
>ERZ869909.3007-NODE-3007-length-10238-cov-3.813404_pt1 | contig 10238 bp, 9 predicted proteins | sample MGYA00520892_ERZ869909 | MGnify/ENA primary metagenome ERZ869909 (study PRJEB32215, sample SAMEA104723947) | bioreactor metagenome | biome: bioreactor; feature: anaerobic bioreactor; material: water | place: China | collected 2015-03-12 ... | reverse complement strand
GGTTGAACCTGTTTGTCGCCTCAGCGGTGACGGGCATGCCGGTGACCCAGGTGATCCGCGCAGTGCTGCCATGGCTGGCGCTGATGCTGAGCTTCCTGGTGATCATCACCTACGTGCCGTCGATTTCCCTGGCACTGCCGAACTGGTTGGGCATGTAGCGACATACACCTACCCTCTTCCCTTTTGCCCGGCCCTTGCGCCGGGCTTTTTTTCGCCCGGCTCAAAGGCCCAGGACATCCTCCGGGCGACGGCGGAACCAGCCGGTCAGGGACAGGCGCTCAGCTTCGGTGACCAGTACTTCATGGGGAAAGTCGCCGGACATGAACACCACCAGATTGCCGGCCAGCGGCGCGATATCCCGCGACGAATCATCGGCAAAGTGAATGCGCAGGGCGCCACCATGCTCGGGCTGCCAGCCCGGGTTGAGATAGAGCACGGCGGTGACGCAGCGGCTGTCGTCATCGCGAAAGCGATCCAGATGGGTCTGGTAGAAGGCGCCGGGCGGATAGAAGGCGAAATGGCACTCGAACTCCTCAAGGCCGAGGAAGAGTTCGCGGTTGAGCGTCTGGCGCAATTCATCCATCAGTTGAAGATAGGCATCGCACACTTCGGACTGCCCCGGCTCCAGCCACTGGATCTGGTCACCGCGAATGCCTTCGCGCACCGCCTGTGCCTCGCCACGACCGACCCCGGCTGGAGCCAGCGCGCCCTCGGCCTCGCGTCTGCGGCACTCGTCAGCCAACTTGTGGGTCACAGCATGGGAAAGAAAGGAACTCTGCAGCGACCAGCCACGCTCGGCCAGGTCATCGATGATGGTTGAGAACTGCAAGAAAGTGACTCCGAAGGGATACCGAAAGAGTCTAGCAGCGCCTCGACAAGCATGCTTCGGGCGCCGAAAATAAACCGCCCGCCAGACAGGAGCTTCCATGCGCGCCCTTATTACCTGTGTATTACTCGCCTTCAGCCTGAACAGCCTGGCCGACATCCACGACGAACTCTACGAAACCGCCGGCTGGACCGAGCAGCGGAGCAACTTCAATGATGCCCTGACTGCCGCCCAGCAGCGCTACAAGAGCAGCCTGCCACCGGCGGTTTATCAGGCACTGGTGACCAACAGCAATAAGCGCTTCGCCGCCGATGCCATGGACCGGCGCGCCAAACAGGCGCTGCGCCAGTCTCTGGATGACCCGCAGCCGGCGCTGGAGTTCTTCCAGACCCCTCTGGGCCACAAGATCGTCGCTGCCGAAACCCTGGCCGCGCGCAAGGAACAGTTGGCCCGCTATGAAAGCGGCCTGCCACGCATGGAAGCCGGCAGCAATCGGCAACTGCTGATTCGTCATCTGGCCCAGGCTCTGCCTGCCGCGCAAGCCGGTGCCGAGGTCAGCCTGGCGCTGGCCGGCGTCGCAGCGGACAGCCTCAGCCAGATGATCCCCGGCCTGCTCGGCGGTACTCAGGCCCAGGGACTGCTGGACACCCAGCGCGAGCGTCTGCAGCAGCAGATCGAGGCTGATCTGGACAACACCCTCCTGTATGTCTATCGCAACCTGTCGGATGTGGAGCTGGACGAGTTTGTCACCTTCGCCCAGTCCCCCGCTGGCAAGAATTACTACCAGGCGGCGCTGGAAACCCTGCGCGCAGGTCTGGCCGTCGGCCTCAGCGGTGCCGATATCCAGACGCAGCAGGGTATCTGAGCCTTTATTATCCAACGCACCGCGAGCGCAAACCCGTTCGGCCTTACGAACGGGTCATCTCAGCCGCTCGCTGAGAAAGTCGAAATACTGCCGGCGCAGTGCTTCACTTTCATTGACCAGATGATGCCGCGCCGCGGGCAGGCGCAGGACCTCCGGTGCGGCAAACTTGCTTTCCAGCACCGGCAGGTTGTGCCTCCAGTCGACGGTCATGTCGGCTTCGCCCTGGACAATGATCGGACTGTGCATGCTTGACGCGGCACCTTCGATGCGGGGTATCCAGCGCGACAGCGCACCCACCCAGGCCGTGGGCAGGATGTTCGCCTGTAACGGGTCGCGACGCTGGACGAAGTCGAGAAAGACCGGATCGCCGGAGTTGTCGGAAAACGTCCGCGGGATATGCCTGACAAAGCGGCGCATCACTTCATAGCTCAGACGTGATCTGCCCCAGGCACGCGGTCGCACCAGGGGAGCCAGCAGGATACTGCGCCCCAGATTCTGATCCTGCGGCTGGCTCAGCAGATGATCGAGAACGATTGCCGCCCCGGTGCTCTGCCCCAGCAGATGCCAGGGACGCGGTAGATCCAGTTCGGCGGCTTCATGCAACAGGCCCTGCAACACTGCCTGGTATTCATCGAATTCGTTGATGCTGGCGCGCAACCCACTGGACAGCCCGTGCCCTGGCAAGTCACAGGCCAGCACTGCAAACCCCATCTGCAGCCCCCACTCCACCACATGCCGGTACAGCCCCATGTGGTCGTAGTAGCCATGCAGAATCAGCAGGGTGGCCACCGGCTGCTCGGGACGCCAGAGCTGTGCCACCACCTCGTAATCATGCACGCCAAAGCGGCCCAGCCGGGGGTGCACGCTACCCGAACCGGGCATGTCCAGACCGTAGTAGGACTGGTAGAAAAGCGCGTCCGGGGTGAGGATGGCATCTTCGCCGAGGGGGCTCAGTTGGGCACGCAGTGAGTCGGGATCGATTCGCGAGGGCATAGGGTTTTCTTACGGGGCTTGCACGGAATATTCAGCTCTGCGACGCAACATGGCAAGCTGTGACCGTTTCACTGCACCCGCGACGAAACGCAGAAGTCTTCCCCCCGGTGAGCACCTTTCATGTCCGTGCGCAGCAAATACCTTGTCATCTGCCTGAGCCTGCTGCTTGGAGCCGGCGCGATGCTATCCGCCTATCAGTGGTTCGAGTCGCGCTACCTGCGGACTTTCGACGGCGAACGCACTGCGCTCTTCAATGGCGAGGCCTTGCAACTGCCCGCCGAGCTTCAGGGTCCGGGGCCCGTACGCTTCGTACATTTTTGGGACCCCGGCTGCCCGTGCAACGTCGGCAACCAGCAGCATCTGCAGGAGCTGCTGGAGCATTTCGACAAACAACCGGTGGAATTCTTCGAAGTCCGCAAACCGGGCAGCAAGGGTCGTCTGCCACCACAACTGGCGGCGCTGCAACCCCTCGCCGGACTGACAGGCACCGAACAACTACCGGCCAGCCCCGCAGTCGGCATCTGGGACAGCAATGGTGAACTGGCCTATATCGGCCCCTACAGCGAGGGTGCGGTGTGCAGCTCGGACAACAGCTTCGTCGAACCCATCCTCGAAGCACTGCTGGCCGGGCGCAAGGTTCTCGCCACCCAATCCCTCGCGGTGGCCTGCTTTTGCGACTGGCAGCCGTAACAGGGAAAACTTGATTATCATCAAATGATAATTGTTACTATTTAGAATAAGGTTGACTCCACGCACCCGGTCTCTCACTGCCGGAACTCATCCTGGGAGTCGTACCATGATTTTCCGCCTTCATCCCCTGGCCCTGGCCTGCCTCGCCGTCAGCGCATCCTCCCTCGCCGCTCCGCTGGAATTGCAGGAAACCGTCATCACTGCAAAGGGCTACCAGGCTGCAACCCAGGACATTCCGCAAGCCATCGAGGTGTTACAGGCACAGCCAACCGAAACAGCGGCAGCGGCTGGCAGCCTGTTTCGCGGCAAGCCCGGGCTTGCCGTGCACAGCGACGGCGCCTGGGGGCAGAACCCGGTGCTGCGCGGCATGAAAAAGGAAAGCACCGTGCTGATGGTCGATGGCGTGCGCGTCAACTCGGCACAGCCACAAGGCTCGCTGGCCTCCTTCCTCGATCTCGGCCTGCTGGAACGCGCCGAGGTGGTCAAAGGGCCGAGCTCGGTGCTCTACGGCAGCGGCGCCATGGGCGGCGTGGTCAACCTGATCACACCCGAGGCGCGCTTTACCGAGCAGGCGCAGCAGGGCGGGCGTTTCGGTCTGTCCGCCAGCAGTGTCGATGAAGGCTTCAACGGTGCGGTGCTGCTGCGCGACTCCAGCAGCGATCACGCGCTGGTGCTGGGCGCCGCCGGACGCAAGGTCAACGACTATGACAGCCCCAGTGGTACCGAGGAGCGTACCGGCTACAGCTCCGACAGCCTGCTACTCAAGTACAAGCAGCGCCTGAGCGACGACGTCAATGTCAGCCTCAATATCCAGCGCCACACCGACCGTGACGTCTGGTATCCCGGTTCAACGCGTTCCGCCCCCTCGGCGCTGATCGGCCAGACGACCATCCATTCGCCGGAACAACGCCGTGAGCTCTATCAGCTCGGGCTGGAGAACCGTCTCGGCGAAGGCACGCTGAATACCGAGGTCTATCGCCAGGAGGTCTACCGGGAAATCCGCGCCTACTCCTCAACGCTCGACCGCAACCAGGTACGCAACGATGTCAGCTTTATCACCCACGGGCTGCGCACTGCATATCTGGTACCGATCGGCTCGCATCTGCTAACCGTTGGCGGCGAAGGCTGGAAGATGACCGGCGATCCGGAACGGCACATGCACAACAACCCACCGCTGTTCAACAACGACCAGCGCAACGACCCGTTCAAGGATGGTGAAGTCAGCTCTTACGGCCTGTTCGTGCAGGATGAGTTCGAGCTGGGCCGCACCGCCATCGTCGCCGGTGCCCGTCTGGACCGCGTCAGCGGCGACGCCAAGCAGAAGGGCGCCACCCAGACCAGCGGCCTCGGCAGCAGCGACAACAACCTGTCCTGGTCATTAGGCGCCACCCATCCGCTGACCGATACTCTCAACCTCTACGCCAACGTCGGCCAGGCTTACCGTGCCCCCGACCTGCGCGAACGCTTCGAGGATGCGGCGCGCGGCGACGGCTACTACCACATCGGCAATCCAAAGCTCGACCCCGAGCGCTCCACCAGTTTCGAAGTCGGTCTCAAGGGCCGCGGCAGCGACTTCGATTACCGTCTGGCGGCCTTCCACACCCGCATCGACGACTATATCGCTGGCCGTGTGACCAACGAGCCGCCACAAAGCGGTCTGCCGGTCAAACGTACCGGGAACCTTGACGAGGTGGTGATCTACGGCCTCGAAGGCAGCGCCAGCAAGGCCGTTGGCGCCTTCGTGGCGGATGGCAGCTTCACCTGGCTGCGCGGCGAGAACAAACAGGACGACGAAGCGCTGTACCAGATGCCCGCCCACGAGCTGACCCTGGGCATTGGCCAACCCTCCGAGCGCGGCTTCTACTGGCACGCCCAGCTGCGCGCCGTAGCCGAGCAGGACCGTGTCGCCACACGCTTCTCCAACGGCACCGAGGACGAAACGTCCGGCTTTGTCACCGCCGACGCCAGCCTCGGCTGGGGCTTCGGCAAGGTTGGCGTGCTGCAGACAGCCAATCTTGACGCCAAGCTGAGCAACCTCTTCGACAAGACGTACCATGAGCACCTGGCCGACGGCGTCAGTGGCTACGAACTGGAAGCACCAGGCCGTGGCATCACCCTGGCATTGAGTGGGAGTTTCTAAATCATGCATATCGCCATCCGCCTGCTGTTGGCTGTCCTGCTGCTCGCCAGCGGGCCGGTCATGGCGGAGAAACTGCCGCGTCTGATCCTGGCCGGCCCGTCCTCATCGGTGTCCAACCCGCTGATCCATATGGTCGAGTCCGGGGCATTGAATGATCTGGCCGACAAGGTCGAGTTCGTCAGCTGGCGCGATCCGGATCAGTTGCGGCTGATGGCGCTCAACGGCCAGGCCGACGTGCTGGCCATGCCGGTCAACGTCGCCGCCAATCTCTACAACCGGGGCGCCAAGCTGCGCCTGCTCAACGTCTCCACTTGGGGCCTGCTCTGGCTAGTGTCCCGCGATCCCGGCCTGACGACCATAGCCGACCTGCGCGGCAAGGAAATCACCATGCCGTTTCGCGGCGACATGCCGGACATTCTCTTCGGCCTGCTGGCCGAGCGCGCGGGCCTGGATGTGCGCAAGGACCTGCGCCTGCGCTACGTCGCCACGCCCATCGACGCCATGCAGCTACTGCTGATGCGCCGCACCGACCATGCCCTGCTGGCCGAACCGGCCATTTCCATGGCGCTGCGCAAGGCCGGCTCGGGACCACTGAGTCTGGTCGCCCCGGAGCTGCACCGCAGCATCGACCTGCAACAGGAATGGGGCCGGCTGCTGCAACGTGAGGCACGCATTCCCCAGGCCGGCATCGCCCTGATGGCCAGCGTGAAGGACAACCCGGTCGTTGCCGCACGTATCGCCGCAGCTTATGCCGACTCCCTGCAATGGTGCGGCGAACAAGCCCAGGCCTGTGGAGAAATGGTGGCCCAACACCTGACCATGCTCAGCGCCGAGGCCATTACCGACTCGCTGGCCGTGGCACAGATGGAGGCCGTCCCCGCCGCGCAGGCACAGGCAGAAGTCGAGTTCTTCTTCGACCAACTGCTGCAGAGAAACCCGGCGCTGATCGGCGGCAAACTGCCCCCGGCAGACTTCTACACCGCTCCGGCAACGCCATGAACCTGCTGCACAGCTGGCTACGTGGCCTGCCGGCCTATCTCTGGAGTGGCTGGGGTGCGCTGGCCAGCCTGTTCCTGTTTCTCACCCTGTGGGAAGCCGGCGCCCTCTACTACGGCGCGCTGGTATTGCCCTCACCGCTGGAAACCTTCGCCCGCCTGCAACAGCTGATCGCCGAAGGCAGCGCCTGGCCGGAACTGCTGACCACCGGCCGCCGCGCCCTGCTCGGCTTTGCACTTTCAGTGGTGGTTGGTAGCACGCTGGGCCTGGCTGCCGGCGTGTCGATGACCGCTTCAATGATGTCGCGGCCCCTGGTCACGGTACTCATGGGCATGCCGCCGATTGCCTGGCTGGTGCTGGCAATGCTCTGGTTTGGCGCCAGCGATGGCACCCCGGTGTTCACCGTGTTTATCGCCAGCTTCCCGCTGATCTTCGTCGGTGCCCTGCAGGGGACACGTACCCTGGACAACCAGCTCAAGGACATGGCCAGGGCCTTTCGCCTGCCGCGGCGGATGCTGTTCTTCGACGTTTACCTGCCCCACGTGGTGTCCTACCTGTTCCCGGCGTGGATCACCGCGCTGGGCATGTCCTGGAAGGTGGTGGTGATGGCCGAGCTGCTGGCAACCCAGGACGGCGTCGGCGCCGCCCTGGCAGTGTCGCGCTCGCACCTGGATACCAGCGCCACCATGGCCTGGATCGTCGCCGTGGTTGGCCTGCTGCTGGCGGTGGAATATCTGCTGCTGGAGCCGATCAAGCGCGAAGTGGAACGCTGGCGCGAGGTCTCGACATGAAGCGCCTGGAGATCATCGGCCTGGACCACGCCTTCGGGCGCGACGAGATCCTGCAAGGCATCCGTCTCGACCTGAACGCCGGTGAAGTTGTCGCCCTGGTCGGCCCTTCCGGCTGCGGCAAGACCACCTTGCTGCACCTGTGCGCAGGCTTGCTCGATGTGCAGGAAGGCCGCATCGACAACAGCTTCCAGAACCCCGCCTGCATGTTCCAGCAACCGCGCCTGCTACCGTGGAAAACCACCATCGACAATATTGCCCTGGGTCTCAAGGCACGCGGCATGCGCGGCAGCGAACGCCTGCGCCAGGCCGAAGCGCTAGCCTTGCGCCTCGGTCTGGCCAGTGGTGATCTGGGCAAATTTCCGCACCAGCTGTCCGGCGGCATGCAGAGTCGGGTCTCGCTGGCCCGCGCGCTGGTGCTGCAACCGGATCTGCTGCTGCTCGACGAACCTTTCGCCGCGCTGGATATCGGCCTCAAGGAAGAACTCTACGCGCTGCTCATCACCGAGCAGGCCGCGCGGGGCATGGGCGTACTGATGATTACCCACGATCTGATGGAGGCCGTGCGCCTGGCCGACCGCATCCTGGTGATGGCCGCGGAGCCGGGGCGTATCGTCAGTCATCTGGCGTTGCAACTGCCCGCGCTGCAACGCAGCGATGCCTGGATCTACCAGCACACCGCCGAGTTGCTGCAAATACCTGCCGTGCGCCAGAGCTTCGGCCTGAGCACACGGACATCAACCGGGGCAGACGCCCCAACAGCAATACCCGGCCAATCGTCCATTCACGAGATGGCCGCTATCGCCAGCCCCTTCAAGGTGCGTTCAGGATGCTGACTCCGTCCCTCTCCAATCGCCTCGCCGCCTGGCCACTGTTGCTGTGCAGCTTCCGTCCCCTGTTTCTGGTGACGACGCTGCTGGCAATTCTCGGCATCGTGTTGTGGCTGGGCTTTCTCGGTTTCGGCCTGGCGTTGCCGACGGTGCCGGGCGGGCCGCTGGTGTGGCACGCCCATGAACTACTGTTCGGCTTCGGGCTGGCGGCGGTGGCCGGCTTCGTCCTGACCGCTGTGCCGGAATTCACCGCCACCGCCCCCTTTGGCCGGCATGTCGGGCTGGCCTTCGTGCTGCTCTGGCTATTGGCGCGCCTGAGCTTCTGGCTGTCCGGCCTGCTCGGCTCCTGGCCGGCGGCGCTGTGTAATGTCGCCTTCGCCCTGGCCCTGCTGGTGCTGCTGACACCGCGCCTGCTGGGCGATCCGCTGCGACGCCAGTGGGGCTTCTTTGGTGGTCTGAGCGCACTGGCGCTGGTGGTAATCGGCTTCCAGTTCGACGTGCTGCGCGATCTCTATCCGATGCGCTGGCTGCATGCGACAGTCGGCGTGATGATGGTGCTGATCGTTGTGGCCATGAGCCGGATCTCCATGCGCATCGTCAACGACGCCATCCAGGCCCGTCGCGATGCCGGCCACGAAGTGGATGAGGATTATCGTGCCCGCCCACCCCGACGCAATCTGGCGATCTTCTGCATCACGCTGTTCAGCCTCGGCGAATGGCTGGCACTGCCTGGCGCGCTCAATGGCTGGCTGGCGCTGGCCGCAGCGGCTGCCGTATTCAACCTGCTCAATGACTGGCACGTCGGACGTGCCCTGCTGGAGCGCTGGTCGCTGATGCTCTATAGCGTCTATGGGCTGATGGCTCTGGGTTATGCACTGCTTGGCATCGCACAGCTTTCCGGGGATTTTGGCGCCAGCGTCGGGCGCCACCTGCTGACAGTGGGCGCGATGGGCATATCGGTACTCGCGGTGCTGTGTATCGCCGGTCGTACCCATAGCGGCTACGCGCTGGATCAGCGTCGCTGGGTGCCATTGGCAACCACCCTGCTGGTACTGGCGGCATTGTTGAGGGCAGGCGCTGGACTACCGGGTTTACCGACCCAGGCCATGAACCTGCTGGCGGGCCTCGGCTGGCTGATCGCCTTCGCGCTCGCCTGTCGCTACCTGGCGCCGATCTGGCTGAGCCCGCGACCCGATGGCGGGCAGGGCTGTGAAGAGCCGATGAGCGAGCACAGCACAGGGTCTGGCTGTCGGACCTGAAAGTAGAAGGACACAACGATGTGCCCTTCTGCTTTCTGTTTTCTGCTTCTACTCAGCTATGCGCTGGCGGCGGCATCATCACTTTTCGCTCAGCGCCCAGGTCGCCATCCATAGCCTGCTGCATCGCACGGATCCGCCGTTTCTCTGCACGACGGCTCAGGTACCAGGCGATGAAGGTGAACAGCGAAATGACCAGCAGGATCAGGCTGGCGACGGCGTTGATCTCGGGTTTCACGCCCAGCCGCACGGCGGAGAAGATCTCCATCGGCAGGGTCGTCGAGCCAGGCCCCGAGACGAAGCTGGCCAGCACCAGGTCGTCCAGCGACAGCGCAAACGAGAGCATGCCGCCGGCGGCCAGCGAGGGCGCGATCATTGGCATGGTGATCACGAAGAACACCTTCCAAGGTCGTGCACCCAGGTCCATCGCCGCTTCCTCGATGGACAGGTCCAGCTCACGCAGACGGGCCATCACCACCACCGCCACGTAGGCCGAGCAGAAGGTGGTATGGGCAATCCAGATGGTCACCAGACCGCGCTGTGCCGGCCAGCCCACCAGTTGCGCCATGGCCACGAACAGCAGCAGCAACGAGAGGCCGGTAATCACTTCGGGCATCACCAGCGGCGCCGTGACCAGTCCGCCGAATAGCGTGCGCCCACGAAACACCGGGATGCGCGTGAGTACGAAGGCGGCCATGGTGCCCAGCGCCACCGCGGCGATGGCGGTGTAGAAGGCCACTTCCAGCGAGCGCATCACCGCGCCCATCAGTTGGCTGTTGTCCAGCAGGCCGATGTACCACTTCAGCGACCAGCCGCCCCACACCGTCACCAGCCGCGAGGCGTTGAACGAGTAG
>ERZ869909.3006-NODE-3006-length-10238-cov-31.740970_pt1 | contig 10238 bp, 7 predicted proteins | sample MGYA00520892_ERZ869909 | MGnify/ENA primary metagenome ERZ869909 (study PRJEB32215, sample SAMEA104723947) | bioreactor metagenome | biome: bioreactor; feature: anaerobic bioreactor; material: water | place: China | collected 2015-03-12 ... | reverse complement strand
GGATTGGTCAGGAACACCGCGAAGATGAGCGAGAGCGCGGTCAGCGTCTGCTCGCCGCCGGACAGCAGCGAGAGCGTCGCCGGCTTCTTGCCGGGCGGGCGGGCGATGATCTCGAGACCGCCTTCCAGCGGGTCGTCGCCCTCTATCATCTGCAACCTGGCTTCTCCGCCGCCGAACAGCGTGGTGAAGAGGCGCTGGAAGTGGCCGTTCACGCTCTCGAACGCCTCTTCGAGGCGCTTCTTGCCCTCGCGGTTGAGCTGCTGAATCGCGCCGCGCAGCTTGGCGATGGCCTGCTCGACGTCGTTATGCTCCGTCTCCATCGTGCTCATCTGCTCGAGCAGCGCGTTGAGCTCGTCGTCGGCCTGGAGGTTCACACCGCCCAGGCGCTCGCGGTCGGCCTTGAGGCGCTGGAGCGTGCGGTCGGCGTCGGAGAGGGCGGGAAGCGCGGTCTCGGGCGCGAGGCCGGCGAGCGCGAGGCACTCGTCCGGGTTGACGTCGAGCGCCTCGCGGATTCGCCGCGCCTCGTCCTGGCGGCGGGTGCGGGCGCCTTCGAGGCGCGTTTCCGAGCGGGCGCGGGCCTCGCGCGCCGCCGAGACGGCCGCCTGCGCCTCGCGAAGCGCCTGAGCGGCGGCGCGCTGGGCGTTCTCGGCGCGGGCCAGATCGTCGGCCGCCTTGTTGCGGGCCTGCTCGGCATCCGTCAGCGCGCCGAGCAGGCTTTGCCTGCGGTCGTCGAGCGCGGGGATGATCTCTTCGAGCTGGGTGATGTCGTTCCTGGTTTTGGCGAGCCGCTCCTTGAGGGCCGCGATCTGCTCGGAGGCGCTCTTGCTGCGCGCCGTCCAGCGGGCCCGATCTGCGGCGATGGCCTCGACGCGGTGCTTGCGGGCCGCGCGATCGCGGGCGTGGGCCGCCACCTGCGCCTGCGCGGCGGCGAGCGCGTTGCGCCGTTCCTGCGTCGCGGCCTGCACGTCCGGAAGGCGCGCGGCAGGATCGTCGGCGGCGTCGAGGGCCGCAAGCTCCGCCCTGATCTCCGCGAGGCTCGCTTCCGCTTCCCCACGGCCGGCTTCGGCGCGCTCTCGTCCTTCGGCGATGGAGGCGAGGCGGGCTTCCGTCTCGCGGGCGCGGCGTTCGATGGCGACGAGCGCGTCCCGCGTCGTTGCGAGCCTGGCCTGCGTGTCGCGCCAGAGCGTGCGCAGCCGCTTCTCTTCGGCAACCGCCGCGACGTGCGTCTTGTTGGCGTCCTCTTCCAGCGCGGTGAGCCGCTTCACGTCCGCGCGCAGCACGTCCTCCTGCTGCAGCATGTGGGCGAGGCGATTGCGCTCGGCGAGGCGCTGGGCGGCGGGCGTCATGCCGCCAGCCGTTGCCGCGAAGCCGTCCCACCGCCAGAGATCGCCCTCGCGGCTCACGAGCCGTTGGCCGGGCTTCAAAAGCGGTTGCAGGCGATGGCCGGTTTCCGCGGCGACGACGCCGATCTGATTGAGCCGGCGCGCGAGCTCCGGCGGCGCGCCGACGTGGAGGCTCAAGGGCTCGGCTTCCGCGGGCAGCGCCCAGTCGTCGTCGGGCGGCGTTCCGATATGGCGCCAGCGCACGGGTGCGTCCTCGGCGGCCGGCGCATCGAGATCGTCGCCGAGGGCGGCCACGACGGCTGCTTCATATCCCGGCGCGACGCGCAGCGCGTCGACGATGGGCGGCAAGCCGTCCTCGCTGGTCGGCATGACGAGCTTGGAGAGCGTTTCGCGCTCGGTCACCAGCGTCGACAAGGCCATGCGGGCCTTCTGTGCGGCGGCGGCTTCCGCGCGCGCGACTTCCGCAAGGTCGCCGGCCTTTTCCTCGGCTTCGAGTGTGGTGGCCTCGATCACCGCGATCTCGCGGGCGAGCATCTGGCCTTCCTCGGTGATGGCCGCGAGCTTGAGCGAATCCGGGGCGGCAGCGGCGGCAGCCTCCGCGTCGCGCCGAAGAGCGGCGAGTTCCGCGTCGCGCTTGGCGATCGTCGCCTGGCGTTCGGCCGCGGCGGTTTCGAGCGATCTGCGCCGGGCGCGGACTTCGGCCGCGCGCTCGGTGAGCTCGGTCAGCTCGGCTTCCGCCGTTTCTAGTGCGGCGCGTGCCTCGGTCTCTGCTGCATGGAGGCCGGGCTCGGCTGCTGCTGCTTCGCTCTCGGCGGCTTCGAGCGCGACCGCCTCGTCGTCGAACGCGGCGAGGATGTCGTCCGCTTCCGAGATCAGCACCGTCTCGCGCGTCAGATCCTTGTCGAGCTCGGCTGCGAGCTTTTCCAGCTCGGCCTTGCGCTCGGCGCAGCGGGTCGCTTCCTGCGCCAGCCCGTCGCTTTCGATGCGGATGCGCGAGAGCGCGGCGCCGCGTTCTGCTTCGGCTTCGCGCAGCGGCTGGATGGTTTCGGCGAAGAGGGCTTCCTCGGTGAGGCTGCGCGCTTCGTCCTCGGTCGCGCGGCCGAGGAGGGTTAGCGTTTCGGCGAAGTTCCGCTCCTCAATGTCGACGGCCGTCTGCGCGTCGATCCAGGTGAGGTGGAACAGGAGCGCTTCGGCGCGGCGGATTTCTTCCGACAGGTCCTTGTAGCGCCGCGCCTGGCGGGCCTGGCGCTTCAAGCTTTCGATCTGGGAGCCGAGCTGGCCCATGATGTCGCCGAGCCGGGCGAGGTTGCTTTCGGCGCCCTTGAGGCGCAGCTCCGCCTCGTGGCGGCGGCTGTGCAGGCCCGCGATGCCGGCTGCGTCCTCGAGCACGCGGCGGCGCTGCTCGGGCTTGGCGTTGACGATCTCGGAAATCTGTCCCTGGCGCACGAGGGCCGGCGAGCGCGCGCCGGTGGCGGCGTCCTCGAACAGGATCTTCACGTCGCGGGCGCGCGATTCGCGGCCGTTGATGCGGTAGGCGGAGCCGGCCTCGCGCTCGATGCGGCGCGTGATCTCGATCACGTCCTGATCGTTGAACTCGGCGGGTGCCTGGCGCTCGCTGTTGTCGAGGAAGATCGTGACTTCCGCCACGTTGCGTGCGGGGCGGGTGGTCGTGCCGGAGAAGATCACGTCGTCCATGGCGGCGGCGCGCATCGACTTGTGCGACGTCTCGCCCATCACCCAGCGGAGCGCTTCGAGCAAGTTGGATTTGCCGCAGCCGTTCGGGCCCACGACGCCGGTGAGGCCCCGCTCGATCAGGAGCTCCGTCGGCTCGACGAAGGACTTGAAACCCAGAAGCCTGAGACGACTGATTTTCATGCGACGCTTCTACCCTAAACGAGAGGCGGACGTGCGGGCGTGAGAGGGAGGCGGGGTGCGCCCTACTGCGGGGTGCCGGCTGCGGCCGACCTCTGCCCGCCGAGCAGCGGCTCAACCCGCTCGCGGATGCCTGCCATCGTGAGCGTTTCCTTCACGAGCTTGCCCCCGACGAAGAAGTTCGGCGTGCCGATGATGCCAAGCTGGCGTCCACGCTCCTTGACCCATTTGAGACCGTCGATCATCGCCTGATTCTCGTAGCAGGCGTCGAACTGATCCCGCCTCATCCCCACCTGCTTGGCGACCTCGAAGATGGGGTCGCGCCGGACCTCCTGGGAGACCCAGCGGGCCTGCTGCTCCAGGAATTTCCCGTAAATCTCGAAATACTTGTCGGCGGGGGCGCACCGCCAGGCGACGGTGGCGGTGCCGGATTGCAGCCCGATCGGAAACTCGCGCAGGATGAAGCGCACCTTGCCGGTGTCGATGTAGGTGCGCTTCAGCTCAGGAAACACGTCCCGGTGGAAGGCGCGGCAGTGCGGGCAGGTCAGCGACGCGTACTTGATGATGGTGACGGGTGCATCGGGGCTGCCGATCGACATCTCGGGCAGCGTTCCCGTCGCCATGACGTCGGCTTCGGTGGGGTTTGCAATCACCTGGCGGCCGCCGGACGTGCCGTCCGGGATGTCGGCGAACGGGTTGAACGGGGTGTCGGCGCGTTTCGCCTCGGCCGTCCCCGGAAAGGCGGACGACGAGGACGCGCCTTCCGGCGCCGCGACATTGGACAGCGACGAGGAATTTCCCGAGCAGGCGGCAAGCGCGAAGGTGGCGGCGAGGGCGAGGAGAGCCGAGCGTGCGCGCACCATGGGTGCCGGTGTCTCTCTCATCGCCTCACGCTCCTCCCGGTCTGGTTCCGGGTCAGCCGCCCGCCAGAAGCGGCTCGAGCGCCTTGTCGAATTCTTCCACCGAGGGCGCGGCCTGCAGGCGCTTGCCGTTGATGAAGAAGCTCGGCGTGGCGTTGACGCCGAAAGTCTCCGCAGCACGCGTGTAGATCGCGGTGATCTTCTGCAGCAGCGCCTCGTCCGTCAGGCACTTGTCGAAGCGTTCCTGCGTGAAGCCGGTCTGCTTGGCGACATCGAAGAGCGCCTGCGTCGGGTTCGTCTTCACGAACGCCCAATCGGCCTGCCTGTGAAAGAGCGCGTCGATCATCGCGAGCGCACGGTCGGTGTTGGTTTCCTCGCCGCCGGCGCAGCGGGCGAGCATGGCGCCTGCGATGGCGCGCGGATCGAGCGGGAAGTCGCGGTAGATCCAGCGCACCTTGCCAGTGTCGACGTACTTGGTCTTGAGCTCCGGAAACACCTTGGTGTGGAAGTTCATGCAGTGGCCGCAGGTCAGCGACGCATACTCCACGACGGTGACCTTCGCGTCCTCTGCGCCGAGCACGAGATCGGGAAGCTCGTCCTGCTTCAGGAGCGTCTCGACGGGCACCTCGGGGACCGTGACCGCCCGTTGAGCCATGGCAGGCACTGCGGACGCGACGGCCAGCGCCAGCCCGGCCATCATGGCTCCGGCCGCCAGGGCCATGCGGCGATCAAGCCGGCTCAAAAGGTCCATCTTTCAGCTCCTTAACTCTCGATTTCGTCGGGCGGCCGCCTGGGGCCGCCCCTCGGGTCCGGCTGATAACATGGTGCGGGCGCCCGATTAAGGCAATTCTGGTGGTTGTTATCGCTCACGGGCCCGTTCGGCCGGTACGTCCAGGCGAAGCCAGACTTCGCCTGGACGTACCGGCCTGGCCCTCCGCGGGGGCGGCGCCCGCGCCGGGTCGCCTTGCTCCCGGAGCCCTGCGGGCTCGGGGCGTCTTGGCAGGGCGCGGCCACGCGGAGCTTGGCTTCGCCCTAGCGCTTCAGGCGGTATTACGGCCGGCGGGCGGTGCGGTCGCGGTGGACGCCCTGCTCGAGGCGCGCGAGGGCCGCGGTCAGCGGATCGGCGGTGGCCTCGACGGGTGCGGAGGAGGATTGGCGTGGCGGCAGAGACGGTGCGCGGCCGGGGCTGGATTCGAGGGGCGCCTGCACGATGCGGAGCGTTTCGACGGCCCGGTAGCCGAAATAGGCGTTGATGCGCTCGACAATCTGGCGTGCGCGATATTCCACGTCGAGCGCACGCGCCGGGTCCACCCTCAGCATCAGCGTTGCGCCGCGCCTCTCTACGGCCATGCCGTCGCCCTCGGCGCTCTCCGCGCCGCGCGGCCACCTCAGCCGCTCCGGCATGGTGTAGCTTGCGATTTCGGCGCCTGCGACGGCAGCCCAGTCCGTGATCAGCGCGGCCGTCGAGAAGCCGAACTTTTCGAAGGCTTTGCGCGTCAATGTCGGGACGAAGGCGCCAACCGTCTTGGCCGGCACGAAGCGGGCCACGGGCGGTGCGCCGAATCGGATGTCGTTCGGCCTCGGCGGCAGCGGCGGGCGCCGCGCCGGATGGGGCAGCGGGACTTTTCCAAGTTTTTCTGTGCGTTTCGCCGTCATGCGTGGTCGCCGTCATAGGCAGGGTGGTTGCGCGTCCCTAGCATGATGAGGGTGATTCGCGGCGTTCCACGCTGTGGACGCGTTTTCTGATGGGGGACAGCGTGGGAGCTGTGGCACGCAAGCAACTGCCCCTTCGGCCGGCCGGGCCGGATACGGTCGCAGCGCTGCTCGACTGGTACGACCGCGAGCGGCGCGATCTGCCGTGGCGCATGCGGCGCGGGCGGCGGGCCGATCCGTACAAGGTCTGGCTCAGCGAGATCATGCTGCAGCAGACGACCGTGAAGGCCGTCATTCCGTTTTACGAGAAGTTTCTCGCGCGCTGGCCAACCGTGGAGGCGCTGGCGGCGGCGGAACTCGACGACGTGCTCGCGGCGTGGGCCGGGCTCGGCTATTACTCGCGCGCCCGCAATCTCCACAAGTGCGCGCAGGCGGTCGTCGCCGAGCATGGCGGCCGGTTCCCGCGGACGGAGACCGAGCTCGGGTCCCTGCCCGGCATCGGGCCCTACACGGCTGCGGCCGTTGCGGCGATCGCGTTCGGCGAGCCGGCGACGCCCGTCGACGGCAATATCGAGCGTGTCGTGTCGCGCCTGTTCGCGGTGCGCCATCCGCTTCCGGGAGCGAAGCGCGAGATCAAGCGCCTCGCGGAGAGCCTCACGCCGCAGCGGCGCGCAGGCGATTTCGCGCAGGCGATGATGGATCTCGGCGCGACCGTCTGCTCGCCCAAGCGGCCGTCGTGCCTCGTGTGTCCGCTGCAGCAGGATTGCCACGCGCATGCGCTCGGCATCGAAGCGCAACTGCCGGTGAAGCTGGCCAGGGCCGAGCGGCCGGTGCGCTACGGGACCGCGTTTCTGGCGTTGCGCGAGGATGGGCATGTGCTCGTGCGCAAGCGCCCGGAAGCGGGGCTGCTCGGGGGCATGCTCGAAGTCCCTTCGACGGATTGGGTGGACGACTGGCTCGCAGCCGATCTCGCGCTGGTGCAGCAGCCGGTGCGCGCCGACTGGTGGGCCGTGCCGGGCGTGGTGAGCCATACGTTCACGCACTTCCGGCTCGAGCTTCAGCTCTTCCGCGCCATCGTGCCGGTGGAGGCCAGCATGACGTTCTGGGCCAGTCCCGAGCGGTGCCGGTGGGTGCCGCGTCACGAGCTTTCGAACGTGGCGCTGCCGTCGGTGATGAAGAAAGCCATCGCGCACGCGCTGCGCGAGCATTGAGACTGCCGGGGGTGTTGCTGGGCGGAAAAGGCTCTGCTGCTTTTATCTCGTGAACCGGAATGGAATGTTCACTGTCATGTCCTCCTTTATGACGGCGGGCATCGGCTTGAACGGCGTTGCGCGGTCGATGATTCTCAATGCCACCGCGTCCAAGAACCTATGCCCGCTGCTCTTTTGCAGACTAATCGACCTGACCTGACCCGACCGGGTCACAACAAATCGGAAATGAACAATGCCGGTCAGCCCCTGTGTCGGCGCGCCGGCCGTAGCCTCCCACAGGCGCCTTTTGACGTAGCGGGCGTAGGTGGCCTCTGCAGCTCTTTCCGCCGCCCTGTCCCGTTTCGCTTGAGCCTCGACTTGCCCTGCCGATACGAAAAGCATGAGGGCTGCCATCGCGCCCACAATTCCACCGAGCAACTTCATAGTAAGAGCGCCCCCGACCCTCTGCCGTGTACCGAGTTTTGTTTATAGCAGAAGTCCACATTTCGAAAGCGTTCGTTAGCTGACGGAAGTGTCGGGGGGAGCCCTAACCGCGTACGGACCGCGTGCGAAGGCGGCGCCAAATTTCTTCTTGTGCAGGGCCGATCCCTGGGCGGACAATGGCGCTTTAAGGAGCGTGCCATGTCTGTCGCGTCCTGCCGTCGCCTCGCTTTTGCAATCGTTGCTTTTGCCGGTGTCGTCGTTTCGTGGCCGCCGGCGGTCCCTGCTCAGGAGCTATCCGGCGCGGCGCGCGAGGAAGCTGCAAAGGCGCTGATGCGGCCGATCTGCGCCGATGCGACCCTTCGCGAGACCGTCGTCGGCGAGATGATCGCGAAAGGCGGCGAGTACGAGCGTGCCACGGCCAAGTGGGATATGGATGTGCTGTGCGAGCAGGTCGATCTCCCGACAGATCCCGTTCACGATACGGCGGACGCGGCCGACGGCGCGTCACACAACAACTGGATCTACGACGCGCGCTGGAGCCCGGACGGGACGACGATCGCGACCGCGAGTTCCGACGGTACGGTGCGGCTTTGGGATGTCGCGACGGGTGTGACGGTGCGTACGATCGACATCAACACTTTTGCTGCGGCGGAAACGCACGACGAGATCAAGTTGCCGTCCATGCCGAAGGCCGACGATAAGGCGCGCGTGCGTGCTGCCCGTTTCCTCGGCGACGGGGGCTCGCTCGTCGTTGCCGCCGATGCGCATCCCGTCCGCATTTTCGATGTCGCAAGCGGGGAGGCGGTGGCGGAGGTCCCCTATAAGCAGGCCGATCCGGAATGGGACATGCCGCCGTTCGTCGAGACGACGGCGAAGGGGCTGATCGTTCTCGGCGGCTACGGCGGCGATCTCGTCGTTTACGATGCGGAGGCGAAGGCCGAGCGCTACCGCCTGCCGGGGACTCCGAGAGGCTATCCCGTGTTCGCGGTTTCAGAAATTGCAGGTTTTCTCGCAACGACCGCGCCCGGAAAGGAGCGCAGCGTTCTCGTTCAGCTTCGCAAGCTCGATACCGGCGCGCTGCTCTGGGAGGCGGAGGCGCAAGGCGATTTTTCGGCCTACGGGTTGGCCTTTTCGCGGGATGGCGAGCGGCTTGCGGCGGCGGTGCATGGCAACGCTTACGTTTATGCGACGCGCAAGCAGAAACTCATCAACACCGTGTCGGTGTATCCCACGTTCGGCAGCTTCGACGTCGCCTTCACGGCCGACGGTGAGCGGCTGATCACGGGGCTCCGTCACGCGCAGCTCTGGGACATCGCGACGGGTAAGCGCGTGCACCACTTCGGTCCGTTCAGCGATCTCAGCCATTCGCTCGACGTCAGTCCGGACGGCAAATACCTCCTGACGGGCCACATGGGGTCGGACGGGCGTATCTGGGAGATCGACAGCGGCACGTTCTTCCGCCGCCTGGGCAAGAACGTCTACCCGCCCGGATGACTGCAAAGATCGGAGGGCGCCATGCGAGATGCGCGGATCGAACTCCTCCAGACCATGCCGATCTTCGGCGGCGTGCGCGCGGACATTCTGGAGTTCCTGATCGATCTCTGTCCGGTGGTGTCGGTCGGTGCGGACGACTTCTTCTTTCGCGAGGACGAGCCGGGCGATGCGATGTTCGTGCTGGAATGCGGAAAAGTCGCGGTGCTGAAATCGTGGCAGGGCGAGGACCATCTCCTGCAAACCCTGGCGGAGGGAGACTGCTTCGGGGAGATGGCCGTCATGGATCATTGTCCGCGGAGCGCGTCCGTCCGCGCCGTTGCGGACTGCGCCGCGATCCGTATTTCATCCGCCGATCTCTATCAGGTCTATGCGCAGGACCTGAAGCAGTTCGCGCTCATCCAGATGAACATGGGGCGCGAGGTGTGCCGGCGCCTTCGTGACGCGGACCGCCGGCTGTTCAGCGCGAAAATGGGTGCACCTGCGGCGGACGCCGGACATGTGTTCCGGCCCGATTGAAGAGCGTAGTGCCCCGGCCGACCGCGATCTTGGCGCGTTGCCCCCCTTTGTCATCCGGCTCTGCGTTTCCCCCGGCTCAAGGCCGGGTCAACTTGGCCGGGATGACACAGGGTTGCTCGCTACTCCGCCGCGATTAGCGGTTCGCCTCGCTGTTTTCCTGACAGACCGAGGGCGACTTTGGCGCGTTCGCGCAGCGTGTCGATGGGGTGGAGGCGGCCGCCGCGCTCGTAGTGCCAGAACGTCCAGCCGTTGCAGGCCGCCTTGCCCTGCACGACGGCGCCGAGGCGGTGGATCGAGCCCTGGCTGCCCGGCACGGCGAGCGTGCCGTCGGCCTTCACTTCCGCGCGCACGCGGCGGCGCTCGTCGTAGAGCGGGGCGCCGGGGCGCAGCATTCCGAGCTCGACGATGGCGCCGAACGGCACGCGCGGCTCGGTGCGCTTCGACGGCTGTGTTTCGAGTGCGGAGGTCGAGAGCGTCTTCACCTTGGCGATGCGCTCATCGGCGGCTCTGGCGTAATCGGGATCGCGCTCGATGCCGATCCAGCGGCGGCCGAGGCGCTTTGCGACCGCGCCCGTCGTGCCGGTGCCGAAGAAGGGATCGAGCACGACGTCGCCCGGGTTCGTGGTGCCGATCAGAATGCGATGGAGAAGCGCTTCGGGTTTCTGCGTCGGGTGCGCCTTGCGGCCGCCGTCGTCCTTGAGACGCTCCGGGCCGGAGCAGATCGGGAACAGCCAGTCCGAACGCATCTGGAGATCGTCGTTCGACGCCTTCAGGCTCTCGTAGTTGAAGGTGTAGCGGGACTTCTGGTCGCGCGCGGCCCAGATCAGCGTCTCGTGCGCGTTGGTGAAGCGCCGGCCGCGGAAGTT
>ERZ869909.3005-NODE-3005-length-10238-cov-271.047633_pt1 | contig 10238 bp, 7 predicted proteins | sample MGYA00520892_ERZ869909 | MGnify/ENA primary metagenome ERZ869909 (study PRJEB32215, sample SAMEA104723947) | bioreactor metagenome | biome: bioreactor; feature: anaerobic bioreactor; material: water | place: China | collected 2015-03-12 ... | reverse complement strand
TAGGCGATGTTGTCGCGGATCGAACCCTCGAACAGATAGACGTCCTGACTCACCAGACCGATGGCCTGGCGCAGCGATTCGAGACTGACCTCGGCGATCGGCTGGCCGTCGATGCGCACCTCGCCGGCCGAGGGGTCGTAGAAGCGCAGCAGCAACTTCATCAGGGTCGACTTGCCGGAGCCGGTGGCGCCCACCAAGGCCAGGGTGTTGCCGGCAGGCACGTGCAGGCCGATGCCGTCGACGCCGACACCGCTCGCTGCGTAGCGAAAGCTTACGTTATCGAAACTCACCTCGCCGCGCACCGGCTCGGCCAGCGGCTGGCCTTCGTTGTCCTTCACCGTGATCGGTACCGCCAGCAGGTCGAGGATGCGCCGCGTGCTGGCCATGGCGCGTTCGAACAGGTCGATTACCTCGGCGAGGCCCGTGAGCGGCCACAGCAGGCGCTGGGTGAGAAACACCAGCACGCCGTAGGCGCCGACGTTGAGGTCGCCGCGCAGCGCCAGCATGCCGCCCACGGTGAAAGTGGCCAGAAAGCCGGCGAGGATCGCCATGCGGATCACCGGGATGAAGGCGGAGCTGACCCGGATGGCACGGCGGTTGGCTTCTACGTAGGCCTCACTGACCGTGCGCAGCCGCTCGGCCTCACGCGCCTCGCTGGTGAAGCTCTTGATGGTGGCGATGCCGGCCAGGTTGTTGGAGAGCCGGCTGGCGAGATCGCCCACCTTCTCGCGCACGTCGGCGTAGAGCGGGCCGGCCTTGCGCTGGAAGAAGAAGGCGCCCCAGATGATCATCGGGATCGGTGTGAAGGCGAGCAGCGCGATCAAGGGCGAGATGACGAAGAACACCGCGCCCACCGCCACCACGGTGACGCCGACCTGGATCAGCGAGTTGGCGCCGCCGTCCAGGAAGCGTTCGAGCTGGTTGACGTCGTCGTTCATGGTCGCCACCAGTTGGCCCGAGCTCTTCGACTCGAAGTAGGCCATGTCGAGACGCTGGGCGTGCTCGTAGGTGTCCAGGCGCATGTCGGCCTGCAGCCGCTGGGCCAGGTTGCGCCACAGGATCTTGTAGAGATATTCGAAGATGGACTCGCCGGCCCAGATGAAGAAGGTGAGCACGGCGAGCACCAGGATCTGCTCCTGGGGCGTGGTGAAGCCAAGCCGGGCGACGAAGCTGCGCTCCTGGTTGACCACCACATCGATGGCCACGCCGATGAGGATCTCCGGTGCGATGTCGAAGATCTTGTTGATCACCGAGCAGGTGGTGGCGGCAATGATGCGGCGTCGGTAACCGCGCGCATAGCGCAGCAGACGCACCAGCGCATGGAAGCTGTTGGCAGTAGCGTTGGCGGACATGAGAGATTCCTGGCGAACAAGATTCGCAGCTTAACGGTTTCGCACCACTTGCACCAAGGCGGCAACACACGGCTGAGCTTGCATCGCCCCCTCACTCTTCACGACAATACTGGGCTTTCTCACCGCCAAGGATGCTCGATGCTCCCCGATCTCTTCGCCGTCATGGCTCCCATACTGGCCGGCGCCGGGCTGGGCTTCATGTGGATCCGCCTGGGGCATCCCTTTCCCGTCGACTTCGTCACCCGGCTGGTCTTCAACATCGGCACGCCGGCCCTGGTCATCGCCTCGCTCACGGGTGCCGACATCGATGCCGGCAGCTTCGGGCGCACCATGCTGGCCGCCGCCCTGGTCATGACGCTGATGGGCGGCGCCACCTTCGTCATGGCGCGTCTGCTGAAGCAGGATTGGCGTGTATTGCTGGCACCGATGATGTACCCCAATACCGGCAACATGGGCCTGCCGGTGGTGCTCTACGCCTTCGGCAGCGCGGGCTTCGCTTTCGGCATCACGGTGATGGTCACGGTCTCGCTGTTCCAGTTCACCATCGGCGCCATCTTCGCCAGTGCCGACAATCCTTTGAAGACTCTGCTCAGGACGCCTACGGTTTACGCTATCCTGATAGCACTGCTCCTGCTGCTGACGGATACCGGGCTGCCGCTGTGGCTGGCCAACAGCGTCGATCTGATCTCGGGTTTCACGGTGCCGCTGATGCTGATCACGCTGGGCGTGTCGCTGGCCAGCATCAAGGTGAAGAACCTGAAGACGGGCATCGGTTTCAGCCTGTTGCGCATCCCCATCGCCGCACTGTTGGCCTGGGGCATCGGCACGCTGCTGAACCTGCCGCCGCTGGCACTCAGCATTCTGATACTGCAGATGTGCATGCCGGTGGCGGTGTTCAACTACCTGTTCGCTCAGCGCGCCAAGCGGGAACCGGAATACGTCGCCAGCCTGGTGTTCTGCTCGACATTGCTGGCGCTGTTCTACTTGCCCATTCTGCTGGCTATCCTGATGTAGCCGGCAAGCGGGACCGAGGGGTGAAGGGAACACCCCGGCTGCACCACAGTCTCTATCCTTTGGGGTGGCAAGAGAAAGGGGCGGCAAAGAAATGCAAGGGAGGAAGTCATGCACGAAGCAAACAAGCCATTGTCCGTCGTTCTGCTGGCAGGCATCGCGGCAAGCGGTAGCGCCCTGTCCACCGCAGCGCTCGGCGTCGAAGTCGTCGAAGAGAGCATCTCCACAGAACACATGGAGCTGCGCCTGGAGCGCATTGCCGAGGGTCTCGAGAACCCCTGGGCGGTAGCCATGCTGCCCGACGGACGCTTTCTGGTCACCGAGCGCCCGGGGCGCCTGGCGCTGATCGACGAAGACGGCAGCATCACGCATCTCGAGGGCGTGCCCGAGGTCAGCGCACAAGGCCAGGGCGGCCTGCTCGACGTCACACTGCATCCGCGCTACGGCGACGGCGAGCACGACTGGCTCTACTTCACCTGGAGCAAGCCCGGCGACGGCGGCACGGCAACGGCCTTGAGCCGCGCCAGACTGAGCGACGACGCCCTGAGCGACGTCGAGACGCTGTTCGAACAGGACCGCTTCTCCGGCCCTGGGCGGCACTATGGCTCACGGCTCGCCTGGCTGCCCGACGAAACCCTGCTGATGTCCATCGGCGACCGCGGCACGCCCGAGCGCGCCCAGGCGGCAGACGATCATGCCGGCAGCGTGCTGCGGCTAGCCGCCGACGGCAGCGCTCCCGACGACAACCCCTTCGCCGACGATGATGGCACCCTGACCGAGATCTACACCCTCGGTAACCGCAACATTCAGGGTATGGTGGTGACCGAGCAGGGCGAGATCTGGGCCACCGAACATGGTCCCTACGGCGGCGACGAACTCAATCTCATCGTCGCGGGGGAAAACTACGGCTGGCCCGAGGTCAGCCAGGGGCGCGACTACGGCACCCGCGAGCCCATCGGCGAGGACTCCCTGCCGGGAATGCAGGATCCGATCCACGTCTTCGAAGCTCCCTTCGCCCCCTCCGGTCTGGCTCAGGTGACCTCGGTCACCTTCGGCGAGTGGCAGGGCGACCTGCTGGCCGGCGGGCTGCGCGGCGAGCGGCTGTACCGCTTGTCGATCGAGGGAGAGCAGCTGGCCGACAGCGAAGTGGTGCTGGACGGACAGATCGGACGCATCCGCGGCGTGCACCAGGGGCACGATGGCGCCATCTACCTGGTCAATGACGAGGCGCAAGGCAGCCTCTACCGGCTGAGGCCGGTGGAGTGATTCAAGCACGGCGCCGGTCCATGGGCCGGTGCCGCCTTCGTCTAATGCTGCCTGCGAGATGCCATGCGCCTACGCAATCTCATCCTCATCACCGTCATAGCACCGCTGTTCCTCGTGCTGCTGATATTCAGCCTGGTGGCCATCAAGTCGCTCGAGGACAACGTGCGCACTCGCCTCGAGCGGGAAGTCCAGGTCATCACCAACGTCATCGGCACGACCCTGAGCCACGCCCTCAGCCGCAACGCCACCGAGCCGCTCGAAGAGTCGCTCTATTCCGCGTTCTCCTTCCATCGCATCTATGGCGCCTATGTCTTCGACGCCAACGGGCGCGAGATCTACGGGCTCGGCCTGGGGCAGGCCCTGTTCAGCCCGGAAACCATTCGCGAGGTCGCCGAGCACGGCGAGATGCGCGCGGCCTATCGCGAGCACGACGGCTGGCATTACTACTCCGCTCTGAAGCCGCTGATATCCAATACCGGCGAGGTGCAGGGCGTACTGCAGGTCAACCGGCTCAATACCGGGATCGAGAACTACACCGGTTTTCTCAGCCAGCTGGCGCTGCTGGCGTTCGTCGTCGGCGCGGCCGGGATCGTGCTGGGTATCTGGTGGGGCTTTCGGCGCCATATCGAGCGTCCGCTGGAACGACTGCTGGCCGTCATGCAGCGGGTGGAGGCCGGCGACCGGGAGCAGCGGGCCGAAGCCGAGGGGCCGCAGGAGTATGAACGCTTGGCAGTGGCCTTGAACGGCATGCTCGACGCCATGGCCGAGAAGGACGCCGATATCGAGACGCGTCGACGCAAGGAGATAGAACTCGAGAAGCGCCTGCGCAAATCGAAGAAGCTCGCCGAGCTCGGCGTGCTGGCTGCGGGCGTCGCCCATGAAATCGGCGCCCCGTTGACGGTGATCAACGGCCAGGCGCAGCGCCTCTCACGCCGCGAGACGCTCACCGACGCGGACCGCACCAGGCTTGGTCGTATACGCGGCGAGGTGGAGCGTATCGTCGAGATCGTGCGCCAGCTGATGGAGCTGGGCCGGCGCCACAACGTCGAGAAGGAGCCGCTGCAACTCGCCGAACTGCTCGAGACCACCCGCGAACTGGTCGAGGAGGATTTCGAACAGAGCGACATCCGGCTCGAACTCGATCTTCCCGCGACGACACCGCCGCTGCTGGCCAACGGCCAGCAGCTGATACAGGTACTGACCAACCTGCTGCGCAACGCGGCGCAGGCCAAGGGCGTCGAGCGCGTGCGCATCCGTGCACAGGACAAGGAGGGCTGGCTGACCCTGTGGATAGAGGATGACGGCCCCGGCATCGCCGATCAGGACAAGCAGAAAGTCTTCGACCCGTTTTTCACCACCAAACCCGTGGGTCAAGGCAGCGGCCTGGGATTATCCATGGTACATCGAATCATCAACGATCATGGCGGCACTGTCGGTGTTTACGACAGCGAGCTGGGGGGAGCCGGCTTCGAGATCGGGCTGCCACTGAACGATAGCGAGGAAGGAGGGACTGCCACGTGACAGGAAGCCACACCCAATCCGATCTGCCGATACTGGTCGTCGAGGATGACGCCGCCATCCTGGAGCTGCTCGAGGAGGAGCTCCAGGAAACCGGCTACCAGACGCTCGGTGTCGGCAGCGCAGAGGAAGCCATGCTCACCTTGAGCCACAGCGAAGTGGCGATGATCATCAGTGACGTGCGCTTGCCCGGCATGAGCGGCATGCAGCTGCTCGAACAGCTTCGCCAGGAGGGCAGCCGCGTCGGTTTCATCGTGATCACCGCCTTCGGCACCATCGACCAGGCCGTGGAAGCACTGAAGATCGGTGCCGACGACTTTCTGACCAAACCGCTCGATCTGGAGAGCGTGGGCGAAGCGGTCTACCGCGTGCTGGAAAACAGGCGTCTGGCCGAACGCTTCCAGCAGGGAGAGGCCCCCGGTCATTTTCACGGCATCGTCGGGGAGAGCGAGACGATGCAGGCCCTGTTCCACGATGCGGCACGCCTGGCCAAGAGCGACGCACCAATTCTGATCCTCGGCGAGAGCGGCACCGGCAAGGAGCTGCTGGCGCGCGCCATTCATGCCGAAAGCCCCCGCGCCGCCGAGCCCTTCATCGCCATCAACTGCGCCAGCATTCCTTCGGAGCTGATGGAGAGCGAGTTTTTCGGCCACGTGAAGGGAGCCTTCACCGGGGCCAGCGATTCGCGCCAGGGTCTGTTCCAGGCGGCCAACGGCGGCAGCCTGTTCCTCGATGAGATCGGTGAAATGTCGCCCGGCCTGCAGGCCAAACTGCTGCGCGCGCTGCAGGAGAAGATGGTCAAGGCCGTGGGTGCCGAGAAGGAGGAAGCGGTTGACGTGCGCATCATCGCCGCCACTCACCGCGACCTCGAACAGGAGATCGAGAGCGGCAATTTTCGCAGCGACCTGTTCTACCGGCTGGAGACCTTCTCGCTGCGCATTCCGCCCCTGCGCGAACGCCAGGGCGACATCGAACGCCTGGTTTCGGCGCTGATCGAGAAACACGCCACCGCCCAGGGCAAGCGCATCGACAGCGTGGAGCCAGTGGCGCTCCAGACCCTGCTCGACTACCCCTACCCCGGCAACGTGAGAGAGCTCGAAAATGCCATCATGCGGGCGGTGACCCTGGCCGAGGATGGGCTGCTCAGCCACGCCGACCTGCCGGAACGCATACGTCAGCATGGTCAGGAACAGCGCGGCTTGGTGCGTCAGATCGAAGCCGGCAACGCCCTCGTCGCGCGCAGCCAGCAGAGCTGGCCGAGTCTCGAGGAAGTCGAGAAACGCTATATTCAGAAGGTGCTGGAAGCCACCGGCGGCAACAAGCGGCGCACGGCGGACATCCTCGGCATAGCCAGGCGTACACTCTACCGGCGACTGGAGGAGGATTGACGATCATCCAGACGTTACGACCGGAAACGTAAAAAAGCCCCCGTGGGAGCGCGGGGGCGAAGTACGCCATGCAACTCGACTGACGGTGCAAGGGGGGAGGGTGGCGGGCCGTCAGCGAATTGCGACGCGTCATGCTCGGCGGAGAAGAGGCTCGGCCTCCATTGCGTTGCCTCTCCATCCTCGGCAGCGAACCCGGTTACTTCCCTGTTCATCCGCTGCCATCGTCTGCTCAGTTACTGGTTACTGGTAGTGCCAGCGGCACCCGGACCGATTTCCTCCTCCGGAGAGGTAGCATCGTAACCGTCGTTACCCGGCATCGGCTCGGTGCCTTCACCGAAGCCAGCCTCACCTTCCTGCTGCATACCCGGCTGGGTCGGATCCTGCTGGACGCCAGGCGCGGCAGGATCAGCCGGAGCGGTGCCCGGTGCTACGCCATCCTCCATCGGAGCGGGATCGGCACCCGGAGCTGCCCCTGTGCCGGGCGCGGCGTCAGTGCCCGGAGTGGGCTCGGCGCCAGGCGCGCCGTCAACGGCACCGGGCATGGTCTCAGCCCCAGGATCGGTCTGCATTCCCGGGTCGGTACCCGGAGCAGTGGTGCCCGGCGCTGCATCGGTGCCGGTATCCGGGAAGGCCGGATCGGCTTCACCCGGGGCCACGCCATCCTCCATTGGAGCCGGGTCGGCTCCCGGACCTGTGCCGGTTCCCGGCGCGGCGTCAGTACCCGGCGTAGGCTCCGCCCCCGGAGCGCCTTGAACGGCTTCAGCCGGATCCTGGGCTTGTTCTTGAGTCTGGAACTCGTCCTGCTGAGTCTGGGTCTGCTGGGCCAGTGCGAACGGGCTGGCGGTCAGCCCCATGGTCACACCAACGATGCCTAGCTTCTTCAGAAATTCCTTGGACATCATGATTCCACCTCCTGCGGTATCGCCTTGCGCGAAGTGTAATGGGCGTCCTGCCCTGAGCCGCCATCGTCCGGATGGCGGCACGAAGCGAAAGGGGTCAGATCGACAGATCAGTTACCACCTTGCTCTTCTTCCTCTTCAACCAAGGGATCGTCGACCTGTCCTTGGTCCATTGTGTCCTGCTGGCCTTCGAGCTCGTCCTCATCGGGAATCGGCTCTTGCTCGGCTTCGGGCAGCGGGTCTTGCTCGGGCGTTACGTCGCCCATGCCCTCAGGGCTCTCCTCGGCCCCGGTGATCGGCTCCGCCGAGCCGTCTCCAGCGGCCGTATCGGTCTGATCGATGCCCGGATCGGCCGTGGTGTCCTGCATCGGGGAAGTCTGCTCTTCCGTGACCGGACGCTCTTCCTCGACAGGCGGCACGTCATCGTCATTGCCGCAACCAGCAAGAGACAGCGTTCCTAGCGCCAGAGCCACTGCCGAGGCCAAGGCGGTCATCTGCCTGGCAGGTTTGCTTGCACGCGTTCTATGGCTCATCTGGGTTCCTCTCCCTGATTGATTCATTCTCTTCCTGATAGCAGCACAGGTCGTGCCACTCTTCCTGATATTTCTTATAATATATAAAAAACAATTATTTATAGAGAAATTCGGCGAGATGAGATGATCTAAAATCGGCAAGAAAGGTGGCTCAAACTGACACATGGGCAGCTTTGCCACAGCCCAAACCCGGCTGACCACGACAAACAGCGAGACGTCGCGACGTCTCCCTGTTTTTCTTGCCGAAGCGAGAGGGTGGGATTTATTCCGGTGTGACGCCCCGTAGCCGCTCACTGCGCCGACGCAGCAGCTCCAGCGTCGTCAGCAGCAGCATGGAAAGCAGTACCAGCAGTGTGGCTACGGCGAGGATGGTCGGGCTGATCTGCTCGCGAATGCCAGACCACATCTGGATCGGCATGGTGCGCTGCTCGGGGCCGGAAATGAACAGCACCACCACCACCTCATCGAAGGAGGTGATGAAGGCGAACAGCGCACCGGACACGACCCCAGGAGTGACCAGCGGCAGCACGACCTTGAAGAAGGTGCGCGTGGGATTAGCCCCCAGGCTGTGGGCCGCCTTGATCAACGTCGTATCGAAGCTCGACAGCGTTGCCGTCACGGTGATCACGACGAAGGGGATCCCAAGCGCGGTATGCGCCAGTATCACGCCGAGATAGGTCTGGGCCAGATTGACCTTGGAGAAGAAGAAGAACATGGCGGCAGCGGAGATGATCAGCGGTACGATCATCGGCGAGATCAGCAGCGCCATGATGACACTGCGCGCCGGCATGTGGCGGCTCGACAGCCCCAGTGCCGCGACGGTGCCCAGAATGGTCGCCAGGATCGTCGAGGCGATGCCGATGATGAAGCTGTTCTTGATCGCGTGCAGCCAGGCCCGCGAGGTGAAGAAATCCTCGTACCAGCGCAGCGAATAACCCGCCGGGTCGAGAGATAACATCTCCTGGGAGAAGGTGAAGTACGGCTGCGCATTGAAGGAGAGCGGGATGATGATCAGCAGCGGACCCACCAGGAACAGAAAGATGAGCGCACAGATACCGAGGAACACGTAGTGCCAGATGCGCTCGCCGCGGGTGGCATAGGAAGGAATGGCCATCGTTTACCCCAGCTTGACCTTGTCGACGCCGATCAGGCGATTGAAGACCAGATAGAACACCACCACCACGAACAGCAGGATCGAAGCGATTGCCGCCGCCAGGCCCCAGTTGAGGGAGGTCTGCATGTGGTAGGCGATATAGTTGGTGATGAAGCGTCCCGACTGGCCACCGACCAGAGCCGGAGTGATGTAGTAGCCGATCGAAAGGATGAACACCAGGATCCCCCCGGCGGCAATGCCCGGAATGGTGAGCGGGAAGTAGACCCTTCGGAAACACAGGAACGGCCTGCCGCCCAGGGAGCGCGCCGCACGCATGTAGCTCGGCGGGATGGTCTTCATCACCGAGTACAGCGGCAGGATCATGAACGGCAGCAGGATATGGGTCATGGCGACGATGGTGCCGGTCTTGTTGTGGATCATCTGCCAGCGCGCCTCGTCGGCGATCACCCCGACGGCGACCATCAGGTCGTTGAGCACCCCTTGGGACTGCAGAATGGCGATCCAGGTCGTGGTGCGCACCAGCAGCGATGTCCAGAACGGCAGCAGCACCAGGATCATCAGCAGGTTGGAATAGCGCAGCGGCAGGCTGGCCAGCAGGAAGGCCACGGGGTAGCCAAGCAGCAGCGTCAGGCCGGTGATGACCAGGCTCATCCAGAAAGTGCGCCAGAACAGAGTGACGTGCAGGCGCTGGGATTCGGGTGCGCGAACGATCTCGCCATCGGGCGTGAGCTGACGGTCCATCGCCGCCAGGTAGTAGCTGATCGTCAGCGGCGAGGACTCGCGCTGTATCAGCTTCCAGGTATCGAGCTCGCCCCAGGTGTCATTGAGCTCGATCAGCGCTTCACGGTAGGGCGGCTCGAGCGTACCGATGTTGCGGGCGGTGCGGGTGATGGTCGAGCGCATGCCCGACTTCTCGTAGTTCAAGCGGCTCGACAGCAGCCCCAGGTTACGTGCCTGCTGCCCTTCGCGCAGGTCCTCGGCCAACGCCGCGAAGACCTCTTCCCCGGGCAGCGACTCTCTGTCCCAGCCCTCCAGGGCCTCGACGGTGCGCGACAGATGGGTCGACACTTCGGGATTGTCGACGCTGCGCCACAGCATCTCGAAGATGGGCATGACGAAGGCGACGACGAGAAACAGCAGCAGCGGCGATACCAGCA
>ERZ869909.3004-NODE-3004-length-10241-cov-4.671094_pt1 | contig 10241 bp, 11 predicted proteins | sample MGYA00520892_ERZ869909 | MGnify/ENA primary metagenome ERZ869909 (study PRJEB32215, sample SAMEA104723947) | bioreactor metagenome | biome: bioreactor; feature: anaerobic bioreactor; material: water | place: China | collected 2015-03-12 ... | reverse complement strand
AACACATGGGCAATGGTGCCTTGCTCATCAATCAGGAAACTGGTGCGATGAATACCATCGCTGACGCGGCCCATAAACTTTTTTGGCCCCCAGACACCAAAGGCGTCAGCCACGCTGTGATCTTCATCCGCCAGCAGGGTAAAATTAAGTTCCTGTTTCGTGGCGAAGTTCAGCAATTTTTTCGGGGTATCCGGGCTTAAACCCAGCACCACAACCCCCAGCTTCTCCAGCTCAGCTTTGCTATCACGTAAACCGCAAGCCTGTATGGTGCAGCCAGGTGTTGAAGCGCGTGGGTAAAAATACACCAGCACTTTTTTGCCGCGAAAATCAGCCAGGCTGACCTGCTGACCGTTTTGGTCTTGCAGCGTAAAATCAGGAGCGGTTTGTCCGGCAGTTAAGGTTTGCATAGAATATCCTTGAATGGCGACTTATCAATAGGTCAGAGTGTAACAGTCTGAGAGGAAGTCTCAAGCCGATACAGACCAAAGCTGTTATGATACAACGAGTTTTAATGATTGGATCAGGCCAGGCAGCCTGCGGAGTTTACCAGCATGCAAAATAAGGGAACAGTGCCAGTAGCTGTGGTCACCGGGGGCAGTGCCGGCATCGGGGCAGCTGTGGTGGCAAAATTGCTGCAGCAAGGCTATCAGGTGATTAATCTGGATATTCAGCCTGGCCCGGAAGGTGTCTATCAGGCTTGCGATGTCAGTAATGTTGAAGCGGTGCAGCAGGTGATCGCTCAGATAATAGCTGCGTATGGCCGCATTGATGTGCTGGTGTCCAATGCCGGCCGGCATCTGTCGGCCGATATTGAGCACACCACAGAGGCGATGCTGGATGCGCTGTTTGCGCTCAATGTGAAAGGAGCTTTTGCCGCGGTGCAGGCGGTGTTGCCGGTGATGAAGCAGCAGCGTGATGGCGTTATTCTGCTGATGGCCTCGGACCAGGCGGTCATTGGTAAGCGCAACTCCTTTGCTTACAACCTGACCAAAGCCGCCCTGGCTTCCATAGCGCGCACCACCGCACTCGATTACGCCAACTTTAATATTCGTTGCAATGCCGTTTGTCCCGGTACCATCGATACTCCTTTGTACCAGCAGGCCATAGCCCGCTATTGCGCTCAAAGTGGCCGTGATGCCAATGAGGTGCACCGCGAAGAAGCGGCTGAGCAGCCATTGGGGCGGTTGGGGAGGCCCGAGGAAGTAGCAGCCTTGGTGGCGTTTCTGGCCAGCCCGGAGGCCGCCTTTATCACAGGCAGTTTGCAGCTGATTGACGGTGGTTATACTGCCCAATGAATGAGCAATGCATCGACATCGTCGATCCTCATCTGCATATCTGGCAATTAAGCGCAGGGCAATACTACTGGCTGCGAGCGCACAATCCTCCACATTGGCCTGAAAAAGCTTCGTTGCAGCAGGATTTTCTGCCAGCTCACCTGGTGTTGCAGCCGCCGTTTCGCTTGCTGGGAGCCGTGCATATTGAGGCGGGATTTGATAACCAGCAGCCAGAGCAAGAGCTTGCCTGGTTAAGCAAACAGGAATGGCCCTGTGATTATCGCAGTGTGGCATTTTTGGATTGCTCTGCATCCCTTCACCAGGCAGAGCATAAGCTGCAGGCGTTACTGCCTTATCATCCTGCCGGTGTGCGGCATATCTTTGAAGGGGAGGATGAAGCCCTGTTGTATCGGCCTGAACTTCACACCATCGCCGGTTGGCTGGCGCAGCATCAGCTGCTATTTGAAGTGCAGTGCGATCTTAGTAAACCCGCCAACTGGCAGCGCATTGTCGAACTGGCACTGAAACAGCCGAAGCTGCAACTGGTACTCAATCATGCCGGGTTGGTCACGTCAGAGCGGTTCAGTGACTGGCAACTGGCACTGCAGCAGCTTGGCCAATACCCGACTATGGCGATGAAACTCTCCGGCTGGGAAATGCAGCAGGCCGGGGTAACGAGCTCCTTTGATAGCCGTTGGTTTCAGCGGGTGCTGGCCGCCGCTCTGGAGCTACTACCAACAGATCGCCTGATGCTGGCCAGTAATTTTCCGCTCTGTTTATGGCAGGGCAGTTACCAACAGTTGTGGCAGCGTTATTTTGACAGCGGCCAGGCGCTTGGATTAAGCCTGGCCGATTGGCAGCAATTAAGCCGCCACAGTGCTCAAAGCTGGTATCGACTGGCACTAATATAATCAAGCACTTCCGTTACAACGGTCATGGAGTTGTTTCACGAAAAGCCTTGACTCTGGACCAACACCAGCCTGTATACTGCTACTCATGTTCACCTCAGATCTCATTCGGCCTTTAGTTTGCGAGCTATCCGTGTCAGTAGTGCCCATTTGAGTAGTATCCGCTTAAGTGCTGTCCGTATCAGCGCCCTGGTGCTGTGCTGTTTTTTATGGCAAGCATTGTCCGGTCAGGTTGGCGCGCATCCATGGCATTTTTCTGAGTTGAGCGACAGCACTGGTCATCACCTGCATCTGTCGCTTGGCGATAGCGGGCTGGCCGAAAGCCGCTTCCAGGCGGATAGTCAGGTGCCTGAGAGCGACGAACTTTGCCTGGATTGTCACTGTCACAGTGGCCAGGTGCCCTTGTTCTGGTTGCCTCGTGTATCTGCTGTTAGCGCAAGCTTTGGCCATAGTCATTACCGGCTCTGGTATTATCCGCCGCAATCTGCCTTGCATTTACGCCCTCCCATTTTTCTCTCCTGATATCACTTAAACTGCAGCAGGCCGCGAAGCTGGCTGCACCCCGGTATTTTTTCAGGAGTTTCTATGCGTATTTATTCCATTCGCGTGGCCGTTTTGGCTGCGCAGCTGCTATGGACAGCATTTCCGCTGGCCGGTCATCCAAAAGTGACGGCCAGCCAGGAGCACAGCCACCAGTCTCATGAGTTGCAGCTTACTTTGCAGCAACAACAGTTGGCCGGGATCCTGGTGCAGCCTGCCAGCATCAGCGAGTTTTGGCCAACACAACTGGCAACGGCAACCCTTATCGCCGATCCAGAGCAAAGCCAATTGCTGACAACCCCTTTTGAGCTGCAAGTGCTGAAACGGCATGTCCGGCCCGGCCAATGGGTGGAAGCCGGCCAGCCACTGTTAACCCTGGGCGGCACCCGGCTGGCTGATGTGCAGGCAGAGTATCTGGATGCGATGCGTCAATGGCAACGTCTGGCTGAACTTACTGCCGACAGCATCAGTGCCAATGAGCAATTCATTGCCAAAGTCCGGGCCAGTCAAGCCAGGGCGCATTTGGAGGCTCTGCACATGACCAGTGCGCAGATTGCTTCATTGCAGCAGCAGCCGGAATCATTGGGGCGTTTTGAACTGCTGGCGCCGCAGTCTGGCGTGGTCAGCCGGTTGCAGGCATTGCCAGGGGAGCAACTGGCGGCGGGCAGTACCTTGCTGGGCTTGGCAGATGAGTCCAGCTTGTGGGTGCAGGCCGAGTTAACCAGCAGTCAGTCCGGCTTACTTGATGCAAAAGCGACGCTGTTGGTGCGTTATGAGCAGCAATGGGCAGAAGCCGAGCTGATTGGCCGCTCACATCAGTTGGACTTGCATAGCCGGACCGAGCCCTGGTTTGCCCGGCTGGATAATCGGGCCTTGCACTGGCATCCCGGCAGTTTTGTGGAAATTGTGCTGCGTGCTGAAGCTGTCTCTGGGGTGCTGGTACCGGATGCCGCCCTCAGTCGTGATGCCGATGGTCACTGGCAAGTTTTTGTGCAGGAGCGTGAGCTTTTTGTGCCATATCCGGTGGAGTTGCTGCGTAGCGAGCGGGGCTGGCATCTGGTGCAGGGCATCACGCCCGGCCAGTTACTGGTACAGCAAGGCGCTTTTTTCCTGGCTTCCGAGCTGCAAAAGGCGGGCTTTGACCCGCACCAGCATTAGGAGGTTGCCATGTGGAACTCCTGGCTTTGCGCCGCTTTGCAGCGACCTGCGCTGGTGCTGCTGTGCTTTGGTTTACTGTTGGTTGTCAGTCTGTGGCGTTTGCCGCAGCTTAATGTCGATGCCTTCCCGGACGTAACACCGGTGCAGGTTGTTATCAATACTCAGGCCGATGGTCTGGCCGCCGAAGAGGTGGAGCAGTTTATCAGTTACCCGATTGAAACCGCGATGTTTGGCTTACCCGATGTGGTCGATATCCGCTCGCTATCACGCACCGGCTTGTCGGTGGTGACTGTGGTGTTTGCTGAGGGTAGCGATGCCCAGTTGGCACGCCAACTGGTATTTCAGCAACTGGAGCGGGCCAGTGAACAGATCCCTGCCGGCTTTGGCCGGCCGGAGATTGGCCCGGATACCTCTGGCCTTGGTGAGGTGTTTCAGTATGTGCTGACCGCCAGTGCTGATAGTGGCATGGATGCAGCCGCACTTCGCAGTCTGAACGATTACCTGGTGAAATTGCTGTTGATGCCGGTGGCTGGGGTTACTGAGGTACTGTCTTTTGGCGGAGAGGTTCGGCAGTACCAGGTACAGGTCGATCCCTACCGGTTGCAAAGCTATCAGTTCACGCTGGATGATGTGGTGTCGGCCTTGCAAAGCGCCAACCAGAATGCCGGTGGCTGGTATCTGCCGCAGGGCATGGAACAATGGGTGGTGCGAGGTTATGGCCTGGTCCCGGCCGGCGAGTCCGGGCTGCAGCTGTTGCGGGAACTCCCCATTGGCTGGCAGGAAGACAGGCCCATAGAGCTGCAGATGCTGGCTACTGTCGCCTTGGGGGCTGAGCCAAGAGCGGGGGCGGTCAGCATGACGCGGCGCAGTGCCGATGGACAGGCCGACAGCCTGGGTGAAGTGGTCGCCGGCATCGTGGTTAAGCATCGTACCGCCAATACCAAAGCCACCATCGACGCCTTGCAGCGCCAATTACCGCGGGTGCAACAGGCTTTGCCTGCAGGTGTCCGGCTGGAGGTATTTTACGATCAGGCTGATTTGGTGGATCAGGCCATTCGTACCGTCAGCCAGGCGCTGTTGTTGGCCCTGTTGTTGATAGTGCTGCTGCAATGGTGGTTGTTGCGTCACCTGAGAGCCATGCTGCTGGTGGTGATCACAGTGCCTGTTGCCTTGCTGTTGGCACTGCTGGTGTTGGAGCAGTTGGGCATGACTGCCAACCTGATGTCGTTGGGTGGGCTGGCTCTGGCCATTGGTATTCTGGTGGATGGTGCTGTGGTGGTGGTGGATGCGCTGTTACGTCGAATGGCGTTAGCGCACCCGCAAGAACAAAGCATGCGAGCGCTGATGCAGCAGGTGCTGCGTCAGATGGCAAAGCCGGTACTGCTGGCAAGCCTTGTGGTGATGCTGGCATTTGCCCCGCTGTTTGCCCTGCCGGGGGTTGGTGGTCAGTTGTTTCAGCCGATGGCCATCAGCATTCTGCTGGCACTTGGCGCAGCGCTGCTTTGTGCGCTCTTGCTGGTACCGGCGCTTGCGGTTGTGCTGCTAAAACCAACCAGCGGCTACCGGCCTGTACGGGGGCTCCGCTTGCTGCAGCTGGGCTACCGGCGTTTACTGCGCCGGTTGTTGCGTTTTGCCTACTGGCAGGCCGGGCTGGTGCTGCTGCTGGGAGTAGCAGGAGTCGTGTTACTGACCCGGTTGGGGACAGAGTTTGTACCCGAGCTGGAAGAAGGCACGTTGAACGTACGGGTGACCCTGGCACCAACGGCCAGCCTGGAGACAGCCTTATATGTGGCCCCTCAGTTGGAAGCCATGCTGCTGGAGTTTCCGGAAGTGCGCTATGCCCTTAGCAAAATTGGTGCGGCAGAGCTGGGTGGTGATCCAGAGCCGGTCAGCAACATCGAAATCCTGGTTGGCTTAACACCGATGGCAACCTGGCACAATGGTGGCGATCGTCAGCAATTGCAACAACAGATGCAACAACGCTTATCGGCGTTTCCGGGGCTGTTGCTCAATTTCTCCCAGCCGATTGCCACCCGGGTTGATGAGCTGCTAGCTGGCGTGCAGGGCCAATTGGTGGTGCGTTTGGCGGGGCCCGATCTGCAGGTGCTGGCAGAGCAGGGCGAGCAGCTGGCGGCGTTGCTGCAGCAGATCCCTGGCGCAGTCGATGTAGCCACCGAGGTCACTCAGCAAGAGATGCAGCTGCTGATTGAGCCCAGACGTGAGCAACTGGCTCGTTATGGCGTCACGGTGGCGGATTTGATGCAGCTGATTCGTCAGGGGGTGGCCGGTGTCACGGCCAGCACAGTGCTGGATGGCAATGCACGCTATGCGATTGCGGTGCGTCTGGCCGGTCCTTATCGGCAGGATGCGGATGCGCTGGCGGCTTTACCGGTGCGGCGCGCCAATGGTCAAAGCATCCGGCTGGGGGAGCTGGTGCATATTCAAGCTGTACCGGCTCCGGCCATCATTCGCCGGGATGCCGGTCAGCGCCGCTTGATGGTGCAGGCGAATGTGCGAGGCCGGGATATCGGCTCGGTCGTTCAGCAGTTGGAAGAGACTTTAAGTCAACTGCAGCTGCCGGCCGGTTACAGTTGGCAGTTGGGTGGGCAGTATCAGCTGCAGCAACAGGCGATGCAGCGGCTGCAATGGTTGATCCCATTGTCGTTGCTGGCAATGGCTTTGCTGCTCTACGCCAGTGTGCGCTCGGTGCGGCAGTTGCTGCTGTTGCTAACGGCTATTCCGATGGCACTGTTTGGTGGGGGGCTGGCGCTCTGGCTGGGGCACTGGTATCTGTCGGTGCCGGCCTTGATAGGCCTGATGATGGTGTTTGGCCTGGCGGTGCTCAATGGAGTGGTGTTGCTGGATGCGATGAATCAGCAGCAAGGCAGCGGCATGGCGATTAAACGGGCGGTGCTTGCTGGTGCCAGTCAGCGCTTACGGCCGGTGCTGCTTACCGCCAGTACCACGGCACTGGGCCTCTTGCCACTGCTTTTGGCAACCGGGGTAGGCAGTGAAATTCAGCGCCCGTTAGCGGTGGTGGTGCTGGGCGGGCTTGTTAGCGCGACCTTGCTGACCCTGCTGGTACTGCCGGTACTGAACCATCGTTTTATGCAGCGCTAAGCGCTGCATGTCAGCCATGCAGCATTAGCACTATTTACCACTGCATGGGCTGACTGCCTATTAATTGTAAAGTGAGGCGAAATTACGGTAGTCCTGCAATAATCTGCGGGTATGGTTGTCTATTTCATAGCGATCAATGGGGCGACTGGTGCAAGAGAAAATCGCCCCCTCTTTACTGCTGGCAAATACATAGCGGCTACCTACGGAGATAGGACCACCGCAGGAAGCGGAGAACTTTGATTGACCAGCTGTAAATGTCAGGGTTTCTGCGCTAATGCCTTTAAAGCGCTCTTCTACTTTAATCTCTATTTCAATGCTCACGTAGTTGCCATTCACCTTTTCTAAGCGGGCTTCTGTTACCAATCCGGTGAAAATATAGGCGGTATAGGAATCATTCAACATGTCCAGTGCTGTAACATCGGAGCAGCGACAGGCCTCTGCCGTAGCTGGATAAAAGCCAGCGATTAAAAGCGGGAGCAGACACCAGATGTTTGACTTAGTGAGCATATAAGGCCTCGTTCTGTGTTTGAGTTGCGGTTATTGGGCTTTTTTTGACCATTGCAAGGGCATTTAGGGTGTCATCAGCCCCAGCGTCAGACGTTTGGACTTGCTTAAACCGGCCACTACTAAGCGGTAAGACTCGGTCAGGTAATAACAAAGCTCCTCATCCAAAGCACCGCTGGTGTCAACTTGCTGGATCCATTTCATTCCACGATTGGCAAAGTAGGGCGCTGGGATATAGCCATCCTTGTGGCAGAGGAATTCGTAGTTCAGATCCGAGGTTTTAAAGGTGAAGGCAGGTTGCTTATCCTTGCTCCAACCACCAATGGCAAACACCTTGCCACCGACTTTCCAGACATGGGAACTGCCCCATTGCATCACATAGGTGCTTGCAGGGAAGGCACCACAGAACCGGTTGAATTCATCATAGGTCATTGCTCAGTACACTTAGCTTGAATCAAATATGCAGCCAGCTTAGCGCTTATTTTTTGTTCTGTATACCACAGGCCTCTTGCTCTGCTTGTTCCAGGATCACCGGGCCGCTACCGCTTTCACCAAGCGTATCGTCCGGGTTATACAGCGGGCACTGGTTCATACTAAGGCAGCCACAGCCAATGCAGCCGGTTAAGTTATCGCGCAGTTTTTGCAAATAGGCGATGCGACCATCGAGTTGGCGCTGCCAGTTTTTGGAAAGCTTTTGCCAGTCTGTAATGGTTGGCGTGCGGTTATTGGGCAGGGCCTGAAAGGCCTGTTTAATCTCCTCGAGGCTGACACCTACTTTTTGAGCGGCTTTAATCACCGAAATCCGTCGCAGCACTTCTGGCTTAAAGCGGCGTTGATTGCCTTCATTACGCCAGCTTTGGATCAAGCCCTGCTGTTCGTAAAAATGCAGGGTACTGACTTTTACCCCACACCGTTTTGCTACCACGCCAACGCTGAACACAGCCTCTGTCATCGGTTGCTCCTGAATCGATTTAAAATTTTTTGCAGAAAAAGCTTTACCTCAACTATTGTTGAGGTTTTACCCTGTTGGTCGACTTAATGCAAGGAGACTTTTATGCACTTAGAGCACGTGAATCTGGTAGTGAATGATATAGATACCATGCTGAAATTTTACCGCGCGGCTTTTCCGCACTGGCGCATTCGCGACCAGGGTGATGGTGATTGGTATGGTAAGCCGCGTAAATGGCTGCACTTTGGTGATGATTATCATTATCTGGCGTTCAATGATAACGGTGAAGGGACCAACCGAGAATTGACGGGGCATAGTGTTGGTTTAGCGCACTTTGCTTATGTCACGAATGATTTAACTGCGGTTATAGCCAGATTAACGGCTGCAGGTTTTGCCATTGCTAAGGCTGGTGCCGAGGAGCCGTTTCGTAAGAACGTCTACTTTATTGATCCGGCTGGTTTTGAAGTTGAGTTTGTCGAGTACCTGAGTGATCTCCCGGCCGAGCGTAATTTAAACCGGGCCAAGTCTGTGGAGGTACTGTGATGAAGCTAGCGGTTGTGTTTCACTCTGCATCAGGTACTACCCGGCAGCTGGCGCAGGCTGTTGCGGCAGGGGCGGCTAAGGTGGCTGGCGTTGATGTTGTGATGGCAGAAATTGTGGGAGCCGATATTGTAACAGGGCGTTTTCGCAACAGCGCTCTGTTGCAGCAATTGAGCAGCGTCGATGCCATCGTTTTTGGCTCACCGACCTATATGGGTTGCGTATCCGCCCAGTTTAAGGCGTTTGCCGATGCCACCGGCGAGCTTTGGGCTGAACAAGCCTGGGCAAATAAGCTGGCAGCCGGCTTTACCATAGGCGCGAATCTGAGTGGCGATCAGCTGAGCACCTTGCAGTACCTGCAAGTGTTCGCTGGGCAGCATGGCATGCTGTGGGTAGGACTGGATATTCCAGGGAATGGTTCAATCAAGAGTCCTGATGCGACACAACGGAACCGGCTAGGTGCGCAATCAGGCCTGATTGCGCATTCAGCGGATGGCAGCGTCCATAAAACCGATTTGATCACAGCGCACTATCTGGGGCAACGGGTGGCGCGGCTTGCTGCGTCCTGATAAAGGTATGTAAACAGCGTAACAACTCTGGTGTTTTATGTAGGGATCCGGTAGGGGATGGCATTACGCGTATTAAGCATAACAGTGTTGGGAGTGTGGACTGGTGTGAAGCAAAAAGAACAGGTACTCCCTGGTACTATTTTGATTATACTAAGCTCAATGTGAAGTTGTTTGTGTCACGATGGAATGGAGAGGTTCGATGAAAGTAAAGCAGCTGATTAGTGAAGCTGAAGCTCTTCCGATTGAAGACAGGGCGCTGGTAGTGGACTCTTTGCTTCGTAGTCTCAATACTCCTGAGCCTGCGATTGATACCAAGTGGTTGGCTATTGCGCAGAAACGTTTGCAAGAAATTCGCTCGGGTAGTGCTGAGAAACGGGCTGGTGATGATGTATTTGCCAAACTATGGCAAAGCCAGCTGAAATGAGTTTTTATTTTCACCCTGAGGCAGAACGGGAGTTGCATGAGGCTATTGATTATTACGAAGCGATTGAGCCTGGGCTAGGTTATGACTTCTCACTGGAAGTATATGCCGCTATTCAACTTGCAATGACCTACCCTGAAGCTTGGCCTCCAATGGAAATGGATATCCGCAGGGTTTTAACCAGACGCTTTCCCTACGGGGTTTTGTATAGTTCCGAGCATGATGCTCTGTTGATCATTGCTATTATGAATCTTCACC
>ERZ869909.3003-NODE-3003-length-10244-cov-5.187666_pt1 | contig 10244 bp, 6 predicted proteins | sample MGYA00520892_ERZ869909 | MGnify/ENA primary metagenome ERZ869909 (study PRJEB32215, sample SAMEA104723947) | bioreactor metagenome | biome: bioreactor; feature: anaerobic bioreactor; material: water | place: China | collected 2015-03-12 ... | reverse complement strand
GAACACGACCGTGTCCACTTCAGCCAGCCGCTCAGACAAGCCCTGATTGTACTCATAAGACCCTTGATCATCGGTGTGACCAGCAATGGTGACCTTGGTATTGGTGAATCGTTTCAGATAATCAGCCAGTTCCTGCAACTTTGGCAGATACACCGGCTTGACAATGGCCTGGTCAAAATCAAACAAAATATCCAGTTCCAGCACCACCTGTTCGGCTTCAAAGATACTGCAGCCAAAAGCATCGACTCTGTCTCCTGCCGGGGTATCAGGACAACGATCACACTCATCAGGGATACCATCACCATCCGTGTCTACCACGGCGGGTGGTTCTTTATGGACAATGGGGCGCTGCCGCGGATCCTCGCTGGCAGCCCACAGCCACTGCGACCCAAGCAGCAGGCTGATCAATAAAGCAGGTTTAAACAAAGACATCATGCCTTCTCTCCATGTTGAAGGGTAGTAGAAAAAAATGGTTCTGGTTGATGCAAAAAGCCCTGATAACCATCAAAGCGATAATGCGAAAGTTGCTGTAACTGCTCTTCGTCTTCAATATGTACCGCCAACACCTGAATGCTAAGCGCCCGGATCGTGGAGACCAGTGAACTTAAAAAGACACTTTCCTGCGGCGATGCAACCAAAGACTGTGTGAAAGCAGCATCAATTTTGACGTAATCAGGCCGAATTTGCTGCACATAGGCCATCGAAGAAAAGTTGCGACCAACCCGATCCAGGCCAAAGCGAACTCCATATTCCCGCAACAGCTGCACCAGGCTGATCACAGCAGCTTTGTTGTACAAGGCACTCTCTTCTGAGCACTCCAGGCCAAAATAAGGCAGTACGTTGACATGCTGCTGAAGCTGCAAAGCCAACCAACGTTGAAATGCGGTGGATTTTAGTGAAGCGGCTGACAAGTTCAGTACGACCGATTGAGCTGGCTCTTGCTCCAGTTGCGCTAAGACCAACTGAATCGCCAACTGATCAAAGCGTAAACCAAGTTCATACTCGTCCAGGGTTGACATAAAGCTGGCCGCCGGCAACATGGTACCCGCCGGAAACTCCAGTCGGGCAAATAACTCGTAATGCACCAATTGGTGCTCACCAAGTAAATGAACCGGCTGTTTTGAGAAGCTGACAGCCCCTTGCTCTACCGCTTTTTGCAGCATGGTGACCAATTCAGAACGTTGAGCGACTTCACGACTATCAGTATGGATCTGCACCTGCTGGGTATTCGCACTACGGGCTTGTTGCAGAGCCTGATCAGCCCTTGCCATCACTTCTGCAATCGAACCCGAGTGATTGATCCAACAAGCGCCAATCCAGACCGGCTGCTCTGTACTGGCAAAAAGCTCCAATAAAGCCTGTTGCTGATGATCCAGCACCCCTTTGCTCTGCTCGATGCTTTGGCCAGGTAAAATCAGCGCAAACTCATCCAACCCCAGCCGGCACAACACCGCATCCACCACCACGGCACAGCGTTGCTGCATCAGTTGGCTGGCACGCGCAATGGCTTTATCCCGTTCGACAAAGCTTTGTTGATCGCGCTGGGTTAAGGAAGGTATTTTAATCAAAGCCAAGACGCCACGAGGGTCCTGCTGCAACCAAGCCTGCAATTGCTGATTGAAGAATCGCCGATTGCCTAGCCCACTGACCGGATCACGAAAAGCTTGATCTTTAAGCTGTTGCTGCCGTTGATCACTTTCAGAAAAATCACGCTGTAGTTGCTGTGCCATTTGGTTAATCGCTGCAACCACAGTCCTTAACTCAGGGGTTTTTGGCAAGGCAATCGGCTGGTCAAACTGATGCTGTTGGATCTGTTCAGATACATGCTGAATTTGTTGTAAAGGTTTTAAAATCCGCCGGATCCCAATCGCCGCCAACAACACCAACAACAACGTGAGCGCAGCAAACCAACTCAGCATTTGGATAAAGGTCTGCCATAGAGTGCGGTATGCCATCCCCGGATGACCGATAATACTCAACTCACCATATTGCAACCAGCCACTGCTTAGCACAATGTTCCGCTCTACCTGAGGCAATAACTGAAGACGTTGGAACCAGGCAGGGACACCATGAAAGTTTACCGCACGTTGCTCTTGCCACCTGAGCTCAGAGTCATACAAACGCACCTCTAGCAGCTGATAAAAGCCGCCATCGGCGTAAGCTTTGAGCACACTCTCAATCAACACTGGTTGCAACGGATCCAGGTGTGGTTGCAAAGCACCGGCCATCGACACGCTGGCGTTTTCAATGTCAGTGGTCAACTGCTCGGCTAAAAACTCTCTGCTGTTATCAAAACTCAGCCAGAGCGCTCCAGCCAGGCTTAATGTTAAACTTAGTAATAGTAAAGCCAGCAGTTGCCGAAATAATGTCATTGTTCTTTTCCTTGTCGCTGCTGAGGATGTTCGTAACGTTTTAATAATTCAACCCACTGCGGTAATCGCTCAGGCGATCCGATCGCTTCAGCCCGGCCCCGCTGGCGGTTTAACCATAATTGCTGGCCATTAAAACTAAATACCGGAATGAGATCCGGACGCTCAATTGCTGGCTTGATCACGCCATCCAGGTTGTCGAGAATCAACGGCACTGCTGTTGGGGTTTCATAATAAGCCAATACCATATGAAACTGATTCAGCTGAACGGCTTTCACGTACACCAGCCTCAGCTTCTGGATATCAAACCCCATTTCCAGTAAGGTGAAATACTTGGCAATGCTGAAGTCCTCGCAATCGCCTGCCCCCATGCCTATAAACTCAATGGGTGTTGCCCAATAGTCCTCTTGCCCCCAAAGCACCCGATCATCCACAAACTGGAACAAATTGAAAAACCGATTCACCGCTGCCAATTGCTGAAGTGCTGGCTGGCTTTGCTGCTGTTCAATCAGCTGTCGCCAGGCGTGATAACGGCGAATCGCATTCTCATCAAAGTTAGCTTGTAGAAAGCTTATTGCCTGCCGCTGCTGCGGCTCCGCCCAGAGCAGCCAGCCTGAGGTGACACAAACCAGCAGCAAAAGGACGTTCAGGCGTAACATAGGCCCGGCTTACCAGCCACTGGCCGAGTGCGCTTCCACTTCGCTGTGTTGCCGACCTTCCATCGAATAAATGTGCCAGCGCATCACCTCACCGGTCGCCAGATTGTAAGCACGGATCCCCAGTTGATTAGCATTCATCACAAAGGGGTCTGCAGCAGTGACATGCTCTATGTTTACCTCAATCGGTGGCAATTGCTGGCGGTACTCAGCCCAAAGCCGCTCTTTGAGGTAAGCCACTCGACTATCAAATAGCTGACGGTTTAAAGCGGGTTGCTCAGCAAGCTGATGAGCAAAGATGGTGAGTTTTATCGGGTGGTCACTTAACTGAAAATGTTTAATAAGTGCCAGCAAACTCCGCAACTCCTGACAGGCTAAAATACGATCCTCCCGGTAAAACTGTACTGCATACACCGAGCTAAACTGCTGTGCCTGTTGCTTGCTACAGCCATCGACAGTGACTAAAGCTCCTGCCGTCGTTCGCTCACACAGATCGCGCTGGCGAATAACACCATCCTGATCCGGATCGTTTAGTTGCGCCAGCTGTGACTGACTCAGACCATGGACATCGTAGTTGGGGCTTTGACTACAAGCCAGCAAGGCTGCGGCTAGCAGGCTAATAAGACAGACTTTATACATGATGGTTTGCATGGTCCTTACTCCTGTCCCTGAGCCAGAAAGAAATCATCCGGATTAATTCTAAGTGCCGCCAGTAATTCACCTTTGGCTTGCAGAATACGGTAATTAGCAAACAGATGATCGATTTCTGCACTGACGAAGTTACCACGAGCCTCAAACAACTCATTTTCGGTATCCAGCAAATCAAGCAAGGAGCGCCGGCCTAAATCAAATTGTTCACGATAAGCGCTCTGGGTCTTGTAACTTTCTTCCACATGCTCTTGCAAATAGGCCAGTTGCTGGAACAGGGTGCGCTCCGCCTGCCAGGATAAACGCGCTCCTTCCAACACCTGGCGATAAGCACGCTCACGGATTTCTTTCGCTTCAGCGGTACGGTACGCAGTTTTCAGCTGTTGATGGTGGTCACGACGGCCATTGAACAAATTGTACCTTAACACCAATCGAGCCTGGGTCCGATCGACGTAATCGTTATCGCGCTGCCAACGATTGAATTTATTTGCCTGGACCTCAAGGTGCAACTGAGGCCAGTAACTGGAACGTTGTTGAACCTGCAGCAATTCAACAGCATGCACATCAAAATTAGCTGCGGTTAAAATTGGATGCTGATCGCGCGCTTGTTCCAGTAACTGCTGCTTTGACGCCGGGATCATGCGAATATCCGGTACCGGCGCGCGTAAACCCTGGGGGTAGTAACCTGTCACCGCCATAAAAGTAGATTTGGCATCGGCTTCGTTGTTTTGGGCTGCCAGATAATTGGCATGAGCTCTGGCTAAACGACCCCGGATTTGAGATAAATCCGATTGTGAGCCAAGCCCTGACTCTACCCGCTCTTTAATTTGCTCGTAAATACCCCGATGAGATTGCAGGTTTTGCTCTGCCAGCACTTTTAACTGCTGTGTTTTCAGCACATCGAGATACACCCGCGCCACCTGCAGTGCCACTTCTTCTGTAGTCGCCAGTAAACTCCAGAACTCCGCCTGAGCTTCCGCACTGGTGCGGCTGACATCACGTGCGGTATAGAAACCATCGAACAACATCTGACGCAAAGTCAAAGAAACATTACCTGCCCGGCCATCTTCGACATCATCCCGTAAACGTGAAATGGGCGACTCCGATTTGTTGAGTTGCGCAACTGCTTGCAAATCCAGGGTCGGCATCCAACCACCCCGCGCTATTCGGGTGTCCTGCTCATAACTGTGATAACGGAAAAATACTTCACGCACTGTTGGGTTGGTATTTAAGGTTTGCGCCACGGTAAACTCCAGAGAGTCGGCATGGCTTTTCATCGCAGGCAAGGCTGTGAGCCCCAGGCAAAGGCTTAACATCCATGTTGCACGTTTTGGTTTCATCAAATCATCTCTCCTTGAGCGCACTTTGTTTAGCTCGGGTAATAGGCTTTACAAGATACTGAAATAGTGTTCTTTTACCAGTGATAATGTCAACCGATGCCATCATACCGGGCATGATAGGTAACACTTCCCCATCGGCATCCAAAAAACTGCCTTCGGTACGGATCCTAACCAGATAGTAACTGTTGCCTTGCTCATCCAACATAGCATCGGCACTGATGTACTCCAGCGTACCAGCTAAGCCACCATAGATGGTAAAATCATAGGCCGTTAATTTCACCACAGCAGTTAACCCAGGGCGGATAAAAGCAATATCACGCGGTGACATGCGTGCTTCAACCACCAAGGCTTCCTCTTGCGGCACGATTTCAATCAAATCCATCCCGGGTTGAATGACTCCGCCGATGGTATTGATACGAATCGAGTTGATAACCCCATTCACCGGTGACACCACCTGAGTGCGGGTTAACCGATCAGACAGCTGAACCAGAGACTCTTCCAGCACCGCTAAGCGAGACGATGCCTCAGCTAACTTTTGCTGGCTTTCAGTTCGAAACTGCAATGCGGCTTCAACTTGCTTTCGTAAACTTTCTTGCAAAGCTGCCAGCACTTTTGGCAGATGATAACGAGCTGAAGCCAGCTCGGACTGAACTTCATTGAACTGGCGCTCTAGCTGCAACAATTCGACTTCGGATACGACACCACGTCGCGCCAGAGGCCGGGTCAGGTTGAGCTCCTGCTCGACCAACGCCATGCTTCGCTCCAAATGGCGGATACGGGACTCTATCTCAGAGCGCTCTTGCTGACGTTGCTGAATTTGTTCTGCGATGATGGCAAAACTATTCTCCAACCCTTGCATCCGCTCCTGAAATAAAGCCTGGTAGAACAAAAGTGAAGGCGAGTCAGCATCCAACTGACTAAAATCCGGTGGCTGGATCTGTAAAAATGCTCTGGTTGACTCAACACGAACTGAAGCCAACTCAGCCTGGTAACGGGCAATATCTGCCATCAGCGTAGTACGTTGATGCTGTTGCTCGCGCACATCCGCCCGAAAACGCGTTTGATCAATCCCCATCAAAACCTGGCCTTGCCGGACCTGTTCGCCTTCCCGCACCAGCACCTGCTGCAAAATGCCACCCTCCAGGTTTTGCACCACCTGCAGCTGTTGGGATGGGATCACCCGGCCCTGCCCTCGTGAGACTTCATCAATCTCAGCAAACCAGGACCACACCAGAAAAATACCGACCATGCCTGCAACAGTCAGCAGAACACGTTTGGAGCGGTAAGGGGTTTTAAATTGCAAGCGGGAATGCAAATTATCAACGTATTCAAGCTCCTGCTCAGAAATAGCAGGTTGCGGTGGCCAGAACCAGTTCAAGACACGTTCTATCGCTCTACTCAGCATCAGAGCGCCCTTTCTTTAGCGCTGCCAAGACAGAGTTTTTTTCGCCATCAGCGACTACCCTGCCTTTTTCCAACACGATAACCCGGTCTACCAACTCCAGCATCGACATCTTATGCGTAATCAATACCAAAGTTTTTTCCTTAGCTACCTGGCTAATATGGCGGGTAAGCTGAAACTCGGTGTAACTATCCATATGACTGGTTGGCTCATCCAGCACCAAAATCGGCGGGTTAAACAACAAAGCCCGTGCCATAGCCACACTTTGCCGTTGCCCACCAGATAAATAGCTACCACGCTCACCCACTTGCCGGTCCAAACCATTGGGCTCCTGATCCGTAAACTGAGTGACCCCGGCAAGGCGGGCCGCTTTAAGAACCCGCTCATCGTCCACATGCGGCACCCCCAGGGTAATGTTGTCGCGCACGCTGCCATAAAACAAATTGATATCTTGGGGTACGCAGCCAATTTTTTGCCGTAAATCCGCAGGGTTAATTTGTTGGCTATCGACACCATCAAACCGAATAGCACCCTGATCAGGCTGGTAGAATTGCAACATCAATTTTTCGATGGTTGTTTTTCCACTGCCGATGCGGCCGATAATCGCTACTTTCTCACCTGGACGAATGATAAAGCTAACGTCTTTTAGCACCTGATGCTGGGTACCGGGGTAACTAAAACTGACCCGATCAAACTCAATTTTGCCATCGAAATAACCTCGATGCAGATAATGATCAGTTTGTTCTTCTTCCAAATCCATCAGCTGCTCTAAATGAGACAGCGCTGCCCTTGCACTTTGATAACGGGTAGAAAGTAATGAAATTTGCGCAAATGGCGCCACCATCCGGTTACCCAGTAAAACAAAAGCAACTAAGCCACCAAAACTCAGCTGATTGTCCATAATCAGATACACACCACTCACTACTATGCCAATGGTCACCAGATGCTGAATGAAACTGGTCACACTGGCGACTGCCACGGTGTATTTTTTGGTTTGCATCGACCAGTTCGCGCTATCTGCTACCAAGGATTCCCACTTGCCCTGAAACTGACTTTCAGCACCAGCCAGCTTTAATGAGTCCAGCCCGGCCAGTGATTCAACCAGGTGTGCTTGCTTTTGGCTATTCACCCGACTACCTTGCTCAACCTGGGTAGCCATGCGCTTCAGTACCCACAGTGAAAACAGTAACATGGCGGCAATGGCAACCAATAAGACCAAGGCAATAGGGCCAGCGATAAAATAAATAACCAGAAAGAACAACAACGCAAATGGCAAGTCAATTAAAGCAGCGATGGTGGATGAGGCGACAAAATCACGAATAGCATCAAACTCCTGCACATTACGGGTAAAAGCACCGAGAGAGTTTGGCCTGGCTTTGGCTTTTAAATTCAGCATTTTCTCGAACAAGCGGGCAGAAAGCAGCACATCGGATTTTTTGGCTGCCATATCCAAAAGATAACCGCGTAGCTGTTTGAGAATAAAATCAAAAACAAAGATCAGTACCATACCACTGGTCAACACCCAGAGGGTATCAAGCGCTAAGTTGGGTACCACCCGATCGTACACATTCATGACATAAAGAGGAATTGCGATGGCGAACAGATTGATAAAGAATGCCGCCAATAACGCATCCCGATAAATCGGCGCAGACAACTTGATGGTATCCCAAAACCAATGACCATCCAGAGTATGCAAAACCTTGGGAGCTCTTTTATCAAAGCGGTGCTTTTTTTTCACCAACAGCACATGGCCAGCAAAGCGCTCTGCTATCGTCTCAGCCGCTAGCTCTTCTTCAGAGTCTTCCACTTCCGGCCAAGACACAGTGACAGTGCCTTTGACTTGGTCGCGCGCCAACAGAATACAGGCTTTGCCCTGCTGCAACAGCAGCACGCAGGGCAAAAAGTCGTCTTGTAATTGTTCAAAGTGCTTTTCAGAGAACTTTGCAGCCAAACCTCCTCGCTGTGCTGCGCGAGGAATATCCTTTAGCATTAAACGGCCGTCCTGCAAGGGCAAGCCCATACTTAATGTTTTGGCAGAAAATGGCCGGCCGTAGTGCTTGGTAAAAAAAACCAGGCATTGCAAAATAGGATCACGTTCCAGTGGATCCACTGGTATTGGTTGCGAGGAGTTTTGCTGCATTTATCCGTTCTTAGTCGTAGCAGAGGCTTACGCCTCTGCACGTTATTATTGCATTCAGGTTGGATCCATCATCAAATGTCCAAGATCAAGCCAAACGTCAATGGCTTGCTCAGCAGAACCAAAGTGCGCAACGACTTGCTGATAGTCCAACTCGGGAATTACCACAGACTGCATATCACCAGTCGCCGGATCCTGTACCTGCAGGACGGCTTCTCCGTGCTCATTACTGACCAATTGCAGCAGCTGCTCCAGACTTTCAGCATTTTGCTCTGGAAATAAGTCTTGCAGTAATATGCCTTCGAAACCCACCGACGATGTTGCAGTGTCAGGTTCAAACGCTTTTATAAAGTCGTCGCTAATCAATAATGGCTCTTCTTCAGCAACAAAACTTTTTAGCTTACTGTCATCTTCAGTTGTCTCGAGCGTTAGTGCAGCAACATCATCAATGACTGCTACCGGACTGGTGTAGCCATTGAGTAGGGCAATAAAGTCAGTGAACTCGAAAACATTCGCACTGCTATCGGCAACATCACCATTAGCATCCGCTTCAAATACCGCGGGTAGTGTTGTTGGCGCGCCATTGGCCAGGTAAAAATCACCTTCAGATTTAACAACATGATGTGTTAAACGAAACCCTTCTTCAGAGAAATAAGTTCGCACAGCCTGGAAGAAATCCTGCATATGCGTTAAGTCAAAGTCTGCGGGGAAGCCGGTAACTTTTATGACTAGCGTCTCTCCCTGCTCATTCCTTCCATAAGCAGCAAAGTAGTCAATGATAGGTTCATCATCGTCCGCATCAGCATCGGCGTCCGCATCGGCATCAGCGTCTGCATCGGCATCCGCATCGGCGTCAGCGTCTGCATCTGCATCCGCGTCTGCATCGGCATCGGCATCCGCATCCGCATCGGCATCAGCGTCCGCATCGGCGTCAGCGTCTGCATCAGCGTCCGCATCCGCATCAGCATCAGCATCAGCGTCTGCATCAGCATCAGCATCGGCATCGGCATCGGCATCAGCGTCCGCATCCGCGTCGGCATCAGCGTCGGCGTCTGCATCGGCGTCTGCATCTGCGTCGGCATCGGCGTCTGCATCGGCGTCCGCATCAGCATCAGCATCAGCATCAGCATCAGCATCAGCATCGGCATCTGCATCTGCATCTGCATCTGCATCAGCGTCGGCATCCGCATCGGCGTCTGCATCGGCGTCCGCATCAGCGTCCGCGTCCGCATCAGCATCGGCATCCGCATCGGCGTCTGCATCGGCATCGGCATCGGCATCGGCATCAGCATCAGCGTCAGCATCCGCATCTGCATCTGCATCTGCGTCAGCATCAGCGTCCGCATCAGCGTCCGCATCAGCGTCCGCATCAGCATCAGCGTCTGCATCCGCATCCGCATCAGCATCCGCATCGGCATCTGCATCGGCATCAGCGTCCGCATCCGCATCGGCGTCAGCGTCTGCATCGGCGTCTGCATCAGCATCCGCATCTGCGTCAGCATCAGCATCAGCATCAGCATCGGCATCAGCGTCTGCATCAGCATCCGCATCCGCATCCGCATCCGCATCAGCATCAGCATCAGCGTCGGCATCTGAGTCCGTATCGTCAGGGTCTTCTGGCTCTGGCTCTGGCTCTGGCTCTGGCTCTGGCTCTGGCTCTGGCTCTGGCTCTGGCTCTGGCTCTGGCTCTGG
>ERZ869909.3002-NODE-3002-length-10252-cov-3.891007_pt1 | contig 10252 bp, 8 predicted proteins | sample MGYA00520892_ERZ869909 | MGnify/ENA primary metagenome ERZ869909 (study PRJEB32215, sample SAMEA104723947) | bioreactor metagenome | biome: bioreactor; feature: anaerobic bioreactor; material: water | place: China | collected 2015-03-12 ... | reverse complement strand
CCCATTTCGAGGGCAGGTCGCTGCCGGACGCACCAGTCATCTCCAGCCGCGCCCAGATGCAGTTCACCGAGGAAGACGTTCACGGCTTCTGCACCGAGTTCCTGCTGGCCGACGCGAGCATCCCCGCGGCCGAGGTGCGGGAGCTGGTCCAGCCGTTCGGAGACTCGCTCCTGGTGGTCGGAGCCGAAGGCTTCATCAAGGGCCACATCCATACTGACGAGCCGGAGGCGCTCCTCGCGCTTGTCGCGCGGCACGGCCGGATGGTCCAGACGAAGGTCGAGGACATGAGCGAGCAGCATTCCGAGATCCTGGCGGGTGTCGAGCTCAGCGGCGAGCTCGCCGACACCTCGGGCCTGGTCGCTGTCAGTGACGGCTACGGGATCACCAAGGCGTTCCGGGCACTGGGCGCACGCGTGATCGTGGGCGGCCAGACGCGCAACCCGAGCGTGCAGGACATCGCTGACGCAGTGATGAGCGTCGCGGCTTCCGAGGTTGTCATCCTGCCCAACAACGGCAATGTGGTGCCGGCAGCCCTGCAGGTGCCCGACCTGATCACCGCGAAGCAGGTCACGGTGTTGCCGACGCGGACGCTGGGCCAGGGGCTCGCGGCGGCGGTCGCGTTCGATCCCGGCAGCAGGGTGGAGGATTACTTCGAGGCGATGCGGGAGGACGCCGCCGGTGCCCTGACGCTCGAGGTCACGACCGCGACGCGTACGGCCGAGATCGAGGGCATCGCGGTTTCCGAGGGATCGTTCATCGGGCTGGCCGACGGCAGCCTGGTCGCGACGGACGACACGGCCATGGGCACGCTGCGTTCGATGCTGGAGCGATTCGCGGCGGACCGTGAGCTTGCGACGCTCTTCCACTCCAAGGCTGTCGACTCGGCAGAGGTGATCGCGCTGGTCACCGACCTCGCCCTGGATCACCCCGACCTCGAGATCGAGGTTCAGCCCGGCGCGCCCGAGCTGTACGCCTTCGTGATGACCCTGGAGTGATGACGGTGCGGGGCCGGCACACGCGGCCTCTGGCCCCGGCCTGGCTTCTCCTGGCCGGCCTCGCGATCGCGGCGCCCGCGCTTGCTGCTGAACCGCAGGCCGTCTGTGCCGGGGAGCTTGGCCAGCTGGAGCGGGGGCTGCCCGCTGACATGCAGGCCGGTGCGTTCGCCGCACAGATGCTGCACGGCGCTGTCGAGCTGGTCGAGCCGGTGCTGCCTCCGCTCACATACGGCGGAAGGGTCCCGATCGACCCCGGCGAGGCAGGCTACGGCGCGGTCGCGTGGCTTCTGGAACGCGACCTGCTGCCGGACGGGTGGTCCCAGGCGCAGTTGAGCAGGAGCGACTGGCGGGAGATGCTGGCGCGCTTCGAGGACTGGTACGGCCTCGAGGGGCCGCCCGGTGGGCTGGGCGACGGGGATGACCCGATAGGCAGGCAGGAGGTGCTGGACGACCTCACGGAATCACTTGCCCGGGTGTCGGCGGCCGTGCGGCCCGTGGCGGTCATCGCCACGGATGAGGATGGCACCGTGGCGTTCTCGGCCATCCTCTGGAACTGGACGGCCTACCCGCGACTGATCGTCAGGCGCGGGGGCAACGGTGCCTCGGTACTCGGCGGGCCCGCCGACCTGCTGGCCGAACTTGGAAACTGCGTGCTGCGGCTGGAGGACTACGTTATGGCGTCGGTCGATACCGCCTGGCGCCTCTTCACCGGCACGGGCGACGCCGTCATGTACGTGATGCAGTCCGAGCCCGACCGCAGCCTCTGGCCGCTCGAAGTGCAGCAGGAGAACGTTCTGGATTACTTCTTCTTCGAGGCGGACGGTGTGCGCGGCACGGTCGCGTTCGCAGCGATCTTCTCGGGGCAGGAACTCGGCCTGAGCGAGATACTGGCGCTCGCGTTCCAGGTCAGGACGAACGTGCCGGTGACGCGCATCCCCGCGGTGCTTGCAGTGCCGCGCAGGTAGCGCGCCTGGCGCCTCAGCCCAGCGCTTCGTTGATGGCGTCGCGCATCGCGAGCGCAGCTTCCCGGGCCGGTTCGGCCGGGTCGGCCGCGTAGCCGAAGTAGGTCAGGCTGCGGCTTGCGCTGACGACCGCGCCAAGCCCGTTGCTGTCGAACCCGGCCGCTGCTGCCGCGGCAGTGCCGCCCTGCGCGCCGTAGCCGGGCAGCAACAGCAGCGCCCGGGGCATGCGTTGCCTGAGCGAGCCGATCACCGCAGGGTCGAGGGTCGCGCCGACCACCGCGCCCACATGCGAGTAGCCGGCCGGATCGGTCGCTCCGATCGCAGCGGCTTCCTCGCCAAGCCGGGCGACCATGTCCGCCGCCCTTTCCGCAACGCTGACGCCGTCTCTGTCCAACAGCTCCTGCAGGTCCCTGCCGCCCGGGTTGCTGGTCCTGACCAGCACGTATATCCCGCGTGAGTTCTCGAGCGCCGCGTCGCTGAACGGCATCAGGCTGTCAGAACCCATCCAGGGATTCACGGTCAGGGCGTCGGCGGACCAGACGCCGGTGCCCAGCCAGGTGCTCGCGTAGGCCGCCGCGGTGGTGTCGAGGTCGCCGCGCTTGGCGTCGGCGATCACGGGGATGCCAAGCTCGCGCAGGTCCGCGGTGATCTGTGCGAGCGCGATCATGCCGGGAATGCCCATCGCCTCGAAGAACGCGACCTGCGGCTTGCAGCAGGCGATCAGGCCGGACGTCGCCTCGATTACCTTCCGGAAGTAGACGACCACGGCGCGGGCGACCTGCGCGGGATCGTGTTCGAGCCGCGCCGGATCGGTGCTCTGATGCAGCGCCGGCCTCGGGTCCAAGCCGAGGCAGACGCGGGTGTTAAGTTCCTGGACGCGGTGGTGCAGGCGGGTGGCGAAGCCGGGCGTCACCCCCGGCTACCGGCCGGCCTTGCGTGCCAGCTTCTCCTGCTTGCGGCGCTGGGCGCGGTTCATGCCGGGCCTGGGCCTTGCGGCCGCAGGCGCCCCGCCCTGGCCCGTCGCTCCCGAGCCCCCGAAAGTGGGGAAGGGTGTCGCACTGGTGCTGCCGTCATCGGCGCCCGTGTACTGAAGGGCCGGAGCGCGACGCTGCTCCGAGCGTTCCAGAGGCTGGTTCACCTGGACCTGGACCCGGAAGAGGAGGCGGGAGACGTCGAACTTGATCTCGGACTTCATCTCTTCGAACAGGTTGAACGCCTCGAAGCCGTACTCCTGGAGCGGGTTGCGCTGGCCGTAGCCGCGCAGGCCGATGCCCTGGCGCAGCACGTCCATGTTGTGCAGCTGTTCCTTCCAGTGCTGGTCGACCACCTGCAGAACCAGGAACCGCTCGAGCTCGCGCATCAGCTGTTCGCCGAGTTCCTCCTCGCGGCGGCCATAGGCCTCCTCGAGCACCGGTACCAGCGTGTCCGTAGCGTCATCCGGGCTCATCGTCCTCAGTGATTCGAAGTCGAAGTCCGCAAGCGGCGGGGCCGCCTCGACGATGGCCGTGCGCAGGGCGTTGACGTCGCGTTCCTCGGGCTCGAGTTCCGGGTTCAGGTGGCGCTGGACCTGGGCGTCGGCGTAGTCAGCGATCATGTCCTTGACGCTCTCGCTGATGTCGGTGCCCAGCAGGATCTCGCGGCGCTGCGCGTAGACGACCTCGCGCTGCTTGCTCATCACGTTGTCGAAGTCGAGCAGCTGCTTGCGGATGCCGAAGTTGCGGTCCTCGACGCGCTTCTGGGCGCGTTCGATGGCGCCCGAGACCATGCGTGCCTCGATCGGCTGGCTGTCGTCCATGCCCAGTCGGTCCATCATGCCGAGCACCCGCTCGTTTGCGAACATGCGCATCAGGTCATCCTCGAACGAGACGAAGAAGCGGCTGGAACCGGGGTCCCCCTGGCGGCCGGCGCGGCCGCGCAACTGGTTGTCGATGCGCCTGGATTCGTGACGCTCGGTGCCGATGATGTGCAGGCCACCGAGTTTCTTGACCAGCGCCTGGTCTTCCTTCGCCTCGTCCCTGAGCTTCTCGAGCTTGCTGATCACGTTGTCCGGCAGGCCTTCCATGCGGGCAGCGATGGTCCTGACCTCGTCGTCCTTGCCAAGCATGATCGATTTGATCAGCAGTTCAGTGTCGCTGTCGTAACGCTCGAAGCCCTCGTTCTCGAGCAGCTTGCGGGCGAGTGTTTCGGGGTTGCCGCCCAGCACGATGTCAGTGCCGCGGCCGGCCATGTTGGTCGAGATCGTCACGGCCTTGCTGCGGCCCGCCTGCGCCACGATATCGGCTTCGCGCTCGTGGTACTTGGCGTTCAGCACCTCGTGTCTGACACCTTTGCGCTTGAGCATGCGCGACAGGAGTTCGGATGCGTCGATCGTTACGGTACCGACCAGGATGGGCTGCCCGGTCTCGTGAACGGCCACGATCTCGTCGATCACGGCGTTGTACTTGCCCTCGAGTGTGCGGTAGACGATGTCCTCTGCGTCGATACGGACGATCGGCATGTTCGTCGGGATGACGAGCACGTCGGTGTTGTAGATCTCCTGGAACTCCTTCTCCTCGGTCTTGGCGGTACCGGTCATGCCCGAGATGCGCCCGTAGAGTTTGAAGAAGTTCTGATATGTAATGGTGGCGAGCGTCTGGTTCTCGCGCTCGATCTTGACGCCTTCCTTGGCCTCGATCGCCTGGTGGAGGCCCTCGCCGAAGCGGCGGCCCGGCATGAGGCGACCCGTGAACTCGTCGACGATCACGATCTGGCCGGCTTCGTCCTTCACGTACTGCTTGTCGATGAAGTAGTGCTCGCGCGCCCGCAGGGCCTGGCGGAGCATGTGTCCGTACTCCATGTTCTTGGTGCCGAAGATGTCCTCGATCTCAAGCAGTTCCTCGGCCTTGGCGATGCCCTGTTCGGTCAGGTGGACGTCCTTCGACTTCGCTTCGATCGTGTAATCGCCCGTGGGCTTGGCGTCCTTGCCTTCGCCGAGTTCGCCGCGCTCAAGCTTGCGCGCCACGTCCGACATCGTGTAGTACTTGTCGGTCGCGACTTCTGCCGGCCCGCTGATGATCAGGGGCGTGCGTGCCTCATCGATCAGGATCGAGTCGACCTCGTCGATGATCGCGAAGTTGAGCGGATGATCCTCGCGCAGCACGAGCTGGTCCGGGCGGAACGACATGTTGTCCCGCAGGTAGTCGAAGCCGAGCTCGCTGTTGGTCATGTAGGTGATGTCCGAGCGGTAGGCCGCGCGGCGGGCGGCGGCGTCGGCACTGTGCTCGATCACCGCGACGCTCAGTCCCAGGCCGCGGTAGACGGGGCCCATCCACTCGGCGCCGGTGCGGGCGAGGTAGTCGTTCGTGGTGACCAGGTGGGCGCCGCGGCCGGAAAGCGCGTTGAGTGCCAGGGCGAGCGTCGCGACGAGCGTCTTGCCCTCGCCGGTCTTCATCTCCGCCATGCGGCCCGCGTGGAGCGCCGCGCCACCGATCAGCTGGACGTCGTAATGCCTGAGGCCGAGGTTGCGCCTGGCTGACTCGCGGACCATCGCGAACGCCTGCGGCAGCAGCTGGTCGAGCGTCGTGCCCTCCTCCAGGTGCTGGCGCCTGAGCTCCATGAAGGCCGAGGCGAGGTCGTCAACAGCCTGCATCTCAGCTTCGAGTGCATTGACCTTGGTGACGACTTCTTTCTCGATGCGTCCGACCTCGCGGTCGTTGTTATCGAACATTTTCTGGATGAATCCAAGCATGAACAGGACCTTTCACTGTCGCCGGGGCATCCACGGCCGCACACTGGACTACAGGCGGGGGATGCCGCTCCGGCCATCCAAAGCATGTTAGCACGCTGCCCGGGGCCTTCCCGGTAAACCGGACCGGTTCAGGCGGACAGCCGGATCTCGCTCAGGGTGTTGGTTCCGTACGTGCGCCGCCGCAGGCTTCCGGTCGGGGGCAGGTCCTGCCCGTCCAGGTGAAACGAGGTCGGATGCTGGAGCAGGTAGACGCCGCCGGCGCTCGCCGCGCCGGAGGTCAGGATCGCCCTGAACACGGGCGCCAGGTCCAGCGGGTATGGCGGGGATACGAAGACGACGTCGAAGCAGCCCTCCTCGCGCACGTACCTGAGCGCGTCGCCGGTGACCACGTTCACGTCCAGCCCCAGGTTCCTGGCGTTGCGGCTGATCACCGCCGATGCCCTGCGGTTCAGCTCGACGCAGGTCGCCTGCCAGCCCCTGCTGGCGGCCTCGAGCCCCATCGCTCCGCTGCCGCTGAAGAGGTCCAGGAACCTGCCCGGCTCGCGGAACTGAAGCGAATCGAACACCGCGGTCCGCACCTTCGCGGGCGTCGGCCGCGTCCCGCTCGGGGGCGTCTCGAGCGCGCGCCCTCTCGCCGTCCCGCCGCTGATCCTGGGCCTGCTCATGCCCCTGCCTCCCGCTCACTCACTGGCTTCCCAGACTAACCCCGGCAGCAACAGTGTGCGGGCACATAGACTCCTTATGGTCCCCGGGCAGTAATATCAGGCATGAACCTGTTACTGATGTGGATACTGAACGCGCTTGCACTCTGGCTTACCGCGCTCCTGCCGGTGGGACTCTCGTTCGAGCCGATGACCTTCGGCGCCGTCATCATCGCCGCGCTGATACTCGGACTGGTCAACGCGGTGATCCGCCCGATCATGGTGGTCCTGACCCTACCGGTGAACATACTGACGCTGGGGCTGTTCACGCTTGTGATCAACGCGGTGGTGCTTTACATAGTGAACGCGTTCTCGCCGGCGATGCAGCTCGGTGGCTTCCTGAGCGTCGTGTTCGCCGCCCTCGTGCTCAGCATCATCAGCGCGATTCTCAGCTCGCTGTTCGGTGTCGGTGACCGGCGCAAGGCCTGAAGGACCCGGGTTACAATGTCCGCTGAACGGATCGCTCTGAGCAGGAGGTAGGGACAGCCGAACGGGTCGACGTATTCGATGAGTCTGAAGAGCAGGGGCCAGGGGCCGCAGCAGGCGGTCGTGCGAGCCTGGTCACTGCCCGGGTGCTCATCCTGAACGCCAGCTACGAGCCGCTGCACGTCTGCTCGGTGCGGCGTGCGGTCTCGCTGCTCATGCATGAGTACGCTGACCGGGTCGAGGATACCGGCGAGTTCCTCAGGTCCCCGAGCAGCCTGTTTCCCGTACCCAGCGTCATCAGGCTGAGGCGCTACGTTCGGCGGGCGCATCGCGCCCGCGTCGCCTTCAACCGCCGCAACGTGTTCCGCCGCGACGACAACATGTGCCAGTACTGTGGCGTGCGCGTTCCGGACCTGACCCTTGACCACGTGCTTCCGCGCAGCCGCAAGGGACCGACTTCGTGGGACAACGTCGTCGCCTGCTGCCGCAGCTGCAACGCCCGCAAGCGCGACCGTACGCCTGAAGAGGCCGGCATGGTGCTGATGCGCAAGCCCGCGGCGCCGCGCTACATGTTCTCTACGGCCTACGGCCTCTCGAGGAGCTCCGATCCCCTCTGGGCGAAGTACCTGGGTCAGGGCTGAGCGGCCCGCTCTAACGCCAGCTCGACCAGGCGGACGACCAGGGCTGGGTAGTCCACGCCGCTCGCTTCCCAGAGCCGCGGATACATCGAAGTGACCGTGAAGCCGGGGATGGTGTTGACCTCGTTCAGCAGAAGCCGGCCGGACTCCCGCTCGAGAAAGAAGTCGACCCTGGCGAGGCCCGCCAGGTCGAGAGCCGTGAACACGCGTGCCGACATGCTCCTGCAGGCGCGGGCGACGCTGTCCGGGATGCCGGCGGGGATGGACATCTCGGCCATGCCCTCGCCGTACTTCGTTTCGTAATCGTAGAACGCGGACGCGAAGGTGACCTCGCCCACCACGCTTACCAGGGGGTCGTCGTTGCCCAGCACGCCGACCTCCAGCTCGCGCGGGGTCGAGAGTCCCTGCTCGATGATCACGCGCCTGTCGAGCGAGAACGCCAGGCTGAGCGCCGAGCGCAAGGACTCCCGGTCGCCCGCCCGGCTGATGCCGACGCTCGAACCCAGGTTGGCGGGCTTCACGAAGACGGGGAAGGGCAACTCAAGGCTGTCCAGGGCGGCTTCCGGGTCCGCAGCCCAGCTGGAGCGGCTCAGGGCCTGCCAGGCAACCTGGTCGAAGCCGTGGGCGCCCAGCACGGTTTTCATCATCACCTTGTCCATCGCCACGGCACTGCCCAGGATGTCGGTGCCGACGAAGGGAAGTCCGGCCAGGCGCAGCAGGCCCTGGATCGCGCCGTCCTCGCCGTTGGGCCCGTGCAGGATGGGGAAGACGACGTCGAAGGCACCTGCGGGCTGACGCGTCAGCTGTGACAGTTCCAGCGTGCCGCTGCCGGGCGGCGCCGCGCCGTTCTCGAGCGCGCGCAGGGAATCAGGCCCGTCCAGCAGCCTGCCGGCCTTGTCGATCACGAGCGGAGTCACGTCCAGCCAGCCGGCTGAAGCGCTGATCACGGAGCGGGCTGATGAGAGCGATACCTCGTGCTCCTCCGAGCGGCCGCCGCACAGAACGAGCACCCGGGGCCTGCCCATCAGAACGCCTCCGTGCGTTTGATACACATGGTGTGTATGCTACTGCTGAGCCGTATCGCGGTCAAGGCCCCGTCTCAGACTCCTGCGTGCTTCAGGATCGCTTCGCGCATGTCGCCCTCTGCCGTCACCTGACCGGAAACGCGGCCATCCGTCAGGAACACGATCCTGTCGGCGTACTGGGCAGCCACGGGATCGTGGGTGACCATCACCACAGTCCAGCCCTCCTCGGACACTCCCCGCCTGAGGAGGCCGAGCACGTCCTGGCCGGTCTTCGAATCCAGGTTGCCCGTGGGCTCGTCGGCCAGCACGACCACCGGATCGTTGATGAGCGCGCGGGCGATCGCGATCCGCTGACGCTGTCCGCCCGACAGCTGCGAGGGCCGGTGCTCCAGCCGGTCGGCGATCCCCAGCGTCTGCGCCAGCGCCTCGAGGCGCGCCCGGCCCTCCGGCAGGCGGCCGGCGATCTCGGCTGGCAGCAGCACGTTCTCGCGCCCGGTCAGGTTGGGTATCAGCTCGAACGTCTGAAAGACGAAGCCGAGCCGGTCGCGCCGCAGGCGCGTGAGCACGTCATCGGACAGCCCGCGGGTCGTGGCGCCGTCCAGCAGTACCTCGCCCTCGTCCGGCGCCTCGAGCAGGCCGAGCATGTGCAGCAGCGTGCTCTTGCCGCTGCCCGAGGCGCCCATCACGCTCACGAACTCGCCCCTGCTGACGCTCAGGCTCACCCCATTGAGCGCCCGGATCTCCTCGCCGCCGAGCGTATACGTGCGGGAGAGGTTCCTTGCTTCCATCGCGGGCACACCCGCGCCGTCGTTCACGGTCTCTGGCAACTTCCTACTCCTCTGCCGCCATCGCCCTGACAGGAGCCAGGCGCGCGGCCCTCCTCGCCGGCATCGCGGAAGCGAGCAGTCCGACGAGGGGCGATGCGATGATTCCGCCGATTATGAGCCACAACGGAAAGGACGGCTGCAGCTCGAAGCCCGACAGCGCGGCGGCCCCGCGCGTGATGACCCGCGAGAGCATCAGTCCGGCCAGTATCCCGGCGACCGCCCCGGCGACCGTGACGACGAGCCCCTCGGCGGTCACGAGCCGCATCACCCCGCCCCGCGTGACACCGAGCGTGCGCAGCACCGCGATCTCGTGCTGCCGGGTCGACAGGTTCATCCCGAGCGTGTTCGCGACCCCGAGGGCCGAGATGAACACGGCCAGCGCCACCAGAAGGTTCGTGGTCGCGAACGTTTGCCGCGCCGTATCCAGGATGTAGCTGCGGTAATCGCTGTTGAGCGTGACGTCGGGGTAGAGGCCGGGGAAGAGGCCTGCAAGCTGCCCGCTCACGTCCCGCGGATCCGTTCCGGGCAACACGGTGATCACGTACAGGTCCGGGTTGCCGCCGCCGAACAGCGGCATCAGGTCGATGCTGGCGACGACCGCCTCGCCGCCGCTGGTGAAGTCCACGATGACCCCGCCCACGGTGAAGTCACGGAAGCCTTCTGCCGTGCGCAGCGCCATCGTGTCGCCCACGCCGAGTCCGAACCGCTCCCGGAGCACGGTCGAGATCAGTATCTGGTCCTCTCCCAGCACCCGGTAGGCCGCTTCGGGGTCGCCCTGGCCCTGCACGTACTGGAACTCTCCGAAACCCGTGACCGGATGGAACCGCTCGCGGTCGACGAGGACCAGCGCGACCGTTCTGGCCTGGCGGGAATCGTCCGGCTGGAACCTGACCGCGTTGAAGCCGACGCCCGAGACGACGTCCAGGCCATCGATCCCTGCACGCACCTGCT
>ERZ869909.3001-NODE-3001-length-10253-cov-5.538620_pt1 | contig 10253 bp, 11 predicted proteins | sample MGYA00520892_ERZ869909 | MGnify/ENA primary metagenome ERZ869909 (study PRJEB32215, sample SAMEA104723947) | bioreactor metagenome | biome: bioreactor; feature: anaerobic bioreactor; material: water | place: China | collected 2015-03-12 ... | reverse complement strand
GCTGTATGCTCAGTTGAATAGACCGCGCAGTGCATCGCGAAGTTCCTTGCCATCTTCACCCAGGCGCTCTTCGAGTCGCTCCAGCGGCCGCTCAAGGCGACGCTCGATCTCATCGCCGGCACGACGCGAGACTTCGTCACGCAGCAGTTCGACGAGGGTAGCCTGAAAGGCGTTGCGATCGAAGCCGCACCACTCGCTACTATCGCCGCCAAGTTCGCCCGTGCAGCGAACCGGCAGGGGAACGCGCTCCAGGCGCGGATTCACCGAGCAGGCCGCCTCGGCTGCATCGACGAAGCGTGCCGCAGCGCGCAGGTCGAAGCGCTCGGTGACCAGGTCCAGCTCACCCTCGCCATCCAGCTCGATACCTGGGATGGAGACCAGGATACTCTCGCTGCGGGCAACACCATCTCTGATGCGCAGGCTAACCTCGGCACGCTCGAAGCGAGTGTCGTCACTCCAGTCGCGGTCAATCTCCTTGCCCTCCACCATGGCAGCCAGGGTACATAGTTCCTCAGAGACGTTGACGTCGAGTACCGCACCCTCGTCGATGTGGCCACTCAGCCGCCCGTTCAGGCTGCGCCTGAGCGCTGGCAAGGTGTTATGGCGCGCCTCCAATACTCCCTCGAGGGAGAGACGCCCTCGCAGCGGCGCCGGCGAATCGTCCCCGGCAAGCGCTTGCAGCAGCGGTTCCAGACGTACCCGGGAAAGCTCCGGGGTCAACTGCCAGCGTATCGGGTCACGGGTCAGATCGAGCTCACCGCTCGCCCTCAGTTCGCCACCATAGAGTTTGGCGCTGAGCCGCTCCAGCCGCTGGTGACCATCACCACCGGACATGGCCAGGACCACGTCGGTGTAATTGAGCCCACCCAGTTTCAGGCGCTCGAGTTCGAGGCCGCCATCGAGGGCCAGCTCGGAGAGCCACTCCACCGGAACCAGCGGTGCGGCATCATCGGCATGGGCCTGGCGGATACCGAAGAATCCGCGCCGGGCAGCACTCTGCTCAGCGGCATCCGGTGGAGGCAGGTAGTTATCCAGATTCAGGCTATCACCCTGCAAAGCCAACATCAGCGCGCGACCATCGAAGCCCATACCCAACCGTCCGGTGAAGGTGCTGTCATCCAGTACCAGCGTCAGGCCGGAAAGCTCGGCCTGGTTCAGGTCACCTCGTATGGGGCTGGTCAATGCCACATCGGAGAGCGCCTGTGGGCCGGCCATGCTGGGCAATTGATCGAAGCGCGCGAGCCAGGGGCGTAGTGACAAGGGTGCGAGACTGACCTGGCCGCTGTAGGAAGGCTCGCCGTTGAGTCCGGCCAGATTGAGGTTGCCACTCAGTCGCAGATCATCAGGCCCGGTGAGCAGCAGGTCGCGCAGTTGCGCCGTGCTCTCCGCCAGATCCGCCTCCATGGCGAAGGCCAGCACCAGTGGAAGGGCCGACTCCCCCAGCAGGGGATGTTTCACACTGCCTTCCAGGCGCCCCTCCTGCAGTTGCATGCGTTGGCGTGACAGGTCCAGCACCAGTTGCTGTCCGGTAAGATCCGCCTGCTGGCGGCCTTCGACACCACCCAGGCGGGTGGCGGTGCTCAATTTCAAGCCTTCCAGGACATAGCGCCGTTCGGCGAGAGCCAGGCGGACTCGACCCTCGAGTGAAATCGTGCTGGCCAGCCCCGGCGTTCGCTCTAGCTCGCGCCAGTCCAGCGTTCCGTAAGAGGTCAAACTGAAGGAGGTCTTGAGAGGGAAGGCACGCTCCGGATTGACATTTGTGCCGGACAGACTGACATCGTCGAGCAACCACTCGCTCTCTGCCGCCAGGTCACGGAAACGCACGGCACCATTACGCACCTGGACGTTGGCGATATTGAGCGCCACCGCCAGGTTGCTACCTTCCAGGTTGGGCCCTGCACTGGCTGGTGCCAGTGCCGATTCGGCGCCCTCGCGTCGCTCATCCAGGCGCTGGAGCAGCGGCTCCCAGTTGCCCTGCCCCTGTTCGTCTCGCACCAGCCGAAGTTGCATGCCGTCCAGGGTCAGGCCTTCGATGGCGATTTCACCACGCAGCAGGGGGGCAAACGCCAGACTTACCTCGGCCTTGTCGAAGGCCAGGAAGGGAGGCGCATCCAACGCCTGCTCGGGCAAGTGACTTTCCACTCGCTCAACACTCACCCCTAGCCGAGGATAGAACGACCACGCCAGCGGCCCGTTCAGCGTCAGCTCCATCCCGCTGTGCTCGCGCACCACCTCGATCAGCCGCGGCTTGAAGTCCTCAGGGTCGAGGAAGGTGGTGACGTAGACGACGGCAGCCACCACCGCCACGCCCAGTACGCCGATGGCCGCCAGCAGGGTTTGCAAGAGTCGCTTCATGGTTTACCGCCTCCTTGCAGCGGTGGAGCCAGTTCGAAATAGTTTCCGGCTGCGTGCAGGCGATAGCCCAGCCGGGAAAGGAGCAGTTGATCGGCCACCGGCAGTTGGGAAGCGGGGGCGCGCAGATCGAGCCCCCGGTCGGCCGCTGCGCTGCTGACCAGGGCCAGCAGGCGGGTGCCCACACCGCGTCTTCGGGTGGTCTTGCGCACGCAGAGCTCCGAGAGCCACCAGGCTTCGGCATCGGCACGCACCGCCACGGCACCCAGCAAACGCTCATTGAAGCGTGCGCAGCCGAAGAAGTGGCCAGCCTCGAGATGGTGCTGGATGAAGTCGTTCACCGGTACGGAGAGCCGCTCAACCGGTGCATCGGCATAGATGCGTGGCAGGTCATGCCGCGCCTGTGAATCCGACACCCAGGCGGCGTGATCGACGATATGAAGCGAAACCGGCATGGTGGACCTCCCTGGGCCGCGGCTCGGGGCCGCCGCTGTGATGGGCGCATTGTAGCGGATGGGGGGCTCGATTCTCTATAATGAACGGCCCCATGATGGCAAGCACCGTATTACCTGCCCGGTAGCCGTACAGTCAGGGCCACCCGGGCCCACCCATGCCGACGCGCGAAAGCGCGGGAGAGAGTCCGACATGTCCGAGCGAATCGCCACGGTAACCCGTGACACCCAGGAAACCCAGATCACGGTGACCGTTAATCTCGATGGCGAAGGCCGGCTGACCTGTGAGACCGGCGTCCCCTTCCTCGACCACATGCTCGATCAGGTGGCGCGTCACGGCCTTGTCGACCTCGATATCAAAGCGGTTGGTGATCTGCATATCGACGATCATCATACCGTAGAGGATCTCGGCATCACGCTCGGCCAGGCCTTCGCCAAGGCGATCGGCGACAAGCGCGGCATTCACCGCTATGGCCATGCCTATGTACCGCTGGACGAAGCGCTCTCCCGGGTCGTGATAGACTTCTCCGGCCGGCCCGGGCTGTTCATGAACGTCGAGTTCACCCGCGCCACCATCGGCCGCCTGGACACCCAGCTGTTCTGGGAGTTTTTCCAGGGCTTCGTCAATCATGCCCGGGTCACGCTGCATATCGACAACCTGAAGGGCTTCAATGCCCACCATCAGGCGGAAACCATCTTCAAGGCCTTCGGTCGTGCGCTGCGCATGGCCGTTGAGCCGGACCCGCGCATGGCCGGCCAGATGCCGTCCACCAAGGGCTGTCTGTAGGTACGACGACCGAAAACTGAGGAGTCTCCATGACCATTGCCGTCATCGACTACGGGATGGGCAATCTGCATTCGGTTGCCAAAGCCCTGGAGCACGTCACCCACGAGCATGTGATCATCACCCGCGATCCTCGTTGCATTCGTGGTGCCACTCGCCTGGTGCTGCCGGGACAGGGCGCCATTCGCGACTGCATGGGCGAACTGGAAAAGACCGAGCTGCGTGGCTTCGTCCTGGAGCTGCTCGCCAGCCAGAGCAAGCCGCTGCTGGGTATCTGTGTCGGTCAACAGATGCTGCTCGATCACAGCGAGGAGAACGGCGGTATCGCCTGCCTGGGCTTCCTCTCCGGCGAGGTGAAGCACTTCCCCACCGACATGCGCGATGCCAACGAGCAACGTCTCAAGGTGCCTCACATGGGCTGGAACCTGGTGCGCCAGCATCATGACCACCCGCTATGGAGCGGCATCGATCAGGATGAGCACTTCTATTTCGTGCACAGCTATTACGCCGAGGCCACCGACGACGCCACGGTTTTCGGTACCACCGAATATGGCCGTATCAACGCCCACGTGGCCATCGGGCGAGACGCCACCTTTGCCGTCCAGTTCCACCCGGAGAAGAGCTCCAGAGCCGGGCTCAAGCTGCTGGAAAATTTCATCAACTGGGCGCCCTGACGCGTAACGGGATAGTGCCGGATCACCGACTGAAGATCCCCTGCCGCGCTCTTTACAAGGCGGCTCCCGATGATTACCAGGCGCCCGAAGCCGCGCCAACCGATTACCAGGCGCCCGAAGCCGCGCCAACCGATTACCAGGCGCCCAAAGCCGCGCCAACCGATTACCAGGCGCCCAAAGCCGCGCCAACCGAGGATACTGACATGCTGGTAATTCCCGCCATCGATCTCAAGGACGGCAAGTGCGTGCGGCTGAAGCAGGGCCGCATGGATGACGCCACCACCTATGGCGATGACCCCGTGGCCATGGCCGCACGCTGGGTCGAGGCCGGGGCGCGCCGACTGCATCTGGTCGACCTCAACGGAGCCTTCGAGGGCAAGCCGGTCAACGGCGAGGCAGTAACTGCCATCGCACGGCGCTGGCCGGAGCTCCCGATCCAGATTGGTGGTGGCATCCGCTCCGCCGATACCATCGAGCACTACCTCTCCGCCGGGGTCTCCTATGTGATCATCGGCACCAAGGCGGTCAAGGAGCCCGCCTTCGTCGGCGAGATGTGCCGCGCCTTCCCGGGCCATGTCATCGTCGGCCTGGATGCCCGTGACGGCTTCGTCGCTACCGATGGCTGGGCCGAGGTCTCCAGCGTCAAGGCCACCGACCTGGCCAAGCGGTTTGCCGACGACGGTGTCTCCAGTATCGTCTACACCGACATCGCGCGCGACGGCATGATGAATGGCGTCAACGTCGAAGCTACCGCCCAGCTTGCCCGAGAGGGCGGCCTGCCGGTGATCGCCTCCGGCGGCGTAACCGACCTCGACGATCTGCGCGCACTGGTTGCGGCCGGTGAGCCGGGCATACTGGGCGCCATCACCGGTCGCGCCATCTACGAAGGCTCGTTGGACGTTGCCACGGGCCAGCAGCTATGCGATGAACTGACTGCAGGGCTCGATCGAGCCGGGAGTTGAACAGATGGGTCTTTCCAAACGCATCATCCCCTGCCTCGACGTCGATGCCGGCCGCGTGGTCAAGGGCGTCAACTTCATCGGTATCCGCGATGCCGGCGACCCGGTGGAGATCGCCCAGCGCTATAACCTTCAGGGGGCCGACGAGATCACCTTTCTCGATATCACGGCCAGCCACGAGGATCGCGACACCACCGTAGAAATGGTCGAGCGCATCGCCGGCGAGGTGTTCATCCCGCTGACCGTGGGCGGAGGCATCCGCACCTGCGACGACATTCGCACCATGCTCAATGCCGGTGCCGACAAGGTGTCGATCAACACCGCGGCGGTGAACAATCCCGAATTCGTGCGCGAGGCCGCCGACCGCTTCGGCAGCCAATGCATCGTGGTGGCCATTGATGCCAAGCGGGTCTCCGGCGAGGGCGAGCCGCCACGCTGGGAAATTTTCACCCATGGCGGCCGCCGCCCGACCGGGCTCGACGCCGTGGAGTGGGCGAAGAAAATGGTGGAGTACGGTGCCGGCGAGCTGCTGCTGACCAGCATGGATCGCGACGGTACGAAGTCGGGATTCGACCTGGGTGTGACCCGAGCCATCAGCGAGGCGGTGACCGTACCGGTCATCGCCTCCGGCGGTGTCGGCACGCTGGCTCACCTGGTGGATGGGGTGCTGGAAGGTGGCGCCGATGCGGTGCTGGCAGCCAGCATCTTCCACTTTGGCGAATACACCATCCCCGAGGCCAAGCGCTACATGGCCGAACGCGGGATCGAAATGCGTCTCTAAGCAGAAGCTCCCTGGAGAGTAACCGTGATATCGCCATGGATGACAAAGCCTCGTCTGGCTACTCTGTGTCTGGCACTGGGCTTTCTGCTGACCTCGAAGGCGGCCATAGCCGAGCAGCAGCCGATCTGGCCGCCGCAGCTGGAGGTTAGTCATGTGCTGCTTCAGACCAGTCTCTATACTCGCCATTTCAATCCGCAGCCCGACCACAACAACCATCAGGAGCTGATCAGCCTGGAACTGCATAATCCGCAGCGCTGGCTGGTCGGCGGCGCACGCTTTCTCAACTCCTTCAGCCAGGAAGCCATTTACCTCTATGCCGGCCGTGAGTTTCCCTTCTGGAAGCCGACCGGAAACGTCACCGTCAGGGCCAAGCTGAGCGCCGGCTTGCTGCATGGCTACCGGGGCGAGCATCAGGATAATATTCCCTTTAACCGCTATGGCACTGCACCCGCCGCCCTGCCCAGCCTGGGGGTGCAGTGGGGGCGCTTCGAGACGGACCTGATCGTCTTCGGCACCGCCGGCGCCATGATCATAGGCGGTATCCGCTTCTAACCCATCTCACTCCAGCGATAGCCCTAGATTACTAACCCCCCCGTTACGCCCCAGCAAACGGAGCGCCTTGAGAGCCTCCCGGTCGAGGCTCTCCTCGGCCGCCTCCAGCACTGCATCCTGAAAGTCGGTCTCGTCCGCCATCAGGGGATGCTCCCGAATGCGGGCCGCCAGGCGCTGGGCGTCCTCCTCCCCTTCGGTCAACTCGATGAAGGCACGCACGCCGCCCTTTGAGACACGGCTGACCTCCAGCACCGCATCGGGCGCCTCGCCACGCAGCGTATCCAGCAGCGCCGACAGGGCCACCACCGCCTCCAAGGCCCGACGAACACCGAAGCTATCGTCCGCCGTCGACGGCTCCAGTTCGGCCAGCTTCTCCGCCTGCCGATCGAAGTCGATGCGTGCCTCCTTGACCGCCAGCTGCTCCCATACCAGGTCGAGAATCGCCCTCAGACCAACGGGATTGCCCTCACCGGTCGTCTGCGCATAGAGCGCATAGTTGGGCAGCAGCCGCTCGCACAATGCCGCCATGAAGGCTTGCTGCTGACGCGGTGAAAGGCCCTGAAGGCGCTGATTAAAGCCACCGATTGGCTGACTCATGGATTCTCTCCGCAAAATGATGGTCTGAGAGTGAGCGCAAGGAGCGCCAGAAGGATCATGGCCACAGGACCTCATTGGCGACACGTCCACCACCGTCGAACAGCACGCCTTCAGAAACAAGCCGCGCGCGCTGCTCAATGGCGCCAGGATGGTCGGCCAGACGGCGTGACGCCGTAATCACGCGAAACCAGGGCAGGTCATGCCCTTCCGGAAGATCCCGCAGCGCCCTGGCCACCAGCCGTGGCGTGCCACCGTCGGTCATCGCCGCGATACGGCCATAGGTGGTGACACGGCCTGGCGGTATCTCGGCAATGATGGTCAGTATCTGTTCCCGCAGCGCCGGCTTCATGTACTCTTGCGCCCCCCTGTCATGTTTCGTATTCCATCGATGGCGAGGTTCCCATGCATCTACACCTGCTTCAACACAGCCCTCACCACGGCCCCGCCCGCATCGCCGATTGGCTGGACAGCATGGGTCACAGCCATACGGTGTTCCATCTGCACGCCGGCGAGGCGCCCCCTGATCTGGCCGACTGTGATGCGCTGATCGTACTCGACGGTGCCATGGATATCGAAGACGTCGCAGCCCATCCCTGGCTCAAGCGCGAGCGCAAACTGATCGCACGGGCACTGGATGGCAACAAGCCACTGCTGGGCATCGGCATGGGAGCCAGGCTGATCGCCGCGGAACTGGGCGCCACGGTGGGCCGCGGCACCTTTGCCGAAGTCGGCTGGCACCCGGTGACGCTGGCCCCAGAGAGTCCTTTCGACCTGCCGGAGCAGTTCACCGCTTTCATGTGGCATGGCGATGTCTTTGCCCTGCCCGACGACGCCCTGCCACTGGGCGGCAGTCCGGTCAGCCCCGTCCAGGGCTTCGCCTGGGATGCGGGAAGAGCCCTTGGCCTGCTATGCCATATCGAGGTTACCCGTGCCTGCGTGACCGAGCTGCTGGATCGCGAGGAGCGGCCGACAGGCAGCGAATCGAGCCCTCATGTGCAGCCTCGCGAGACGATCCTGGCCGATACGGCCCGCTTCGACCGGCTGGCACCGCTGCTCGACCGCCTGCTCAGCCAGTGGCTGCGGAGTACACCCGCCTGAGCGGAAGTCAGGCTGGCTGCAGCCGCCCCGAGTCGTGGCGCGGCACTTCAGCCGACCAGGAGCGCGCAGCTGCCAGACAGCTATCCCAATCGCCCACGTGCAGGAAGCGCTGGGGGTCGCGCCGCTCCAGCTGATAGCGGTACATGGGGTCGTAATATTCCGTCAGCAGCGGCGCCAGCCACGCCTCGTGGGCCTGGGTGTTGCCGCGCTCGTGCTCGCGAAAGGCCAAGAGCTGGAGCCTGGAGAGACGCGCCAGCCGAGCGCTGCCCAGTCGCTTTCTCAGCCGCGACAGAGCGGTGGCGAGCTGCTTGCGCATCAGTGCCCAGCCCAGCCATTCACCGCACTGGTGACGATAGATCGCCCATAGATCATCGATGTAATCCTTCTGAATCTGGCCGATACGCCAGTCCAGCGGCATCTCCACGCGCAGACGCGGCGCCTGCTCCATGGCTCGCCAGAAGGCAAGCGGCACGCTGGCTGCGCCGATCTGGCGTGACTCGTCCTCCACCACCAGGGGGCCCTCAAGCGACAGCAGACGCAGACCCATGGCGTGCTCGAAATCGATCTGAGAGGGAGCCGGCAGCGGATGGCGGCCAAAGGCGGAGCCCTTGTGCCGGGCGCAGCCCTCCAGGTCCAGGCCGTTGGAAAGACGCTGGATCAGCGCCGTCTTGGCACAGCCGGTGAGCCCGCCGACCACCAGCAACGGCTGCTCAGCGGCAGCGTCGATTCGCGCACAGAGCCCCTGCCGCATGGCCTTCCAGCCGCCTCGGATACGGGGCCGCTCCAGCCCTGCATCGGCCAGCCACTGCTGGGCAACCTGCGAACGCAGCCCGCCACGAAAACAGTAGACGATGGCATCAGGATGCGTTTGCAGCAGGGAGTGCCAGGCAACTACCCGAGCCGCCTTGATGCCGCCGCTGACCAGCCGCTGGCCGAGCTCGATGGCCGCCTGCTGGCCACGCTCCTTGTATTCGATGCCGACCAGCCGGCGCTCCTCGTCATCCATCAACGGCAGATTGACCGCGCCTGGCAAGGCACCCTGGGCGAACTCGACCGCCGCGCGCACGTCGATCAGCACGCGTCCCTCGCGCAGCAGGGAGAGGTCGGGGTCGACCAGCGGCAGACTCATCCGCGCACCTCTATCAGCGCCGTCCCTCCGGCCTGGATGATCTCACCGAACGGCACCAGCTCGATGCCATGGTCGCGACCGATGCGCTCCACGTCATCTTCCCAGGAGGGATGCACTGAGATCAGCAGACCGCCGGAGGTCTGAGGATCGCAGAGCCATTGCCAGTGCGGCTCGTCCATCTCCTTGAGGGCGGCCCCCAGGGCCTCGCGGTTACGATGGGTACCACCCGGCACAGCGCCACGACGACGATAGGCCTCGGCCTCGGCCAGTCGTGGCAGCCGCCGGAAGTCGATCCGGGCCGCCACGCCGCTGGCGGTGCACACTTCGGAAAGGTGCCCAGCCAGGCCGAAGCCGGTCACATCGGTCATGGCGTGCACGCCCTTCACCTTGGCGAGGTCGATACCAATCTGGTTGGCTTTCAGCATGGTCTCGCGGGCCAAGGTCTGGTGGCCGGACTCCAGCAGGCCCTGCTTCTCCGCCGTGGTCAGAAAGCCCACCCCCAGTGGCTTGGTCAGGAACAGCAGGTCGCCTACCTGTGCCCCCTTGTTGAGCTTCAAGTGCTCGAGGTCCACCAGGCCATTGACCGCCAAACCAAAGATCGGCTCGGGGGCATCGATGGAGTGACCGCCTGCCAGGGCAAGACCGAGCTCGCGGCACACCGATTGGGCACCAGCCACCACGTCGCCGGCTATCTCCGGCCCCAGCTTGTCCAGGGGCCAACCAAGAATACCCAGGGCGAGTACCGGAGTGCCGCCCATGGCATAGACATCGCTGATGGCATTGGTCGCGGCGATGCGTCCGAAGTCGAAGGGGTCGTCGACGATGGGCATGAAGAAGTCGGTGGTGGCGATCATGCCGCGGCCATCGCCCAGGTC
>ERZ869909.3000-NODE-3000-length-10267-cov-4.733857_pt1 | contig 10267 bp, 8 predicted proteins | sample MGYA00520892_ERZ869909 | MGnify/ENA primary metagenome ERZ869909 (study PRJEB32215, sample SAMEA104723947) | bioreactor metagenome | biome: bioreactor; feature: anaerobic bioreactor; material: water | place: China | collected 2015-03-12 ... | reverse complement strand
ACCCACGACTTGCCGTTCGCGCAGATCAACGAGGCCTTCGAGCTGCTGCACGCCGGCAAGAGCATCCGTACCGTGCTTCATTATTGAGACGACAGGCTGAGGAGCGACGCCCATGACCATGACCGAGAAGCTCGAACTGGTATCGGCCAACAAGAGTTTCGGTGGCTGGCACAAGCGCTACCGGCACCGTTCGCGGGCGCTTGACTGCGAAATGGTATTCGCCATTTTTCTGCCGCCCCAGGCCGAGACCGAGCGGGTGCCGCTGTTCTGGTGGCTGTCGGGGTTGACCTGTACCGACGAGAATTTCATGCAGAAGGCAGGGGCTCATCGTGTGGCGGCAGAGCTGGGGATCGCCATCATCTGCCCGGATACCAGTCCCCGTGGTACCGACCTGCCGGGGGAGCACGAGAGCTACGACCTCGGCTCCGGTGCCGGATTCTACGTCAATGCCTCCCGGGAGCCCTGGAAGGCGCATTATCGCATGTATGATTATGTCACCGAGGAGCTGCCCTCGGTGGTTCGGCAGCACTTTCCGGTCAATGGTCGTGAGGCCATCAGTGGACACTCCATGGGTGGCCATGGCGCCTTGATCATGGCGCTGCGTCGGCCCGGCCACTATTGCTCGGTCTCGGCGTTTGCGCCGATCGTCAATCCCAGCCAGTGCCCTTGGGGGCGCAAGGCCTTCCACGAGTACCTTGGCGATGACCCCGGCAGCTGGACCCAGTACGATGCCTGCGAACTGGTGGCCAAGGGAGCGTCTAGCCAACCTCTGTTCATCGACCAGGGCGAGGAGGATGATTTTCTTGTCGAGCAGCTCAAGCCCGAGCGACTCGAAGCGGTATGCAATGCACACGATCACCCACTGACGCTGCGCCGTCAGCCGGGGTATGATCACAGCTACTTCTTCATCGCCAGCTTCATCGAGGACCATCTCCGCTATCATGCCGAGTATCTATTCAAACGCTGATCAACAAACGCTGTCAGGCGTGGCATGATCCGCGCCGTTCTCTTTCGAGTATTACGCTGGGCGGCCCTGGTCGGGGCCGCCTTCGTCGTGTTGTCGCTGGTGCTGGTGCTGGTGATGCGCTACGTGCCGGCCTACGGTTCGATGGTGATGCTGGAGCGCAAGGTCGAAGCCTGGCTCTCCGGCGAATCGCTGCCCATCCAGCATCAGTGGCGCCCGTGGGCGGAACTCTCCGATCACGCCAAGCTGGCGGTGATCGCCGCCGAGGATCAACGCTTTCCCGATCATCGCGGCTTCGATGTCGCCGAGATGCGGCGTGCCTGGGATGCGAGCCGCTCCGGCGCGCGTCTGCGCGGTGCCAGTACCATCAGCCAGCAGACCGCCAAGAACCTGTTCCTCTGGACCGGGCGCAGTTGGGCTCGCAAGGGGCTCGAGGCCTGGTTTACCCTGCTGATCGAGACACTGTGGCCAAAGGAGCGCATCCTCGAGGTCTATCTGAATATCGCCGAGTGGGACAATGGGGTCTTCGGCCTCGAGGCCGCTGGACAGCACTACTTCGGCGTCTCGGCCAGTCAGGTGAACGAGGTGCAGGCGAGCCGGCTGGCCGCCATACTGCCCAATCCCCGGGCCTGGGATGCCGCGCGGCCGGGCCCGCAGACGGAGCGCCGCAGCCAGTGGATACGCCAGCAGATGCGTAACCTCGGCGGCCCGGCTTACCTGCAGCGGCTGGGCATTGACTGAGCGTCAGGTCTGGCCTGCCGGCCTGTAGCGAACGGCCAGTACGACGCCGACAATGGTGACCGCCATACCCACCAGCCCTATCAACGGCAGTCGCTCATCGAACAGCCACCAGGCCTGGAGTGCCGTGACCGGCGGCACCAGATAGAAGAGACTTGCCACTCGGGAGGCCTCGCCGTGGCGGATCAGCGCCATCAACAGCAGGATCGCGCTGATCGATAGCACCAGTACCAGCCACGCCATGGTCAGGGCGAAGGTGGGGCTCCAGTCGATGCTGCGCTCCTCGAACAGCAGGGCGCCAAGGCCCAGCAGGCAGCCTGCCGCCAGGTACTGCACCACGGTGCCGGAAAGCAAGGGCATGCCGGTACAGAAGCGCTTCTGGTACAGGGTGCCCAGGGTAATCCCCGCCAGTGCGGCCAGGATGCTGCCCAGTGCGCCCAGGCCGAAGCCCTGAAACAGCGCCGCCCCGGGATCGAGCTTGCTGCCCAGTACCATTACGATACCGGCGAGTCCCAGTAATAACCCCAGCCACTGTATTGCAGTGATCCTTTCGCCCAGCAGCGGGCTGGCCAGGGTGGCTGTCAGCAGTGGCTGCAAGCCCACCAGCAGCGCGGCCAGACCAGCCGGCATGCCGAGATAGATCCCGTAGAAGACGCCGCCCAGGTAGGCGCCGTGCACCAGCATTCCGGAAACGCCGATGTGCCCCCATAGACGGGCTCCTTGTGGCCAGCCGCCCTTGAACAGCTTGACCAGCGGCACCAGCAGCATGAGGGTCAGCAGGAAGCGCACGAACAGGAAAGTGAAGGGTTCAGCATGGGGCAGGCCGAACTTCGCGCCGATGAATCCGGTACTCCAGAGGGCCACGAACAGCACCGGCATGCCGGCTAGAAGTACTGTATCGAGCCGGGAAAGGGCGGGAGCGCTCATTGACAGATAGCATCCATATCTGAGTAAAGTAGCGACGATACTGCGTCTTGAGGTGCGGTAAAAGCTAGCAAGGTAAGTATTTTCTCAGCGGAAGGCGTTTCATTTCGTTACAAGAAAATTCTGAACCCACGGTTCTCACCCGCGTCTCAGTCCCACGTACCGCAACACACTCACGCAATACGTTTGGAGGTATTTCATGCAACGGATGACTGCACTGTTCTCGGCCGCTCTGCTCACCGCCGGTCTCATGGCCGTTCAGGCACACGCTCAGGACCCAGCGCAAGATCCGGCAGGCGATCCGCAACAGCAGCCGCAAGCCGCCGCCCCGGCCCAGGATTTTTCTGACGACCAACTGCAGCAGTTTGCCGATGCGTCTCAGGATATCGCTGTGATTTCCCAGGAGTACACCGAGCGCCTGCATGCCGCTGATGATGAGCAGACTCAGCAGGAAGTGCGGATGGAAGCCAACGACAAGATGGTGGAAGTGGTCGAGGATAGCGGTCTCGACGTGGATACCTTCAACGCTATCGGGCACGCCATCCAGCAGGATCCCGAGCTGATGCAGCGTGTGCAGCAGATGGCCGAGCAGTCATGATGTGATGCCGCCATCGGCAGCGTGAAGACGAAAGGCCACCCCTGGGGTGGCCTTTCTGCTATTTGCGAGTCGCATTCGGCGCTTTACAGCCGGGAGGCGGCCTTACACACTGAGCCACAACCCAATCGTGCGCTGACAGCGGGGTGACGCATGGAAGTGGAGCTGCTGGAAATTCGTCAGCACATGAGTCGCTTTCCTCCCTTCGAGAGCCTCTCCGACGATTTGCTCGACGCATTGGCCGGGCAGGTGGAGGTGAGCTACTTCAAGGCGGGCTGCGATATTCTATTGCTCGATCAGGCGTTGCACGAACTGTGCTATATCCGCAGCGGTGCCGTGGAGGTCTATCGTCGCAACGGCGATCTCTATAATCGCCTGGGCGAAGGGGACATCTTCGGCCACTTCAGCCTGCTGCGAAATCATCGGGTGCGTTTCCCGGCACGGGCGCTGGAAGACACCCTGATCTATTTCATTCCCGAGACGCTGTTTCACCAGCTCTGCGAGGCCGACGAGCATTTCGCCGACTTCGTGGAACTGGGCCGTCCCCGCATGGCGGCCGCGGTGGAACAACACAAGCAAGCCAACGACATGATGATCACCCGGGTGCGCAAGCTGCTGACGCGCTATCCGGTCATGATCGAGGCCGCCACGACGGTACAGGAGGCGGCACGCCAGATAGGTGAGGCCCAGGCTTCGGCGGCACTGGTGCTGGATGCACCGGACGACAACCCGCGCTACACCTTCACCGATAGTGAAGACCGGCCATGGATGGTGCGTGGCATCTTGACCGACAGCGACTTTCGCACCCGGGTCGTGGCCGAGGGCCTTTCGCCAAATACCCCCGTCGGCGAGCTGCTTGGCGAGCGACTGATCACTATCCAGTCCGACGAATCGGTGCATGAGGCAATGCTGTGCATGCTGCGCAACAATATTCACCATCTGCCAGTGCTGCACCGCCGCCGTCCGGTGGGTATCGTGCACCTGTCGGACATCATCCGCTACGAAACCCACAGCAGTCTCTACCTGGTCAGCAACATCTTCAATCAGTCCAGCGCCGAAGGCTTGGCCAAGCTGGCTCCCGATGTGCGCGCCGCCTTCGTACGCATGGTGGAAGAGGGCGCCAACTCACAGATGGTGGGCAGCGCCCTGTCAACCATCGGCCGCAGCTTCACCCGGCGCTTGCTGGAACTGGCCGAAGAGGAACTAGGTCCGCCGCCGGTTCCCTACTGCTTCATGGTCAATGGCTCCATGGCACGCAACGAACAGTCCATCGTCACCGATCAGGACCACGCCCTGGTGCTTTCCGATACGTTCGATGTCAAACGGCACGATGCTTACTTCCTGGCCTTGGCAGAGCGTGTCAGCGATGGACTCGATGCCTGTGGCTACACCTACTGCAAGGGAGAGGTGATGGCCACCAACGCCAAGTGGCGCCAGCCACTCTCGGTCTGGAAACGCTACTTCAATGACTGGATCGACAATCCCACGCCGGAGCGGCTGCTGCACAGCTCGATTTTCTTCGACCTGGACAGCAGCTTCGGTGAAGAGGCCTATGTCGAACAGCTTCAGGATCTGGTGGCGCAGAAGGCGCCTGGGAGCCCCCTGTTTCTGGCGGCCATGGCACGCAACGCCTTGAACCGTACGCCGCCGCTGGGTTTCTTCCGGACCTTTGTGATGGAAAAGGATGGCAAGCACAACAACACCATCAACCTCAAGCGGCGCGGTACGGCCCCCATGGTCGATCTGATACGGGTGCATGCCCTGGCCTGTGGCGCTCAGGCCCAGAACAGCTTCGAGCGACTCGACGCTATCGGCAATACCCAACTGCTGGCGCCTGGGGCCGGCGAGAAGCTGCGTTATGCACTGGAACTGATTGCCATGGCACGGATACGCCATCAGGTCATCGATATTCAGCAGGACCGAGTGCCGGACAACAATATCGAGCCGGAAAACGTCGAGGATAGCGAGCGACACAACCTCAAGGACGCATTTCAGGTACTGAGCAACGCACAGAAGTTCCTCAAGTATCGTTATCCGATGCCCGCTCGCACCGGCCGGTCTCGCTAGCCCATGCTTTCGCATCGCCTGATTCCACCTCGCTCACTCCCTGGCTGGCCGGGTTATCTTGCGGCGCGGGCCGGCGAGGCGTCGCGGCCAGAGCTCGCCCGTTTTTTTGGCGCTGGCTGCCCGGCCCCCGATACCCTCATCGGTGAGGTCCCGCTAGTGGCGCTGGACCTGGAGACCACCGGGATGGATGCGCGTCGTCACGATATCGTCAGCATCGGCCTGGTTCCTTTCACCCTCGGTCGCATTCGCTGGGCCGAACGTCGCTATTGGCTGGTGCGGCCAACCCGCCCGCTGTCCAGCGAGTCGATTGCCTTCCATCGCATCACACATTCGGAAATCGCCGAGGCGCCAGATCTGGCGGCGGTGCTGCCCGAGCTGCTCGAGGCTATGGCCGGCCGCCTCGCCGTGGTGCACTTCCGCCATATCGAACGGCCCTTTCTGGATGAAGCGGCCAGGTCACGGCTGGGTGAAGGGCTTCGCTTTCCGGTCATCGACACCATGTCCCTGGAGGCGCGGCGGCATCGCCTCTCGCTGTGGGCGCGCTTTCGGCGCTGGATGCGCCGCCCACCGGTATCGATACGGTTGAGCGATAGCCGGGCCCGTTATGGCCTGCCGATCTATCAGGGGCATCATGCACTGCTAGATGCCCTGGCCACCGCCGAGCTGCTGCAGGCCCAGATTGCCACCCACTATCGATCCGATGCGCCGGTCGGCGAGCTATGGAGCTAGCCGACGCGGCTGTAGCGGGTGAGTTGGCCATGAACAAGTGCGGTACTCTATCGATAAGAGCTGAGACGACAGGACCAAGATAGAAGTCATCGTCCTTCAGCGGGTCGGCTACCAACTGGGGCCGGCAAGTGAGGTATCGCCGAGATGACACCGAGACAGAGCGACACTGAAGACCAGGGGCTCTCTGGTGTTGCAGGCCATATCCAGCCCTGCGGCTGGCTGCTGGTGCTCGACGCAGATGCCGAGACTGTACTCAGGGCCAGCGCCAACTTGACCGAACTGACCCACCTGTCCATGGCGGAGGTGTTGAATGCCTCACTTGCCCAGATTCTGGGCCGCCGTCTAGCGCAGACCCTGAAACGCGATATACAAGGCAGGTCTCGCATGTCGGCGCCGCTGGCCGTCACACGCAAGCTCGCTGATTCGATGCTTCGTGTGCAGGTTAGCGCCCACCGGCGTGGCAATCGTATCGTGGTGGAAATCGAGCCGCGTCGTTCGCAGGGACAGCGACGCCTGATGGGGCAGGTCAACGAGTGGCTGCGCTGCATTGGCGAAACTGACAGCATCGACGCACTATTGGATTCCCTGGTGGAAGGCGTAGCCCACCTCACCGGCCACGACCGGGTGCTGGTCTGCCGCTTCGATGTCGATGGCCATGGCAAGATCATTGCCGAGCACTGTGGTAACGGGGTGCCTGCCTTGCTTGGCCAGCACTTTCCCGCCAGTGACTTTCCGGCTCAGGCACGGCACCTCTTCGAGGAGAGCCCGGTACGCAGCGTACCTGACGTGCAAGCGACACCGGTCGAGGTGTTGTCGCGTGACGTGGAACGGAGGAACCAGCGCGACGACTTGAATGCCAGCGTGCTGCGTGCTGTATCAACCGAGCAGGTGAGCTACCAGGAGCATCTCGGTGTCGGCGCCATGCTCTCCATTGCCATACGCGGACAGCATGGGTTATGGGGCTTGCTGGTTGGGCACGGTCTGAGCGCCGTGCCGCTTGCGCCGGCGGTTCGCGAGGCCGCCAGGGTGCTGGTGCAGATGGCGTCCCAGCGGCTGTTTCTGCTTCGTGCGAGACAGGAGGCCCGCTATCTGCAACGGGTACAGGACAGCCGGGACCTGCTGACTCGGGAGCGCCAGCGTCTCTCTAGCCCTGAGGAGCTGGTAAGGCGGCACGGGGCGGAGTGGCTATTGCTGTTTCGGGTCCAAGGTGTCGCATTGCTTCATAATGGTGCGCTATTCGGCTTCGGTGAGGTGCCGGCTCACGGTGCTCTGCTCAATCTGATGAGAGACCTGGAAGTCGAGCACATGCATGACGGCCCCTGGTACTCTGCGTCGCTGGGTTTGCACCCCTTCGCGCAAGGGCTGGTACTGAATGGTGTCTGCGGCCTCTTGGCAGTACCACTAAAGCTAAATCCCGGGCGTCGTGACTGGCTGCTGCTGTTTCGTCCCGAACAGGTCGAGACCCTCTATTGGGCCGTCACGCCCGGGCGGCTTCGCCAGCCACAGCGCCGTGACCCCCTTTCGGAGCAGCCTCTACCTGGCCGCCATTCCGCCTGGCGAGAGGAGGTGAGTGGGCACAGTGTTGCCTGGGAGCGGATCGAGCGCGTAGCGGCGGTAGATCTCGGCGAGGACCTGGCGCTGGCTGCTGCGGTCCATGAAGTGGACCGGCTCAATGCTCGACTGCGACAGGAACAGCAGGCGCTGGGCGAGGCCAATCGTCGGCTGGAGCAGTTGGCCCATTTCGATAACCTGACCGGTATCTGGAATCGCTACCGGGTCGAACAGGCGATCGATGTCGAGCTGGGTGCTGCCGAGCGCTACGGTCGCTCCTTCGCCTTGCTGCTGTTCGATGCGGACCACTTCAAACGCATCAATGACCGGTTCGGCCACGAGATGGGCGACCATGTGCTGAGCGTGTTGTCGCAAGGAGTATCGCAGTCACTGCGCAGCTGTGACCACCTGGGGCGCTGGGGGGGCGAGGAGTTCCTGGTGCTGGCGACCGAAACCAACCGTGAGGCGGCGATAGGGCTGGCCGAGCGGTTGCGCAAGCTGATCGCTTCGCTCGTTATCGAGGGCTTGCCCCAGACGATCACCGCGAGTATCGGCGTGGCGCTGTGGCACCCGGGGGACAGCCGCCAGACCCTGGTCAAGCGAGCGGATCAGGCGATGTATCGTGCCAAGAACGAAGGGCGTGATCGGGTCTGTCTGGCGGACAGCGACGAGGCCGGCGATCCGACACCTGCTACTACCACTTGAGGGGGCCGTTGCTGGATCGATTGGGCTCAGAGCCAGAGGTCGGCAAAGGTCTTGCCGTCCACCGGCCTGCCATAGTAGAAGCCCTGAACGCCGGTGCAGCCCAGCTCCCGCAGTGCCTCGGCTTGCTCCGCCTCCTCGACGCCTTCGGCCACGGTCTGCATCCCCAGGGTCTCGGCCATGGCGATAATGGTGGCAACGATAGCGTGATCGTGACTGCTCTTGAGCATGTCCTGGACGAAGGACATATCTATCTTGAGCGTATCGGCGGCAAAGCGCTTGAGATAAGTCAGCGACGAGTACCCAGTGCCGAAGTCGTCGATCGCCAGGCCGAAGCCTGAGTCATGCAGGGCACGAGTGATACGCACGGTCTGTTCGGGGTTGCGCATCAACCCGCTTTCGGTGAGCTCGAGACCGAGACGTCCTGGCGCAACACGGGTAGCAAGACGCTGCACATGCTCTGCCAGACGGGGGTCGTCCATCTGCTGAGCCGAGACATTGACACACAATCGCCCGGGAAAAGGTTTGTTCTGGGCATCCCAGGCATGCAACTGGTTGCACGCCTCGTCCAGCACCCAGTCACCTAGCTGTCGTATCAGCCCCTGCTCCTCTGCCAAGGGGATGAAAGTGCCGGGGCTGACATGGCCAAGGATCTCATCGTGCCAGCGGCAGAGCGCTTCGGCTCCGCTCAACTTGCCACTCCGCAGACAGAACTGGGGTTGGTAGTGCAGTGCGAGGCGACCCTGGCTCAGTGCCTCGATGAAGCGCAATTGCAGGAATTCACGCTCGTGCAGTTCATCCGCCATGTTGGTGCTGAAAAAGCGGGTTCGACTGTCGTCCCGCTTGGCATGATTGAGCGCGATACTGGCATGCTGGAACAGGGACTGCGCATTATCGGCATCCCGCGGGAAGAGTGCTGCGCCGACGCTGGCAGAAATCGAGAAGCTACGATCGGCGATCTGGATCGGTGGTGAGAGGCTGTTGCGATAGCGTTCGATAGCATGAGCCATGGCAGCAGGGCGAGTATTGGTCAGCAGTACCATGAACTCGTCACCCCCCAGGCGAGCGATGAACTCCCCTGGTCCGGCCTGGGCCCCGAACCGACCGGCGATTTCGGCGAGCAGCAGATCTCCTCGCTCATGTCCCTGGGTATCGTTGATCTGGCGAAAGCGTTGCAGGTCGAGGTAGAGCAGCCCCAGGCTTTTGCCCTGAAGTTGAGCTTGGTTGCACGCCTCTTGAAGTCGCTCCATGAAGTGTCGGCGGTTCGGCAACCCGGTTACGCTGTCCCAGTAGATCAGCTGCTCGATATGCTGGTCGCTGCTGCGTCGGGTTTCCTCCGCCATTCGACGTGCCATCTCGGCGCCCGCCTGTGCGGCGGCGATGCGCAGCACCTCGGGTGCATAGGCGGGCAGCGATAACGGACGATTGCACATCAGTGCCAGCAGACCGAGCAACTTCCCATCCGGCGCTCGGAGGGGTACGCCAATATAACTTTCCGCACCGAGTTCCCGGAGAAGCACATCGTCGGGGAAGCGTTCATGGAGGCCATCGGAGAACTGACAGATCTCGTCGTTCAACACATGTTCGCAAGGGGTGCCGGCCAGCTCGTAAGAGGCGGCGGGCTGTAGAGCTCCCTGCGTCCAGAAGGCAACGGTGAGGATGGTTTTGCCATTGGGCATCACCTTGCCGATCAGGACATGATCCCCATCGAAAATCGACGCTAAGCGCTCGACCAGATGGTCGAATGCCTGTGGAGTGCCGGCTTTGCCCAAGCCATCGGCGAGCAGACGAAAGGCGTCTTCGGGTGCCATCATGGGCGTAGAACGGCTCCTTTATCGTAATTGTAGTGCGGGCTTACTGAAATATGCCCGATGCGTTAACGGGTTACCAGTGGCCGAAGGCCTTATTGTGTTGAGCTTGACTAAAGACATTACCCTTATGTGGAGAAACATGCCTAGTAGGGCGCAGGCGTGTGCCGTTTCGAGGCGAGTCATCAT
>ERZ869909.2998-NODE-2998-length-10270-cov-5.004317_pt1 | contig 10270 bp, 12 predicted proteins | sample MGYA00520892_ERZ869909 | MGnify/ENA primary metagenome ERZ869909 (study PRJEB32215, sample SAMEA104723947) | bioreactor metagenome | biome: bioreactor; feature: anaerobic bioreactor; material: water | place: China | collected 2015-03-12 ... | reverse complement strand
CACACGCCTTCCACCCAGATGTGGACGATCCACCACCACCACAGCTTGTCCAGCGCCAGGTTGTCGGGGTTGTAGAAAGCGAACAGCCAGAATATCGCCGCCAGCCACAGGCCAAGCATCAGCACCATGTTGATGGCGGTCCTGCGTCCTCTGAGCATGGTCAGGCTGGTATTGAACAGGAATAACAGGAAGGAAACCGTTATCACCAGCTTCGCCCACAGCGGCTGCTCGAGATAGTGGCGACCTTCATGAATGCCGAACTGGTAGCTGATCAGCGCGCCGGCACCGGCGATGGCAAACAGCGCCAGTTGGAAGTAGGCAAGGTTCGGACTGTAGATCTCGTTCTCGGCCTCTTCCGGCATCAGGTAGTAAGTACAACCCATGAAGCCGATCAACAACCAGACGATCAGCAGGTTGGTATGGCTGGTACGGGTGATGTTGAACGGCATGGCTTCGGACATGAAGTGCGGCCACACGTACGCCGCTGCGGCCAGCAGCCCGAAGACGATCTGTAGCGCGAACAGCGCCATGGCCACCATGAAGAAGGGTAAGGCCACCTTCTGCGTTTCGTATTTCATCGGTTCGACTCTCCTTGGTTCCTGGAATCCGGATCAGCCGGCGGGATGCGGCGGCCAGCCCTGGGTGTCGATGGAATCGGTCCACTCCAGGAAGTCGATCAGGGCCTGCATTTCTTCATCGTTGATGTCGAAGGCGGGCATCTGACGACGACCGGGCGCGCCGGTAGGCTGGGCGTTCATCCAGGCCTCGAGGGCCATGCGAGCCCCTTCGGGGTTGGTGTGGCCTCCGAAACGAGTCCAGACGTTGCCTACTTCAGGCGCGAAGTAAGAGCCTTCGCCGAGAATGGTGTGACAGTTGATGCAGTTATGCTCTTCCCAGACATGCTTCCCCAGCCTGACGGAGTCCGTCAGGGGCTGGGTCGACGTGTTGACGATATAGAAGTGACTGTGAGCCGTCAGCGCGGCAAACAGCAGGAAGAAGAATAGCGAGCCGCCGTAGAATATATTACGCGCCGCCGCCTTGGTGAGGCCTTCGGTCATGGGCCTTTCCCCCCTCGCTCGTGTGGCTTTTCAAGGGACCTGCGATCATGATCGATCAGTCCCACCCCTTTTAAACATGCATTTGTATTGCATCTTTAGAGTACAGCCCTGTGCTGGGCCCGGCATTGACCTTCGTCAAATGCGGAGCAAAGAGCCGTGGAAGAGGCGCTATAACGGGAGGGAAAGGATTGCGGTCAGATGTCGCACGGCGGGCGTCATTGATGCCCGCCGCTGGGAAAGTGAATAAATCAGGCCTCGGTGATGTCCTCGATCCAGGTCAAAGCCGCCACACCGGCCGGCAGCCCCAGGGTCGGAATCGCCAGCATCGCTACCTGCTTCAGCGCCTCGGGCTCGATGCCCTCATCCATGGCACGCCGCATGTGGGAATGCACCGCCCCTTCGGACCCGCTCCCTACCGCCAGCGCCAGCTTCACCAGACGCCGGGTGCGGGCATCCAGCGGACCGGCTTCGGCACATGCCTTGCCCAGCGAGGCGAAGGCCTGCCACACCTCGGGATAGTCATCCGCCACCTTGCCGGCACCGGAAGGAAGATCTTGATTGGCCATGCGCTTTTCCTCGTCTTGTCGTGAGTGTCAGGCTCACAGTATAGAAGTCTGGCGAGCTCGTGCCCGCAGAAGAGAGCCTACACAAACCAGAGGGGGTCCTTGAAGACGGCCGTGCCCAGCATATAAAGGAAGGTCATGACCGCCGCCAGGGCCGCCACGCCTCGGGTCAGGGGCGTGCGCCCGCGCTTGATCGCCACCGTACCCAGTACGATATAGCCCAGCAGCGCGAGGATCTTGGCAGCAAGCCAGGGGTGATGCTGCGGCCACATCGACAGCATCACCATCAGCAGGATGCCCAGCGTGAGCAGCAGCGTGTCGTTGACATGGGGCACGATCTTCACCCAGCGCCGCTGCAGGATCGGCGCTTCGCGCACCGACCACCAGGCCCGCAGCATGAAGAAGGCAATGCTCAGCACTGCCGTGGTCATGTGCAGCTGCTTGATCAGAAAATAGTGTTCTATCACGGCCCCGCTCCCTCAGCCATCCTTTCCATCCACGCGAGCGCTCAAGAGCGGCAAGGTGTAATGGAACAGGAAGATCAGATAGGCGATACACCAGAACAGGATACTGAGGTTATAGGTCCAGTGGGTGATCTGCGGGAACATCGCCAGTACCGGCGAGCGCAGCAAGGCGCCGGCGAACATCAGGGCCAGACCCACGCCGATACCCGGCAGGGTGCGAATCGTGCGCCCGGTGTGGCCCAGCGAGACCCGCGACATCATGGCCAGCATCATCGTGGCAATACCGCCGATGGCCAGGGCATGCAGGGCCAGTTCGACACGAAAGGCCCCCATCAGCGCCATCGCCCACATCAGCAGCCCCACGGAAACGAAGGCATAGCTGATATGCAGGCCCCAGAGCAGCGGCTCGTGCAGGGTGCGATACCCTTCCCAGCGCACCAGACGCACCAGATTGGAGGTCGCGGCCACCAGCATGACCAACGCCAGCAGCCCCGCCGGAACAGGCACCCCAACCAGTACCAGCAGCTGCAACAGCACCACGCCGAGCACCGACCCCACGGAGAGTGCCTCCAGCCAGCCGATCGGCTCCGCCTTGGGCCGACCCAGCTTGAGCGAGGTGAAGAAGGGGATGACGCGACCGCCGAGCAGGACCATCAGCATGGCGATCAGCAGCACTCCCAGGTAGCCGCCCTCGCGAATCAGCGGTAGCTTGCCCTGGACGACACCAAGGTGCATGGCCAGGTTGGCCAGGGCCAGTAGCAGCAAGACCGGCACGAACATCAGGTTGCGCCACAGTTTGGCCCTGACCACCAGCCGCCCCATCACCAGTGCCGCCAGCGGCAGGAAGGAAACATCGAGCAGAATCAGCAGCCAGGCCGGGAGGCCCATGGGGTAGGCAAGCAGCACACGTGCCGCCAGCCAGAGGCACACCAGCCCCAGCAGCGGTGCACCACTCACGCTGGGGCGGCCGGTCCAGTTCTGTACCGCCGTCAGCAGGAAGCCCACCACCACGGCGGCGCCGAAGCCGAAGATCATCTCGTGCTGATGCCACCACATCAACCCACCGTGGGGCCGCAGCAGGATGTCGCCATGCCAGAAGGCGAACCAGACGATCATGGCCAGGACGCTGAACAGCGACGCCAGCAGAAAGAAGGGGCGAAAGGCGAGGCGCGCCACGGGAAGACGCGTCAGGCCGGAGGCAGATTGCGGTGCGGAAGTGGCAGATTTCATGGTGGCATACCCGACTCAAACGCTTGGATAAATCCATTGTGTGCGTCTGGGCCGGGTAGCACCATGACTGGTATCAAGAATACTTCTTTCTAATGGCTCCTAATGGCTGGTGCCTTCCTCGTACTGAGTCTTGTTCCACACATTGTACTTGCCGGAGGGCCGTTTCATCGGCATGCGGCCGAGCTCCTCCAGGGTATTGGCGTCTAGCCACAGCAGATAGCCGTCGTCGTCCCAGATGCTCAGCAGCAGGGTTTCGCCACGGCGGTCGAACTCCACATGAGCGGCGGTCTTGCCGGGCTCGGGGATCAGCGTCTCGACGATCTCCAAGGTCTGCTTGTCGATCACATGGATGCGATCGTGGTTCGGGCCAAAGAAGACGTCCACCCATGCGTAGGGCGAATTTTCATGGCTGCGCATGAAGAAGCCGGGGCCGTCGGTCTCGATATGGGTGATCAAGGACCAATCGGTCATGTCGAACACCGAGACCTGGCCCTTGTCGATGTGCGGGATCGCCATGACGCGACGACCATCCAGCTCCCAGGTGATCCCGGCGCCCAGGTGCGGCATGCCTTCCAGAGGCAGGTCGGCGACCTTGACCTCCTCATCCATGTCGAACACCTGCCCGCCCTTGCCGCCACGTGCGGCGCCGACCAGGTAGCGGTACTCCATGTCGAAGAAGAAGTCGTCGAGGTAGTCCGGCGCTTCCATGCGATGCAGGGCGAAGTCGCCGACGATGGTCTCGTCGCCGTCGGCCCGCTCTTCGGGCCAACGGATCTCCCATACCTCGGGAATGTCGCGCAGGGCGGCAACGAAGCTGTTTCTTGGCGGCGCGGTATAGACGGCACTGACCCGCGAGGTTTCGCCATTCAGCCCCTCCACCGGGATGGTGGCAATCAGGTCGAGGTCGCGGGCATCCAGCAGTACCAGGGTGTGCGGCAGGTAGTTGCCGGCAAGCACGTAGCGGCCATCGGCGGAGACGGCGATATTGCGCATGTTGATGCCGGCACGCACCTCGGCGGTAACCTCGAGATTGTAGATGTCGTACTTGGTCACCCAGCCGTCCCGGGAGCCGAAGTAGACGTAGCGGCCGTCCGGGGTGTACTTGGGCCCGCCGTGCAGCGCGTAGCGGCTGGGGAAGCGGGCGATGCGCTCGAACTTGTCGCCGTCGAGCAGGCTGACATGGTGATCGCCAATCTCCACCACGATGAACAGGTTCTTGAGGTCCTCGACCTCGAACACCGGCTCATCGGGCAGGGTGCCATAGGCGTGGCGGACATCATGGCTGGCCAGGATATCCTCGTCGGTCCAACTCGGTTCCACCTCCGGCGCCTCGAAGATCCATTCGGCCAGGGCGGCGATCTCGGCCTCGTCCAGAAGTTCGCCGTAGGCGGGCATCTGGGTGGCAATGCGGCCGTCGTGAATGACCTCGAAGGCCTCGTCCGGCTTGAGCCGCGAAAGGTTGTCCGGCAGCAGCGCCGGGCCGATGCCGCCCAGCCGGCTGACGCCATGACAGATGGCGCAATGGTGGTTGTAGAGCACGTTGGCATCCGGCTCGTCGGCCACGGCCGGCAGTGCCGAAATGCCCAGACCCAGCAGGGCGCCGAGCAGCAAGGGTCGTATCACAGCGCTACCCTCCCCATTTCCATCTGCGTATCGGCGCTATCGTTGTCCGTCTCGGTGTCGCGTCGCGACATCCGGGTCATGGCCGGTGCCAGTGTCTCGGCCAGGCGGACCACCTCGCCCACCACGATCAGCGTCGGCGGCTGGAAGTTTTCCCGTTCGATCACCTCGACCACATCACCCAGGGTGGCCAGTACATGGCGCTGTTGGGGGGTGGTCCCACGCTCGACCAGGGCGACTGGATGCGTAGCCGGCAGGCCATTGCGCTGTAGCTCGCGGCTGATCAGCCCTGCATTGGCCAGCCCCATGTAGAAGACAGCGGTGTGGTTGGGCACTGCCAGGGCCGCCCAGTTGAGTTCCAGCGCACCGTCCGCCTTGCAGTGGCCAGTGACGAAGGTCACGCTCTGGGCGAAGTCCCGGTGGGTCAGGGGAAAGCCGGAGTAGGTGGAGCAGCCCGACGCCGAGGTGATTCCCGGCACCACACGAAAGCCGACACCGTGAGCGATCAGGTGCTCGGCCTCTTCACCGCCGCGGCCGAAAATGTAAGGGTCGCCACCCTTGAGACGCAGGACCCGTTTGCCCTCGCCCGCCAGGCGCACCAGCAGTGCGTTGGTCTCGTCCTGGGTCAGGGCGTGGCAGCGTGAAGCCTTGCCGACATAGAAGCGGCGGGCCGTGGCCGGCGCCATGGCCAGGACTTCCTGGGATACCAACCGGTCAAACACCAGGCAGTCGGCCTGCTGAAGCAACGACAGTGCGCGCAGGGTCAGCAGCCCGGGGTCACCGGGGCCGGCACCCACGATGGCAACCTCGCCGGGCGCCAACGGCGTCTCGTCGAGGGCAAAGCTCAGGTTTCGCGAATGGCGATGTGTGGTCATGGTCGGCCTCTCCCCGAAGCGTCAACGGTCATCTTTCTGATTCTGTGTGAAGGCCTACAGCTCGATGCTCTGGATGGCATCGTAGGGTGCTGCTACGCGGCGCTGGCGGTTTTCTTCGATGCCAATTTCCTCATTGCTGAGGTAGCAGCCAGGATCCTCCTCCCAAGGGTCTCCGGTGACCTTCCACGCCCGCACCCGCGTATTGCCGTTGCAGATCGGAAGAAAGCGGCATTCTCCGCAGCGCCCCTTGAGAGGACGCGGCCGCTGGCGGAAACCCTGCATCAGCGGATCCGGCGAGTTGCGCCAGATCTCGGAGAACGGCTTTTCTCTCACGTTACCGAGTGTGTGATCCCACCAGAAGGTATCCGGGTGGACATTGCCGAGATTGTCGATGTTGGCGATGTTCTCACCGGAGGCGTTGCCTCCCCAGTTGGTCAGCCGTTTCTCCAGGGTCTCGGCCTGCTCCGGGAAGTGCTCCCGGGCCCACATCAAGAGGAAGGGGCCGTCGGCGTCGTTGTTGCCGGTGACGTACTCGCGCTCGACGCCACGGGCCAGCTCCGCCCGGCAGTGGTCGAACAGCTGGGTCATGGCGTCGCGGGTCATCTGGTGCCAGGCATCGTGCTTGCCATGGCGGTGGCCACGGCCGCCGTAGTTGAGGTGCGAGAGGTAGAACTTGTCGACGTCGTGCTTATCGATCAGTGCCAGGATGTCACCGAGCTGTTCGTAGTTCTGCTGGGTCAGGGTGAAGCGCAGTCCCACCTTGATGCCGCGCTCCTTGCACAGCTTCACCGCGTGCATCGACTCGCGGAAGGCGCCCTTACGCTGGCGGATCACGTCGTGGGTCTCCTCCAGGCCATCGATGCTGATGCCGACGTAGTCGTAGCCGATGTCGGCGATCTCGTCGATGTTGGTCTCATCTATCAGGGTGCCGTTGGTGGACAACCCGGTATAGATGCCCAGTTCCCGGGCCCGCCGTGACAGCTCGAAGATGTCGGGTCGCATCAGCGGCTCGCCCCCGGAGAGGATCAGCGCCGGCACACGGAATCCCTGCAGGTCATCGAGCACCGCATGAGCCTCGGCGTTGGAGAGCTCGCCGGCGAAGTCGATGTCTGCCGAGGTGGTGTAGCAGTGCTTGCAGGTCAGGTTACAGCGACGAATCAGGTTCCAGATCACCACAGGGCCAGGCGGCTTGCGCGCCGGTGGCACCGGAGTGGGCTCGACCAGGGACTTGATGTAGCGGGTGACTCTGAACATGGGAAACTCCTCTAACGGCACGCCTGGGCTCTGCCTAGGCCTGCCTGTCGGACCGGCCGGCCAGTCGCAGGCCGGTCTTCTTGAGAATGCGTGAGCTGTAGAGAATGCGATGATCCCGGCAGGCGTCACCGAGCAGGGAGCGAAGTTCATCGGCCTGGCGCTCCACATCGGCGTGGGTCTGACCATGCAGCATGGCGAACAGGTTGTAGGGCCATTCCGGCAGGTGACGCGGACGACGGTAGCAGTGGCTGACGCCCGGCAACGCCGCCACCTCACGCCCCAGGCGGGCGATATGTGCGTCATCCACGTCCCATACGGTCATGCCATTGGCCAGGTAGCCCAACCGGTAGTGATTGGGCACCGCGGCAATCCGGCGGATGATCCCGGACACCTGCATGCGCTGCATCCGCAGGCGCACCTCTTCGCCTTCGATGCCCAGCGGTTTCCCCACGGCGCTCCAGGGGTCGGGTACCAGCGGCAGGCCCGCCTGGGTGGCGAGAATGATGGCGCGGTCGATGGCGTCCAGGCCGCCCGGCGCAGGTGTGGTGACGCTCGCTTCAGACGGGCAGGTGGAGACGGACATGGAATTCCTCCTGCTTAGGCATGTTGAAGACCGGCAGGCCGGTGGCCGCCTCGATCGCCTCGATCGCCTCGGCGATGCCTTCCGGCGTCTCGGTGGCCAGCACGAACCACATGTTGAGACGGTGCTCGCGGCGGTAGTTATGGGCCACCTCAGGGAAGACATTGACCGCCTCAGTGACCCGTTCGAAGTCGGCTTCCGGCACTTCCAGCGCCGCCAGGGTGAGGCCGCCGCCCAGCCGCTCGGCGTGGTACATGGGGCCGAATCGGCTGAGTACGCCGCTATCGCGCAGTCGCTCGAGCCGATAGAGCAGCTCGCCCTCGCTCAGATCGATTTCCGCCGCCACGGCGGCAAAGGGCGCCTCGACCAGCGGCAGACCATCCTGCAGGCGATTGATGATGCGCCGGTCGGCGGCGTCCAGCTCCGCCGGCTCAGGCCGGCTGAGGCGTTCTGCGATCATGGCTGTCGTCCTCTCGGGTGTAGCGGCCCCCGCGCTGCTTGTAAGCCTTGAGGCTGAACAACACGCGATGGGGAATAGCCTGCAACGCCTGGCGCTCGACGATCTCGTCCAGCGCAGCCAGAACCCGGTCGCGACGAGTGCCATGAATCATGCAGAACAGGTTGTAGGGCCAGTCGGGCAGGCGCCGCGGGCGGCGGTAGCAGAGCGTCACGGCGGGCTCGGTCGCCAGGCGCCTTCCCAGCTCACCGACGGCATCGTCGGGTACGTCCCAGACCACCATGGCATTGGCGCAAACGCCAAGGGCGTGATGCCTGACCACCAGGCCCATGCGCTTGATCAGCCCCTCGGCCTGCCAGCGCTGCACGCAGGCCATGACCTCGCTCTCCCTCATCCCGCACCCTTCGGCAAGGGTCTGCCAAGGACGAGCGGTCAGCGGCAGGCCGCTCTCCAGCAGCGCACGCAACCGATGTTCGGCATGGGTTTCCGACACGGTGTTGGATTGGAGCAGGCTCATGGCGCCTCCAGCTCGGCCCAGGGTATGGGGAAGCTCAGGTCGATATGGAAGCCTTCGAGCATCGGCAGGCGTAGCAGCGGCTGGTCCAGCTCGGCCTCCAGCGCATCGAGGCGCTCCTCGAGCTGAGCCTCGTCAGCAGCCGTCATCACGAACCAGAGGTTGTAGCGATGTTCGCGAGCATAGTTATGATTGACCCCGGCGGAACGATTGATCACCGCCGCCACCTCGTCACGCTGCGCTTCCGGCACCGCCACCGCCGCCAGCAGGCTGGCGCCGGCCCGGGCGTGATCGAAGACCGGGCCAACCCGGCTCAATACCTTCTCGTCCTGCAGGGCCTGCAGCCGCGCGACCACCTCGGCTTCGCTCACCCCAAGCTGCTCTGCCATGGCGGCATAGGGCCGCTCACAGATCGGCAGGCCGCGCTGGTAGGTGTCGATGAGGCGACGGTCGAGAAGGTCAAGTGCAGCCATGGGCAGGTACCGAGCCGGTCGATGGAAAGCATGATGTTAAGACGCATCTTACATGCCTCATCAAGTCTGAAAGCGGTCATCGGCGCTGCGGTTGACACAGGTCAAAAGAGGAATTTTTACTCGCTCGACCTTGATATCCGTCAAAGCAGCGAAACCGCAACGGGGGGACACTTCGCTGAGGGCCCACTTCCTTTCACGGCCTTTCCTCTTCCGTCGTCTTGCGAGGTTTCCCATGCACCTGCCGGCTCTCTTCATGCTCATCGGCTTACTGCTCTCGGCCACCGCCATGGCGGAGAGCCGCGCGGATGACCTCGATCCACAGCGCCAGGCCGAGCTGGAGACCCTGCTCTACCAGGACTGCGGTTCCTGTCACGGCATGACGCTGCGCGGCGGGCTGGGCCCTGCGCTGCCCCGCGATCGCATGGAGGGTTTCACCGTCGAGGCGCTCGCCCACATCATCCTGCACGGCATTCCCGGCAGCGCCATGCCGGGCTGGAAGGCCTTGATCAGCGAGGAAGATGCCCGCTGGATCGCCGACCACCTGAGACACGACAACCCCCTCGAAACGCTGAATACGCCAGACTGACCAGGAGCCGCCCATGCCTCTCTTCACCCCGATCAAGACGCTGCTCGCCGCCGGCGCCGTTGCCCTGCTGCTGACCAGCCCGGCAGCTGCCGAGCCTGACTCCACGGCGCATGTCGAGCTGCGTGGCACCGGTGACCTTGGCGTGGTCATCGAGCGCGCCACCGGCAGTGTGGCCCTGGTGGACACGACCCATAAGACGGTGCTGCGCCATATCAACGGCTTCGGCGATCTTTCCCACGCCTCGGTGAAGTTCACTCGCGACGCCCGTCACGCCTTCGTCTTCGGCCGTGACGGCGGCCTGACGCGCCTGGACCTGCTTACCGGCGAGATCGACGGGCGCATCATTCAGTCGGGCAACAGTATCGGCGGCGCCATCTCCCAGGACGGCCGCTACGTGGCGGTGGGCAACTACGAGCCAGGCGGGGTAAAGGTCTTCGATACCGAGACCATGGAATTGGTGATCGACGTGCCGGCCACCTATGAGAAGCCCGACGGCACCACCGATCAAGCCAAGGTGGTGGGCGTGGTGGACGTGCCGGGCAACATCTTCGTCTTCAGCCTGTTCGAGGGCGGTGAGATCTGGACCCTGGACATGT
>ERZ869909.2997-NODE-2997-length-10273-cov-4.174872_pt1 | contig 10273 bp, 6 predicted proteins | sample MGYA00520892_ERZ869909 | MGnify/ENA primary metagenome ERZ869909 (study PRJEB32215, sample SAMEA104723947) | bioreactor metagenome | biome: bioreactor; feature: anaerobic bioreactor; material: water | place: China | collected 2015-03-12 ... | reverse complement strand
GTAGCATCGACCTGAGCACCTTCATATAAATGGAACCACTGCTCGCGTTCGGTATCCCAAGCAACACTCAATGCCTGCAGTCGACCCGGCTCGGTTTCAATTAAATACTGCTGTAACGGCTCCCAACCAAATGTATAAGCCACCGGGTAAACCATCTTGGTCCCGCTTCGCTTTTGCGTCTCGACAAAATAACGCCCTGCCTCGTTGAAGAATAGAAAAGATTCGTCGACGGTTTGAAATTGTGTGCCGTTAAAAGGGCCGCGTACGCTCGTCGTGTCCGGTTGCAGCATAGCGAGCTGATGATGAGAACCTTGCCATTCTTTGACTTGGTCAAGATGGCATTGCTGGCAGGTCGTTTCGTCGACCCACTGCAACGCCACAGACTGATGTGTGGAGGGTGCCGTTGGCACAGGAGTCATCCCGAGCGACAAGGTAAAAATTAGCGCTAAAACAATCAAGCCAAGCGTTAACCAGCGTAAAGAAAGCATGTAATAAAACCCGTCCTAGGCTATCAACGACGATGAGACCGCTATCCCTAATACGACTTTCTTTCATCAAGACAAACTTAAGCGTAACGGAGTTTGACTTATTAGAATAACAGGTATTTAACATTTAGTCATTATCAATAATCTGGCCATCAACCAAGTTGATGGTGCGATCGCACTGGGCAGATAAGCGCGGTTCGTGGTGACTTTAAATTTACGTGCGGCCTTAGGTACAAGGCCCTGGCGTATCATACTATTGCGAATAGTTTTGATGTCAGGTGTCATGTTGAGGTCTGCCAAATCTACTTGGATACGCCGAGCGTCGAGCGCCGCTGCGCTCTTTCGAGTCAACAAATGCCTGCTTAATTGCTTCGTCTCGCTCAATTCGACGCTGCACTCTGGGCTTGCTCTGCTTCTCGGGCGCTCGTGCTAGATTTCTTTTGCGACGCAGTCCGCCAACTGTACAGCTGGGATTCGTAGACTTTCAGTTCTCTAGCAGCCGCTGCAACGCCTATTCTTTCAGCTAATCAGCTAATTTCAGAGCTTCTGCTTTAAATTCTTGCGTGTGGACTTTGCGTTTTTTATTTGCTTTCATGATTCACCTCGTTAAGTGATTTTACTCACTTAGCTCGGTGTCCAAAAGTACTGGTACGGATCATCAGGCTGTTAACCGTAATTAACGCACCGGGTTCACCGCCTGTCATTTCCGCAGGACGCGGGTCAGCAGCGCTTAGTCCAAAGAACGCTGCAAGGCCACTGGCAACAATGACAAATACACAAAACAGCGCAAACAGACTCACTGGATGGGGCAGTAAATTACCCAGATATTCAACTGCATCGAGGAATCGCGTAAACCAACCGCGTTTCTGGGTTTCCGCATTCGATGGGGTTTGTCCGCCAGACATGCGTATCTCCTTGGCACGTCCACGCAGCCTGGCTGCGCTTGTTATTATTTTAATCAGCGGGACATTGTAATAGAAAGGCCGCCGCTGTAAAAAGGAACAAAAAAACAGGCAGCCGAAGCTGCCTGTTACCTTTGACTATTTAATGTCTGTTAATTACCAAAGTCGTCAAATCGTATCTGACTATCTGGAACTCCCATCGACTTTAATAGCTTTAAGGTTTCAGCCAGCATAGCCGGTGGGCCGCAGACATAATAATCCCGGCTTAACACATCAACGTCTTTCAAATAATTCTCAACGGTCTGATGTACAAAGCCTTTCGGGCCATCCCAGTCACAGTGCGACGTAGCTTCTGACAATACCGGAGTAAATAGAAGCTTACCTTGCTCTGCCAGTTCTTCGAACTCGTCTGCATAACAAAGCTCCTGCTTACTGCGCGCTCCGTAGAAAAACTCGATCTTACGGGGCGATTCAGACTCCAGCTCTTCCTGAATCAACGATCTTAATGGTGCCATACCTGCGCCTCCACCAATAAAGCACTGAACATGCTGCTCGTTATCCGTTCGCACAAACTCCCCAAATGGCCCTTCAACAACAACGTTGTCCCCAGGCTTCAAATTAAACAAGTAAGTGGAACCAACGCCTGGTACTTTTGCGCCGTCTGCTGTTGGCTGGTAGCGCACGTTAAAAACCAGTTCTTCGGCACCTGGGCGCACAGCCATGGAGTAGTTACGACGCACTTCGCTGTGCTCAAACTCAACCTCGGCAATCGACTCCCAAACGCCATGATAAGGTTCAGGAATGTCATCCGGTCTGGCACGGCTGACTGCTTCAGGTATCAGGAACTGTACATACTGACCCGCCTTAAATTCAGGATGCTCATCCGTGACAACACTGAACTTCAGCTCCTTCATGAGCGGCGTAATAAACCGACTACTTGTTAGCTCAAGTTCATAACGGGCAGCATTATCCTGTAACACCACTTTTCCTTTCGTCGGTGTTTTATGGCGGCATGCCAGTCTGATGCCTTGCGCCAGCTCTTCCTGGCTCAGAAGTTCGCTTTCTGCATCCGTAACAGGTAACGATTCATCTTCAACACGCACTTTACACAGTCCGCAAGTACCACCTCCGCCGCAACCGCTGCCGATCGGTAGCTCGTTGCTTTGTAACGTTTGTAATATAGTGCGGTGCTTTGGAGTCACCAGATTTACTTCTGAGTCTCCTGCCTGCGTGCGCATTGGTACCTTGCGCCAGCTCCAGCGCATTTCGCCACTGCCAAGCAATTTAATGAGTAATATCAACCCTGAAAGCGCAAACCAGAGTGTGACGACAGCAGCGGTGATAATCACCAGGTTATTAAAGTTCCGGCCACCGGTGTAGTCGATAAAATGCAACCGGAAGGCCCAATCCGAGATCACCCAGGGAGTATTTCTGTGATCAATGACCGTTCCGGAATTCTCATCAACGTAGACACGAGTGTTCAAATCATCCCCGAACTCCACTTTCCATGCACTGCCTTTCCAGCCGTGAAGTTCCCAGGTTTCCTCTATCGCGGTAATTCGTTTTACATCACCGGGACCGGAATAACTTGCTTGTGCAAGGCGTGTTGCCATCGCTTCTCCTGTTTGCCAGGGAAGCCCGGTTAAGCCATGCAAGTATTCGTATTCGTCTTCTCCATAACGCACCACGACTTGCGGAATACCATCGACCAATTGAACACGCACCAGTGAAGCGTCAGTAAAGTGATGCTCAAACTGGTTCAGATCCACCATATCCGTAGTATTGAGCATGCTATGGTCGCCATGTGCCATATACTGGTGCGCCTTCATGCCGTCATGGTCCATGATAGTGAACCACGCCGCACTAAGGGTCCAGAGAAACACCTGTAGTAAAATAATCAAGCTTGTCCAGCGGTGAAGCCATTGTAAAAATTTCATCTCAGCTTCCTCCGTGAACTAAACAACGTTTGTATAAGCAACACAATACCGGTGAAAATGAATCCAAAGGTGCCGAATATAAAAATTCGTAACCACCAGGTGGTAATATCAACCCGGTCCTTATAATCCATGATATGAAGCATCCACATTATGTCGAAGCCACGCCAGAAATCATGCCGACGTACTTTCATTTCGCCCGTAGTCTGGTCGAGATACAGCGCAGTGCGACCAAAGTCATCAAAGTCGATACGCCAGATTGGCAAATGCGCTGGGTTTAGCTCGCTCGGAGCTTCTGTTGTCAGCAGTTCAATATTGGTAATGCGCGCTTCTTCTTTGAATGCATAATAACTTTCAGCAAGTGCGCGGATATCGGACTTACCGAGAACCACAGGCTCTAGTGTGTTGGCATCTACGAGACGATCACCGAAATGCGTACGTAGTTGCCAAAGCAGCCTGTATTCACCATTAACCAGACGATTGACCAACTCTGCTTCTGTGGTATGCGGAAATTTCTCTGTGACCTCTGCCAGTGATGCAGCACCAGGGTTTACTGGTAGCTTCTGGTCACTTTCCTGAGTTAAATGAACTCCATGGATAAACGGCAGCTGAACAATCACCATGTAGGCCCCGGATATCGCCCAAATCACCATCTGTACGCCCAGTACAAGTGATAACCAGCGGTGCCAGACACGGTAGGTGCCGGAACGTTGTTTCATACGTCAACCTCAAAAAATTCGAAAAGCGCCGGGAGCCCCATCAGCCCCCCGGACAAGTACATTAAAACTCGTAACGGAGTTTCAAATATAGTTGGCGACCCATAAGGTCGTAGGTCATGGTGTCTGTGTTCGCATCAGTCCAGCTTCGAACATAAGGAGCTGATTTATCGAACAGGTTGTTCACGCCGGCCTGCACAGTCCAATTGTCATCAAGATAATACGTACCCTGAACATCGTGGTAAAACACGTCAGAGACGCTGGCACCGATATCACCAGGTGAAGCATTGATATCGTCGGCACTGCCAATCATACGAACCGTGTAATTGAATCGCCAATCGTCGCTGCGCAATGTCATATTTACATCACTACGCACGCGGGCAAAACTTCCGCTGCCGCCAGTTAGTTTGCCTGCATAGTCAATTACAGGGGCACCTTCATACGGCTGAATGGAATATTCATCCAGGTACGTCAAGTTCCAGTTGAAGCGAGCGTCAAGCCCAGCCAACGTGGTCGCATAGAAAACCGATGCATCCCAGCCCGAAATCTTTTCGTTAGCAACGTTATCTGGTTGAGCAGATAAGAAGTTAACCTCACCAGTCAAAGCGTTACGGGTGAACGTATCGTCACTACAGAATTGATGCGACATACCTTCTGAATTATAGCAAGCAGACAACTTCGTTGAACCAGCTACGCTTCGAATGGCGTTCGACATTTCAATACTGAAGTAGTCAACGGTAACCTGCAGGTTTTCTACCCAGTCTACGTCCCACACCAATCCTGCTGTGAACGTATCTGCGTGTTCTGGCTGCAGGTTAATATTTCCGCCAGTCTGCGTCAGAATGTTGGAACCTTGCTGTTGGAAGCCTTCTGGCACGCCATCTGCCTGGCAGTTCGCTGAAACGACCGGATCTGCACTTGGCTGATCCCAACCGCTACATGGGTCGCTGGTCGTCAGGTTACCTTCACCAACACCTGAAAATAGCTCTGGAATACTCGGAACGCGGAATGCTGTGGAGAACGTACTACGCAATTTCACGTTATCGTTCACATTCCAATGCAGGCCAACCTTGTAGTTACCGTCGCTTCCGAACAAGTCATAATCTGAATAACGATACGCTAAATCCAAAGAAACTAATTCAGCGAATTGCATATCGGAAAGCAAAGGAATCGATGTTTCTACATAGGCTTCAGTAACTGAATACTCACCACTTAACGGCTCTTGTTGGTTGGTGTTCATAATGCCAGCAACAACCGATGAGTCCGGGTTGTTCCAGCCACGCTCTTTACGACGTTCAACACCAAAGGCTACCGGAATATAACCATGTCTGTTCTCGGTTAAGTCGCCATTAATATTAAAGCTAAGTGTCCGTTGCTCGTTACCGCCATTATCATCAATACGGAACAGTATATAATCCAATGCTTCCGGGCTCATGCTGTCAGCACCCAGAAGCGTGCTACATGGGATGTCACCCCCGCACTCTGAAGGTGTCAGAACCTGGTTAAGGCGTTGCAGGTTTACGATGTTGTCTGCACCGTCGCGCCCAGTGTTACGTCCATAATTGTATGAAAATTCCCAGTTCCAGCCATCACCGACTACACCTTGTAAACCAGTCACAAAGCGCCAGGTATTTACTTCCTGATCAAAATGACGGCCTCCACCTTCGTCAAGGCGACGCATCAGAACTGTAATGTCTTCACCGACTGGGTTACTTGGATGGTCTGCTGCAAAGTCGATATTGCGCAATGTATTCGGCGCACCCGTCTGATTTGAGCGACGTTGGTTGTATAGCACTTCAGCAAAAGCGTACGTATCGCCCTGTAGTCTGTAGTCACCAAACGTGGAAAAACTAATCGTCGAAACTGGGTTCACCGCATTGAGGTACGGAAAGGAGTTACTGCCATGAACTTCCGGATCATAAGGGGCGTAAGAATTCGGGTCACCGCCAGGATCCTGATTGAAATTGATAATCTGGCCCGCATCAGGCCCACTGGAAATTACAGCGCGGCCACCCGGTGTTGAACCACTTGGTGAGCAAGACAGTTGCCCTGTCGTCCGCTCAACAAGCGGACATGGAGCACGATCAGCCATATTGACTTCATCAGTATCGCGATAGCTTAATGTTAATACTACTCGACCGCGGTCTGAACTTGCACCGAGCATCATATTAATCTGGCGTTCTTCCCCGTCGCCGTGCTCAGTTCCTGCCAGACGGCCTTCAATCATAAAGCCGTCGTAATTTTTTTTGGTGATAATATTAACTACCCCGGCAACCGCGTCTGCCCCGTAAATCGCCGACGCACCGTCTTTCAGTACTTCGACACGTTCGATAATCGACGTTGGGATTACGTTAAGGTCGACTGACGCATTGGCACCTGAGCCTCCATTCACTACGCGTCGGCCATTCAACAGCACCAACGTTCTGGAAACACCTAATCCACGCAGGTTTACCTGAGCGGTTCCCCAACCGCCACCAACCCAGTAGGTGCTGGTTGGGTTACCGCCAAAGCCGGCCGATGCAGACATTTGCTGGAGAATCAGCTCCATTGACGTTAAGCCCGAAGCTTCAATATCTTCTGCTGTAAATACCTGTACCGGTGCAGCGCTCTCTGCTTCCGTGCGCTGCAGGCGCGATCCAGTGACTGAGATCCGCTCTACATTTGCGGATTCTTCAGCAGCGTCTTCTTGTGCCTGAACTGCCGTAAATGGAAGCATCGCCAGCCCCATTGCTACAGCAAGTTTTGAAAGTCTGTGGTTTTTCATGCTAGTCCCCTGATTGTTGCTTTTTGATTAACTACCATTTAATTGTTAGCAGATTTTTGCTTGTATATGCAACTTTTATATCAGGCTATTTTTGGGAATTTGACTATCAAATATAAACCTTTTCTATACATTTATGGTCATAATTTACGCAAATATTGTAGTTGTATAGACATAGTATCCGCATAAATACGCACAAATATTGTATTTCTTATAGCCTTGTATAGATCGCTTGCTTGCGGGTTGTATATCTTTTGGGGTAGTGAAAAATGTTGTAAAAAAAATCATCTCGATGATCTTTCCTTTCGCCTCGTCTTTATTTTGTTGATAGGTGTCGGTGTTAAATCATGATTATTATCGCTAAATGTTATAGGCTGAATTGAGTATTTCGATTACACCAAGGAATAAATGCTGCTGTGAGCATAAATAGCTCAAACAGACGCTCCCGTTTTGCGAGAAGATTAACCACCAGGCTGCTGATTAATATCAGCCTGTGGTCGCTTATGCTTGTTGTCGCACTCTCAACAGTCAGCTTCTGGGTTTCATATCAGCAAGCAAAAGCGGATCATATTCAGAGCCTTACTGAACAAGCGGAACGCCGCATAGAACGGGAAAGCAGATTGTTCCGCACTATTGAAGACCGAGCAGCTCAACTTGCCGCTGCCTTCGAGAGAAGGTATTCAGCGCTCGCCGATAACCCGGCTTACACAGAAAAATTTGACCGTTGGCACGTTGAAACAGAGCCAGGTACCTTAAGGCTAAGAGAGGATTTTTTTGAAGGTACTACCGCTGACAGTCAGTGGTTCGAATCCGTGACTACGTTTGCAGGCCCTGGCCCCCGACCGCTTTCAGACGAAATTAAGGCGAGAACCATCATCGCCCAGTATCTGGTAAACGAATTTGGCCCAGCCTTGCATGGCCTGGTGACCAACACCCATATCTCACTACCCGAAAACATCCTGACAATTTATCAGCAGGACAACCCTTGGGGGTTATTAGCAGCACCTGAGTTGGTAATAACTGACTTTACCACCGTGGGCTCAACACTTCAGGAGGACAATCCTGAGCGCACTCCAGTCTGGACTGGTTTGTACTTTGACCTCTCTGCAGGTTACTGGACGATTACCTATCAGGTTCCGGTTGATATTGATGGCCAACACATGATCAATGCCAGCCACGATGTCGCCATGACCAAACTCATCGCCGGCCTGGTGGAACCGGAAATCCCAAACGCCCAAAGCATGGTTTTTAACAACAGCGGACAACTTATTGCAGCAGAAGAAACGCTTTCTGAATTTCATCAGCAACAACTACTAACTCAGCCGGCAACTTGCGCCTTTTAATGCTGGCTTTATTGGTAGATTCTAGTGCTTGTTCAACCCATTCAAGGGGGATAGACTGTTTGAATGTTGACAAGTGTTCCGGAACAGCGAACGTATCTGTATCAAGTAACCAATGACTAAGTAAAAAAATACCCTCATAACCAAACGATGATGAGGGTATTTTGAACTAACCTTGGGATCGTTCAACCGATCGCAAAAATATTTCTTAACTGAACGGTGTTAGCCCGGAGGCGTCTTTCTAATCATAACATATCGTCTTAGAACGACATTGAGAAGCTCGCAGAAATATGATCCCGGTCTTGCATTGGGTCATAATCAGCACCGCTGTAGTTGTTATAACCAACAACAACGCGATACTTACTCATGTAGCTTCCTTCAACTAACAGACCAAGGTTCAAGCGGCCTTCGATGAAGTTCGCGTTCGGCGAGTAACCTTTCACGTCATGGTTAACAACCAAGGTCGGTGTTAAGTTCCAACCGCGAATCGCGTTGTTAAAGTCAAACGCTGCACGTAAGCGATAACCGAAGGAAGTCGTCGTGACGAAACCATCACAGTTGATGTTGCCCGCAGGTGATGGATTACCCAAACGCTGCTGGTCACGAACCGTTAAACATTTGCCAAAAACAGGGCTGCGGCCAAAACGTTGCGTATCCAGACCTGGTAGGTTGTCGATGTGGTTCGCTGCAAACTCTGCAATAATGGTCATCCGATCAGACACCCAGAATTGCTCGAAGAAGTTAATGAAGGTCATCTGTGCTTGATACACTTTCAGCTCTTCATAGCCAGCTGCGTAACCGCCAACAGGAATACCGTTAGGTCGTGCTGTGGCAATCCGTTGTTCAAACGAAGTTGGAATTTCAGGCTGCAAACCAGCGGTAATGATTTCTATCGTATTAATCTGAACCGCTTGATTTGGGCGGTAGCTAACTTCACCAGCCCACGACCAATTGCCGAGCATGGTACTGAAGCTTGCACCCCAGATTTGGTTATCTTCTGGCCATTCAGCAAAATACATTGGTCCATTGGTAGACACCACATTGTTACTAGGTGCTGTGGTCGTCCAATCGTAGGCAGAAATAATTGGCGCATGGTTATGCACGTTGATGTAGTATAGACCAAATTCAGTATCTAAATTCAGTGAGTAGTGGCGCAAACCAATACCCCATTGACCACTATCGCTTGCTTCAACGTCTGCTGCACGCGCAACATATAAGCCCGCTTCGACTGACTCACGGTCACTCAAGAAACGACCTGGCGCAACTTCAGGGTTCAAGGTTATTTTGTTACAACCTGGACCACCAAGAATATCAACCGTTGAGAAGAAGGTTCCGCAACCGTCAAGTTTGGTGTTGTCCCATTCAAAACCAACGAAAGCGTCGAGTGTCGTGTTGTCACGAATACCAATTGAAGTACTGACCATACCGACCGGTAAGAGTGCTTCTTTGATTTCCGCGCCTGGACGGCGAGCTGCGTTAACGTCGAGCGGGTTAATGGAGTTAACACCGTTGAAGACAAAAGTACTCTCACCCCAGCTTAGGACCTGACGGCCGATCCGTAAGTCTACTGGACGGTTACCAATGTCGAATTGCGTATAGTAGAACGCATCGAGGAGGTTGGCACCTTTACCTTTCGAGTAATCATCAAACGAGTCTGAATCCAAGCGGGCATTCGGGAAATAGTTCGTCCCATTATGACCGTGAGCAAACGCTTCGTTTTCAAGAACGTCGTCATACCAGTAATTAAAGCGAACAAAGATACCACCCATGTTTTGGGTACTGATATCCAAATCGTGAACACCTTTAAATACGAGCGAGGTTAAATCACCGCGGTCGAAGTTGAGATTACCATCATCGGTAACAGCCGACTGACCTTGACCACCTTCATAGTTACCCGGATGCAATAATCGTAAATCACGCGAACCCGTTCGCCAGATTGCTCCAAGCGAAAAGGTTGAGTCGAATGAAACAGCAAATGGACCAACTTCGAAATCCTTTGCTTGCGCTGGCGCGGCCGCGATTGCTAAGCCTACAGCTGCTGCAAGTGGAAGTTTTTTGAACATAGTTGTTTTTCTTTTCATTGTTGTTGCCACCTATCCTGCGTACCCCAAGCCGGGTGTCCCTGGCTAATGACT
>ERZ869909.2995-NODE-2995-length-10285-cov-4.775764_pt1 | contig 10285 bp, 8 predicted proteins | sample MGYA00520892_ERZ869909 | MGnify/ENA primary metagenome ERZ869909 (study PRJEB32215, sample SAMEA104723947) | bioreactor metagenome | biome: bioreactor; feature: anaerobic bioreactor; material: water | place: China | collected 2015-03-12 ... | reverse complement strand
ACACCTTCTCGAATACGCGGAACAGGATCATGGTGCCGGACTTGGAATCCGGCAGGCGGATCATCTCGTTGCGGTCGCGATCGCGCACGGCTTCACCCTGCTGGAACACATCCAGCACGTGCCCTTCGCGCAGACCCTCGCGGGAACCACGGTTGATCACCACCACGTCGTTGCGGGCCACGCTGTTCAGGCGGTCGAAGAAGCGGATGATGCGGGCGCCCACTTCTTCATCCGGCGCGGCCGGGTAGAAGGTGGACTGCAGGCGGCGCTCGGGGCTGATCAGCACCCGGTCCTGGGCCCGCAGCTCTTCGGTGGAGCGCTGCACGCGCAGGGTCAGGATCTCGCCGTCGTGGGCGGTCACCCGGCCGGTGCCGATCTGCAGGGCTTCATGGCCCAGAATCTCGTTGGTCTCGGGGTCTACATAACGTTCGCCCACGCGGTAGAAGCCGTAATCCTGGATCAGGTCTTCCCACTGGCTGACCACATCGCGGGCGTATACCAGATCACCCTGGCCGTAGATCACCCGGCGGTCGGTGCCGCCGACGATGTAGGGCGACTGGGCCAGTTCTTCACGGCTGAGCACCAGGGCCTCGCGCAGGAAGGTCTGGATGTTGCCCAGCGGGATGGCGGGAATGGCGGTGGCCAACGGCAGGATGCGGGCCTGGGGCGACAGGCGTACCACGCCGTCTTCATCCGGGGCCACACGCACGGCGCGCTCGACATCCAGCTGCGGGCGGCCTTCCACCATACGCAGGCGGATCACGTCGCCGGGGTAGATCAGGTGCGGGTTGTCGATGGCATCATTGCCGTGCCACAGCTCCGGCCATTGCCAGGGATTGCTGAGGAAGGTGCTCGAGATGTCCCACAGGGTATCACCCGGTTTGACGTAGTAGACGTCCGGGTGGTTGTCGCGCAGCGCCACCTGAGCACTGGCCAAGCCCCATGCAGCAAGCAGAGCGGCCGCCGATACGGCGCGCAGCAGCGATTTCATCATTGCCGGATTCCTTTTATCATTGTTCTCGATCGTCCCCCACAGGCAAGCCTGTTCGTAGTACGATTTTCGACCGATATTAGCAACACGATCATAGATTTAGCAACCAAATTTAGAGTGTTACTGGAACAACGGGACACCCCTTATGGCGTTACTGGACATTCTCGAATTCCCGGACCCCCGCTTGCGCACGGTAGCAAAGCCGGTGGAAAAGGTGGATGACGAGCTTCGCAAACTGATCGACGACATGTTTGAAACCATGTACGCCGCGCCCGGGATCGGTCTGGCCGCCTCGCAGGTGAACGTGCACAAGCGCCTGCTGGTGCTGGATGTCTCCGACGAGCACAACGAGCCGATGGTGTTCATCAACCCCGAGGTCACGCCGCTCACCGGCGAGACCAATACCTATGATGAAGGCTGCCTGTCGGTACCCGGCTTCTACGAAACCGTGGAGCGCCCGGATCGCATCAAGGTGCGGGCTCTGGACCGCAATGGCGAGCCCTTCGAGATGGAGTGCGACGGCCTGCTGGCCGTGTGCCTGCAACACGAGATCGATCACCTCGACGGCAAGCTGTTCGTCGATCACATCTCGCGCCTGAAGCGCGACCGGATCCGGAAGAAGCTGGAAAAGGTTCACCGCCAGCGCGCCTGATCGGCACCGAATAGCCATCCAATCACCCGGGGAGCCTGACCCTTGCGCATCATTTTTGCCGGCACGCCGGATTTCGCCGCAACGTCGCTGGCGGCCCTTCTGGCCAGCGACCACCAGGTGGTGGCGGTGCTGACCCAGCCGGATCGTCCCGCCGGGCGCGGTCGCAAGCTGGTGGCCAGCGAGGTCAAGCAGCTGGCGCAGCAGCATCAGTTGCCCGTGTTGCAGCCGGAGAAATTGAAAGACCCGGCCATTCACACACAACTGCGCGACTTCGATGCCGACGTGATGGTGGTGGTGGCCTACGGGCTGATCATTCCGAAAGCGGTGCTGGAGATATCCCACCACGGCTGCCTGAACGTGCATGGCTCGCTGCTGCCGCGCTGGCGCGGGGCCGCGCCGGTACACCGGGCCATTGCAGCAGGTGATAAGGAGAGCGGCGTCACCATCATGCAGATGGACGTGGGCCTGGACACCGGGCCCATGCTGCACAAGGTGCGCACGCCCATCACCGCCGAAGACACCGGCGGCAGCCTGTACCAGCGCATTGCCGAGCTGGGTGCTGAAGCTCTGGTGGCGGTACTGGATGATTTGCCCGCCTTTCAGGCCAACGCCGAAGTGCAGCCGGAGGAGGGCGTCACCTACGCCCACAAGCTGACCAAGGACGAGGCCCGACTGGACTGGTCGCGCGACGCCCGGGCGCTGCACGACCAGGTGCGCGCCTTCAATCCCTGGCCGGTGGCCTGGACTACGCTCGACGGCGACACCCTGCGGGTGTGGGGCAGCCATCTGCCCGACAGCGCAAACACAGACCAAAACAAGCCCCCCGGCACCATCGTGGCGGTGCAGCCGGCCGGTATTGATGTGGCCTGCGGCGACGGCGTGCTTACCCTGACTCACCTGCAAATGCCGGGCAAGAAAGCCATGCCGGTACCCGACCTGCTGCGCGGTCGCCCCGACGCCCTGCGGCCAGGCCAGCAATTCGGCCTCACCCCGACGGAGCCCGGCGCGTGAGCCGCCGCCCCCGCACATCCAACCCCCGTCATCGCCGCGCCGCTGCGCGCCCGACCGAGCCGCGCCATCTGGCCGTGGTGCTGCTGAGCGAAATCCTGCCCGCCGATGGCCAGGGCCGCAGCCTGCGCGAGGTGCTCGCCAGCGTGCGTGCCGACCTGAGCCCGTCGGATCGCGGCCTGGTCAGTGATCTGTGCTTTGGCGTGTGTCGCCATTACCGGCTGCTGGATCACTGGCTGGATACCGCCATGGACAAGCCGCTCAAGGCCAGTGCCCGGGCGGTGCGGCTGGCGCTGTTGTGCGGCCTTTATGAACTCTGGTTCAGTACGCGCCCGGCCCATGCGGTGGTCAATGCCTACCCGGATCTGTGCCGCAGCCTGAACGCCCCCTGGGCCGCCGGCCTGAGCAATGCGCTGCTGCGCAAGGCCGGTCGCAGCAACGTGGATGACCTGCGCGCCGCCTTGCCGGTGCCGGTGGCCTGTTCCCTGCCGGACTGGCTGTGGCAGCAGTGGTGCGCCGACTGGGGCGAGGAGGCCGCCGCCCGCATGGCCCAGGCCAGTGTGGTCCCGGCGCCCATGACCCTGCGCGGCAATCGCCAGCACGGCGACGCGGTCTCCCTGTCGGCACGCCTGGACGCTGCGGGTATTGCCCACCATCCCGGCCGCCTGACGCCGTTTGCGTTCTATCTGGATGACGCCCTGCCGGTGGCTGCCCTGCCAGGCTTTGATGACGGCGTCTTCTCGGTGCAGGACGAAGCGGCGCAGTTGCCCGCCGAGCTGATCGAGGCGCCCGCGCAGGGTCGTTTGCTGGATGCCTGTGCGGCCCCCGGCGGCAAGACCGGGCAACTGGCGGAGCGTTTTCCCGACGCCACCCTGATCGCCCTGGACAACGACGCCGCGCGCCTGGATCGGGTGCACAGCAATCTGGCCCGCCTGGGTGCGCAGGCCACAGTGCTGGCCGGGGACGCCGCCGACCCGTCCGGCTGGTGGGACGGCACACCCTTCGATGCCATCCTGCTGGACGCGCCCTGTTCCGCCACCGGCATCCTGCGGCGCCAGCCCGATGTGAAATGGCATCGGCGCGCCGCCGACATCCCGGCGCTGGCCGGTTTACAGGCCCGCATGCTGGATGCATTATGGCCGCTTATCAGACCCGGGGGTCTGCTGGTCTACGCCACCTGCTCGACACTGATGCAGGAGAACGCCGCGCAGGTCAGCGCCTTTCTTGCCCGGCAGGGGGATGCACGGGATGACACGGCACAGGTCGACGGTGATGTGGCAGTGGAAGCAGGCCAACAACTGCTACCCGCGGACGGGGCACACGATGGCTTCTATCTGGCCCGCCTGCGCAAGGCCTGAGGGCGCACACGAATGAAGATCATCATTCTGGGCGCGGGCCAGGTGGGCGGCACCCTGGCGGAAAATCTGGCCGGGGAACGCAACGACATCACGGTGATCGACACCGACGCCGACCGCCTGCGCGAGCTCAGCGACCGCATTGATATCCGCACCGTCACCGGGCGCGGCTCCTACCCGAACGTGTTGCGCCAGGCTGGCGCCGAAGATGCCGACATGCTGATCGCCGTCACCAACAGTGACGAGGTCAACATGGTCGCCTGCCAGGTGGCGTATTCGCTGTTCCGCACGCCCACCAAGATTGCCCGGATTCGCGCGGCCAGTTACGTGCACAAGGAAAAGCTGTTCCGCAACGACGCCATTCCCATTGATGTAATCATCAGCCCCGAGCAGGTAGTCACCGATTACATTCGCCGCCTGATTGATCTGCCCGGCGCCTTGCAGGTGGTGAACTTTGCCGGCGGTCGCGTGCAGCTGGTGGCGGTGCGTGCCTATTACGGCGGCCCGCTGGTGGGCAACGAACTGCGCGAACTGCGCAAGCACATGCCCAACGTGGACACCCGCGTGGCGGCTATTTTCCGTCGCAACCGACCAATCCTGCCGGAAGGCAATACGGTGATTGAAGCCGACGACGAAGTCTTCTTTGTCGCCGCGCGCAACGATATTCGCGCCGTGATGAGCGAGCTGCGGCGGCTGGAACACAACTACAAGCGCATCGTCATCGCCGGCGGCGGCAATATCGGTTATCGCCTGGCCAAGGGCATGGAACACCGTTACAACGTCAAGCTGATCGAACGCATGCCGGATCGCTGCGCCTGGCTGTCGGAAAACCTGCAACGCTCAGTGGTGCTGCAAGGGCTGGTGACCGATCGCGACCAGTTGCTGAAAGCCAATATCGAAAACACCGATGTGTTCTGCGCTCTGACCAACGACGACGAAGCCAACATCATGTCGTCGCTGCTGGCCAAGCGGCTCGGCGCGCGCAAGGTGATGACGCTGATCAGCAATCCCGCCTATGTGGATCTGGTGCAGGGGCACGACATTGATATCGCCGTATCACCGCAGCAGGCCACCATCGGCAACCTGCTGACCCATGTGCGCCGTGGCGACGTGGTGAGTGTGCATTCCCTGCGCCGTGGGGCCGCCGAGGCCATCGAGGCGATTGCCCATGGCGACGCACGCAGCTCGAAGGTGGTGGGGCGCATGATCGAGGACATCGATCTGCCGGAGGGCACCACCATCGGCGCCATCGTGCGTGGTGAAAAAGTACTGATCGCCCACGATGACATCGTGATCGAACAGGACGATCACGTGATTCTGTTCCTCATGGACCGGCGCCGCATCATTGATGTGGAAAAGCTGTTCCAGGTGGGCTTCACTTTTTTCTAGGCATCCGGACGGGCCGCCATGCATTACGCGCTGATCGCCAGAATTCTCGGCATCCTGCTGATGGTGTTCAGCTTCTCCATGGTGCCGCCAGTAGTGGTGGCCTGGTATTACCAGGACGGCAGCGAGCTGGCCTTTCTCGGCAGTTTCGGCATCATCTTTGTGCTCGGCCTGTTGATGTGGCTGCCGGTGTGGCGGCACAAGGCCGAACTGCAAACCCGTGACGGCTTTCTGGTGGTCACCCTGTTCTGGGCCGTGCTCGGCAGCATCGGCGCCGTACCGCTACTGCTGAGTCCGGCACTGGATCTGAGCGTCACCGATGCGGTGTTTGAGGCCATCTCCGGCCTCACCACCACCGGCGCCACGGTGCTCACCGGCATTGAAGACCTGCCCAATGCCCTGCGTTATTACCGCCAGCAACTGCAATGGCTGGGCGGCATGGGCATCATCGTACTCGCCATCGCCATCCTGCCCATGCTCGGCGTCGGCGGCATGCAGTTGTTCAAGGCCGAAATTCCCGGGCCCATGAAAGAGGCCAAGCTGACGCCGCGCATTGCCGAAACAGCCAAGGCGCTGTGGATCATCTATGTCGCCTTCACCATCGCCTGCGCCCTGTTGTACCGCTGGGCCGGCATGAGCTGGTTCGATGCCATCGGCCACAGCTTCAGCACCGTGTCCACCGGCGGCTTCGGCATGTACGACGCCAGCATGGCGCATTTCGACAGCGCAGTGATCGATATGATTGCCTGCCTGTTTATCTTTCTCGGTGCGGTGAGCTTTGCGCTGCACTTTGCGGTCTGGCGCGGGCGCAGCGTGGCCGCCTACATCATGGATCCCGAGTTCCGCTTTTTCGTCGGCATGCTGACCTTGTATGTGAGCTTTATTGCCGGCGGCCTGTGGCTGTTCAATATCTATCAGGGCGATGCGCTGACCACCCTGCGCCATGCGCTGTTCCAGTCGCTGTCGTTCAGCACCGGCACCGGCCTGACCAGCACCGACGCCGCCGCCTGGCCCAGCTATATTCCTTACCTGCTGGTGCTCACCAGCTTCCTCGGCGGCTGCGCGGGCTCCACCGGCGGCGGCATGAAAATCATCCGCGCGGCGCTGGTGTTCCACCACAGCCTGCGCGAGTTGCGGCGGCTGATTTATCCCACCGGCGTTTTCGCCGTGCGCTTCGGCCGCCGCGCTGCTGACGACCGCGTACTGCAAGCGGTGTGGGGTTTCGTCGGCGTCTACATCACCGTCGCGGTGATCATCACCCTGCTGTTCATGATGACCGGCATGGATGCAGGCACCGCGCTATCCACCACCACCGCCTCACTCAACAACCTGGGCGTGGGCATCGAAGGGGTCGCCGGCGGATTCAGCGAGGTCAGCACCTTCGCCAAATGGCTGATGTGCTTCGCCATGCTCCTCGGCCGCCTGGAAGTCTTCACCATGCTGGTGCTGTTCATGCCGCTGTTCTGGCGGCAATAAACAAAACCGGTACATCTATGCACGTACTAATACAGCAACTGCTCTGATACTCTTGTGTCAAGCAACATACATTTCAGCGGACGGACTCGTTATGATTGGCTCCCTTCTTGTTTTACGTCGCCATCTTCTTGGACTCCTGATAATCGGATTGTTCAGTCACGGGCATGCCGATGACACATTTCAAAGAACCATCACCGTAGAGACTCCCGGCGGTAAGAAAGCTCTCATAACCCAGACGCTCAGGGAAAATCCAGACGGATCGTACACGATAATCCATCTTGCACCCGAAGAGCTCGCTGCCGAAGTTTATGGAGAACTATGCGCTCAGTCCGGGGCGCGCTATTTGCCTCCCGGAGAAGCTGAGGTGCGAATAAGTCCGTCAACCAAAGACGGTTTCGCTTGCGCAGATGGCAATAACCATCGACCGTAAAAAATCGAAATCTTAGTTTGCTCTTTTTTGTGTTGATCCTGACGACCAGAAAGATAGCCTGTCCAGGATCACACCAAAGGAGGCATCATGAGAATTTCAAGGATACTGCTGATCACGCTGGGCATCTTTCTATTTTCTTCATCAAATGCGGACTACGAGGTTGAGGAGGCTTATGTCGAAGACGCGCTTGGGAACCAGCACCTCTTTGAGCGTGAGGTGAGGCCGAATCCTGACGGCTCCCGCACAATCATCCCCCGCGAAAGGCCCGACGAGCTCAAACGAATTCATCAACAGCTATGTGAGTCCGTAGGCGCGACAGATATTACCCAAGAGCATGTACTGACCCTAGGGGAAGGCACCGTTGACGCAGTAGTATGCCACTCCGACTCTCAACAAGGCACTCCTGAAGGAGCGTCAGCATCTGGGGGGATCTCTCTAATGAACTCATCTCTACAAATAAACCCTCCCAACGCTACTGTAAATTTGAATGCGAATTTCCTGCTATCGGGCAGCTTTTATTATCAAACACTCGTTGGCGGCCCATATGATGCGACCATGTCAGCAAGTAACTGCTCTACATCTATATCAGGGAATATATCCGGCATGGGTGCCGGCACCAGAACCCTGATGATGCAGTGCCACGCTTTTGATGCAGGGACCTACCCCTCCACGCTCGCGGCTTGCATCCCCGGACTTTGTGCTAGCGCCAATGGCGTAATTACCGTGAATCAGTGACCGGGTATTTTAAAGCACTGATAACCTATTAGGAAAAGCATAGCGGGAAACTGCACGCGGTGTGACGCGGCATAAAATCTCAGTATTCGCTGCGTCAACACCGTCGACTTCCCCTACTTGACTTTGGCTTACCCACTCATCAACGCTAGTTTCATCGAGTTTGCAGCGCGCGATCGAGCAAAAAAATGGGCCTATTGGCAGTAAGGAACTTCGCGGGGCCTTGCTTTGCACCACCGCATCATAGACATCAACTTTCGTTACTACATAGGTATTTTTCACTTAAGGCTTTGCCATCTTAATCCGGGTTCCAGAGCCAGAAGTGAGGCGCCACTTTGTGATACCACTTTAAGGTTGTAAATGAGTCAGGGTTGTCCTTTCTCGAGTACCCGGAGACTTCTGCAGCCTCGTTCTGGCTTATGGCAAGCACAGCCCGCCTGATCGGCGGCTCATCCATCTCGATCTTCGCTATTTTTTCTTTATACTTTTTATAATCCTTAGGGGTTAATCCATATAATGCGCTTAGGCTTGGCTCAAGCTTTAAGTATTTTGACCTAAGATTACTGTATAAATCGGCTGACTTCCTTGTCTCAAATATCAGATCAATTGCCTGCAAAAGGGCTATCAGAGCCGCTCCAATAAGTGAGAGATTATTCATTGAGGACAGTATCGTTACAACCGCAGCAGACCCTAGAAAAAGGGTAAGCACACTGGTGCTCCTGTGCCAACGATCAAAAAAGTCTTGCCTTCTCATATGATATCGAATCGCAGTCCTAACATTATGAAGGCAATCAGCTAGTCTATCCTGATCATTCATGCGAACGCTCAATCTTTATCTTTCGGCGGCCTTGGGCTCGGCTTGCTTTGTGCAATCGTGACGGGTTCTGAAGTATCCCTTTTTCTTGAGTTCCCTATAATGCTCCCAGTATCGTTATAACGCTTCGGCACCCCTTTACTCGAGTTGCCGCCTTGATTATCTTGGCCTTTTTTGTTCTGAGCCATCTTTTACTCCGTCGATATCTGTGTAAATGTCAATAGCGCACCACGATTATACTATTTGTAACGACGGAAGAATGATACTCAAAGACATGACCCACTCGCGGGTCAGGCGGAAAAAAGAGAGCCGGCGGGGGAGCGCCGGCTTTGACGGAGTGGTGCCAAAAACTCGCCCCTCAGCGGTTCATGCAGCACCCAAATTACTTGCAGACACGGAGAGCCTGCCAGTCATGCTCTTTTTGCAACCGGTTCAGGAGGTCGCGATGTTGTTGACGCGCTTGCCTTCGCGGAACAGCTGGTCCATTTCGCCTTCGTAGTAGGCTTCCACGCGCGGGTTCATCACTTTTTTCCACAGCGGCGGAATCAGGGCCAGCACGAACATGGAGGCATAACCGCCGGGCAGCTGCGGGCTTTCGTCGTAGTGGCGCAGCACCTGGTAGCGACGCTTGGCATAGGCGTGGTGATCGCTGTGACGCTGCAGGTGGAACAGGAACATGTTGGTCAGCAGGTAGTTGCTGTTCCAGCTGTGGGCCGGGGTGACGCGTTCGAAGCGACCGTTTTCCAGCTCACGACGGTGCAGGCCGTAGTGTTCGATGTAGTTGATCACTTCCAGCGTGGTGGCGGCGAAGAAGCTCTGCGCAGCAAAGAACAGCACCCCCATCCAGCCGAAGGCGGCATAAAAGGCCACGGCAAAACCCAGGGAAATGGCATACCACCAGATCAGTTCGTTGTTGACGCTCAACGGCGACTGACCCTTGCGCTTCAGGCGCTGCGCTTCCAGACGCCAGGCGGCCATGAAATTGCGCGCGAAGGCCTTCGGCAGGAAGTTGTAGATGCTCTGGTTGTAACGCGACGAGCTGGCGTCTTCCGGCGTGGACACATGCACATGATGGCCGCGCACGTGTTCCACCTTGAAGCCTGCATAGGTCACGGAGGCCAGGAACAGGCCGCCTGCCCAGTTCTCGATCTTCGGGTCCTTGTGGATCAGCTCATGCCCGATATTGATGGCGATGATGCCCCCCATCACACCCACGGACATCAGCCAGCCCAACTGCCCGAACAGCGACAGTTCGGCATTGACGAAGGCGTAGCCCGCAAAGCCGAGGATCGCCAGGTGCAGCGGCAGACACATCAGCGTCAGCACGCGGTAATAGATCTCGTTGGACATGGCGGGCACCTGCTCGGCCTCGTCCGGGTTGGCCGGGTCCTTGCCAACGAGGTAGTCCAGCACCGGCACGATGCCGAAGGTGAACAGGATG
>ERZ869909.2994-NODE-2994-length-10288-cov-3.106356_pt1 | contig 10288 bp, 22 predicted proteins | sample MGYA00520892_ERZ869909 | MGnify/ENA primary metagenome ERZ869909 (study PRJEB32215, sample SAMEA104723947) | bioreactor metagenome | biome: bioreactor; feature: anaerobic bioreactor; material: water | place: China | collected 2015-03-12 ... | reverse complement strand
GGGTCTCGGATATCAAAACTACCTGCGGGTTAAATCCGTCACCGAAACGAACATCGCCTGCCGGTCCTGTTGACCGGAGCCATGAGGTCCGAAGCCGAGGCTCGCCGCCCGCCCAGGACGTCTAATGACCGAGGTATGCCTTGGAGAAAGGTGAAGCATGTCAAAGATGAAATGGAGTAGGGCGAAATTCAGCGGATTGCGGGCGAGCAGCGTTCTCGACGAGGCCGAATTTCAAGGGCGCGATGCGGCTGCTCGCTGGCTGAAAGAGGCTGAGGCGCGCCGAGAAAGGGATCGAAAGCCCAAGCCGAAGCCGGCACGAAAGAGCCAGAAGCGCGAACATCGCCGACAAGGTCCGCACGAGCGTCATGCCGGGCTGGTCATCTACACCGACGGGGCCTGCGAACCTAATCCCGGCAAGGGCGGGTGGGCCTTTGTTGTCTATCGCGACGGCAGGGAAATCCATTTCGAGTGCGGCGGCGACATCGCCACCACGAACAACGTCATGGAAATGACGGGCGTTCTCAAGGCGATCGAATGGCTTCTTTCCGCGGAAGGCCGTGGGTTTGCCCGCATCCTCAGCGACAGCCAGTATGTCGTGAAAGGCTGCAACGAGTGGCGTCATGGCTGGAAGAAGCGTGGGTGGATGAGGTCGGTCGGCCGATCTGGCGCGATGGAGCCGGTGAAGAACGTCGAGTTGTGGAAACGATTGGACGGCCTGCTCATGCTGGCGCCGACGAGGATCGAGTGGGTGAAGGGTCATATCGGCATTCTTGGGAACGAGCGCGCCGATGAGCTTTCAAACACAGGTCGATCACACGCGATAGCAGCGGCGCGACGAATGGATATGCTGGAAGATCAGTTGCGACCGCCGCCCTAGACGACGAACCTCTTCCCTTTCACGCCTTTCGGCTTTGTCTGCTCGAAAGCCAGATGGGCTTCAGCGATGACCTTGATCCAGACGCCGACCTTCATGGGGATCTCGGCATTCCCATCGAGCCATGCATGAACCAGCGAGACGTCGCACTCGAGCGCGCGCGCCAGGATGTCCGGCGTCCAGCGGACGTCATGAAGGGAGGCGTCGAGTTGATCGGGGGTCATACGCCATACTTCTTCTTTGCCTCAGCTTCGGCCCGAACCTTCGCGAGCGCATCAGCCTGCATTTTCTCGAACTTGGCGCGTTCTTCAGGGGACATTTTTGCCAGCGCCTCTTTCAACGGGCGGTTCATCTCCTCCAGTTTGTGGTTGGCATAGGCGCCGAAAATGAGAAATGCACCGAAAGCCGCACCAACAATCAGCATTATCGTCCCTGCATCTAGGCCGAACATGACGCTCGCCATGAAGAGAGCGATTACCGCGACGATGAACCCGAGAACGTAGCCGAGAAATCCGATCACAGCGCCCGAGCCGAACAGCAGCACGGCCAGTATCAGAAGCAGGATGATGTAGAGCATCGCAATTCCTCCCTCGTTGCGAATCTACCTCGGCTTAATCCAGTCGATCTTTGCCGCCCACTCTACGACTTGATCCACCATATCGGGATAGAGCGGATTCAGGCTTTGGAGGGTAAATGTGTTCTCGGCAGAGCCAGCCCGGATGATCTTCACGAAGATCCGTCCGTCGCCGAGTTGCACGACAGCTCGCGAGTTCACCAGTTCCGCTGGCGGGAGAAGGCGCGAATAGTAGAGGAGCGTCCCGTCCTCGTAAGCAGGGAACATGGATTCGCCAGAGACCTCAACCGCGACCGTTCCTGGGCGAGAATGAGCCGGGGCGGGGACGGTATCGTTGCCGCCATCATCGATCGCAACAACTTCGGCGCCTGCGCCGACACGCCCCTTCAATGGGACTTCGATTTCCTTCGGCGCCTCGTATCCTGTGATGCGCTCGATCTCGATCAGTTCATCGCCAGCGATTGCGCGGCCGCCGCTCGCCATCTTGTTCACGGCGGCACGATCGACTGACCGCCCAAGCTTCTCCGTAAGCTGGCGAGAAAGCTCAGCCTGCTTGATTCCCGACGCCTTCAGCGCCTCGCGTAGCCAATCTGACAACATGGGAATTGTGTAGCGCACAGGAGATTTCCTGTCGTTTTCCACGTTCGCTACAAAGCTATTTACAAACGTTTCTAATATCGCTACGTATTGCGGCATGGAACCAGCTCGCTCAATCATTCGGAAGCTCGGCGGCCCGAACAAGGTGTCGGAAGTCGCGGGCGTACATCGGACCCGTGTCTCGAATTGGGCTCGCCCGAAAGAAGCGGGCGGCACTGGCGGCAATATCCCGTTCAAGCACGTCCCTGCTCTCCTCGCTCACGCCAGAGAGATCGGCGTCGAGCTTTCTGCAAACGACTTCCTGCCGTGCGACGAGGCTGTCGCATGATGGCGGCCATCACCCACATTTCAGCGGCGGCAATAGGCGCGGGTCTGGCATGGGCCTTGGCGCGCCACCGCATCCGCGAATGTAAGGCCGAAGCTCTTCGTCTGCTGTTGGCGCAGCAGGTCGATCTCACGGCGGAAGACTTTGCCCGTCAGGTTGGCGCCTGATGGACGTGTGTCTCGAAACATATCCAGTTGCATGCCGGTCTGAGCTTGGCGGTTCTGTCGGCGCTGCATCTGTTCTTCCTTTCCTTGATAGGCGCTCCGGCGACCGGCGCGTCTCTTCGATGGGTTCAACCTATCGAGGAGCCGCTTCCATGAAAGGACAATCAATTTCCGGTTCCGGAAACTCTTTGCGCCGGACCAACCACGCCGAGGTCGCGCTGGAAGAAGCGCGCTTCTGGGCCGAAGAGCTTCAGAAGGCGGAGTTCCGCGGTCTCGGCGATACCCGCGAGGCCGCGCGGTATCGCGTCGCACAGCAGACCGGGATTGCAGAAAGCTACCTGAAGCGCCTTCGCTACAAGTGGCGCGAGATGGGTGAAGTGGCGGGCTCGCAGTATCGAGCCCTGATGCTGGCCTACGAGGACATGGTTCAGCGCAACGAGGCAGCCACCCGCGAGTATCGGGCTGAGCGTCAAGAACTCCAGAAGGAACGTCATGCGGCTGATTTGGAGCGCGCTCATCCGGGCGTGGGAGAGGGCGGCGCTTGCCGTCGAGAGATGGCGGAGTAAGCGGCGATGAACATCTTCAGCAAGATCATGGCGGATGAGACCGCCCGGCTCGGCAACCCGCTCGGCGCCGGCAGTGGTGCTTTCATGGCGCGGATGCACCGCATGGCGGTGATGACTGGCGGTCGCGGCTTCCGCCAGCCGGCCAAGGGGCCGAAACTGTCCAAGGGCGGCACGACGCGCAAGCAGCGCGAGGCTGGCGCCAAGGAAATCTACGCGAAGAACTTGAAGGCGGAGGCCGACTTCCGCGCCAGCGTCGCCGGCAAGCCCGGTTGGGGCATCGCGCAGATCAACCGCGCCATCGAGCGGCGCGAGCACCTGAAATCCTAACCAGCGGCCAGAGGAGGCCAACAATGGCTTCGGACGTCAATCTGAACCACGCGAACTGCCTTCGCTCGGTGAGCGACTTCGGCAAGACCACGGTTCACAACATCTGCAACGGCGCGACGAGTGAGGTGCCGTGGGGCAGCGCCGACTGGACACTGGCGATTTTCCTGATCGCGTTCGGAGGGGCCGTCGCCCTCCTGTTCGCCGGGATAGGCATCTCCATCATCCGCGACCGTCTCTGATCCCAACATCGAGGAGGCCAACAATGGCAAAAGCAGCAGCAAAGCAGGACGACAACGTCGTCGAACTGAGGAAGAACGGTCCGGCGGAGGATGCGGTCATCGCCGTAAACCTCGGCAAGATTCAGCGGGCGAAGGCGGAGTTCGAGACCGCCAACGGCAACTACCGGAACGTGCTCAAACACGTCGAAGCCAAAGGCGTACATTTGGCGGCGGCCAAGGACGCGCTCGCGATCAAGAAGTCCGGCAAGGTCGACGAGAAGGTCGAGTATCTGAAGGCGCTCACCGAGTACCTGATGATCCTGGGCACGCCGATCGACAAGAAGCAGCTCGATATGTTCCGCGTCGAGGCGCCGAGCCGCGACAGCACCGCCAAGGCCAAGGAGCTTGGCAGGTACGTCGGCATCATGGGGCAGGGCATGGACCAGAACCCCTACGCCGTCGACAGCGATCAGGGGCAGGCGTGGATTTCGGCTTTCCACGAGGGAACCAAGGAACGGGAACTGATCCTGTCCATGGAGCCGGCCGGCGATGAACTCATCAAGGGCGATTCCGACGACGACGTCTTCGACGAGGACGAGGAGTAGGAGCGCCGGCCGATGCTCGCGCTGCTCATCTTCCTCCTGATGGCGGCACGGGCGCCGCCGATAGCCCTCCTCGGCTTCTCCGTCGGCCGAGGCCCTGATGCGGGGCAGGACGGAACAACCGCCGAACCGGCACCGCCGCTGGGATGTCTGGCCTCAGTCTGGTGACGCCGAATTAGATCAAGCGCCGGGAGCACCGCATCGCTCCCGGCTAGTTCCCGGAGCCAAGAATGATCTGGGTTTCTCGATTTCTCCGCCGGTGCCGGTCGCGCGTCCATATCCGCGTCCACGGCGCAGGCATCTCCATCAAGGGAGTTTGAACATGAGCACAGCCCAAGCACTGCGCAATCTGGAGCGCGATCTCGGCGCCGAACTGGACCGCGACATGAAAGTGGTCTCGCTGAAGAAGTCGCCGGTCTCGCGCTACGTCGCGCCCGATCCTGAGAACGAGCAGGAGAGACTGGCCTCGGCAAATCGCAAGGCGATCACCATGCGCAAGCAGCGGATCGCGGACACCAAGAAGGGCCTGAAGGCGACGCTGGCCGGCATCGCGACCGCGCGTAAGCAGGAGAAGGCGCGGCACGAAGCGGCGCTGGCTGAGCTTGCCGACCGTGAAGCCGAGGCCAAGGCGCAGGCCGCCCGCGACATCGATGCCGACCAGAAGATCGTGTCGTCCTGCGAGGCGGCGCTGGAAATCCTGACGGCCGAGTAACCCCGAGCGTGGCGCGCGCCGGCCGACGGGCGCTCCCATTATCGAGGATGGGACATGGCAGTTGCAAATCTGGAAACGCGGCTACTCCACATGCTGCGCGCGGAGAACGAGACACTGCGCGAGCAGGTGCGGCAACTGAAGCGACAGCTTGTCGAGGGCGGGAAGAATGCCCCGCTGTCGTGGGGCCTCACGGATCGCGAGCGGCGGCTCTACGCGCACATGGCGAGCCGTGAACTGGTGACGCGGGAATCCTGCATGGCGGTTTTGTACGGCCATATGGTTGCGCCGCCCGACCCGAAAATCATCGACGTGTGGCTCTGCAAGTTGCGGCGGAAGCTGGCGCGGCAGGGCGTCGAGATCGTCACGCATTGGGGCGTGGGATGGAGCCTCGCCCAGAAGAGCGCGAGGGCAGCATGACAGAATGGCTTGCACAGCCTGTCGACGGCGAGTTCGTCGTGATGGTGATCGTGGTTATCGGGGCCTTCATTCTCGGCGGGGCGATTGGGCGATGAGCGAGTACGATCCGCAGAAGGATTCCATCGGCTCCTACTATGCCGCGATTGCAGCCAAGAAGGCGCGCGGCGACGACTATTATCTGCGCCAGCCGGACGATCTGGGCGTCGAGCCATCCGAGGATCCGCTGCGCTGGTACGAGCGTCCGTTCTCCTACGGCCTGATCTGGTCGCTGGTTGCTATAGAGGCTGCGACCATCGTCGCGTTCCTCTTGTTCGTGGGGGCTCTGGGATGATCCTCCGCGAGGAAGTCATAGGCGACTGCCGGCTCCTTCTCGGCGACGCGATGGCGATCATGCCCGGTTTGCCCAAGGTCGACCTCGTCGTCAGCGACGTGCCCTATGCGCTCACCACCGGCGGCGTCTCGAAATCCTCGAAGACGATGTCGGGCATCTTCGCCTCGCACAACTACGCGAACGACGGCCAGCTCATCATGGCGACGGTGCCTTTCCCCGAGATGATGTCGGCCCTTTATGACGTCCTCGTCGACGACGCCGACTGCTACGTGATGTCGAACGACAAGAACCTGCGGCCGATCCTCAACGCGGCCACGGACGCCGGGTTCGGGCTGCACAACGTGCTGGTCTGGGACAAGGTCACGCCGACGGCGAACCGTTGGTACATGAAGAACCTGGAGTTCACGGCCTATCTCTGGAAGGGCCGGGCCAAGACGATCAACGATCCATCCTCCAAGCAGCTTCTCCGCGGCGGCATCGACAAGGAAGCCGGGCACCCAACCGAAAAGCCGGTCGCGCTGATGGAGGAGTATGTCCGCAATTCCTCGGTGTCGGGCCAGGTCGTCCTCGATCCTTTCATGGGGAGCGGCACCACAGGTGTCGCGTGTATGCGCCTTGGCAGGAAGTTCATCGGCATCGAGATCCACGAACCGTTCTTCGACATGGCCGTGGCGCGGCTGCGCGCGGCCCATGCGGGGCCGGATATGTTCTCAGGAGCGAGGGCAATCGCATGACCCCGACAGAGAAACACCGCGAGACGGCGAAGGACATCGCATTCGACTTCGATTGTGACTGGACCGCAGACGGCCGGCGTCGAGGAGACGCGGAATATCATGCCGCTATTGACGCAATCGCCGCCGCCCTCGCCAAAGCCGAGCGTGAAGGCATGAAGCGCGCGGCTGAGATAGCGCGCAATCATTTCGATCTGCGTCATGCGGACAAGGCGCGTTACGCAAGTATGGCGATCTCGTCCGCAATTCTCTCCGAAGCAGGGGAGGGTGCGCAATGACCGCCGGTCTCAACAAGTCGATAGAGGATGGCATCCGCAGCGCCGACGTCTACGGCCGCGCGCTCCGGGTCTACCGCTATCTCCGCGACAACGGCCCGAGTCATCGCGACAAGATCATCCACTGGTGCGGGTTTCCGAGCCCGAAGGATCAGCCCGTCATCGCCTATGTCGAGTTCTGCAACGAGGTGATGCGTCTGGACCGCATCCTCCGTCGGCACGGGATGTCGATCGACGGCGGTGTCAGCACCGGCGAGGTCTATCGGCTGGTTAGGGGAGGGCGGCCATGAAAATCCTTGCCCTGGACGTCGCGACGAAGTGCGGGTTCGCAGTTTGGGATGCAGATCGGCCGCCGTCGTCCATGCTTTCGGGCGCACTCCAGTTCATCGGAGACTCGGCTTTCGAGAAGGTCGCTGACATGCGCCGGAAGCTGCCGAAGCTGATCCGCGAGCATCGTCCCGATTTCTGCGCCATCGAAGCGCCGCTGTCGATCGTTCCAACCTTCACCAAGAAGTCGAAGACCATGTTCGGCGACGAGGAGGAGGTCTCTACGATCAATCCCGGCACGGTGATGCAGCTCAACCGGCTTGCCGGCGCGGCGCAGATTTGCGTGACCGGCCAAAACATTCCGTGCGTCGAGGTCCGGCCGCAGTCGTGGCTCTCGGTGATCGACAAGGACATCAAGGGCTCGTCGAAGGAGCGGGCCAAGCAGATGTGCGCGCGGCTAAAAATCGTCGCCACCAATCAGGACGCGCGCGACGCCTGCATCATCGCCTATTGGACGGCGAAGAAGTGCGATCAGTTCCGGCTCTTGGCTGCGGGGGCGGGGGCATGAGAGTCCTTGTCTGCGGTGGACGGAACTATTGGGATTCCGCGAAGGTCAACCGGACGCTCTCTCGCGTCCAGTCGAAGCATGATCGGATGGAGATCATTCACGGGGCCTGCCGCACGGGAGCGGACGAGCTTGCGGATCGCTGGGCTGTTCGGCACTACGTCCAGATTCACGAGTTCCCTGCCGATTGGGAAGCCCACGGCAAAGCAGCCGGGCCGATCCGCAATCAACGAATGCTCGACGAAGGCAAGCCCGATCTTGTTGTCGCGTTTCCGGGCGGGCGCGGTACTGCCGACATGGTGCGTAGAGCCAAGGCAGCCGGCATCAAGGTTGTCGAGGTGCCGGCATGAACGCCCACGATTCATCCGTCCGGGCTGTGCCGGAGAACGTTGAGGCGGAGTGCGCCTTGCTGGGCGCGATCCTCCTCAACAATCAGGCTTACGATGCGGTCAACCGCCTGCTGGAGCCGGAACATTTCTTCGAGCCGCTGCACGCGCGCGTCTACGAGGTGATCGGCCAGACGCTCGCCGCCGGCCGCGGTGCGAATCCTGTCACGCTGAAGAACAGCCTGCCGGCCAAGGTCGAGGGGTTGAAGATCGAGGGGCAGGAAGTTACCGTCTCGGCCTACCTCGCTCATCTCTGCGCGAACGCCGTGACCGTGGTGAACGCGCCCGACTATGCCGCGGCTATCTTCGATGCCTGGGTCGCCCGTCAAGCCATCGGCGCGCTTCAGGATGGCGTCGACGCCTATTTCAATCTGGCGCCGGGTGAAAACCCGCTGAAGGCGTTCGAGCCGATCGAGGAGCGTATGGCGGCGATCCGCGCCGACGCGCTGAAATCCTCTCCGATCAAGAACGTCGGTCAGTCCTATCTCGACAGCCTGTCGATGTCCTACCAGCGAGGAGAGGTTCGTGGCGTTCCGATCGCGCTGGAGGAGATCGCCGAGGTGATCTCAGAGCCGTGTTTCGAGGCTGGGAATCTCTATGGGCTGCTGTCCTCATCGGGCGAAGGCAAGACCAGCCTCACGATCCAGTTGATGCTCTACGCGCTGAAGAAGGGGCACCCGGTCTGCTTCCTCTCCTACGATCAGTCTTCGGACCAGGTGATCCGGCAGATGGTTGCGCAGGAGCACGAAATCGAGGCTCGCCGGCAGCGCGACGCCAAGCTCCTTTCCGAGAAGGAGTTCGAGACCTGCATGGGTTTTGCGCGCTGGATCGGATCGGTCCCGTTCGAGGTCGTCAAATGTACGGATCAATCGGCGCCTCAGCTCGTCGGGTTGGCGCGAACCTTCGTGAAGCGGCGCGGCAACGACAAGGTGCCGTTGATCGTGGTCGACCACATCGGCGTCGTGAAGCCGGAGGATCGGCGAGCAGACGAGGGCACCAAGGCCAAGGGCATCGGGCAAATCCTGAAGGCTGGCGCCGAAATGACGGACGCGGCGTGGCTGGTGCTCAACCAGCGCAACAGTTTCGGCATGAAGCGCGACAATCCGCGGCCGATCTCGATGGACCTGTTTGGTGGCGATCCTGCCAAGACGCCATTCGACGCGATCTTCTACCTCTACCGCTTCCTGAAGTTCCTCGAGGAGCGGAAGGCAATCGCCAGCAGTGACAGCGATTGGAAGAAGATCGAGAAGGCGTTCCCATTGGCAGTCAGGCAGGACGGAATCGACATCGCAGAGATCGGCGCGGTGAAGGTGCGGTTCGGCTCGCCCCACGTCCGCCAGCGGCTCATCTTCGAAGCACGTCTAACGCGCTACAAGAGCGACCGCGCGCCGGTTGAGCAAGAATCCTTGGAGGGCTTCTGATGCGCGACTTCCTCCCAGAGTTCGGCTCCATGGCGATCGGCGGCAAGTATCGGCCGCTCTACCGCCTTTTCGATGGCGATGATTGGCGCCAGGTCTTCAAGGACAAGCGCCCGGTGCTCTGCGAATCCGCGACGGAAGCCATCCGTGTTGCCAAGGATCGGGTGAAAGAAATCCTCAACAGCAGGATCCGCGTCGAGCATTGCGAGGAGGTCGAGGCCGACATTCTCGGCATCGAGGAGTGGCGGAAGCAGAAGGAGGAATCCGCAGCGGCCGAGAAGAACCGTGTATTCGGCGACAAGCCGGCCGAGATCGTATTCGCCAAGCGCGGCAAGCAGGTGATAGTCGAACGGAAGAAGCGGAGGCGGGGATGACGATCAACTGCCCTACCTGCGGCCATCCGCTCAAGGAATCCACCGTCGCGCTGGATATGCTGCCGAAGATGCCGTTTTCGCGTCGGGAACAGGCGATCGTGGCCGTTCTGGCGAAGGCGTATCCGAAGCCGGTAACGATCGACCGGCTAGTGTTCGCCATCTATGCCGACGACATCGACGGCGGCCCTGAGAACGCAGGCGGGACTGTCCGGCAGTTCATATCGAGAATCCGCTATCGCCTGCCGGAGTACGGGTGGCGCATACCACCGGCGCGAACCGGGCGCGGCAATACCGGTGAGTATCGGCTTGAAGCAGTCGAGGAGGCGGAATCCTGATGCGCGGACGCCCTCCCAAATACACGGCTCGGCACCGCTTTATGATTGAGGTGCTGCACCTGCACGGGCTTTCTGCCGCCCGCATCGCCGTTGTGATGCGGCTGTACAGCGTCCCGATGACCGACAGCACCGTACGCTGGATCGTGAGCCAGTTGCCCTATCGCAAGGCCGAGATGCCGCGCGCGGTGCGCCAGCGGTTCCTTGATCGGCTCAAGGCGCATCGACTGGAT
>ERZ869909.2993-NODE-2993-length-10288-cov-53.676232_pt1 | contig 10288 bp, 8 predicted proteins | sample MGYA00520892_ERZ869909 | MGnify/ENA primary metagenome ERZ869909 (study PRJEB32215, sample SAMEA104723947) | bioreactor metagenome | biome: bioreactor; feature: anaerobic bioreactor; material: water | place: China | collected 2015-03-12 ... | reverse complement strand
CAGCAGGGCTAAAAGAGCAAATTTCTGTTTCATAGGACCATTCCAGCGCTATTCAGAAGCCTTATCAGACCACTCGGCGGCATAAGGTTCCACGGCACGCACTGCTCTGGTCGCAGGATTTCTTGCATTACACAGTGACTGCAGCACGTTAGTCCCTACGGCAGAGGTAGGAGGGCCAGGCTATGTGCAGTGGTTATTACAGGCCTGACCCTGCCACTGCGGTTAGCTACTTCATCCGCACCGAGTTCCGTCCCGCAGGCAGCCTTCGAGGCCGGCTCTGCCGGGCGAACGGCGCCGCCCGGCGCCGACATGCAGGCGAAGTACAAGGAGACCTCGGTGGGAGTCCTCGCCGTCAACGCCATCGAGTGCTGAGTCTGCTGTCTATCACTGCACCAGCCTGGTCAGCTCTTCGAGATAGCTCTCCAGCACCAGGTTGGGCGGCGCGCCCTTGCGTGTGATGGCGCTGTAGTGAGTGCAGTAACGCCACCTCTCAGGGCACAGGGCGCGCATGCGCCCATCGCGGACCCAGCCTTCGGCGTAGTGGGTCGGCAGATAGCCGATAAAACGGCCGGAGAGGATCAGGAAGGCGATGCCTTCGCGGTCGCTGGCCGAGGCGGCCTCCTTCAGCGGTTCATGAACTTCCTTGATCTCGGAGGTCTGGGCATAGGCCGGGACCACGGCATCGTGGTCGGACAGCGTTGCCTCGTCGATGCTCTCCACATCGAACAGCGCATGTTCATTGGAGCAGTAGAGGCGTGACTCCTCGGCGTAGAGCGAGAGGTAATGCAGCCCCGGTAGCACCTTGAGATCGGGAATTACTCCGGTGTGGAGGCGACCGTCGAGCACCGCCATCTCGATATCGCTGGGGGGAATCATGCGGATGTTGATGCGCACCTCGGGGCCGCGCTCCTTGAGCGCGCTGAGTGCATCTGTGATATGCATCTGGGGCATCGTCACCAGGTTGTCAGTGATGCCGATATTGAGCTCGCCCTTGAGCTGTGCATGCAGTCCGTTGACTCGAGTACGAAACCCCTCCACAGCGGCGAGCAGCTGAAGAGTTGATTCGTAGACCTCTGCACCCTCGTTGGTCAGGGCGAAGCCGCTGCGTCCGCGCTGACAGAGGCGCAGGCCCAGGCGCGTCTCCAGGTCGTTCATCGCCATGCTGATGGCAGCGCGGCTGATGCCTAGTGCCACCTCAGCGGCAGAAAATCCCCCGCACTCCACGACCTTGCGATAGATCCGCAGGAGTCTTAGATCGGTGTCCCCGAGCTGTCCCATGGGGGTGCTCCTGCGCTGTACCATCCTGCGCCTCCTCTGGCTGTCGTGCCCCACAGCCGTGCTGTGGTGGGTATGCGGCTGGCGGAATTTAAGTTAACCAATCGCTTGCATGAGATTAAATACCTTGTGGTTTAAGTAATGCAAACAAAGGGCTAGCTTGAACCTTGTACCCAGGTCGATGCCGGTCGCGATACCGCTCTTGATATCTGCCGGCGATACCTACAGTCAGGGAGGCTAACGCCATGACCGCACAGCAGTTTCGTCACGCCGCCGGTTTGAGTTCCGAGCAGCTGGACGCCTACTGGATGCCCTATACCGGCAACCGGCAGTTCAAGCGCGACCCGCGCATCATCGTCGGAGCCCAGGGCAGCTACCTGATCGATGCCGATGGACGTCGGATCTTCGATGGCCTGTCAGGGCTATGGACCTGCGGCGCCGGCCACTCGCGCCCCGAGATTGCCGATGCCGTCAGCCGTCAGCTGCGCGAGCTGGACTATGCACCGGCCTTCCAGTTTGGCCACCCCAAGGCCTTCGAGCTGGCCCATCGCCTGCGTGAGCTGACGCCGGAAGGGCTGGACCACGCCTTCTTTACGGGCTCCGGCTCCGAGAGCGCTGATACTTCCCTGAAGATCGCCCGTGCCTACTGGCGCAAGAAGGGCAAGCCCACCAAGACCAAGTTGATCGGTCGCGCCAAGGGCTATCATGGGGTCAACTTCGGCGGTATCAGCCTGGGCGGCATCGGCGCCAACCGCGCCCTGTTCGGCCAGGGCGTGGACGCCGACCACCTGCCCCACACCCTGATGGCCGAGAACGCCTTCACCCGCGGTATGCCCGAGCGCGGCGCAGAGAAGGCCGAAGAGCTGCTGGAGCTGATCGCCCTGCACGATGCTTCCAACATCGCCGCCGTGATCGTCGAGCCCCTGGCCGGCTCCGCCGGGGTAATCCCGCCGCCAGTCGGCTACCTGCAGCGGCTGCGCGAGATCTGCGATCAGCACGACATCCTGCTGATCTTCGACGAGGTGATCACCGCCTTCGGGCGCATGGGCGCCATGACCGGCGCCGAGGCGTTCGGCGTGGTCCCCGACATGATGAACTTCGCCAAGCAGCTGACCAACGGTGCGGTACCCATGGGCGGGGTGATGGTCAAGGGCGAGATCTACCAGACCTTCATGGAGCAGGGCGGGCCCGACTACATGCTCGAGCTGCCTCACGGCTACACCTACTCCGGTCATCCGGTGGCCTGTGCCGCGGCCCTGGCCTCTCTGGATATTCTGGAGCAGGAGAAACTCATCGAGCGCGTCCAGCAGATGAGCCCGCTCTTCGAGGAGGCGCTGCACGGCCTCAAGGGCACGCGCTATATCAGCGATATTCGCAACTACGGCCTCGCCGGGGCGTTGACCATCGAGTCCTACCCCGGTGAGCCGGCCCGCCGCCCCTTCGAGATAGCCATGAAGTGCTGGGAGAAGGGTTTCTATGTTCGCTACGGCGGCGACACCATTCAACTTGGCCTGCCCTTTATCGTTGAGAATGAGGAGATCGATCGGATCGTCAATGTCCTGGGCGACGCCATCGGCGAGCTGGCTTGAATATTTCTCACGACGGAACCTTCCCACAACAACGCAACAGTAAAAGAGGTAATCCATGACAGCACTCGGCCACCTGATCAACGGCGCTCGCGTCGATCGCCAAGAGCGCAGCCAGGATCTTTACAACCCCTCCACTGGTGAGGTGAAGGGCCGGGTAAGCCTGGCGTCCAAGGCGACCGTGGAAGAAGCCATTGCCGCCGCTCAGGCGGCCTTCCCGGCCTGGCGCGATACGCCGCCGGCCAAGCGGGCTCGGGTGATGTTCCGTTTCAAGCAGCTGCTCGAGGAGCGCGCCGACGAGATCGTGCGGCTGGTCGGCGAAGAGCACGGCAAGATCGTTCACGATGCCCAGGGCGAACTGGCCCGCGGTATCGAGAATGTGGAGTACGCCTGCGGCGCCCCCGAGCTACTCAAGGGCGAGCACAGCAAGAACACCGGGCCCGGCATCGACTCCTGGAGCGAGTTCCAGCCGCTGGGCGTGGTGGCCGGCATCACCCCCTTCAACTTCCCCGCCATGGTGCCGCTATGGATGTACCCCATGGCGATCGCCTGCGGTAACACCTTCGTGCTCAAGCCCTCCGAGCGTGACCCCACCTCGGCGCTGTTTATCGCCGAGCTGGCGCTGGAGGCGGGGTTACCTGCCGGCGTGCTCAACGTAGTCAACGGCGACAAGGAGGCCGTGGATACCCTGCTCGACGATCCCCGGGTCCAGGCGGTCAGCTTCGTTGGCTCCACGCCCATTGCCGAGTACATCTACTCCCGGGCCAGCGCCAACGGCAAGCGCTGCCAGGCCCTGGGTGGTGCCAAGAACCACGCCATCGTCATGCCCGATGCCGACATGGACAATGTGGTCAGCTCCCTGAACGGGGCCGCCTTTGGCTCCTCTGGCGAGCGCTGCATGGCGCTCTCGGTGGCGGTGGCGGTGGGCGACGAGGCCGCCGACGCCCTGATCGCCAAGATGCAGGAGCAGATGGCCTCCCTCAAGGTAGGTCCCTGCCACGATGCCGGGAACGACTTCGGCCCGGTGATCACCAAGGCCCACCAGGAGAAGGTGTGTGGCTACATCGATAGCGCCGAGCAGCAGGGCGCCACCATCGTGGTGGATGGTCGCGGCGTGCAGGTCCCCGGCCATGAAGAGGGCTTCTATGTAGGGGGTACCCTCATCGACCGTGTGACCCCCGAGATGACCTGCTACCAGGAGGAGATCTTCGGCCCGGTGCTGCTGGTGATGCGGGTGGACACCATGGAGGAGGCCATGCGGCTGATCGACGAGCATGAGTACGGCAACGGCACCTGCATCTATACCCGGGACGGCGAGGCGGCGCGCTACTTCAGTGATCGCATTCAGGTGGGTATGGTCGGCATCAACGTGCCGCTGCCGGTACCGGTCTCCTACCACAGTTTCGGCGGTTGGAAGCGCTCTCTTTTCGGCGATCTGTCCGCCTATGGCCCCGACTCGGTGCGCTTCTATACCCGGCGCAAGACCATTACCCAGCGTTGGCCGTCCGCCGGCGTGCGCGAGGGGGCGCAGTTCTCCTTCCCCTCGTGAGCAGTTGGGCGGAAACGTGAAACAGCTATCAGCGGGCGCCCAGAAGGGCGCCCGCGGCGTTAGCGTGTCAGTCACCAGGTACCACCGTGCGGCAGTGGGGGTGCCGGGCATCATCCCGGCACCGGTGTGATCAGCTCGTGGGGGAGGGCATGTCAGGCAGGAGGTCCTCCAGCAACTGCGCGGCATGAAGGACCTTGAGATCCTGAAAGCGTGGGCCAACCAGATGCAGGCCGACCGGCAAACCCTGATCATCCAGGCCGCAGGGCAGCGAGGCTGCCGGTTGTTGCGTCAGGTTGAAGGGATAGCTGAAGGGTGTCCAGTCCATCCATTCACGATAATGACCACCTGGTGGAACGTTATGCCCCGCCTCGAACGGGGCAATGGGCATGGTGGGCGTTACCAGCAGGTCATAGCGCTCATGGAACCCCTGCATCTTCGCGATGAGTTGCTCCCTGGTGCGGCAAGCGGTGAGGTAGTCGCGCAATGGAATCGCGGCACCTCGCCGGGCAATAGCCAGAAAGTCCGGATCCAGCAATGACTGCTGGGCACTATCCAGGCGCTCCAGTACCTGGCTCGCGCCGGCAAACCAGAGGGTATTGAAGACCTCCAGTGGAGAGTCGAAACCTGGATCCACCTCCTCGATCGTGGCGCCCAGCGCTTGCAGCGCTTCCACGGCTTCCCTGACGCGGGCCGCAATGTCCGGTGCGACATCCACATAGCCCAAGTCGGGGCTGAAGGCGATTCTCCATCCTGCCAGAGAGTCGGGAGGCGGGCTCAGCCAGTCATCGGCGCGCGGGTTGCCGAGATAGCCGTCTCGGGTATCGGGTTGAGCCATGACACTGAGCATCAGAGCGCTGTCGGCGGCGGTGCGGGTCATCGGGCCCAGGTGCGAGAGCAGGCTCATTGCGCTTGCCGGCCACTGAGGCACCCATCCAAAAGTGGGCTTGATGCCGAAGGTGCCGGTGAAGCTGCAGGGGATGCGAATCGAGCCGCCAGCGTCGCTGCCCTGGTGGAGCAGACCGAGGTTCAGCGCTGCCGCTGCCGCAGCGCCGCCCGAGGAGCCGCCTGGCGTCAGGCGGTGATCCCAGGGGTTGCGGGTGACACCGTGAAGGGGGTTGTCTGTCACGCCCTTCCAGCCAAACTCGGGCGAAGTGGTCTTGCCGATAATCACCGCGCCGGCTTCACGTAGGTGGCCGCTGACCGGGGCATCGGCTTCCCAGGGGCCGTCAGGACTGCTGGTCGCTGAACCGAATCGGGTCGGCATGCCAGCCGTCAGCGTTAGATCCTTGATGGTGGTGGGGATGCCGTCGAGAGGGCCGCTGGGCGTACCGGCCTGCCAGCGTGCCTCGGAAGCGCGTGCGGTGGCTAGTGCGCCCACTTCGTCTACATGGGCGAAAGCGTTGACGGCGGGGTTGTCACGACGGATGCGCGCCAGGCAGTCCTGGGTCAGCTCCACTGGCGAAAGTTCTCGGTGGCGAAACAAGCTGAGCGCCTCAACGGCGCTCAGGTCGGCGAGTTGTGTCGGAAGGGCGGTCATGGTCATGGCATATCACTCCACGGCTTCGCCTGCGACTCCGGCCTGCTCCAGCATGGCGTGAAGCAGCACGTTGCAGCCGTCATTCAAGTCGCTCGCCTTGGCATTCTCGATTTCGTTGTGACTGATGCCGTTTTCGCAGGGGACGAAGATCATGCCAGCCTGGGTGACACGCCCCATGAAGATGGCATCGTGACCGGCACCGCTGACGATATCCATGTGCGAACAGCCGATGACTTCGGCAGCACGGCGTACCGCCCCCACGCAGCTCTCGGCAAAGTGCTCCGGTAAGAAATCCGCCGTAGGCGTCAGCTCGAACGCCAAACCATGGCGTTGGCTCGTCTCCTGGATCACCTGGTGGAGCTCCTCGGCCATGGCGGTGAGCGTCTCGCTCTCGAAGTGGCGCAGGTCAATCGTCATCATTACCTGGCCGGGTATGACGTTGCGCGAGCCTGGGTGCAGGTTGACGACCCCGACCGTGCCACGACCATGGGGCTGATGCGCGTTGGCAATGCGGTTGACCGCTTGGGTAATCTCGGCTGCCCCGACCATCGCATCACGGCGCAGCGGCATCGGGGTCGGGCCAGCATGAGCCTCCAGCCCGGTCAGGGTAAGGTCAAACCACTTCTGGCCCAGGGCCCCCACGACGACTCCGACGGTATTGCCGGTGTCCTCCAGAAGCGGCCCTTGCTCGATATGACACTCGAAATATGCCTTGATATGGTCAGGAGTCACGCAGTCTTCCCCTCGGTAGCCAATGGCCTCAAGGGCGTCACCGACGCTGATATTCTCGGCATCGGTGCGGGCCAGCATCTCCTCCAATGCTAGCTGGCCGGTGAAGGCCCCGGAGCCCATCATGCAGGGCGCGAAGCGGCACCCCTCTTCATTGCTCCAGGCGACGATCTCTATGGGGGCTCGTGTTCGGATATCATGCTGATTCAGGGTGCGAATTACTTCCAAGCCGGCCAGCACCCCGTAAACGCCGTCGAACTTGCCGCCGGTGGGCTGGCTGTCGAGGTGGCTGCCGGTCATGATGGCTGGACTGTCGGACTCCTGGCCTTCGCGGCGAGCGAAGATATTGCCAATGGCATCGATCCGGATGGTGCACCCCTCGGCGCGGCACCACTCGATAAACAGGTCTCGTGACAAGCGGTCAAGGTCGGTGAAGGCCTGGCGGTTCACGCCCCCCTTTGGGGTGGCGCCAATCTTGGCCATTTCCATGAGTGCCTGCCAGAGGCGCTCACGGTCGGTACGTAGCTCGGTAGTGGGGTGCAGAACGTTAGCAATGGTCATAGGTCGCCTCTTTGTGATTGTGTGATAGGCACAGCTTGTTGCGCTGTGCTCAGCGAGCTTGCTTGATAAGTTGCAGCAGTGGTGAGCCTTGCTCTGCGTCGAACAAGGTTTCCTGGGAGATCAGCATCTGGTCGGCCATTTCGGCCTCCAGAGCGGACATATGGGCCTCGGCATCCCGCATGTGCTCGTCCATCAGCTGGCGCACCCGCTCCTTGTCCTCATTGCGGTACGCCTCGACCAGCTCGCGGTGGTAGCGGTGGTTGGCCTCGTCGAACTGCTTGCGCTCCGGTATATAGGCCTTCTTGACGACCACCAGGTCGCGGAGCATGTCGTTGAGAAAACGACACATGAAGGCGAGCAGTGGGTTGGGGCAGGCCTTGGCCAGCAGGTTGTGAAACTCCAGCTCGAGAAAGCGCTGGCGCCGCTGATCTTCCTCGCTTGGGTGGTGGCATTCGCAGGCGTCGATATTGGCGGCAAGGCTCTCCAGCGCCTCGGGACTTAGCTTCCCCACGACGGAGACCGCCAGCTCCACCTCCAGCAGGCGACGCAGCTGATAGACCTGGTGGCCATCTAATGAGCGAAAGTGCAGGAAGTTGCGCAGCATGCGGCTGGCTGGCTCCATGCTCGGGGTGTGTAAGATCGCCCCGCCGCCCGGCCCCGTTTTCAGAGTCACTAGCCCTTCGACCTCCAGGATCTTCAGGGCTTCGCGCACCGTACCTTTGGCACAGCCGTAGAGTTCCATGAGGGTCTTTTCATTGGGAAGGCGATCGCCTTCGGTCATTCCCTCGGTCGCGATCCAGCGCTTGATGTCGTCGCTGATCAGTTCAGCCAGCTTCTGTCGACGACGCGGTATCGGGGTCTGGACCATGGATGGTTCCTTGTAAAAATGGGGCCTGCCGAGCAGGCCCCTTGAGATGGATCAGCGCGCCGTAGCCGCCTCGCCAACAGGCTGAGAGGCGCCCTCCAGACGCTCCGGGTGATATTCAGCATCGTACTCTTGACGAGCCAGGGCAAAGCGCTCGACCACTTCGTGATCCTTCCGCTTGAGCACCAGGCTCAGGCCAACGAAGAGCCCACCGTTGAGTAGCAGTCCCCAGATGCCGGCATGCAGTCCCAGCGGGTTACTGACGGTAGGGCCATAGGTAAGCATCAGCACACAGAGTACGCCGGTCAGCAGGCCCCAGAAGGCTGCCATCGGATGGGCGCGACGCCAGGTGATGGCACCGATAGTTGGCACAATCAACTGGGCGGTGCCCGCCAGGGCGGCGATGCCGATGGTCACCAGCAGGCCAGGTACGGTCAGTGCCAGGATATAGGCGGCCAAGGAGAAGGCGACCAGGGAAAGGCGGCCGATGGTCACGATGCGCGCCTGACTCGCTTTGCGGTTCACATAGCGCTGGTAGATATCCATGGTCACCACAGTTGAGACCGCATGGATCTGCGAGTTGGCGGTTGACATGGCAGCGGCAGCACCGGCAGCCATGATCAGGGAGGCGAGCAGATATGGTGCATAGTTCATCAGCATGACTGGCAGGATCTGGTCTGCATTTTCCAGGCCAGGTTCGAGCAGCACACCGGTATAGCCGGTCAGCACGGAGCCGAAGTAGGCGAAGGCCGCCAGCCCCAGCAGGAAGGGCATCAGATTGAACAGGCGCCCACTCTTCACTGAGTACATGCGCAGCCAGATCTGCGGGCCCATAAAAGCGCCGATTGCCACGATCACGAACAACGAGAACCACATGCTGTAGCCCATGTTGCCGTTGGGTCCCGGCATGGTCAGGTGGTCGGGTGAGCTCTGCTGAAGCTGAGCGAAAAGGGCAGCCGGACCACCCACCTGCTGCGATATGTAGTAGCCGGCATACATCATGCCGAAGAACAGCAGCGCGCCGTAGATCACATCGGTCCAGGCGATCGCTCGTATACCACCAATCCATACGTAAACGATGATGATGAAGTAGAAGAGCAGGGCTGCCAGCCAGAAGGGAATAGCGCCACCGGAAGCCACCTCGATCAGGTAGGCGCCGCCGGTCAGCTGGATCTGCAGATAGGGCACTGTAAACACCAGAGTGATCAAGACGACCAGAATGCGCAGTGCCTCGCTGTTATAGAAATCGCCCATCAGGTCGGATGGGGTCAGATAGTTGAAGCGCTTGCCCAGGAACCAGACGCGCTTACCCACCCAGTAGTACATGAAACCAAACAGTAGATTCCAAGCGAGTGCAGTCAGATAGACAGGGCCGCTGGTATAGAACGTTGCGTTCGAGCCCAGAAAGGCAAAGGCGCTCCACCAGGTGGCTGCCACTGTGAAGAAGACGGCGACGCTGCCCATCGCTCGACCTTGAACGAAGAAATCCTCGCTGGTGCCTTGAGACTTCCTGGCGGAGACCACCCCTACTAGCAGAGGAATGATCATGAACGCTGCGATGATAAAGATGCTACCGGTCATGGTGCGGCCTCCTTAACGGTTGCGCTGGGGAGCAGGCACACTGCTGCTTCCCCAATTCGTCAGGTAGGCCAGCAGGAACAGGCCGGTGAGGAAGGCCCACCAGCCGAGGTTCCAGACAAACAGGAACGGTGCTCCCATGATCATGGGGTCGATCTTGTTGGCGATCATAATCATCGGGCTTTCGAGCATCACGAAGCCCAACAGCATGCCGCCGTATATGGCAAGTTTACGTGGAGGAAGGGTCTTTCTCATCTTACATCCCCTTGTTTTGGTTGGTGGGGCGGTAATCCCTCATGGCCGATGCCGCAGGAGGGGGTACTGGTGCTGGCGCTAAGGCAATTATTGTATTTATACGTACAAATACAGGTTTAGACCTCGGGATTGCCCCTGTCAAGCTGCTCAAGACGGTAAGCGGGCAGAATGGGGGTGTTGGCGCCATCGAGAGCTGAGTGGGGCGGCGCTGACAGCGTTGATCGCCGACACCTTCCTTTCTCGTCTACGTTATGGGAGAAACCTTGTCAGGGCCTGTGCCCATCAAACGCTTGAACGAGGAACAACAAGATGTTCAGGAAGACACTGCTCGTTTCCGCCATGGCGGCCGCCAT
>ERZ869909.2992-NODE-2992-length-10291-cov-3.986783_pt1 | contig 10291 bp, 8 predicted proteins | sample MGYA00520892_ERZ869909 | MGnify/ENA primary metagenome ERZ869909 (study PRJEB32215, sample SAMEA104723947) | bioreactor metagenome | biome: bioreactor; feature: anaerobic bioreactor; material: water | place: China | collected 2015-03-12 ... | reverse complement strand
TAAGGCAGAGCAACAGACCTCCCGGGGTAATGCGCGTGACCTTCCCACTTATACCTGCCGCATCTACGTCCATAGTTTCCGTGTAAGTATTGGGCTTTAGCAATATTGGCTACCTCACCCACTATGAGCGCCTCGTATGCGATTTCTGTTCGTCAGGCCAGTGGTTTGCTTTCCGCTTCCTTCAGATTTCACCTCGCGGTGAACACCCTTGCGGTTCAGCTAGTGATTCCCCTTACCGGGCTCACAGAGGACTCTCACCTCCAGGTCATCCTGCCAGCACCACCTGTACAGGAACAGCGCCCGTCAAGGCGCTACGCACCGTGCCCGGCGCACCAAAAAAAAGCTGCGCACTTTTTCAAGTGCACAGCTTTCTATTTACAGGTTAGTCCGTGTCGACTCGGATTAACCGCCAACAGTTGTTGTGACTGTTGTTGTGGGTGGTGGCTCTACCGTCGTGGTGATAGTGCCGCCATCGTCGTCATCATCGTCATCGTCGTCGCCATCATCAATGATTGGCGTTGAAGAAGACTGGCCTGCAGCAGCAGCGGTCGTGACAAGTACAGTTGATAATGCTGCAATTTGCAACACCGTCATACCACCTGCAGCCGCACCACCGGCACCTGCGCCAGCAGCGCCAGCACCAGAACCCTGGCCTTGACCTTGTGGAGCTGGTTGAGCCATCACTGGCGTCAGTGCAAGACCTAACGCCGCTAAAACAGCAATTGTGATCTTTTTCATAAATTCATCCTACGTCTGATACATGTATCGCATGCCCTGTTCGTCCTGAGAGCACACCCCATTACTATGTATGACTCACAGTTAAATTGCAAATCAAATTTGTGTAAAGCCTGACCAGAAGCGGCCTCCGTGGTACCCCCTGCGCATTCCAGCTACGGTCCCTAATGCCATTCCGGCTACGGGCTGCAATGCCATTCCGGCTACGGTCCCTAATCGCATTCCGGCTACGGTCCCTACCGGGCGCGCACAATCAGCGGTTGTAGTACGGGGCGCGGGGGTCGGTGACGCTGTGTAAGGTGCTGCGGCGGTGCAGCATCTGGCCGCCGTCGCGGTTCAGCGGTACCCAGCTGAAGCCAATGTGCTCGCGACTTGGGAATACGCTCATAATGTCGAACGGGATCGTCAAGAAGAACCCTTTCGAGAAGCTACCTTCACCGTAGTCGGTCGTCGACACGTCGGTAAACGACGCCCACGCCCCCACCGTGACACCACTGTCAAACCGGCGCTGGAACGTGACATTCACACCCTTGTCACCAGCCAAGAACTGCCCCGCACGCAAGGTCACCAGCGAATCATGCAGCCATGGCACATGGTAATACAAGGACACAAACCCAGTCGTTTCATTGTACTTGCGGAACCCAAACGCCCCTTCAAAGTCGCGCTGCCAGACATGGTTCACGTCCACACCCACCGCCCAGTTGCTGTCGAGCGGCCGATACAACAACTCACCACCGGCGCCGCCATACATCCGCTCGAGCATCCCGCCGTACGCCATCGCATACACGTTGTCACTCACGCGCTCGTAATAAGTCGCCTGCAAGGTGTCGAGCCAAACGTCGTTTAACATGTACTCACGCACGTACGTCCGCACTCGCGGCACCGGCAAAAAGTCAAACGCGTCCACCGTAAAATTAAATCGGTCGAAGTTGTTAAACAGGTTCACACCCACTTCCCCAAACAACTCCACTTTCGGGGTTAACCAGCGGCGCGCAAACGCTTTCGCGCCCACCTGGTAAAAATGAAACGTTTCCGGCGCCCCAAAACTCTGCACAATGTGCGGCTTCACGCCGTAGCGATTACTAAACCGATATTCCGGGTTGTACACCCATAAGTCGTCGTTCATATCTGGCCGTGCGCCCGGTTCGGAGCGCACAAACAACGGCGACGTGTCACGCGGGCTCACATCGGGGTCGCGATTGTCCACCGCCGCCTTAAACGCCTCCGCGTCAACCGTGGTTTTCACCATCGGCATAAACGCACTTTGCTCCACAAACTCATAGGTTTTCACCGAATCGGGAAGCTCTTGCGCCAGCACCCGCGCCGCGCGGTCGATCATCTCATTGCCGTCACGCAAGCGCAGCGGATGAGTGTACACCGTCACGGTCTGAGCTTCCTCACTCCCTTCAAGCAAGTAACGCCCACCCGAATACGCATACTGACGCTGCAAACTGCGGTTCACACTGCGCCAATTCACCGTATCGACATGCTCATAAGTCCGCGCTTCATGGGGCTGCGGCTGCACCTTGTCACGCAGAATCTTCGGCTGCGACAAAGTATTCAAATTCGTCCGCAAACTAAACCCAAAGGTAAAGGTGTCGCCACGCTCATACCCAGCATACAGATCGAGAAAATCATTCACCCGATAATTCAAACCAACATTAATTGGCGTGCGTGGCGTCATGTCCACCCGCGCCGCCTCATTGCTGTAATCGTTACCGTCGTATTCCACTTTCAGGCGCAGCGACTGCCAAGGGGTTTGATACTCCACCCCGGCAAACATCGCCATGGGTCCACGAAACCACGAGTCATACTCAAACTTGCCACCGCGGCCGCTAAAACCAGTCGGCCGTTCACACATGGAATCCACGAGCGTACAAAACGGCGAATCAAAATGGTCACGGGTCCCCATGCGGCCAAAACCGGCACCAAGGCTAAAATCGAACGGCCCAACTTGCTTGCTGGCCACCACATATTCCGCCGCAAACAACCCCGTCCCGCCGATATCTTTAATGCCCACCGCCACTTGCGGCAGGTACTGCGACTCTTGCCACACTCGCAGTTTTAAATCGAAGCCTTTGTCGGTATAGATATTATCGCCACTGAACCCCGGTGAATTACTATACAGCCGGCTGGGCACACGCACGTAAAAACCCGTCGCCTCCACCCAGTCGAGCACCTGTAAACTCACCGCATAGCGCCGATATTCATTCATGTCGGTGTAACTTAAGCGCAACTCGCCCTCGTCACCAAAGCGCGCATTCGCCATTTGAATTAAGCCGGCACCACCATAATTACCCGGCGACGCGCCACCTGGGCTCGCAGGTCGTGACAAACGAGACCAATGATTCGCAGCGGGCACATTGGCTTGGGTTTGCGACCCAGCGCCACCAGCACCAACATCAGAGCCAGCCGCAGCGCCAGCCCCTTCAAAGCCCATGCCTTCCACAGAGACAAAGTACGCCAACAAGGCCGGTACGCTATCACGCAAATGGCGGAACTCACGGGGTAATTGCCAACGGTCAAAGCCGACGAAGAGCACGTCGCCCGGACGCAACTCGTCGCCACCCGCGTTATGCACACCCCAAGGGAGCTCACGAATATCGGATGCAGTCGAACGAGTCGCGAGCGACCCAACCGCGCCTGTGCCTAAATACCAAACCACGTTCGGATCTGCCAAAGTGCCAGCAGAACCAGCTTCCGAGCCCGTCACATACCCACGCACGGTCTGGCGTGGCACATGTTGCACCGCTCCGGCCTGCTCGGTTAAACCAAGGACATACACTTGGTCGGGTCGTGACGGTAACCACAACTGATAGCGCCCAGAGGGAATCAGTGGGTTGTCGGCAATGCGCTGACGGGCCGCAGCAATGTCAATGGCACCATATGGTTGAAAACCGAGGTTCCAGTTGCGAATTTGTTCGGCTAAGGCTGTCGCCCAACGCGCTTTCTCTTGCAGTTCCGCCGCCGAACGTCCGAACCCGAACCGCGACAATTCGGTAGCAAAACCACCGTCAGAAGTCGCACGCCCCTGCCAATAACTCGCCAAGCGCTCTAAATCCGCCACCACCGAATTGCGTTGCGCTTCCACGTCATCTTGCCGGTCTAACGCGATTAACCGGGCCTGCGGCCAATACACGTCGCGTGGATGGGCTTGTTGTAAATACTCCAGTAAAGCACTTAAGCGTACTGGCTCGGCCAAACCGAGCTCGATTTCATTGCCCTCATGAGCGGGCAGCACTTGCACATGCAACACTGGCTCCGCCGCGGCAGCCATGCCAATTCCCAAGCCCGAAGCAGGAACACCAAAACCCGCACAAACCGCTAACGCGACTAAACTTTTCTTCATCATGTTAGCGGCCCACCCATTTAACTTGTGTCAGTTGTATTTCCTCTGCACCGGGTGCGAGGGTCTGGCGGCTTTTCACCACATGGCCGTCGGCCTCCACCCAAAACTCGTTGACAAAGCGCGAGTCTGCGCCGCTGTAACCAACAAAGCGGCCTGTTTCAACCACATGATGCACGTTGACAACACCTGCCGGTAATTCCAATGCCATTGGCCCACTTGCGACAAATTGTGACGCAACAACAACCGAATAGCCCAAACCGTTCTTCTCGTAATCGACCGTCCGCTGCCATGCCGCTTCGCGCTGGCCGTTGCGCACCATGTCGCCGACTGGGTCCGACGCGAAGTTGGTCGTCGCCAGCACCACATAATCCCCCATCCGGCTTAAGCGTTTGATCCGGCCGTTTTCAGTCACCACGGTTTCAAGGTCGCCGCTGATCCAGTGATATTCATTCGCAAGGCCAGTCGCGTCGATATAACCAAGCACCAAGGTCACTTGCCCTCGGCTACCAAGGCGAGCGTATTGCACGGTATAGGGAAACGCAGCAATTTCCTCAGCACTGAGTTCAATGTCCTCGTGCCCTTGAAAATACAGTTGCCACGTGCGTTGCAAGTCATGGGTCACCGACGAGCAGCCGCTCACCACAAACACAGTGGTCGCAGCCAGCAGTGCTAGCACAGTCGAACGAGCCAAACGCATACCGCGAATTCGTTTCATACAATCGCCTTTTTATTGTGATGGGCTTACCGCAATGCACTCACCGGTCGTTTCAGCAGCAACGCACAAGCCCCCGCAAACAAGCCTAAACCACTTAATCAGAATTAAACAGGTCGCGGGTGTAAACTTTTTCTGCGACGTCTTCAAGCTCAGCCGCCATGCGGTTCGACACAATCACGTCGGCTTCAGCTTTAAACGCGTTCAGGTCCCGAATCACCCGTGACTTGAAGAAGGTGTCTTCTTTCAGCACCGGTTCATACACAATCACTTCAATGCCCTTGGCTTTAATGCGCTTCATCACGCCCTGAATCGCCGACGCCCGGAAATTGTCCGACCCGGTTTTCATCACCAGCCGATACACGCCCACCACTTTCGGGTTCTTGCGAATAATCGAGTCGGCAATAAAATCTTTGCGGGTGCGGTTGGCTTCCACTACCGCCTGAATTAAGTTCTGCGGCACAGCGTCGTAGTTGGCCAACAACTGCTTGGTGTCTTTCGGTAAGCAGTAACCGCCATAACCAAAACTTGGGTTGTTGTAATGGCTGCCAATGCGTGGGTCCAGCCCCACCCCTTCAATAATTTGCTTGGTATCTAGATTATGCAGTTCGGCGTAAGTATCAAGCTCATTAAAGTAAGCAACACGTAAAGCTAAGTAGGTGTTCGAAAACAGTTTAATCGCTTCCGCTTCGGTGCTGTCGGTAAACAGAATCGGCACGTCTTTCTTCACTGCGCCTTGGAGCAATAATTGCGCAAACTGTTCGGCACGCGCCGAGCGCTCGCCAATAATAATCCGCGACGGATACAAGTTGTCGTACAGTGCCTTGCCTTCGCGCAAAAACTCGGGCGAAAACACGATATTTTCCGTGCCTAAACGCGCGCGTGCCTCGGCGGTAAAGCCAACTGGCACGGTCGATTTCACCACCATCATGGCGTTCGGATTAATCGCTTTCACTTGGTTAATCACGGCTTCCACCGACGAGGTGTTAAAGAAGTTATTCACCGGGTCATAGTCGGTGGGCGTGGCGATCACGACGATATCCGCATCAGCATATGCCTCTTGGGGGTCGAGCGTGGCTTTAAAGTTTAGGTCTTTTTCACGCAAAAACAGTTCGATTTCCGTGTCTTCAATCGGTGACTGGCGGTTATTGAGTAACGCCACTTTCTCCGGCACAATGTCGACCGCCATAACTTGGTTGTGTTGCGCAAGCAACATGGCATTGGAAAGGCCAACATAACCGGTACCGGCGACTGCAATCTTCTTCATTTTCTCATCCTTATAGAACGACGTTTTTCATGTTTCGTTTTTTGTTGTAAAGCTTTGCGCTAACGCGCTAGCGCTCAAGCTCTCAAGCTCTCAAGCGCTAAGAGTCACTGCGCCGCAGCAACTGCTCTTCAATTTCAATATGTTGTTGTTTGCCGAGCATGTCGAGCAGCACTAGGCAGCGGTCTTCGCCTTTGGGCATTTGGTAAATAGCTTTCAAGCCAATAAATGGCCCTTCGGTGACTTCAACGAGGCTGCCCATTTCAAAACTGCCCCCTTTAAAATTACTTTGGATATCGTTACTCACTTCCGCCAGTGCCAACAACTGCTGCATCACTGCGTCAGGAACTGTCGCTGGCACACCACCAAAGCGCACAAACGCCAATACCCCGCGCGTGCTGCGCAGGGCATTGAAGTTGGCATGCTCTTGGTCGAGCTGCACAAACAAATAGCCAGGAAACACGGCTTCGATCACGGTTTGGCGTTTGCCACGCAATCGTTTCGTTAGTTTCATTTGCGGCAAACAGGTGACGTACCCTTGGTTCTCAACGTTGAGCTTGGCGCGATCTTCTTGGCGCGCTTTGCATTGCAACACGTACCACTGGGTCATGGGTTGACCTTCGGCGAACTTTCTTTCGGCTCAGTTTCCTTGGGCGCATGCTCCTTGGGCGCATGCACCCACGCAATCAGCGAATCCGTCGATGCATCAAATTGAGCAGCAGAGCCCGCGCCCGAATCCACCACAGCGGCAAAGGTCGCTTCCGCTATCTTTTTACCCAGCTCCACGCCCGGTTGGTCAAAGGAGTTGAGTCCCCACACCACGCCTTGGGTAAATACTTTATGTTCGTAAGCGGCAACAATGGCACCGAAGCTCTCTGGTGTGAGTTCTTTCAACGCCAACAAACTGGTCGGGTGGCCACCGGGGTAATGTTCGGCGGGGTTGTCGCTTTGTTGGCCGACGGCCATTAAGCGACGGTGGGCCAAGCAATTGGCCACGGACAATTCTTGTTGCTCACTCAGGCTGCGACGTACTGTGTCGCTAAACTTGCCAGTGTAGCGGTGTAGTACGCAAATAAAGTCAGCGGTGAAGGTGTCATACCCTTGGTGTAAATGCTGAAAGAACGCATGTTGACCATTTGGACCAAAGCCGCCCCAGATAATCGGTCCGGTAGGGTAATCAATCGCTTCACCGCTGGCTGTATACTGTTTGCCATTGCTTTCCATGTCGAGCTGTTGCAGGTAGCTCGGCAAGTGGCGGAAGCGTCCGTCGTACGGCAATATAGCAAGGTTATTAATGCCCCGCTCTTCGCGGTTGTACAGGCCAATAAGGGCCATGAGCATGGGGATATTTTCTAAAAGTGGCGCATGGGCGAAGTGATCATCCATGGCTTTTGCGCCTTCAAGCATGCGCTCGAACACTTGGACGCCGCAACTGGTGGCAACAGCAAGGCCAATGGCCGACCACATGGAGAAGCGGCCACCAATCGACTCAGGAAATGTGAGTTGGTGCGCGGGCGGGATGCCATACTCGGTCATGCGTTTGGTGTTGGCGGAAACACCAATGACATGGTGCTCCATCCAGTCGTTTAGGTTCTTACCAAATGGCGCAAGCCCCTCTTCTGCCCAAACTTTAACGGTATTCACATTCGCAAAGGTGTCGATGGTGCCAAATGACTTAGACGTCACGATAAAAACGGTGGTCTCTGGGCTAACAATCGGCAGTACGGCGTAAAGCTGACCACCGTCCATCGACGATACAAAGTGCGTGTCGACATGGTGTAAATTAATATCGGTGGCAAATTCTTTTAAGGCGAAGCTGGCCATGAGTGGCCCAAGGTCTGAGCCGCCCACGCCGATGTTGACGATATCGGTGATGGGTTTACCGGTAGCGCCCAGCCATTTTCCGCTACGAAGCTTACGAGTGATTTGAGCAAACTTAGACTGGTCGCCTTGGGTCAGCACAGAATGACGACTGCGCGACAGCACATGGCTGACGTCTCGTTTTTCAGACACGTTTTTATAGGTTCCGCTCAACAACTGCTGGCGCGCGACATCAAACCCTTCCGGCAAGCGCTTCTCGGCAAACTCGGTCAGTTGTTCTAGCGTTAAAAACTGGTAGCTCCAGTCGAATATCAAACCGTTATGAGTTGCTTGTAATGCGGTTTGAGGCAGTTCCTTGTGCATGGTTCAACACCTTGTTTGAGTTAGTCTGGAAAATACGGCGTTTGGAGCAATACTACGAACAAAAAAGGCCGTACAAGACGGCCTATATTACGTGATTTTTTGTGCTTGATACAAACTAAATGCCGAGTGTCAGAATCTCACTTTTCGTCACATCTATGACATCAGCTCTCATAGTGTGCCACCCCCTCTCTTTCAATACGTCAGGGGGCAGTACGGTTCTTTCAAATTTATTCATTAAATATCTAGCAAGACTCGACACACTCTAGCTCACTAAACGTTTGCTTATAAAAGGAAATCGAATTTGTGATAATCTGATTATAGAATTTACCAATCTCTTTATTTGTGTCTTCAAGCCCAAATCTAGTCAGGCTTGAATTGAAATAGGATTTGTAGCTATTGAAAGCGTCTCCTTTTGCGTCTTTAAAAACAACACAAAAAACGTAACTAATATCTTTTAACACAGGTTGACCCATGAGATTTTTAATCAATGAAGCTCCCTGTTTGAACTTTTCCTTCATTTGTTGAGAGTCAATATCGCTTGCATACTGATTTTTAAACTCAATAAAGTAGACCATCTTGCCTGTTGGATATATAGCATCCGGTGAAGCTGGTAATCGCCCAGGGCGAGTATATGGGCTTCCCCTATATTGCAACAGTTGAATAGTAAGATAGATTGATTGCTAAAGTATATCCGGCTTGTACTCAATTTGAGTCAGCCATAATGAGCTATTCGCACCACTGGTCCTAGTTGATCGTTAGAGCTTTTAGCTCATCTCACCCTTCAGGTTTTCCAGTGGCCGATCCTATCTATTTCACATCATCAACTGATTTGCAATTTCATAAAACGACCTACGCCCCCCAGACTGCATTTATCCTGCTTGGTACATTTGCTCTTTCGTTAGTAAAGCCCAAGCGATTCGTGCATTTTTATTGGCTAACGCTATCGTCACCACGTTATGATGACGAGACTCGGCCAGTTTTTGCACCCACTGGCTTATCCTATCGCTTTTATTCTTGGCATTACTGATTACTGAACGTGCTCCATGTACGAGCAGGGTTCGCAAGTAGCTGTCGCCCGCCTTGCTGATACCGAGCAAAGTGTCTCGACCGCCACTACTGTGCTGACGTGGAGTTAACCCCAGCCAAGCAGCCAGATAACGACCATTTTTAAATTGTTTGCCGTCACCTATAGCCGCAATAAGTGCGGTGGCGGTCAACGGTCCAACGCCAGGCAATGTTTGTAAACGAATGGCTGCTTTTGACTCTTTCGCTAATGTTTTTATCTTGTTTTCAAATGTACCTAATTGTTCGTCAAGATAATTAAGTTGATCTGATAATTGTTGCAACACACCGCGAAACAGGTCGCTTAACTCATTTTCCCCATCTTCCAACCATAGAGGGATGCTCTTTCTTAATGAACCAATCTGCTGGGGTGCCACTAAACCATACTCTGTGGCTAATCCCCGTATTTGATTTACCTTAGCTGTTCGCTGACGGACAAGTTCACTACGGATCCGGTGTAACGCTTGTATGTCTTGCTGCTCAACCGTTTTGATTGGAACAAATGACATTCCTGGTCGACTAGACGCCTCGCAAATTGCGGCAGCATCGTTCGCGTCATTCTTATTTCGTTTTACATAGGGTTTAACGTATTGTGCCGGTATTAATTTCACAGTGTAGCCGGCTTTTGTTAACCTCCGCGCCCAGTGATGAGAGCCTCCACAGGACTCCATTGCAATTATGCAGTCTTGGGAGATGTTGAGCAGGATATATGGGATGAATTGAATCCGACTTAACTTTTTTATCAATACTGTTTTTTCATCTGCATCAACACCGTGAAGCTGGAAAACGTTTTTTGCTATATCGATACCAATACGCTTAATATTCATTTGGGCTTCCTCTCGTTTGCTGTTAGCTTTATCACCCACAGTTTGGCACTCAATGCCGGTAGAGGGGAAGCCCATCTCATTGATCGTGAACGTTTTTTAACCAGCTGAAGGCCCAAGCAAACGATCGGTTTGACGATCTGAGTTACCTGTGATCATAT
>ERZ869909.2991-NODE-2991-length-10293-cov-3.720536_pt1 | contig 10293 bp, 9 predicted proteins | sample MGYA00520892_ERZ869909 | MGnify/ENA primary metagenome ERZ869909 (study PRJEB32215, sample SAMEA104723947) | bioreactor metagenome | biome: bioreactor; feature: anaerobic bioreactor; material: water | place: China | collected 2015-03-12 ... | reverse complement strand
CAGTAGGGCGGATAACCACCGTGGTATCTTGAAAACCGTATGAAACCAATCATTCGCGCTGCCCGTCTGATCGCGCTGGCCATCCTGTTCGGCGCGTTGCCGGCGTTCGCACAGACGAACTCGGTCTGGGTGGTACCGATCGAAACCGAGATCAGCGGGGCCACCGCGCAGTTCGTGGCTTCCCGGATCGAGCGGGCCAACGAGGAGCGACCGCTCGCGCTCGTGTTCCTGATCGACACGCCGGGCGGCCAGGTCCGCGCCATGGAACGCATCGTTGACTCCATCCTTTCACGGGCGCAGGTGCCCACGCTTGCGGTCGTGCGCAACGCGTTCAGCGCGGGTGCGCTGATCGCGATGAGCGCCGAGCAGGTGGCGATGCTGCCTGGCTCGGCGATCGGCGCGGCCATGCCCGTCTCGGTGTCGCCCACCGGGGTGAGTCCGGTCGACGCCAAGACCACGTCTGCACTGCGCGGTTCGTTCCGCAGCGTGGCGGAGGCGCGCGGCCGCAACGCGCTCCTGGCCGAGGCGATGGTCGATGTCAACATCGACGTGCCCGGCCTCGCGGTTGCGGGGGAGCTGCTCACGCTCAGCGCCAGCCAGGCGATCGAGAACGACATCGCGGACATCGGGGCGGCGACGCTTCTTGACGCGCTCGACCAGTTCGGTTACGGCGGCGCGCTGGTCACGCTGATGGAGCCGAACCTGACCGAGCGCCTCGGCGGTTGGCTCAGCTCCCCCATCGCCATCGGCCTGCTGCTGGTCGTGGGCATTGGCGGGCTGCTTATCGAGTTCTTCACGCCCGGCTTCGGTTTTCCGGGCGCACTTGGCGTCATCGCCCTTGCCCTGCTTGGCCTCACTACGATCATCGCCACGCCTGCGGGCACGATCGACATCGTGCTCCTGATCGCAGGGCTGATCCTGATCATGGTCGAGGTGTTCGTCGCGCCGGGCACGATAGTGGCTGCGGTGCTGGGCGTCGCGGCCATAGTCACGGCTCTCGTCCGCATCTTCCAGAACGACGCGATCGCCGTGATCGGCTGGTCCACGCTATTCGCGGGCGTCGCACTGGCAGCGATGCTCTGGCTCTTTCCGCGCACGCGCTTCGCGTCGCGCTTCATGCTGAACACGCGCCTGGTCGGGGGTGATGGTGCTACCGTGTCACTAGCACCCGAGTCCTCGAAGCGCGAGCTTCTGGGCAGGGCCGGCGTCGCGATCAGCGACCTGCGGCCGTCCGGTGTCGCGCGTTTCGACGGAGAACGGGTCGACGTCGTCACCCAAGGTGACTTCATCGCGGTCGGCAGTCCCGTCGAGGTGCGCAGTGTGGAAGGCAACCGTGTAGTCGTCAGGCTGCTCGATACCAAACCCGAAACGGGCGTGTCCGAGGACGCCCCGACGTTCTGAGGAGGACTTAATGATAAGCACGACCGTTTTGATCATTGCCGGCGCGGCAATCATCTTCTTCATCATCCTGTTCAGCTTCGTCCCGGTCGGCCTGTGGATCTCGGCCATCGCCGCGGGCGTGAAGGTGGCGCTGTCCAGCCTGGTCGCGATGAGGCTGCGCCGCGTGCCGCCGAACCGCATCATCCTGCCCCTGATCAAGGCCGACAAGGCCGGCATCGCGGTAACGCAGAACGAGCTCGAGGCCCACTACCTGGCCGGCGGTAACGTCGACCGCGTGGTGGACGCCCTCATCGCCGCCGACAAGGCGCGCATCAGCCTGCCGTTCGACCGCGCGGCCGCGATCGACCTGGCCGGCCGTGACGTGCTCGACGCCGTGAAGGTGTCGGTCAACCCGCGCGTCATCCAGACGCCGAGCGTCTCCGCAGTTGCACGTGACGGCATCGAGCTGATCACGACCGCGCGTGTGACGGTGCGTGCCAACCTTGAGCGCCTGGTCGGTGGCGCCGGTGAGGAAACGATCATCGCGCGCGTCGGCGAGGGCATCGTCTCATCCATCGGTTCGTCAGACACCCACAAGGCCGTGCTCAAGGAGCCTGACCAGATCTCGCGCACCGTGCTGGCCAAAGGCCTGGACGCGGGCACCGCGTTCGAGATCCTCTCGATCGACATCGCGGACGTCAGCGTCGGCCGCAACATCGGTGCCGAACTGCAGACCGACCAGGCCGAGGCCGACAAGCGCGTCGCGCAGGCGAAGGCCGAGGAGCGTCGCGCCATGGCCGTCGCCGTCGAGCAGGAGAACCGCGCCCGCGTCGAGGAGATGCGCGCCAAGGTCGTCGAGGCCGAGGCACTGGTTCCCGAGGCGATCGCCGAGGCGTTCCGGGCCGGCAACCTGGGCGTCATGGACTACCTGAACATCCAGAACATCGAATCCGACACCAGCATGAGGGGCAACATCAGCCGCATGACGGACAGTCCCGACGAGTAAGCGAATGGGCCGCGAATGACCTTCGACAACATTCTCGGCATCCTTGCCGTCATCTTCTTCGTGGTGGTGCCACTAATCACCAGCGTGACGAAGGGACGCGAGAAGCGGGGCGACCAGCCGAACCAGCCGGGCGGCAGGAACTGGCAGGGCGGTCAGACCACCAGCCAGGAACAGGATCCGGCCGGGGCAGGTCGCCCGCAACAGTCGCAGTCGGGCCAGCCGCAGGTGCAGCAGTCCCGGCCCGCGGCCGAGGACAGCCTCGAGGCGCGCCTGCGCGAGGCACGCCGCCGGATCGAGGAAGCACTCTCGGACCCGCAGGCTCAGACCGGCAGCGGCACCCAGGCGCGGCCGGCGCAGCAGCAGCCAGCCGCACGTGGCGGGACGGTCGCGTCGCCGCTGAGCCAGGCCGGTGCCGACCGGCGGCCAGCGCCCACGCCACCCAGGCCTACTCCTCAGCCCCGGCCCGCGCCCGTAAGGAAGCGCAGGCCGCAGGGCAGGAGCGCCGACATGGGCGTTTCGGAGGACTTGCAGATTACGCGCCTGTCGAAGCCCAGCCCGTATACTCGCGGCCGCACCAGCCGCCGGTCCGATTCCGGTGGCCTGAACAGCGCCAGCGGTGTGATCAATGGAATCATCTGGCATCAGATCCTTAGCGAGCCGCCTTCGAAGCGGTTCTTCAGGAGGAGAACATCGCGACTTCGGTCACCCTGAAACTTGACGGCCCGGCAGAAGCACTCTCGCTTTTCGGGCACAACGACGAGAACCTTCGTGCACTCCGTTCCAAGCTGGCCGCCAAGGTCGTGGCACGGGGCGACGAGGTCAGGCTCAGCGGCACGGACGCCGAGGTCCGCCTCGCGGAATCGACCATCCGGTCGCTCCTGCGCGGCATCCGCCACGGCAACCCCGTCAGCCTGACCGAGATCGAGCACAGTTCACCCGAGGACCTGGCGACAGCTCCACAGGAACTCGACTACCCACCCCTGCCGGCGCGTGCCCGGCCCAAGACGGCCGGCCAGAGCCGCTACATAAAGGCGATCAGCGAGAACCCGATCACCTTCGGCATGGGACCGGCCGGCACCGGCAAGACGTACCTGGCGGTTGCCATGGCCGTGCAGGCGCTGACCGAGAGGCGTGTCAAGCGAATCATCCTGACGCGGCCCGCCGTCGAGGCGGGCGAGAAACTCGGCTTCCTGCCCGGCGACCTCCAGGCAAAGATCGACCCGTACCTGAGGCCGCTGTACGACGCGCTTTACGACATGCTGCCCGGCGAACGCATCGATCACCTGCTCGAACAGGGAGCGATCGAGGTGGCGCCCCTGGCATTCATGCGCGGCCGCACCCTCAACGACGCGTTCATCATCCTTGACGAGGCCCAGAACACGACGGGGGAACAGATGAAGATGTTCCTGACGCGCATGGGCTTCAACTCGACCGTGGTCGTCACCGGCGACAGCAGCCAGACCGACCTTCCCGGCTCGATCCGCAGCGGCCTCAGCGTCGCCGAGCGGATCCTGACAGGCATCAAGGGAATCACCTTCGTGCACTTCTCCGAGAGCGATGTAGTACGCCATCCGCTCGTAGCCCGCATCATCAAGGCGTATGACCAGCACACCTGAACTCTCCCGCGGCGCCCGCCTGATGCTGTTCCTGGTGGGCACCGCCGTGCTCGCCGGGCTCCTCTTCAGCGTTTACGGCGACCGGCAGGCCGACACGCTCGTCGCGGGCGTGCCGAGCCCGGTCAGCTACGTCGCCCCGGTGAACCTGCAGGTGGTGGACGAGATCGCCACGCAGCAGAGGCGGCAGGCTGTCCGGGACCAGGTGGGCGACATATACAACGTCGACCCGCGCCTGCAGAGCCTGGCGCTGGGCACGATTGCGTCCGCGAGCCTTCCGCCGCAGGTGCGGTCGTTCCTGCTCGACCAGTTCGAGCGACCCACCGGGGTGCGGGCGGCACAGCTTCCTGAGCTGGTGAGGCAGGCCGCCGCGCTCGCCGACGTGAGCGAAACCCCGGCTCTCGAGGCGTTCCTGCTGCGCGGGCTGCTGCCGACGTCCGTGCCCGCCCCGCTGCTCACGGAAGCCGCCAGGCACGCCGCGGCGGACAGTGTGCCGCCGGTGCTGGCCGTCGTCTCGGCGGGCGAGCTGATAGTGATGGAGGGCGAGCCGCTCACGGCTTCTCAGCTCACTCTGCTCGAGGCCACCGGGCTTTACAGCCCGCGCGAGCGGGCGTTCACGCAGGCGGGCTGGATCGTCGTCGGCTGCCTCCTGCTCGGCGGGCTCCTGTGCGGCGCGCTGGTGTATGCCAGCGGCTGGATGGCGCCGCGGCTGGGCACCCGCCAATGGATCTTCATCACGGTGGTCACGGCGCTGGTGCTGATCGGCCAGCGGCTGGTGCTGGACATCTCCCCCAGCTTCCTCTTCGTGATGCTGATCGCGCTGGTGCTGTCGGTGCTGACGAACCAGGCGACGGCGATCCTCTGGGGCGTCTGGGCCGCGGTCGTCGTCGCCCTGCTCGCGCCGGCCGGCACCGAGTACACGCTGGTGACTGGCGTGATCGGCGCGATCGCGGGAGCCAGGCTCGCGGCCATGCAGAAGAGCCGCGCGTCGATATTCACTGCCGCCGCGCTCGCCGGAGGGATCTCCGCACTCGCCCTGGTGGCGATGTCGCTGTCGCTTGGCGGCTACACGATCACCGCGACGCTCCTGGCCGCGGGCTACCTCATCCTCGGCGGCGCGCTCGCGGGCCTGCTGAGCCTGGCGCTCCTGCCGCTGGCCGAGCACAACTTCGGGTTCCTGACCGACTTCCTGCTGCTCGAGCTTTCCAACCCGAGCAGTCCGCTGCTGCAGCGGCTGCTGCTGGAGGCCCCCGGCACGTACCAGCACAGCGTGATCATCTCCAACCTGGTCGGCCAGTCGGTGCAGCGCATCGGCGGCAACGAGCTGCTCGCCCGCGTGGGGGCGCTGTACCACGACGTCGGGAAGCTGAAGAGGCCCGCGTTCTTCGTGGAGAACCAGTTCAGCAGCGAAAACCCGCACGACCGGCTGAGTCCGCACCTGAGCTACCTGATAATCACCGCGCATGTGCGCGACGGCGTGGAGCTCCTCCGGGAGTACGGGTTGCCGCGCGCGCTGGAGGCCTTCGTCATGCAGCATCACGGCACGACGATCCTGAGTTACTTCTACAAGCGGGCGCTCGAGGACACGCCGTCGCTGGACGAGCTCAACTTCCGCTACGCCGGCCCGAAGCCGCGTAGCAAGGAGACCGCTGTGCTGATGCTTGCGGACGCGGTCGAGTCGGCCTCGCGCAGCATCACTGACGTTGGGCCCGGCGGCATCCGCGAGGTGATCGACCGGCTCGTGGACCAGCGCCTGCGCGACGGCCAGCTGGCCGAGAGCAACCTGAACTTCGATGACATCGAGGTGATCAAGGAGACGTTCGAACGGATGCTGGCCGCCATCCTGCACCGCCGGGTCGCGTACCCGACTTCCGAGGAGATCGGGCGGCTCAAGCGCGACGGGACCCGCGCGGGCAACGGCAAGGCCCAGCCGGAGAGGCCGCGGGGCAAGGTTCGCGGCCTGCCGCGCACGCAGAGGATGGATTCGTGATCGAGATCCTGGACGAGACGGAAGGGCTGGACGACGCCTCGGCCGGGCTGCTGAAGGCGGCGGCCGAGGCGTTCCTCACCGAGGCCGATCCGGGCGGGGGCATGAAGGGCGTGGCGCGCCTGACGCTGATACTGCTGGACGATGAGCGCATCCGCCTCCTGAACCAGCGCGACCGCGGCCTGGACGAGGCGACGGACGTGCTCTCCTACCCCGCGGTGGAGCCCGATGATGAGGGCTTCCCGCAGGTGGCCCACCTGGGCGACATCTTCATAAGCACGGAGACTGCTTCGCGGCAGGCGGAGGCGGCCGGCGTGCCGCTGCTGAGCGAGCTGCTCACGCTCTTCGCGCACGGTTTCACGCACCTGCTTGGTTATGATCACGATACGGAGGCCGAGTGGCTGGTTTTCGAGAGGGCACAGGCAAGGATTCTCGAGCTCGCAGGTCTGCAGGGTTCACCCTAGACAGGTTCAGGGGCAGCGTTGGCTTCGCCTGGGCCGGCCTGCGCTACGGTTTCGCCCGGCATCCCAACCTGCGGATGGAGCTGGGCCTGGCGGTTTTCTGTCTGCTGATGGCCTGGTGGCTCGGTGTGCCCGCCTGGCTTATCCTGATGTCCTGGTGCACCGTGATATGCGTGGAGCTGCTCAACACCGCGCTGGAGGAGCTGATCGATCTGGTCTCACCCGGGTACAACGAACTCGCCGGCCGCGCGAAGGACCTGGCTGCCGCCGCGGTGCTGGTGGCCGCGTTCGCGACGCTGGTGGTGAACGTCGTGATCCTGCTGCCGCCGCTGCTGGCCCGGTTGGGCCTGGTGCCGCTGTGAGCGCGCCCGAGCAGCTTGTCGAGGCTGCGCGTGCCGCGTGGGAGAACGCGTACGCGCCTTACTCCGGCTTCCGGGTCGGCGCTGCGCTCAGGGCCGAGGACGGCCGCGTGTACGCGGGCGCCAACGTCGAGAACTCGTCCTTCGGCCTCACCAGGTGCGGCGAGCAGAGCGCGGTGCAGGCGATGGTCAGCGCCGGGGCGCGCTCGTTTCAGGAGATCGTCGTTTACACGGACGCGAGCCCGCCCGCCAGCCCGTGCGGCGCGTGTCGCCAGGTGCTTGCCGAGTTCGCGCCGCACGCCCGGGTGCACATGGTCAACGATCGCGGCGAGGCGAGTTCGATGACGGTCGGGGAACTGCTTCCCGGCGCCTTCCTGCTCAACGGCTGAGGGCCGCCCGCGCCGGTCGGGTTCTCACTGTTCGGGGGGTTATACTCCCGCTTGATGAAATCACTGCGCAAACTACTGCTTGCCCTGCTGGTACTGCTGCTGTCGGTCGCGTCAGCTCAGGCCGTCACGCGGGTACTGGTGCTTCCGTTCGAGACGGAGGCAGTCAACCCAAACTACAGCCTCGGTCTTGCCGGCGGACTGCAGCGATCGCTGAACTCCATCGAAGGCATCTACGTGCCTCCGGTCGGCGACGGTGCGCTCTTCGCTGCCCGTGCCTTCGACCTTGACCTTGACCCGCTCACGGCCTCCGTGGCCGCGTTCGATGCCCATGCGATCGTGAGTGGCGAGATGGTGGCCTCCGGGGACAGCGTGAACATCACGCTGGCGTTCTCGGGCCCCCGCTTCGCGGAGCTGACCACCGTCACGGTGAGCGCGCCCAACGTGCCGTCCAGCCTGATGCGCGCGACGGTCGACGAGGTCGTCCGGACGCTGGGGCTCAACATCGATTCAGCCACGCAGTCCAGGATCGACACGATCAACTCGCAGGCGCCCAGCGCGACCTCGATGGGCCCGATTGGCATGGCGATGGCCCGCCTGGGTGGCACGCCAGCCGAGGTGCAGAGCGCGTTCGAGAGCGACTCCAACTCCAGCTGGGTCCAGGGCGAGTACGCCCGCGTGCAGATGCTGGCCGGCAACGCCGAAGCTGCGCTGCAGGCAGCCAACCGCGCCGTGGAGCTCAACCCCGGCGACGTCGAAGCGGTCGTCAACCGCGGCATAGTGCTCACGCAGCTGGACCGGCTCGAGGAAGCGACCGCGGCGTACAACGCTGCGCTCGAGCTGAACTCGTGGCACGCCACGGCCCTTGCGGCCCAGGCGCTGATCACCACGGACCTGAACGCTGCGCGCAGCCGCCTCGAGCGGTCGATCGAGGCTTACCCGCGCCTGGCGGATGCCTACCTTGACCTTGTGCTGCTCGAGCCGAACGACACGCGGGCGCTGCAGCAGCTGAGGCGGGCGGCCGAGCACCTGCCCGAGTCGATCCAGATCCACCGCGCGTTCGTGCTGCGGACACTGGCAGCTGGTGACGCCAACGGCGCGCTGGCCTACCTGCGTTCGGTCGCTGCTGACCCGCTGGGCGCAACACCTGCGCTTTACTCGCTGGCTAGCAACCTGCCGGCCGATCTGACGGACCAGGCCATGGTGTTCGTGAACGAGGGCGCGAACCGCTTCCCCCAGAGCACTCTGCCGGGCCTGACCGAATCGTTCCTGCTGCGGCGTGCCGGCCGGGCTGCAGAGGCCGAAGCGATCCTGCGCAGCCTGCACACCGCACATCCCGGCGACCTGGAAGTGGCCAATCAGCTGGCGATCACGCTGGGCCAGCTGGGTCGGGTGGACGAGGCCCGCCAGGTGTTCGAATCGATAGCCGGGGCCTCTTCCGTGGTGACCCTCAACCTTGCGCAGACGCTGCTCGAGGACGGGCAGGCGGCCGCTGCCCTGCAGCTGCTCGAGCCGCTGGCAGGCGCCGCCGATGCCGATGCCGATACGGTGACGCTTTATGGCATTGCCCTGGCCCGCACCGGCCAGACGGCCGCTGCGGAGACGGCGTTCAATCACGCGCTCGGACTCGATCCCGACTGGCATCCCGCCCGCGCAGCGCTCGCGCAGCTGGGCGAGCAGTCGCAGGTAACGGGTGGAGTGGCAGTTCAGTTCACGGGTGAGGCCGGAGCGAGCTTCCAGCGTGGCCTTACGGCGCTGAACAACTCGGACTTCCAGACCGCCGTGATCGAGTTCGGCACCGCCGCAGACCTTAGCGGCGAGGCGCTGGCCCACTTCTACCGCGGTTATTCCCTGCAGCTGCTGGGTCGCGTGCGGGAGGCCGTTGCCGCCTATGAACTGGCGCTGGCGGGCTTCCCCAACAGCGACATCGTGCTGAACAACCTGGGCTACTCCCAGCTTGTGCTGGGCCGCTACGACCTTGCCTTGCCGCTTCTGACCAGGGCGGTCGAGGCCAACGCCGGCAACGGACAGGCCCACATGAACTACGGCCTGGCCCAGTACGGCCTCGGGCGGTTCAGCGCTGCCCTGGAGTCGTGGGAGACGGCGGTGCGCCTCGAGCCTGCGCTGTCCGCGTCGCTTGACGAGCTGATGCAGGACGCGCGCAGCCGCCTCGGGAACTAGGGAGAAGCGAGTTGAACCTGAGGTCCGAGGTGATCCACGCGCCCCCGTACAGCTTTCATCCTCCGGCAGAGGGCATCAAGCTGGACCAGAACGAACTGCCCTATCCCCTGCCGGACCACGTCCGCGCCGAGGTGGCCCGCGTGGCAGCCGAGGTGGCGCTGAACCGCTACCCGGACCTGCACGCCTTTACCCTGCGTGACCGGCTGGCCGGCATCGACGCCTGGGACCCGGAGGGCGTGCTGGTCACGTCCGGATCCAACGTCCTGCTGCACTACGCCGTCGTGGCTGCCGGTATCGGCAGGACGGTCCTGACGGTCAGCCCGACCTTCTCCGTCTACTCGCTTCAGGCCCGGATACTGGGTGCAAGGCTGGTCGAGGTGCCGCTGGGCGCGGGCTTCTCGCTGCCGGTCGACGAACTCGTGCGGGAGCTCGGGGCGGGCGAGGGCGTGCTGATCATCGCCAACCCGGCCGCTCCGACCGGCAACCTGCATCCCGATGCAGAGGTCGAACGCCTGATCGAGGCGGCGGCCGGGCGGTGGCTGGTGGTGCTGGACGAGGCGTATCACGCGTTCTCGGGCACAGACCTGAGCCGCTTCGCGAGGCTGCCCAACGTGCTGGTGGTACGCACGCTTTCCAAGGCGGCCGGGCTCGCCGGGCTCCGCATCGGCTACGGCCTTTGCGAACCGGCGCTGGCGCGTCAGTTGACGAAGGTGATGATTCCTTTCAACGTTTCCGAGCTGCAGCAGGCCGTGGCCGGCGTCGTCCTGGATCACCGCGAAACGCTCGCCGGGCAGGTCCGGGAGGTGGTCGCCGAGCGCGCGCGCATCGAGGGCGCCATGGCCGGTCTTGACGGCGTTGAAGTGTTCCAATCCAGCACCAACTTCGTGCTGTTTCGCGTGGAGGACGCCGCCGGTGTGTAC
>ERZ869909.2989-NODE-2989-length-10302-cov-290.849976_pt1 | contig 10302 bp, 7 predicted proteins | sample MGYA00520892_ERZ869909 | MGnify/ENA primary metagenome ERZ869909 (study PRJEB32215, sample SAMEA104723947) | bioreactor metagenome | biome: bioreactor; feature: anaerobic bioreactor; material: water | place: China | collected 2015-03-12 ... | reverse complement strand
GGTCTGCTCGGCGCGGATCACCTCGACCAGCTTGAGCACCGGCACCGGATTGAAGAAGTGCATGCCCACCACCCGCTCGGGGCGCTCGCACACCGCAGCGAGCCGGGTCAGCGACAGCGACGAGGTGTTCGAGGCCAGAATGGCATCGTGGCTCAGCCGGCTCAGGTCGCGAAACAGCTTCTCCTTCAGCGCCGGCTGCTCGGGCGCGGCCTCGATGATCACCTCACAGCCGCGCAGGGCCTCGAGCGACGTGGTCGTCTCCAGGCGTGCCATGGCCTCGGCCTTGTCGGCCTCGCTGAGCTTCTCCTTGGCCACCAGCTTGCCAAGGCCCTTGTCGATGACGGCCTGGGCACGGCCCAGTTGCTCGTCGGCCACGTCGTAGAGTCGTGTGGCAAAGCCGCTTGCCACCAGTACCTGCGCGATGCCCTGCCCCATGGTGCCGGCGCCGACCACACCGATTGCCTGCTGTGTCATTGTCTTGCTCCCGTTCACTGCCTGCGCGCTTCTTCGCGCAGGACGAATTTCTGGATCTTGCCGGTGGAGGTCTTGGGCAGCTCGGTGAAGATCACCGTCTTGGGCACCTTGAAGCGCGCCAGATGCTGGCGACAGTGCTCGATGATGTCGGCTTCGGTGACCTCGCCATAGCCCACCTTGAGCTTGACGAAGGCACAGGGCGTCTCGCCCCACTTCTCGTCGGGCTTGGCCACCACCGCGGCCTCCTCCACGGCGGGATGGGAGTAGATGGCATCCTCCACCTCGATGGTGGAGATGTTCTCGCCGCCGGAGATGATGATGTCCTTGGAGCGATCCTTGATCTCGATGTAGCCGTCAGGGTGCCATACGGCGAGATCGCCGGTGTGGTACCAGCCGCCCTCCAGCGCCTGCTCGGTGGCGGCCTCGTTCTTGAGATAGCCCTTCATCACGTTGTTGCCGCGCATCAGGATCTCGCCGATGGTCTCGCCGTCCTTGGGCACCGGCTCCAGGGTGTTGGGGTCGGCGACGCAGAGCGCTTCCAGCATGTGGTAGCGCACGCCCTGACGCGCCTTGATCCTGGCCCGCTCCTCCAGCGGCAGCTCGTCCCACGCCTCGCGCCAGGCGCACACCGTTACCGGCCCGTAGACCTCGGTGAGACCGTACACATGGGTCACTTCGATACCGAGCTTCTCGACTCCGGCGATCACCGAGGCGGGCGGCGCGGCACCGGCGGTGGTGACCTTCACCGGGTGGTCGAAAGCACGCTTCTGCTCCGCCGGCAGGTTGACCAGGCCGTTGAGCACGATCGGCGCACCGCTGAAGTGGGTGACCTTCTCGTCGACGATCAGGTCCATGATCTTCTTCGGATCGACCCTGCGCAGGCAAACGCTGACGCCGGCATTGGCGGCGATGGTCCAGGGAAAGCACCAGCCGTTGCAGTGGAACATCGGCAGGGTCCAGAGATAGACCGGGTGATGCGGCATGGCCCACTCGAGAATGTTGCTCACCGCGTTGAGATAGGCGCCGCGGTGATGGTAGACCACCCCCTTGGGCTTGCCGGTGGTGCCCGAGGTGTAGTTGAGCGAGATCGCCTGCCACTCGTCCTCCGGGAGTTGGTAGGCGTACTCCGGGTCGCCCTCGGCCAGCAGCGCCTCGTACTCCAGCTCACCGATGCGACGCGCCTCGCCCTCGAACAGGGCGTCGTCCACGTCGATCACCAGCGGCTTGATCGCCAGCCGCGAGACGGCGTCTTCGATCACCCCGGCGAACTCCGGATCGACCAGCACCGCCTGGGCCTCGCCGTGCTCGAGCATGTAGGCGATGGCTTCGGCGTCGAGACGGATATTCAGCGTATTGAGCACGCAGCCGGCCAGCGGCACGCCGAAGTGCGCCTCGAACATCGCCGGCACGTTGGGCAGCATGGCGGCCACCGTCTCGCCGGGCTTGATGCCGCGCTTCTCCAGCGCCGAGGCGAGCCGCCGGCAGCGCGCCCAGGTCTCACGCCAGCTGCGGCGGATGTCGCCGTGGATCACCGCCGGGTAGTCGGGATAGATGGAAGCGCTGCGCTCGATGAAGGTCAGCGGCGATAGCGCCACATGGTTGGCCTGCGTCTTGGGCAGGTCCTGTTCGAAGATGCTGTCGTTCATGGTGGGCTCCGAGTGGGTATCGTTCTTATAGGTACTGTCCAGATCACCGGCCGCCGAGGTGGCAGCCGGTGGAGTAACGGCTCAGGAAAGCGTGACCTGATAGTCGGCCAGACTCTCCATGCCGGCCTCGATCACGCTGCGGTTGGCACGACCGACCGGCAACCACTGGCGCAGGGCGAAATCCGCCGCGGCCAGCTTGGCGCGATAGAAAGGTTCGCTGTTGCCACCCTCCTGGGCGGCACGCGCCTTGAGTGCGGCCCGCCCCATCTGCCAGGCGCACAGCACATGGCCGGCCAGGCTGAGGAACGGCGTGGCGTAGGCCTGCACGGCGTCGGCGCCGTGCTGCGGGTCGCGGCTCGCTTCGAGCACCAGCGCCATGGCGGCACGTAGATCGGCGGCGCCGGCGGCCAGACTCTCGCCCAGGGCGGCCAGCTCAGCGCTCGCGCGCAGCTCGCCGGCCGTGGCTTCGATCTCATCGATCAGTTCGGCGAGCGCCGCGCCGCTGTCACGGGAGAGCTTGCGCCCGGCCAGGTCGAGCGCCTGGATGCCGTTGGTGCCCTCGTAGATCGGTGCGATGCGGGCATCGCGCAGCAACTGGGCGGCGCCGGTCTCCTCGATGAAGCCCATGCCACCGTGCACCTGCACGCCGAGCGAGGCGATCTCCACCGCCTGATCGGTGGAGAACGCCTTGACCACCGGGATCAGCACGTCGACCCGGGCCTGGGCCGCGTCGCGCTCGGCGGCGTCTGCCGCGTGGCGCGCCACGTCCAACTGGGCGGCGCAGTAGAGCGCCAGCGCCCGCAGCGCATCGGTGCGAGCGCGCATGGAGAGCAGCATACGGCGCACGTCGAGATGCTCGCTGATGGTGGCCTCGGCGCCCCGCGCCCTGCCCTGTACGCGATCCAGCGCATAGGCGAAGGCATGCTGGCACGCACGCTCGGCCACACCGATGCCCTGGATGCCGACCTTGTGACGTGCCTCGTTCATCATGGTGAACATGTGGTTCAGGCCGCGCCCCTCCTCACCCACCAGGTAGCCGATGGCGCCGTCGTTCTCGCCGAAGCTCAGGGTGCAGGTGGGCGAGCCGTGGATGCCCAGCTTGTGCTCGATGGAGGCGCAGGTGACGTCGTTGCGCTCGCCCAGCGAGCCATCGGATTTGACCAGATATTTGGGAACCAGAAACAGCGAGATGCCCTTGTTGCCCTCGGGGGCGTCGGGCTTGCGCGCCAGCACCAGGTGGATGATGTTCTCGCTGGCGTCATGCTCGCCCCAGGTAATGAAGATCTTCTGGCCGAACAAGCGGTAGTGGTCACCCTCTTCATCAGGGCATGGCACTGCCCGCGTGCGCACCTTGGAGAGATCGGAGCCGGCCTGGGGCTCGGTGAGGTTCATGGTGCCGGTCCAGCTGCCCTCGACCAGCTTGGGCAGGTAGGTCGCCTTGAGCGCGTCGCTGCCGTGGTGGGCCAGCGCCTCGATGGCGCCGGCGGTGAGCATCGGGCACAGCCCCAGCGCCATGTTGGCGCCGTGGAGCATCTCCTGCACACTGCTCGCCACCACCTCGGGAAGGCCCTGGCCGCCCAGCGCCTGGGACACCCCGATGCCGTTCCAGCCGCCTTCCGCATAAGCCTGGTAGGCCTCGGCGAAGCCGTCCGGCAGAGTCACGCCACCGTCCTCACGCCGTACGCAACCCTGGCGATCGCCGCTGGCATTGAGCGGTGCCCACACTTCACCGGCGAGCCTGGCCGCCTCCTCCAGTACCGCTTCGACCAGGTCGGGGCTGGCTTCCTCGAAGCCGGGCAGGTCGAGGGCGCGGTATTCGAGCAATTCCTCGAGCACGAAGCGAAGGTCACGAACGGGGGCGACGAAGGGAAACATGGAGACACCTCAGGAAAAATGATAACGGCGATAGTAGATATACTACTTTTCGTTGGCCATTATCACTAGGTCGCAGCCTGGTGACCAGCGCCCGCTCTCGGCACGCAAAAAAACGCCCGATGCGAGAGCATCGGGCGTCATGGGGCGGTGGCCGGGGCTTCAGCGTCGGGCGTCGCTGTCGAGCGCTTCCTTTTCCTGGTCGCCGTACGCCACGTCATCCTCACCGTGATAGAAGACGATATGCGGCTCGTCCGGCGGCGGTGGGCCGACCAGGGGTTCGGCCACTTCCACCTCAGGCACCACGTTGGAGAGGTCCTCCACATGCTCATGCCCGATGGCCCCCTGCACCAACTCTTCGGTGACGGTGAGCTCGGCACCCACCGGCGACATGGGCGTATTGGGCGAGAACGGCGCCACCGGTACCGGCGCCGGGCGCACGCTGCGGCGCCAGGTGAAGAAGGCCACCAGGAACAGCCCCAGAGCGCCGAAGGCCCAGAACAGCCCGGCATCGCCCACCCAGGCCATGGCCGGTGAAATCAGGGGCGGGCTGACCGTCGAGCCGATGGCGTTGATCAGCAGCAGGCCCTGGCTCATGCGCACCAGCGCCCCGGCCGGTGCGCGGTCGGCGGCATGGCTCACCGCCACGGGATAAAGGGCGAAGACACCGCCACCCAGCAGGAACAGCAGCGCCGCCAGCACCCAGGTGTGGAGCGGCAATAACAGCATGCCGACCGAGATCAGGGCACAGAAGGCCCCGATCATGATCAGCACGATCTGCCGGTCATGACGATCGGACCAGCGCCCGATGGGATATTGCAGTAGCATGGCGCCGAGGATGACCACCGCCATCATCTGGCCGACCTGGGCCACCGTCAGGCCGATGCGCTGCAGGTAGAGCGGCAGCAGCGTGTAGACGGCGGCTACCGCCAGGCCCGAGCCGAAGCTGCCCATCACCCCGGTGGGGGTCATGACGATCAGCCGCATCGGCGAGAGAGGCTCGGCGTGCTCGATCAGCGGCGAAACCCGCGGAATCATCGCCATGGGCAGCACCGACAGCGAGGCCAGCATGCCGATGACCATGAACGGCGCGGCCTCGCCCATGGCATCGGTCACGCCGAGCAGCAGCTGACCGAGCACACCGGCCGCGTACAGCGAGATCATGTAGAGGGCGAGCAGCCTGCCGCGCACCTTCTGATCGCCCGAGGTGAGCAGCCAGCTCTCGATGACCAGATAGACCCCCACGGTGGCCCAGCCGCCGATCAGGCGCAGGCCGAACCAGGCCCAGGGGTCGAAGATCAATGCCTGCAGCAGCACCGTGACCGCCACCAGCGAGGCAAAGCTGCCGTAGGCGCGAATATGGCCGATGCGCAACAGCAGCCGGTCGTTGAACATCGCCCCCAGCGCCAGGCCGATGAAGTAGGCCGAGGAGACCCAGCCGATCACGACCGGCGATTCGCCGGCAGCGTCGAGCCGCAGCGTGATCAGCGTGGCCAGGAAGCCGTTACCGATACCCAGGATGAAGAGACCCAGCAGGGGAGCCAGGGCCATGGCCAGCAGTTGCCGCGACATCAGCGCGCCTCTCGACAGAACCGAAGAATGTAAAGGGAGAAAGATGGCAGAAAACGCCGTGGAACGCTGCCCATCGCCCTGGCGTTTGGCATTCGAACGGCCAACGCTTGGGTGGGGCGGCGCGAATCATACGCCTGACAGCGCCGGTGTCAAACGCTTAATCCCATCCCCACCTCTCGGCCAGAACAATTCACCATTCCAGATCGGAAAAACAGCAAGACAGGCCAAACCAGCCTGCATTATCGCTTCTGCAGCAAGGACACGTCGGCGGCCGGAAACTCGACGCTCATGCCCAAGTGCGCTGCCAGCCACTCGAAGCTCGCCTCGCTGAAGAAGCACACGTGCGTGGGGTCGAGAATGTAGTGCCAGCGAGCGAACGCCTCCTCGCCGGTTACCCGCTTGGTCATCAGCCCCAGCCAGCCGCCCGAGGGCAGCAGCGCCGCAAGCCGCGCGAGCTCACGCCCGGGGGCGAACAGATGCTCCACCACCTCGGTGGCGGTGATGAAGTCGTAGCGGCGCTCGAGCACGCTGGCGTCCGGCGCATAGAACGGGTCGTAGATCGCCATCGGGTGGCCCGCCTCCTCGAACATCAGCGACAGCGTCGGACCGGGGCCGGCGCCGAAATCGAGGCCGCTGGCTCCCGGCGCCAGCCGGTGCTGCAGCGGCTCGAACAGGCGCGACAGGAAACGCCGATAGCCGGGGTCGTCGGGGCGGTTCTGGTGCTGGTCGTAGACCGCCCGCTCCTGCTCGGGCGACAGACGCTGCTCAGGCGGCACGAAGACCAGCCGGCAATTGTCGCAGCGGTAGTAGTCGCGTCGTGCATCGCGATGAAAATGGCGCGAATGCGGGCAAGCGCATAGCGGGCAGGTCGGCATCGTCGTATCCTTCATGGCCTGACGAAAAAACACTTCACAACGAGGAGGCCGGCAATGCTGTCAGGTCTGGACCACCTGGTCATCACCGTGACCGACATCTCCCGCGCCGTGGATTTCTATTCTCGCGTACTCGGGCTCGAGGTGCGCTATCGCGATCGTGAGCGAGTCGATCTGCTGCTCGGCGACATCGCCCTGCGCCTGCACTGGACGGCGACCGACATCGAGCCGCGTGCCGCCACACCCACCCCGGGCAGCCTGGATCTGTGCCTGCGCAGCCTGCTGCCGTTGGACGAGGTCCAGCGCCACCTCGAGGCGCTGGACGTGGAGGTCGAGCTCGGCCCGGTCTCACGCCAGGGCGCCACCGGCCCCATCGAATCGATCTATCTGCGCGACCCCGACGGTAACCTGCTCGAACTCAGCCGGCCACTGAAAGAAACGCTGGAATAGTGGCCCCGCTGGCAATGACGCGCGTGACCGGTATCATTGGGGCAAACCGTGTTTGACTGGATGGCCCATGAACGACAGCCCCGATAGCCGCAGCGTCATCGAACCGAACGGCACTCCCGACATCACCCTACCTATCGTCGTCTATGCCCTGCTCCTGGCCGGCGTGGTCAGCGGTGGGCTGACGGCCATCGTCGGCGTGGTCATCGCCTATGTCTATCGCGGCCAGGGTCCCCATTGGTTCGACGAGCATTACCGCTACCAGATCCGTACCTTCTGGCTCTCCGTGCTCTACTTTGCCATCTCCGGCGTGCTCACCCTGGTGATGATCGGCTTCGTGACCTGGCTGCTGGCCGTGGTATGGCTGGTGGTGCGCTGCGTGAAGGGCATCAAGCGCCTGCAGGAGCATCGCGAGCCCGACAACGTGGATGCCTGGCTGATCTGAACCATGAGCGAGTCGCAGCCCCCCTCCGCCACCCTGCAAGGCCGCGCCATCGCCGCCCTGTGGCGCACCCTGGCCGGGCGTCGCCCCGCCATGCTGTGGCGCCTGGCACGTGTTTCCGGCCCGCTGGTGCATCGCTTCAGCCGGCGCGAGCGCGAGGTCACCGAGATCAATCTCGCCGAGGTCTACCCCGAACAGGATGCCGCCACGCGCCGCCGGCTGGCCCGGGAGAGCCTGACCCACTCCACCGCCACCATGCTCGAGCTGGGCTTCGCCTGGATGGGCGAGCCGCAGCGGGTAGAGGACTCGATTCTCGAGATCCACGGCCGCGAACTGCTCGACGAAGCCCGCGCCGAGGGGCGCGGCGTGATCGTGCTGGCACCGCACTTCGGCAACTGGGAGGTGCTCAACTTCTGGCTTTCCAGCCACTTTCCCTTCACCGCCATGTACGAGCCGCCCAAGATCGCCGAACTCGATACGGTGATCCGGCAAGGGCGCGAGCGCATGGGCGCAAGCCTGGTGCCGACCAATCCGCGCGGCGTCGCCGCCCTGCTCAAGGCGCTCAAGCGCAGTGAAGCGGTGGGCATCCTGCCCGACCAGGAGCCCAACTGGGGCAGCGGCGTGTTCGCGCCCTTCTACCATCGCCTGGCCTACACCGCGACCCTGCTGCCCAAGCTGGTGGCACGCACCGACGCGCGGGTCGTCACCGGCGTGGCCCGGCGCATTCCCGGGCGCGGCTTCGCCATCCACTTCCTCGCCGCCGACGAGCGCGTCTACGCCACCGACGAGGAGCAGTCGGCCACCGGCGTCAACGCCTGCGTGGAAGACGCCATCGCCCTGGACCCGGCCCAGTACCAGTGGGAGTACAAGCGCTACCGCAAGGTGATCGAGGAACAACAGGGCGTGCCGAACCACCGGGAGTTTCGGCTCTACTGAACGCCGCCGCCGTTCATACGCAGGGGGGTGAATGCCTCAAGGACGAGTACGCCATCCATGATCCTGCCCAGGCCGCTCAAGGCGCTGACTTGGCTCGTGCTGTTTCTGGCACTGCTCTACGCGCTCTATCTCGCCACCGCAAACGCCCTGCTCGCCAGCGCCTGGGGCCGCGATCAGCTCGAGCGTTCGCCGCGTCTCTCGCTCGAGTGGGAGCGTGCCTGGACGCTCTTCCCCGGCCACCTCGAGGTCACCCAGTTGCACCTGGCCGGCCGCACCGCCGAGCGGCGCTTCACGCTGGCGGCCGAACGCGCCAGCCTGCGTTTCGCCCTCACTCCCCTGCTCGACCGTGAAGTCAGCATCCATACCTTGGAAGCCGAGGGCATCCGCCAGGCCGGCCTCGACGCCTACCGCTTGCAGGGCAGCGGCAACCTGGAGCTGGCCGGCATTCATTGGCGCGCCGGCGAGATCGGCGCCGAGCGCGTTTCGCTGCAGTTGGACGAGGGCACGGTGTTGCATGACGACACCGCACTGGTGGAAGGCGTAACGCTTGATGCCGACCTGCGCCTGGCACCGCTGAGGCTGGCCGAGCACCCCGGCGGCGAGGCGACACGCTTCGTCTCCGGCACCCTCACGCTGGCCGGACGCAGCGACGCCTACGACGTCTTCAATCCCTACCTTGCGGCGCTGGGCTGGCTCGAGATCGACGGACGCGGCGATCTCACCGGCGACATCGCCATCGAGCGCGGCGAGGTGCTGCCGGGCAGCCGTCTGCGTCTGGACTCCCCTCGCCTGAGCGTGCGGCTCGACGAGCGCCACTGGCTGGAAGCAGGAGCGCTCTACCGCATCGACGGCTCCGGCGCCGTCGAGGTCGAGGTGGCACAGAGCGCACGCTTGGCGCTTGAACTCGACGACATCGAGATGGGCGAGGCGGCACCGCAGCCCTCGCCCGCGGCCTCGGCTCGCCCCCTGCTCGGTGGTGAAGGGTTCCGGCTGGTGCTGGAGACCCCCGCGCTGCGCCTGCATGCTCCGCCGGACGAGCTGCAGCGTGCCGAACTGCACTGGCGCAACGCCGAGGCATTCGACATCGCCGCCCTCCAGCGTTACCTGCCGCCTCCGGTACCGCTGACGCTGGAAGGGGGCACGGCCAGGTTGCAAGGCGGACTCAGCTACGACGCCGAGCGCCTCACCGGCGGTTTCGATCTCAATGGCGAGGCCATCTCGGTGCGCCTCGGGGAGCAGCCGCTGAGCGGCCGACTGGGCCTGCACCTGCCTATCGTCGCACTCGACGTCGAAGGTGGCGCAGTGGACGTTTCCGGCACGCAATTCGAGCTCGAGGCGGCCGCCCCAGGCGAGGCGCAGCCACTGGTCACCGCCCTCGAACTGCCCGTCGCCCGCTTTTACTCGCCGCTGGCCTGGCGCGCATGGGATGACGACGCCCTGCGCGATCGCGAAACGCCATGGCAAGCGGAGCTGGAACTGTCCGGCCACGTCGCCAATCTCGGTATGCTCGACCCCTTTCTCAGCGGCCTGTTCGATGGGCGCGGCCTCGCCCTGGAGGGTGGCGGCCGGCTCGATGGTGCGCTCCAGGTGCGCAACGGGCAGCCACTGCCGGGCAGCCGGCTCGACGTTTACTCCGAAGCGCTGGGCGCACGCCTGCTCGGCTTTCACGCCCGCGGCGACGGCCGCGCGCATTTCGTGCTCGGCCCCGGCGAACCCCACCCCGAGGCCAGCCTCGAACTCGTCTTCGGCGAGGTGGACCTCACCCGACTCAGCGACGGTCGCCGGCTGTTCCTGGCCGAACGCCTCGCGCTTGCCGCCAGCGCCGCGGCGAGCCCTCGGACGGCGCGCCCCACCACCGCCGAGATCGCCTGGCGCGGCGCGCGCATTCCCGACGTCAGCGTGCTCGGCGCCTACCTGCCCCAGGCGGCACCGCTACGCTTGCACGGCGGCCGGGCCGCCAGCGATGGGGAGCTGGTGATCGTCGGGGAGCGTGCCCAGGGACGGGCTACCCTGACGGGGGATGCCATTCGTGGCCGCCTGC
>ERZ869909.2988-NODE-2988-length-10305-cov-4.533340_pt1 | contig 10305 bp, 5 predicted proteins | sample MGYA00520892_ERZ869909 | MGnify/ENA primary metagenome ERZ869909 (study PRJEB32215, sample SAMEA104723947) | bioreactor metagenome | biome: bioreactor; feature: anaerobic bioreactor; material: water | place: China | collected 2015-03-12 ... | reverse complement strand
GAGGAAGGGGATTTCAGCACGGAGCATTTCTTCCCGGGAACCCTCAGCATGACCTGCAAATAGCAGCGGTGCGCGCGCTGGCAAACGGTCGTGTATTTCGTTTTGTCCTAAATACCAAGCGTCAACCAGGGGTAAGTGCGGTAAGCGCCGACAGCTAATGTTTTCGGCAGAATAGTTGTTTAATTCTGTGCGCAAATCTGCAGGCTTGAGAAGTAATTGCCGGACGACCGGAACGTAGCCACGGGTTCCTTCACACTGTGGCAATGCGTAAATAAAGCCGCGCACATCTGCGCGTAGTCGTGGGGTGAGTATATCGCGACTGCCTTCGGTCGGTATCGGCTGTACTGTGAGGGGAAATTGTTCGTCGTCGTCACCACCGTCTTGTAGGTAACGAAAAACCAAAACTTCGATTTCAAACCAGCGATACCCCCGATCATTCGGCTCTTCGTTGGCTTTTGCCGGCAACGCCAACACGCTTGCTAGGGCAACACAACAAAGCAGACCAAAGGTGCTAGCCGGGCGTAGAAGAGTTTTCAAAAAAACAAACGAAGTCATCGAGTTATAGGCTCTCACTAGGTTCTTGTTGGAAATGCTGTAACAACGACTGTACCAGTTTTATGCGTTCGTGGGTATCAGCCTCAGCGCGTTTTATTTTTAATCGTTGAGCACCTTCCATGGCAAACTGGTCCGGTGCTTGCTGCAACATGCGAATAATGGTGGTTGGCTCCACAACTGTGCGCTCACTAAATTCAATATGCCCACCTTGCGGCCCCAGTTCGATTTTCCGAATGCCCAGAGGTTCCGCCGTTAAGCGCAATTCACTTAAGCGGAATAGGTTTTTGGCGGCGTCGGGCAGTAGCCCAAAACGGTCAATCAATTCCACTTGAATGTCGTCTAATTCACCCCGGTCACGGGCACCCGCAATGCGTTTATACAGCGACAGACGCACGTTCACATCCTTGATGTAGGCTTCCGGTAAGAGAGCCGGAATGCGCAAGTCGATCTCGGTTTGGGCACGAATAAGTTGGTCGAGAGCCGGTTCGCGGCCTTCACGCAAAGCGGTTACGGCTTGTTCCAGCATATCCATGTATAAACTAAAGCCAATGCTTTCAATTTGTCCGCTTTGTTCGTCACCAAGTAGCTCGCCAGCGCCACGAATCTCTAAATCATGGGTTGCCAAAACAAAGCCCGCTCCAAGATCCTCTAAATGACTAATGGCTTCAAGCCGCTTTACGGCATCTTTAGTCATCCGTTTCGGATGAGGCGTGAGTAGATAAGCATAAGCTTGGTGATGGGAGCGGCCGACACGACCCCGAAGTTGGTGGAGCTGCGCTAAACCTAAGTGATCAGCGCGGTCAATAATAATGGTATTGGCCGTCGGAACATCGATACCGGTTTCGATAATCGTGGTGCAGACCAAGACGTTAAACCGTTGATGATAAAAATCTGCCATCACGCGCTCAAGCTCGCGTTCGCTCATTTGACCGTGGGCAGTTTGCACGCGCGCTTCCGGAATTAGCTCGGCCAACTCTGTGGCAACGCGGTCGATGCTTTCAACGGCATTATGCAGGAAATAAACCTGACCACCGCGCAACACTTCCCGCAGCACAGCTTCGCGGACGGTGGCTTTGTCATATTCACGCACGAACGTTTTGACCGCCAAACGACGTGCCGGTGGCGTGGCGATAATCGATAAATCTCGAATATTGTTCATCGCCATATTTAAGGTTCGTGGAATCGGCGTGGCGGTGAGGGTCAGAATGTCGACGTCGGTGCGTAATTTCTTGATTTGCTCCTTTTGGCGAACACCGAAGCGATGTTCCTCGTCAACGATCAGTAATCCGAGATCGTGAAACTTAATCGTTGGTTGCAGTAATTTATGCGTGCCAATGACGATGTCGACTTTGCCTGCAGCAAGGTCAGCAAGGGCGTGCTCGGTTTGTTTGGCACTGCGAAAACGCGAGAGTAATTCGATGCGCACCGGCCAGTCGGCAAAACGGTCACGGAAATTGTCGAAATGTTGCTGTGCCAAAAGGGTCGTTGGTACCAATACTGCGACTTGCTTATTGTCGTTCACGGCAGTGAAGGCCGCTCGCATCGCCACCTCAGTTTTACCAAAGCCAACATCACCACAAACTAAGCGGTCCATGGCTCGCGGCAATTGCATGTCGGCTAGCACCGCGGCTATCGCATCGAGTTGGTCGTCGGTTTCGGTAAACGGGAAACCCGCGGCAAAGCGGTCATGATCCTCAGCACTGACTTGGAACGCATAACCTGGCTTCGCTTCACGCTGAGCGTAAACTTCAAGTAACTCGGCTGCCACGTCACGGACTTTTTCGGCCGCTTTGCGGCGCGCTTTTTCCCATTGGTCGTTGCCCAATTTATTGAGCTGGACTTTGTCTTGGTCACCGCCGCTGTAGCGACTAATTAAATGCAATGAAGAAACTGGAACAAATAACTTTGTGTTGTTGGCATATTCCAGAGTTAGAAACTCAGTCTCGATGCCACCGGCGGCCAACGAGGTTAATCCTTGATAACGACCAATACCATGCTCTAAGTGCACAACAGGTTGGCCGAGTGACAACTCGGCAAGGTTTTTAATTAGTGCATCAGCGTTTTGGCTTGCGCGTTTGTCTTGGTGGCGGCGTTGTGGTGCGCGGTTGCCAAACAAGTCATTTTCAGTGAAAACCCACAAGGCCTGGGTGTCGCTGATGTGAGCATAAAACGAATGTTCGAGCGGACTAACAATAATCGCAAAATCCACAGGCTGTTGCACAAATTCAGCAAAACTGTCGACTTCAGTGGGGTGTAACCCCGCTTTACCAATTAGCTCTAACATACTTTCACGACGGCCCGCAGACTCGACGCAAATCAGTACCTGTTGGTTTTTCTTGAGTGCTTTGGCAATCGTATCCTGCAACAGCGCAAGCGGTTGTTTTTGCTTACCATCAATAATGACATCGGGCAGGGCTTTGGTTTTAAAGTCGACCGGCCCTGGCGAACGTTCGCCGTCGATAGCACCAACGCGAATGCGCGGGTATTGCTTTAAGGTCCCGAGTAATTCGTCGCGAGTTAAGAACAATTTTTGTGGCGCCAGAATCGGCTTTTGTTTGTCCCAGCGTCGCTCGTCATAACGGTACTCTATGTCAGTCCACAGTTTGTCGAGTTGCAACTGCAATGGGCCGTAAGTAAGCACGGTACACGACTTGGGTAAGTAGTCGAAGAGCGTTGCCATGGTTTCGAAGAACAGTGGCTGATAATACTCGATGCCAGCAGGCATAATACCTTGCGTAACTTGCTGATAAATTGACTCTTTGGCGGTGAGAGCTGCGAATTCCTCACGAAATTGACGACGAAAGCGCTCAATACCGGCTTCGTCAGTTGGAAATTCGTGTGCAGGCAGTAAGGCTATTTTTTCGATAGGCGCTTCTGAACGTTGGCTTTCAACGTCAAACTGGCGAATGGAGTCGACTTCGTTGTCAAAAAAGTCGATTCGATACGGCGCTTCACTGCCCATTGGGAATAAGTCGAGGATTGAGCCGCGAACACTGTATTCACCGTGCTCCATAACTTGGTTCACATGGCGATAACCGGCTTTTTCGAGTTGTAAACGCAGGCTGTCATGAACAACGCGTTGGCCTTTTTCTAAGTGCAAACTGTGGCCAGTGATAAATTCAGCCGGGGCCACGCGATGCATTAATGTATTTAATGCAACAATGAGAATGCCGTGCTGTTGTTGTGGCAATTGTGCGAGCACGCGCAAACGTTCGGAAATAATATCTTGATGGGGCGAGAAATTATCGTATGCAAGCGTTTCCCAGTCTGGCAGTAATTGGATTTCGTTGGCAAACTCAGGCAAGAAAAATTGCAGCTCGGCCTGAAAGCGGTAAGCACTCGGAGCATCAGCGGTAATGAGTAACAACGGCGTTTGATGTTGACGATACAACTGGCTAATTGCAAGGGCTGAACTACTGCCTTCAAGATGGCGCCAAGTCATTTCAGCGCTGGTGGGAAAAGGCGGTTGCAATAACGAAATCTGACTCATGGATGAACTGTTCCTATGACCTGCCGCAGATTGAAAAACGATAGTATAACTGAATGAGCGACGAACGACAGGTTGTCTGTGAAGTCAGATGTCTTTATGCTACGCAATTATGCTTGCTTGAATGGACCCGACTCACACATGAACAGGCCGTTGCCTTTGTATTTAGCGTTGCGTTATAGCCGCTCGCGCTCTCGTTCGACGTTTACGCGCTTTATTAGTCACTTTGTGGCAGCTGGGATCACTCTCGGTGTTTTGGCGTTGATTGTTGTGACTTCGGTGATGAACGGATTCGAAAACGAATTGAAGACACGCATTCTTGGCGTCGTTCCGCAAGTTACTGTGAGTCCCCAACAACAAAGTACTCAGCGCCCACAACCTTTGGCCGATTGGCAAGCTGTGCAGCAATCGGTGACTTGGCCAGCAGCGGTGCGGCATGTTAGTCCTTATGTGCAGTCCGAGGGCATCATTCAAGGCCATGCGCAATTGCAAGCGGTGTTAGTGCAAGGGATTTTCCCACACCTTGAACCGAACCAAAATATTCTTCGTGAGCGCATGTTGTTCGGTCAACTGGACAGTCTGCGCGCGGGTGAGTATCGCGTTATTATTGGTCGTCCGTTAGCGGACATGCTCGACATTCAGATTGGTGAGCGAGTACGCGTGACGGCCGCGGCGGGGCAGCAACAGACGCCCCTTGGCACTATGCCGGCACAGCGACAATTTACCGTCAGCGGCATATTTGAGGTGGGTGCCGATATTGATCAGCAATTGGTCTTGCTGCATGGCGCCGATTTGGCGCGCTTACTGCGCTATCCAGAAAACCATGTAACCGGTTTACGGCTGTGGCTCAATGATGCCTTCGAATCTGCCCAAGTTAGCCAGCGTTTAGCGCCGCAATTTGCTGCGCAGGGCTTAGTTGTCGCGGACTGGCAACAACGTTATGGCCAGCTTTTCGCCGCCGTACGGATGGAAAAGGGCATGATGATGATCATGCTCGGATTAATTATTGTGGTCGCTGCATTTAATGCGGTTTCAGCCCTGATTATGCTCATCCAAGACAAGCGCAGTGATATTGCAATTTTACAAACCTTAGGGTTAAGCCCTCGGCGTATTTACCTGACCTTAATTCTCCAAGGTATGTACAGCGGCGTGGTCGGTGTCATCCTTGGCGCGGCGCTCGGGCTGTTACTGAGTGCCTATTTAAATGGCATTCTTACCGCATTAGGTATCCATGTGTTTAGTGCAGGCGTAGCATTACCTGTGGTGATTCAATACAGCCAAGTGTTCGCCATTGTGCTTGCAGCGTTGGCGCTAACCTTTGTTGCAACTATGTACCCGGCGTGGCGCGCTGCACAACTCCAACCGGCAGAGATTCTTCGATATGAATAAGCAAGACTTGTTAGTTTCCGTATCCGACTTAAATAAAAGCTATCAAGACGGCGAGCGCACAGTCACTGTGCTTGAAGGCGTCGATTTGCAGCTGCAAGCCGGTGAGATGTTGGCGATTATCGGTGCCTCAGGCTCGGGTAAAAGCACGTTACTACATATTCTTGGCGGACTTGATAAAGCCGACTCTGGGCAAGTGACCATCGCCGGTGAGCAGCCATTGCAATTACCACAACATAAACTGGCACAGTGGCGCAATCAGCATGTGGGTTTTATTTATCAGTTTCACCATTTATTGAGCGAATTTTCGGCATTAGAGAACGTTGCTATGCCGCTGCTGATTGCCGGTGCACCGATGCCGAAAGCGCTGGCGCAAGCCAAGTCCATGCTTGAGCGTGTCGGCTTGGGACATCGGTTGGAGCACGCACCAGCGAAACTTTCCGGTGGTGAGCGGCAACGTGTTGCGATTGCCCGAGCTTTAGTTAACCAACCGGCTTTAGTGCTTGCTGATGAACCAACCGGTAATCTCGATGAGGACACGGCACAAGTGATTTACGATTTGATGCTTGAGCTCAACAGCGAGTTAGGTACAGCGTTTGTGGTGGTCACTCACGATATTCAATTGGCCGCGAAACTACCGCGACAATTGCAACTTGATCATGGTCGTTTGGTTGAGGAACAGGCATGAACTTAGCGTTCCTGTTAGCTCGTCGATTTCGCCGCAGTCGCGAGAAGAGTCGCTACCTGAGCTTTATTTCCGCTTCCTCAACGATCGGGATTGGTCTCGGCTGCGCCATCTTGATTCTGCTGTTGTCGATTATGAACGGTTTTCAAAAGGCGCTCGAAGATGATTTTCTGGCTTTCGTTCCACACGTTGAATATACCGCCGTTCGTGGTGGTCTCGACAATTGGCAGGAAGTCGTGCGAGTTGCTGAACAACACCCGCAGGTTAGCGCAGCAGCGCCGGTTATCGTGTTAAATGCCATGATCCAGCAGCCTGGCCGCTTTCGTGGTCTGCAGGTACGTGCTATCGACGCGGAAAGTGAGGTCGGCGTGTCTAATTTGACGCGCTTTATGAGCAGTGAAGACTGGCAGAGCTTTCAGACCAATGCCGACGGGGCCATTCTGGGTCAAGGTCTTGCCCAAGAGCTCAATGTCACGCAGGGTGACTGGATTATGCTCATGATTCCTCAGCTCGATAGTGGTGACAGCTTACGTGCGCCGCGCCGTGTGCGCGTGCAGGTCAGTGGCGTGTTCGCGATGGCCGGTGAACGGGATTATCAACAAGCATTTATTCACTTGGCGAAAGGTCAAGAAGCTACTCAGCTTGGCGAAAACGTGAGTACAGTGCGGTTGGCTGTGCGTGACGTTTATGCAGCGCCACAAATTGCTCGGGAAGTCGGCCAATCGTTGCGCGAATACGCCTATATCCACGACTGGACACGCACCGAGGGACATTTGTATCGAGACATTCAACTGGTGCGGACCGTGATGTATCTGGTTTTGGTTCTCGTGCTTGCGGTGGCGTCATTTAACATCGTGTCGACCTTGGTGATGGTGGTGCAAGAAAAGCGTGCGAGTATTGCGATTTTGAAAACCATGGGTGCAAGTCATTCGTTGTTACTACGAACGTTTGTTTGGCAGGGCAGTTTGAATGGTGTCATTGGTGCCAGTATTGGTACCGTTATCGGTGCAATTGCGAGCGTTCTGTTGCCACGCGGCTTACAAGCGCTCGAGCAGGCATTGAATTTCACCGTGCTACCTGCTGAATTGTATTTTATCAGTAGTATTCCAAGTGATCTGCAGGTCTTGGACGTGGTACTGGTTGCCGGCGTTGCGTTGATCACCAGTGTGGTGGCGACACTTTACCCAGCTTGGCAAGCGGCAGCGATTGAACCTGCGGAGGCGTTGCGTGGAAAATAGTTAATCGCGCTCGTCGAAGGACGCGGTACGTCGTTTTTGAAACTCTTCTTTTAGCTCACGCAAACGCTCCCGGCGTTTGCGTAGACGCTCATTCCATGCGTTCTGCACAGCCTGGCGCCAGATCTTGCGCACGAGCAAGTACGCCAAGCCACTGAAAAATCCGCCAACGACTACAGAACCTAACACCAATGCCGGCACAATTGTTGATAAACTAGCTTGGAACCATGCAACAGAAAGCTCGAATAAAAAAGGCTCACTGGGTTGTCGCAGCAGGAAGCTGCCCACTCGATAAGAGCCGTAGAGCATGGCTGGCATGGTTATTGGGTTGCTAATCCAGACCATTGCGACTGACAAGGGGAGATTGACGCGGAAAAAGATCGCAACTGCCGCCGCCGCGATCATTTGAAACGGCATCGGCATGAATGCAAAGAAAATACCAATAGCAAAACCACCGGCCGCTGTTTTGCGGTTGAGGTGCCAAAGATTGGTATCGTGAGCCACCGCACCGAAGGGCTTTAAAACGCCGTATTGGTTCAGTTTATGCACGTCTGGCATGAATCGTTTCAAAAACTTTCTTGGCATACGGTTTTCAAAATTCCATCAACATCAAAAAGGTCCGCAACAAACGCAAGGACGCGGCGACTATGAAAATACAGCTCGATACAATCGCTGCAGGCACAATCGCTGCAGTTCTCAGCATGGCGTGGATAGAGCCTGAGTCGTTGGCCCCACGAATACTTCCTGTGCTCGTCTTGCTAATTAGTTTACTGCTTTTCCGGCTAAAAATCTTTACGTTAGCAATATTTTTATGCGCGTATGCGTGGGTATTTCTGTACGCCTTTGGCGTCATGAAGAACGTTATCGATACGCAACCGAGTGACGCAACACCGAGACAAGCACAATGGATTCAAGTACAAATTACGGAATTACCGCAACAACGTGGTTCGACGCTGCGGCTGCAAGGGCTGTGGCAACAACAGCGACAACCGGCGCAACTTATACAGTTAAGCTGGTTTGCACCGCCAGACTTTGCGCAACCACCGCAAGTGGGCGACATTTGGTGGTTGCAGGCGCGCTTGCGTCCAGTCGTTAGCCGTGCCAATCAGGGGGGATTCGATTATCAAAGCCATTTGGTACGGCAGCGAATCTGGCTGAATGCAACCGTGATCAAGGGTGAGCGGATGCAAGCGACTCAACGTGTTTCGCCACGCTCCGTGATCATGAATAAGTTAGCAGCGTGGCGAGCTAACGCTGAACAGCCGCAAGGACTGCACTATTTAGACATTGTTCTAGCGCTCACCTTGGGTGAGCGGCAATGGCTGAGCGCCGAACGTCGTCGTTTGCTGATTGAAACGGGTGTGGCCCACGTGATGGCCATTTCCGGTTTGCATGTGACCTTCGTTTTTGCCGTTAGTTGGTGGCTCGCGCGTGTACCTTTGCATATTTGTTGGCGGCTATTGGCGTGGATTCCGCGTTTAAGGGTTCCAGAACTGTCGCGCCAACCTAATCAGCAATGGCTAGCTCTCGCTCTCGGATTTGCTTGTGCATTGGCCTATGCGGCACTGTCGGGTTTTGCGGTATCGACGTTGCGGGCATTGGCATTACTGGGGCTTTTTGTCATGAGCCGGATATGGGCGTGGCGTTTGACACCAATGCAAGTGCTTTTGCGCGGTGTTGCGGTGATTCTGCTGGTTGATCCATTGGCGTGGTTAGACGTCGGTTTTTGGCTATCGGTGGGAGCCGTTGCGGTCATCTTCTTTTGGCATTGGTGGTCTGTCACAAGCATTACCGATGCAGCAAGTCATGTTGGCCCGATAACAAATAAGGTGTCCTTGCTGTGGCGTTTTGAAGTCATGCTCATGGTGCTATTGGCACCGTTGACGATTTTTTACTTTCACGGCATTGCTTGGTTAACGCCATTAACGAACTTGCTCGTCATTCCCGTGTTTGCCTTTGCTATTTTACCCCTGAGTTTATTGGCCGTTAGCTTATTGTTGGTGCCGTTTGCCATTACAGAACAACTCGCATGGGGCTTGTTGCAATTGGTGGATCCGATTTTGCACACGGTATTTCAGTTTTTAGCAACCGCTGCATCGTGGCCGAGTGCTTGGCTAGAAACGGTGGAGTTAAGGTGGGTATTACTACTGGCGTTGGTTTATTTAGTTGTGCATTGGCAGCAAGTTAAGCAGAGACGCTGGCTCTTTGGATTCAGCTCAGCAGCGGTGATTGTTGTCCTACTGCAGCCACAGCAAGATGAGTTTGCCGTGCATGTACTCGACGTTGGCCAAGGCAGCGCAGTTGTGATTCAGCGTGACCGTGCCGCACTGATTTATGATGCGGGTCCGGGTTTTGGGCAAGGGCATCATCTCGGTCATGACGTCATTTTGCCATTTTTACGCCAGCGGCGATTACGACCTGAATGGTTGGTTATTTCTCACGAACATCAAGACCATACTGGCGCTGCAGACGCTCTGCAGGCGTCGTTTTCAGGATTGCAAACGATGCGCTCACGCTTTGCTTTTCAGGAGTCTAGCGATTGGGGCTGGCAGCCACAGGTGTTTCCCGATGAGTTAACTGCAGCGACCCTGCCGTGTAGTTGGGGGCAAACCTGGCTGTGGCAGGGCGTGCAAATACGTGCACTGGCACCCATGCCAGGCCCTTCATTTGGACCGAATAATGACAGTTGTGTGCTCTTGCTTACGTACCGTGGTCAACGTGTGCTGCTCACGGGTGATATTCAGCGCCACACGGAACTGCGCATGGTTGGGCGTTATGGCAAACAATTACGTGCGGATGTCTTGGTGATCCCGCATCATGGCTCGCAAACTTCCAGCCAAGCGGAGTTTCTCGATGTCGTACAGCCGCATGTTGCGGTGGTCAGTCGCGGTTTTATGAATCAGTTTCGGATGCCGCATAGAGACGTGCAAACGCGTTATCAAGAGCGCGATATTCCG
>ERZ869909.2987-NODE-2987-length-10311-cov-3.150967_pt1 | contig 10311 bp, 9 predicted proteins | sample MGYA00520892_ERZ869909 | MGnify/ENA primary metagenome ERZ869909 (study PRJEB32215, sample SAMEA104723947) | bioreactor metagenome | biome: bioreactor; feature: anaerobic bioreactor; material: water | place: China | collected 2015-03-12 ... | reverse complement strand
AAAGGGGCTAATAGCACTAATAATAAGATCTCTTTTGTCCGAGTTTAGCTGTCTAATGATAAAATCAACATATCCACTATTACTCAATCCAAAGTAGCTACCAACACTTTTAACTAGATTCTTCTTGTTATAATACACTAAGATTTGATTTAAGTTTTCTTTCTCCAGTAATGCTCTCATGGCCCTTTCACGAACTTCTATGTGATTCTCGATGTTGTATACTTCAAAAAACTCGCAAAATCTATTATGTATATCAGAAATTGGTTCACTAGAAAAATCAAATCTTGCTATTTCATACCTAAGTTCATCAATCACTTGTTCGAATACTTGAGTACTTATATCATTAACAAATCGTTCTTTGATAATGTATTTCTTTATCTTCGAAACAACATCTACTTTTTCCAGTGCCAGAATTTCACAAATGCATTCTAGCACTTCCTCTATAAGGAATAGATTTTCCACTTCAGCCAATTTCAATGTATATACTTTATCTTTCATTAACTCCTCAATCTCATACTCACTTTTGTTGTCCTTATCAATAATACCAAAGCAATCTAGATTATGCAGTAGATTGTTTTTGGACATAGCTCTTGTATATGTGATAACCTCACTACAACCTCCACACGGAACAATTAAGTAATCCTTATAAATCTGAGAATAAAGTTTAGCATCATAGCTATCTATTCGACCCTCAACAAATATCACTGGTTTTCTATTTCCAAGTATCAAATAAAGTAAATCCTCTGGCAAAAAATAATTATTTATGACATCATAATCCCAGTTCGCTCCATCATAATTCTTCAACCATAACTTTACAGAATTTTTACGTTCTGATGCAAAGTCAAGATCATGGGTTATGTATACAAACGTACAGTCACTTCTTTCGGCTTCTATAGAATCCCAAAGCCTACATAATATTGATCTATGTAAATGGATTTCAGGCTCATCAATAATAATTACCCTTTCACTTGGAACGCAAAGCGCTTGAGTGATTAAGTACAGTACTACTCGCTCACCATCACTCATTAACTTTCCTTTATAACTCTCTTCATTTTCTCCTTGTTTCAAAACAGCCATAACTTTTCCATCTTCAATTTTTATATCACGGTGAGGAAAAATCTCACGCCAAATTCTGATAAGTTTATCTGTAACAAACTCTGGTACCTGTTCATGTGGCTTACCTTGTGACTCTAGCTTTTTACATTTTTTTATATAATCTTCATATTCCACATTTTGAAGAGCTAAAATTGCAGACAAAGCATACTCAAAGTCGTTTAATAAAGTGTGAGTATACCCATATTGCTCCCCATCCCATGCCCAACGTTGATCGTGATTTTTGTAAACAGGTGCTTCTGCTCCAGTAATCAGTAATTTTACAGCCTTTTCGTGACTCATCTGAGAAATGTAATCCCCAAACGACAAATTTCTCTGTGCAGAAATTCTATGTGAGTTAGACTCATGTTTTTTTTCAATCCATGCTCCTAACTTGCTCTTTCCTGTTCCATTTGCACCTATAATTACTAACGATTTTGATTCTAAATCTAAAATTCTAACATTACTGCTATCATTTTGCATTGGTAGTTGTATTTTCATAGTTAACCTCATTTCTATAAAAAATAAAAAAACACATAAAATCTCACATTAAAAATGAAACTCTACGTGCTTTGTTTTAAAATTGCTATCTAAGCCAAAAACAATCCCATCTCGATATACCATGTCTTTTACCCCACACATTGCTATCTAACCTTGGAAAATCTTGTTATTGAAACGCTTACATTTATTATACTATAGATTGCTGTGTATACAATACGTTGGGGACAACTTTGGTACAAAATGGTGCTTTGATTGCGTGAAGTTTGAAAATAGACAAGAACTGTCCATAATTCTACTCTTATGTTTGATTCCGAACCATATGTGTTTCAACAGAGTTGTCACGACGTGCAAAGCCATAGGACTGATAGATCCTGATGGCAGAGTGATTTTCAACATCGACCGCCAGGAAGCTTTTAATGCAACCTTGAGAAACTCCGTATTTAATGGCTGCTTTCATTAATTGATTTCCAACACCCTGACGTTGATATACTGGATCAACACACATTTCACGAATCTACAGCGTAGTCCCTTCATTATAAACACTAACACAACACAGTCCGATGATTTGACCATGTTCTTTTATAACTAGTACCGGATGCTCCGACATCCATTCTTTAAACCAAGCTTCCGTTTCCCCAAAGAAGCCACGACTGATACCCACACACTTCTGTGAGATCTCAGCTAATCTTTGTGCATCAGATGCGACTGCCAACTCAATAGAAACGGATTCACTTGGATAATTGTCTACCAGTGGATTGCAGAAAAAATCCGTAAATTGAGCCAACACAGAAAATCCAATCGACTCCAGCATGTGTATCATTTCATCCGGAACAAAATGCAATACTCCAGAAATCGAATGGTCCTTCAGATAATTGAACAATGGCTCATCTCCTATGGACACATATTCAATCACCGGTCTAACTCCTTGAGATCGATATAAAACCTTAAGTGATTCATGATCCACCAGAACCTCACAATCCTTTAAATCATCGTAGTCACTATATTGAATGGAACTTAGAGTCGCTAATGAACTGAAAGAAACAATTCTTTCATACATTGACTGATCAATCAAAATATCAACTCCCAACTATCCTCAAAGATACAGGAAAACACTATGAATGTCAATTTGAGATAGCAAAACCCCAGGTTCAATCCCAGGGTTTTGGTTAAAGATATTGATTGACTAACTCAAGAAAGGCGTTGGCATCGAGTGTTTCAAATATTGCGTTATCCAATAGAACAACGGTTTTATCAGGAAAGATTTCCTTAATCTTCAGAAAGTTATATCTAACCTGAGGTGACAGAATAATCAAATCAGAATCGACACATTCATTGGAAATCCGATCGAGCGTTGTCGAAACAATGTAATAGTTGGTTTCTTCATGGCTTAATAATCGTTGAATCGTATCTATAAAGCGCGCAGAGGACACTCCAGCAACGCAGACAAGTGAAATCTTCTTCATCGGCTCATCACCACCAGCACATCTTTCGCACATGACGAAGCATCAATGTGCGTCTGATCCTTCGAAGTGCTATAAGGTAGTTTCATCACTTGACGATTCTTCAAATCATACGCTTTAACTGAATATCCATCAAATCGTTCATTCAGCTTAATCTGAGTGGGAACCGGTGAGTAAATGAGAATCATTTCTTTATCATTCACTGAACTCACCCGAATCTGCTCATTGGAAACAAGATGATACTCAGGAACCATCGTTTCAAAGGACATGGACTCCATGTGCTCTTTAAGCCACCCATAATCCCAGGCTCCGGGATAATGCAATGCCTTCATCCAATCCTCACAACGCGCAAATCCTTCACCCATCAACTCATCAAAATAGCTGTCAGGTGTATGCCACTGATAGACCCCGGCAGCGCCATAGGTGATTCCCGCAAACGCACCACTCAACACACTTTGATACGCCGCCTTACGAACATCATCCTGACTCCACTTCCCAAATAAACCACGGCTAAATCCCATCTGTTCATAGCAAGGCTCCGAATTGATTATGGGTTTCACAGGATAATTCTTATTGAAATGTTCCGCCTGAAAATAGGGCATATTTGCATTCTGAGGTTCCGCATTATGCCCACTCTGATACATATAAAAATCCATTTTATTAACTAAACTATTAGGAATCTGTAAATATCTACCCTTGATATGCGTAGTCTTAAGTGTCTTCGGAGATAACCGACAAATTTCATCCATCGCAATCTCATAGTACTCCGTTGAAACTTCATTAAAATCGGTATCCCCCGAAATGACATACATCGGATCAAACTTTGAGAAATAATGGTCCACTAACTGAACATATTCTCGAATGTATTCCTTCGGCATAATGTTTACATCACTCATTTGACTTGCCCAGGTACTAGGAACATAATTGCACCAAAGGATAACTAAAGCTACCTCAAAACCCATGGCCTTCGCAATCTCTATCATCGATTGAGCATGCTCAAAATAAGCTAAGTTAATCTTCGAATAATCAAAACCGCCTTCCTCATTCAGTGAATACGGCATGATTCTACCCTCAAAAACCGAAGCATCCCACTGAGGAAGAATATTTATCTGCAACACATTGAACCCCTGCAATTTGCGATGTTTCAAATAATATAACCAATCTGTATCGGTTATATTCGTAAAAGCACTCCAACAGGTATCTGCCAGATAGAAAAATGGCTGACCATTCTTTTCAAAACTGCGCTGATTAATCGAAATACGCAACGTCCTCACCTCTTAACTTCGCTTCCACAAGCTCCTCAATGTCATCATAATAATCCATCTCTACACCACCAATATATTTAAATGCTTCAGCAACAACCGGAAGAATATCATCAAACACACCTACACAGTGATGAATGTAAGGTCCGGTTACAAGTTTATGCTCAAGTTTTTTCAAATTCTTCACTTCAATCCAACCATAAGTACCTTGGTTGAACGGACCATCAATCGACTTCGCACTTCCAAGCAAAATCGAATACTTCCCATGATCGCCATCAAATCTTAGTAACGACATCTTCCCATTTCTAAGTTTACCATGAAGTGATCCAGGATGGGAATGATCAAACGCAAACGGAGCACCAAAAGTAGCCTTATCTTCAAGCAGCGATAACGGCCACGGACCACAATGCTGCAACAGCTCACCATTTTCATTTTCCGGATGAGGAACCGTCCAATCCGCAAAGAATGTGGCTTTCCCCATGGCGGCTGCCTGAGCAATGACCGAAGAAATCGCTCCATGAATATCTGTCTCACAAACCACCGGAATACCTTCATCTGTTAGTAAAGAGTTGGCAACACATGGGAAAATCCCCGTCACATCCTGCAAGGCTCTCCAACATTGAATCGCAATGGCCTTACATCCATACTGCTCTGCCAAACTTTCCATAGCCACACGCATGCACGCCGTCTGAATGACAGCCTCAGGCTTCACCTTTAAAATGGTATGTTCTCCAAGATACTTCACATAAGACTCATAACGTTCTGGATTTTTCTTCACAACCTCAATTTCCTTATTTAAATCTGAAAGTGAGATTGGGTGAATACGAATATTGAAACGCTCAAGCAATTCACCTTCATTTGCCATCACTGTTAAAAACGTAGCTGGGCGCGTCGAAATCTGCAAGATTTTCAATGAACCAAACTCCTTAACCACATTACTCGAAGCAATGAAACGACGAATCCCTTCTTCAAATTGACGATCCTCAAGACGGCACATCGTCAGATAGGTAAACTTCACATCAAAACGGCGCAACACTTTACCCGTCGCAAACAAGCCACACTGAGAATCACGCAATCGACTTCCATCGGAAAGTGGTGCTTCGTCTCTTGGTCCCCACAATAAGGTAGGCAGCTTCATTTTACGCGCCACTTCCGCGACTAAATCTTCTGAACCAAAGTTGCAATGAGGGAAGAACAAACAATCCACCTTCGCAGCTGTCATCTTATCCACAACCTTAACAACATCCTTCGGATCAAACAAAAGACCTTCCTCATTAATGTCCTCAATTTCCACAAACTCCACATTCAACTCAGACAGCTTTTCCATAATCCTATTTTTATAAAGTTGAGCATCTTTTTTAGAAAAGATATCTCTACGCGTAGGAATAAATCCCATTTTTACTGGATAGTTCATCATTTTTTTTACTTAGCAACGACGTTCATTGCTTTCCTCCACATTTCCAATTCATCTTCATAAAACTTCAAGTTCTTACCTTTCGGCAAATAGATAACATAGCGATTTTCAATCATTCTGACAAGATCATCCAATCCCTGTTTATAAAACCCCAAAGAGCCCATCATGGCTGATCCAACCATCGAAAGACTATGTTGTTTACTTACAACCACGGGAACTGCCAATAGTTCAGACAAAAACGACATTAGTAGTGGATTTTGGCTCGCACCCCCATCCACAAACAACTTACTAACCTTAATGGAAAGACGTTCTTCCATTTGCTTAATCGCATCATAGATTTGCATTGGAATCGACTTCAACCCTGCTTTAACAATATCTTCCCTTGAAGTATTTCGAGTTATACCAGCAATCATCGCATTCAAACGACTTGACCCCGAATTAACTCCATCGCCATAGAAAGCCGGAATGAGAACAACTCCATGGCTATCCAAGTTGGTAAACTGATTTAACTCGCTCTCATCCCCGATAACACCAATTTCCTTCAACCAGTTCAACGTATCTGAACAACTCTGAATGATACCCTCACTCGCATAAGTTGTAACACCATTAAGGCTATAACCAATCGTTGAAAGAACATCCATACGATGGTTAACAACCTTTTCTCCCATGTTTACAAGCAGTGAACATCCAGTCCCAGTGGTTACCTTCGTATCACCTGTTTGAAAACACATTTGAGCAAACAAACTTGCTTGAGAATCACCCATAACCCCAACAATCGGCAACTTTTTCTTTAAAACCCCCTCAAAATCTGTATATCCAAAAATGGAATCACAGTCAAGCACTGTCGGTAAATGAATCTTTGATAAATCAAATAGTTCAAGCAACCGATCATCCCATTTCTCCTTATAAATATCAAAAAGCAACGTGCGGGAAGCATTCGTCATATCAGTAACAAACTCTCCAGATAAACGATAGATTAAATAACTGTCCATCGTTCCATATAAAGCATCCCGATGACCCACTACTTTTTGTAACCAAGCAAACTTAGTAGCACTGAAATATGGATTTACATGTAAACCCGTTTTCTCAAAAATCTCATGTTCAAACACTCTAAGACTCTCACACTGTGAAGTTGTACGAATATCCTTCCAGACAATGGCACGATGCAACTGATGACCAAACCGATCAAAAACAACAGATGTTTCCCGCTGATTCGTTAATGAAATAAACTCAATTGACATTTTGTTTCGACTCATCAAAGTTGAAACACACTCAATTAACTGTAAATAAATCTCTTCGGCATCATGCTCGACCCAGCCATCCTGCGGATAGTACTGATGATGTTTGCGCGACTCCACATCCACAACTTCAAAGTTCGAATTAATAATGGCTACCTTTGTACGTGTCGTACTTTGATCAATCGCTAATGAGAAACTCATAACTCATCCCTTAGAAAAGAACAAATGGTTGTGGCAACTCCACTGGCATCAAGACCATAGTGAGCCTTAATTTCCTCACTGCTCCCCGTTACTAAAATCTCACTTGCAAAACCCAAGGTTTTTAAACGAACTGGACAATACTCACTAACGACTCGAGCAACTTCACTACCTAAACCACCCACAACTGTATGTTCCTCAAGGGTCACTAGAATTTTAGATTTGCTTGCTAAGTCAACAATCAATGATTTATCCAAAGGTTTAATCGTCGGCATACTTACAACACCTACTGAAAACCCAGATTGTTCAATGATTTCTGATGCTAAAACAGCCGTAGCTACCATTTCACCCGTGGCTATGATTGTCACATCACTTCCTTTTTTCAAAGAAATTCCCTGCCCTACTTTAAAATCCTCAATGACTCCGGTATGCACCACAGGTACAGCATTACGACCAATACGAATATAGGTAGGCAAAGCATCTTCATATACCCTCTGCAAAACAGCCTTCATTTCGTAAGCATCTGCAGGTGCAAATACTCTAAAATTAGCCATTGACCCCATAACTGCAAAGTCATGTAACGTATGATGAGTAAAGCCCAACTGTCCATAACTTACACCACTACTCACACCCACAACAACGACGGGTAAATTGTTATATGCAATATCAGCTTTTAACTGTTCTAAACTACGTGCAGTGATAAAACAGGATGGAGATGCCACAAATGGTTTCATTTTTCCAACGGAAAGTCCTGAAGCGATACCAATCAGATTCTGCTCGGCAATACCGACTTCAACCACTCGTTCCGGAAACTTCATTCCAAACTCACTCACCCCCGCGCTACCACGAGAATCAGAAACGACAAGACATATCGAAGGATCCAGTTCCGCTTTTTCCAATAAAAAATCATTCAGAACTGATTTTAATGCAACTTTATTCATCCATTCCACCCACTTCCTTCGATGCCTGTCTGTATTGCTCATCACTTAAAACTCCATGATGCCACTTCAACTGATTTTCCATAAAAGATACACCCTTACCCTTTGTCGTATGAGCGATAATGACTGTAGGTTTCCCCACATGTAACCAAGCTTCCTCAAAGGATTGAACAAGTTGGTTAACATCATTTCCATTGGTTTCAATGACAGTAAACCCAAAACTTTTCCATTTATCCGAAAGTGAATGGGTAGACATCACATGATCCGTCGTATTTGTAATTTGCAAACCATTCTTGTCCACGATTACAATCAGCTGATCAAGCTGATAATGACTGGCACTCATAGCAGCTTCCCAGTTGCTACCTTCAGCCAACTCACCATCCCCAAGTAAAACATAGGTTCTCTGATTCCTTTTGTTCATCTTATCTGCAAGTGCAACACCCACACCAATACTCAACCCATGCCCTAGTGCCCCTGTACCCACCAAAACTCCCGGAACTTTTATACTTGGATGACCATAAATGTTTGATTGATACTGTGTATACGTCAAAAGCTGTTCTTGAGTGATAAAACCTTTATTTGCCAAGGTCACATACAGTGCTTCAGCCACATGTCCTTTACTTAGGATAAAACGATCATTCTGATCCCAAACAACAGGGTCCACACTCACTTTCATCTCATGATTATATAAAACATTCAGAATATCAATACATGAAAGGGATCCCCCAACATGGCCAGCTTTAGCAGCGTAGCACACATCTAAGATCCCTTTCCTAAGTACTGAAGAATTCTGAATCAACTCATTTGTATTCATTCATCTTCACTCCTTTTTATTTATTCAGATACAAATTCACCAGATAGTTCTTCTTGTTCAGCCTTTTTATCCAAAACTTTAAAGAAAGGTAGGTAAATGAGGATACCAACAGCGACACAGATTAACTGTAATAAAGCAATTCTCCATCCTCCAAGAATAAATCCATTGACGAAGATAGGTGTGCCGAATGGTGCAGAAACACCGTTTAAACGTGGGAACAATCCAGAAGCAATACCTGCATAAGCAACCAACACTTGCACAAGCGGTGTTACAATAAATGGAACAGCCATAATTGGATTAAGAATTAACGGTAAACCAAACACAACCGGTTCATTAATCGTAAACATACCAGGAACAATCGATAGTTTACCAATAGCACGGTGCTTCTGACTCTTAGAAACCACAAGAATGATCATAAGTAAGGCTAAAGTACCACCTGCACCACCAATACCCGCAAACAACGAATAGAAACCTTTTCCTAAAATGTTAGGCAACTCAGAGTTAGCAACACCAGCCGCAACTGCACCCATGTTTGCAACATCCATAGGCAGATACAATGCATCAATAAACGCCGCAACTACCATAGAGCCGTGTAAGCCAAAGAACCACAGAATCATTTGAACAAAAACGATAAACACGAGTGACCAAACATTCCCTGAAAGGTTTTGAAGTGGCATCGCAATAATGGTATAAACGAAATTTGAGAAAGATCCATAGGAAGTTTTACCGAAAATAAGAGCAACTACAATAACAGCCACCGCCGCAAGTACTGCAGGAATCAAACCTGTAAATACACTGGCAACATTGGCAGGAACTGAATCAGGCATCTTAATGACCAGCTTACGATCCATAAAGAATACATAAACTCGTGAAACGAAGATTGCTGTGATCATCGCTGTAAATAGACCTTGAGCACCCAGCCATGGCATGTTCAAGCCACCATTTTCAGCCATTGGTGTTAGAAGTAAGAAACCAAAGATTGACATAAGCCCAGGAACTTTACCATCATAACCAAAGTTTTCTGCTAATTTAGCTCCAATCAGATACGAAGCATAAATTGAAATTAAACCGATCGTTAATCTAAAGGCTGTAAACAGATACCCTGTAATTCCCAACGCTCCAAGGGCATCCTTAACAAACTGAACTGGTAGTACTGCTAATAGCAAGGACATCGATCCAATAATCATGACCGGAAGCATACCCATCAAACCTTGTGAGATTGATGAAAGATACTTGTTTCCTTGGACTTTACTAGCTAACTGAAGTGCTTTTTCTGTAAAATCATGTGCTTTCATATATTTCCTCCCTTATGAAATCTACATTCACATTATAGTCCAAAGAAAAAAAGAAAACAATACCAAAAACTAAATTATTTTATTTTTATACTAAATATT
>ERZ869909.2986-NODE-2986-length-10312-cov-7.749585_pt1 | contig 10312 bp, 7 predicted proteins | sample MGYA00520892_ERZ869909 | MGnify/ENA primary metagenome ERZ869909 (study PRJEB32215, sample SAMEA104723947) | bioreactor metagenome | biome: bioreactor; feature: anaerobic bioreactor; material: water | place: China | collected 2015-03-12 ... | reverse complement strand
GTCCACATGCCGTCATTGCCACCGCTCAGAAGCGTCAGCGCCCCGATGAGGGCAACGGCTATCAGCGCCGCCAGCAATGCATATTCTATGGCGGTCGCGGCGCCTGTATCGGCGATCAGAGACGGTCGCGCAGCTCGGCGGCCAAGGGAATGTCGGCGGGCAGAAGCGCATATCTGCTCAAATCGCGCGGTTTCACCCAGGCGATTTTCTGGCCCTCTTTCGGATCCGGGAACCCGTCCCATTTGCGGCAGACATAGAGCGGCATCAGCAAATGGCGCCCGTCCTCCAGCGGCCGGGACGAAAAGGCGAAGGGCTGCAGGCAACGCTCGCATGGCTCCACTCCCAGTTCCTCGCGCAACTCCCTGACGACCGCCGCCTCGGGATGCTCGCCTGCGTCCACCTTGCCGCCCGGAAACTCCCAGCTTCCGGCAGCCGCCTTGCCCTCGGGACGCTGCGCGATGAGCACCCGGCCATCCGGGTCGACAAGCGCGCAGGCCACCACGAGCAGGAGGTGGACATTCTCAGCCTGCATCATGCCTGATCCTTCCTTAAGGTGAGGTGTGCGCGCACGGTTAGCGCGAAGCTAACGCCGGTCACCGTCCGAGCCGGGCTCCGGCACCTCCCCGTCCTCGAACTCCCCGTCCTCGAAATCCCCGGCCTCGAGATCCTCGTCCTCGTATTCGTCATCCTCCTCGTCGCCGGCCGGTTCGGGTGTGCCGGGCGGCACCGGGCCGGGCGCGCGGATGGCAGAGGGCGCCGGCACGCCCGAGCGCGTGACGGGATAGGTCTGGCGCACGGTGTCGAGCAGGGTCTGGATACCTTCCAGCGTCAGGAAGCGCACGATATTGCCGCGCAGCGATTCCAGGCCGGGGCGCGGCTGGACCCGCCGGTCGGCCACACGCAGCACATGCCAGCCATAATCGGTCTGGAAGGGCTCCGATGTCGCACCCACCTCGGTGGCAAAGGCCTGACGGGAGAAGGCCTGGACCATGCCATCGCGGGTGAAATAGCCCAGGTCCCCGCCATCCAGACGCGTGCCGGGATCCTGACTGACCTGACGGGCGAGCTGGGCAAAATCCTGCCCTTCTGCCAGCAGGCGTGCCACCTCCTCTGCCTCCTCGCGCGTGGTGACGAGGATGTGGCTGGCGCGCACTTCTTCGACGCGCGGGGCAAGCCGGTTCTGTTCCTCGTATATGCGCTCGATAGCCTCGTCGGTAATCGCGTTTGCCACCACTGTCTCGACGAGGATATTGCCCAGGATGCGCTCCTCCGCGGCCGCCAGCCGGCGGCGCGCCTCGGGGTCGCGGTCCAGCCCGCGGCGCAGCGCTTCGAGCGCCAGAAGGCGCTGTTCGACCAGTTCTGAGAGCACCTGCTGGAAGACCGGGTCTGAAGGCGCCACACGCGCCGGATCATCATGCAGGCTGCGCGCGGCGATCTCGCGGCGTACGTCGGAGGCGTGGATCACCGTGGTACCGACCTCGGCAGCCACCATGTCATCTTCACCTGCCGGATCGATGGCAAGGAAGCGGGCGAGCACGTCCACCCGTCCCTCGCTCTGCACAGCAGGCTCGGCAGGGGCGGCAGTCCCGCCAGATCCGGCGTCACACGCTGCCAGCAAGGGTACGATCATCAGCGCCGCAAGCGTTATACTGCAGCGCCGGGCGGTCCGGTTCGATTGACACACTATGCCTGCCTCCTTAAGTCCCTGATCAAGAGTGCGCTGCTCCAGGGCCAGCGCCAAGCGGACGCGCCCGCCATTTACACTGGCCGGGCCGGCCGATCATCCATTTCGCCCCGCGACGGCTGATAAAACATGCTTTCTTTTGCCCGCAAACTCTTTGGTTCCTCAAACGACCGCCATGTCCGGCGCCTGATGCCGAAAGTGCACCAGATCAACGCGCTCGAGCCGGACATGCAATTGCTCGACGATGAAGCCCTGAAGGGCAAAACGGGCGAATTCAGGGCGCGGCTGGAGAAGGGCGAAACGCTCGACAGCCTGCTGGTGGAAGCCTTCGCCGCGGTACGCGAAGCGGCCAAGCGCTCGCTGGGACAACGCCATTATGACGTGCAGCTGCTCGGCGGCATGGTGCTGCACGAGGGCGGCATCGCCGAAATGAAGACCGGCGAAGGCAAGACGCTGGTTTCCACGCTTGCTGCCTATCTCAATGCCCTGCCCGGCAAGGGCGTGCATGTCGTCACGGTCAACGACTATCTGGCCCAGCGCGACTCCGAGTGGATGGGTCGCGTGTTTGAGCGCCTGGGCATGAAGACCGGCGTCATCCTGAACCAGATGATGGATGAGGAACGCCGCCGCGCCTATGCCTGCGACATCACCTACGGCACCAATAACGAGCTCGGCTTCGACTATCTGCGCGACAACATGAAGTACTCGCTGCGCGAGATGGTGCAGCGCGGACACGCCTATGCCATCGTCGACGAGGTGGACTCCATCCTGATCGACGAGGCCCGTACGCCGCTGATCATTTCCGGGCGCACCGACGACCGGTCGGACTTCTACAAGACCATCGACCGGCTGATTCCGCTTCTCAACGACGAAGACTTCACGCTCGACGAGAAGAACCGCCAGGTCACCTTCACCGAGGAAGGTAACGAGCATATCGAGCAGCTGTTGCGCGAGCACGGCCTGCTGGACGAAGGCGATCTCTACGACATCGAGAACATCGCCACGGTTCACCACGTCAACCAGGGCCTGAAGGCGCACAAGCTGTTCCAGAAGGACAAGGACTACATCGTCCGTGAAGACAAGGTGATGCTCATTGACGAGTTCACCGGGCGGATGATGACGGGCCGGCGCCTGTCCGACGGTCTGCACCAGGCCATCGAGGCCAAGGAGAACGTGGAGATCCAGCCCGAGAACCAGACGCTCGCCTCGATCACCTTCCAGAACTATTTCCGCCTCTACAAGAAGCTGTCGGGCATGACCGGCACCGCCTCGACCGAGGCGGAGGAATTTGCCGGCATCTACCATCTGGGTGTCTCCGAGATTCCGACCAACCGCCCGGTCCAGCGCATCGACGAGGAAGACGAGCTCTACCGCACGGCGAAGGAAAAATACGAAGCCATCATCAACAGCATCGAGGAAGCCCACGCGCGCCAGCAGCCGATTCTGGTCGGCACCGTGTCGATCGAGAAGTCGGAAGTCCTCTCCGAGCTCCTGAAAAAGCGCAAGATCAAGCACCAGGTGCTCAATGCCCGCTATCACGAGCAGGAAGCCGCCATCATCGCGCAGGCCGGTGTGCCCGGCTCGGTGACCATCGCCACCAACATGGCCGGGCGCGGCACCGACATCCAGCTCGGCGGCAATATCGATTTCCGGCTCAATGACTGGCTGAACGAAGAACGCAAGGCCGGGCGCGAGCCCGACGAGACCGCGATCACCGAAAAGCGCAAGGCGATCGAGGCCGAGGTCAGCGCCCTGAAGAAGACGGCACTGGAGGCCGGCGGCCTCTACGTGATCGGCACAGAACGCCACGAATCACGGCGGATCGACAACCAGCTGCGTGGCCGTACCGGCCGCCAGGGCGATCCCGGCCGCTCGAAATTCTTCATCTCGGTGGAAGACGATCTGCTGCGCATCTTCGCGCCCGAACGCCTCGACACCATCATGCGCACGATGGGCATGAAGGAAGGCGAAGCGATCCAGCATCCCTGGATGAGCAAGGCTGTCGAGACCTCGCAGAAAAAGGTTGAGCAGCGCAATTTCGACATCCGCAAGAACATCCTCAAATACGACGATGTGATGAACGATCAGCGCAAGGCGATCTTCGAGCAGCGCATCGAGTTCATGGAATCGGAAAATGTCTCCGATGTCGTGAAGGACATGCGCCACCAGTGTGCCGAAGACCTGGTCGAGAAGCACATGCCGCCGCGCGCCTATGCCGACCAGTGGGACATTGACGGGCTGAAAGCCGAAGTCGAAAAGCACTTCAACCTCCAGCTCCCCCTGAGCGAGTGGGCCGCCGAGGACGGTATCGCCAACGAGGAAATCCTCGAGCGCATACTGAAGGCCGCCGACGAGGCCTATGCCGAGAAGGCCGCCAATACGGGCCCGGAACTGATGCGGCGGATCGAGAAGCAGATGCTGCTGCAGACGATCGACCATAACTGGCGCGAGCATCTCCACCAGCTGGACGCCCTGCGTTCGGTGATCGGGCTGCGCGGCTATGCCCAGCGCGATCCGCTCAATGAATACAAGAGCGAGGCCTTCGCGCTGTTTGAACACCTGCTCGACAATCTGCGTTTCGAGACGACCCGCATCCTGTCCTCGATCCGGGTGGAGCCGGCAGCGCCGCCGCCGGAAATGCCCCGTGCGCCGCAGAACATCCAGGCCAGCCGCGTTGACCCGGCGACGGGACAGGCTGTGTCCGGTGATGGCGCTGCACGAGTGGCAGCGCGCGGCCCGGCGGCGAGCCGCGCAGCGGCAGCCACCATCAACCCGAATGACCCGTCCACATGGGGCCGGGTCCAGCGCAATGCACCCTGCCCTTGCGGGTCAGGCAAGAAGTACAAGCATTGCCACGGGGCGATCGGGGCCGACGCGGCCGGCAGCTAGCGCACCGGCTCTCAGGCCGCGTCGAGATCGACGGCGCCGGCAAGATCGTGTGCCTGGTCACGGAAATCCTGCGGCAGGCAGGCACCGGTAAAGCACGAGCCCGTAAAGCGGGCCCGGCGCACGTCACAGTTTTTCAGGCTGGCATAGGAAAAGTCCGCGCCGGTGGCGCTCACATCCCGCAAGTCGGCCCCGTCCAGATCGGCATAGCGCAGAACAGCCGCTGCCAGGCTGGCGGCCAGCTTGCGATCATTGGGCAACAGGAGGGCACCGATCTTCGCGCCGCGCAGATCGGCATTGTTCAGGCGCGCGCCCGTGAGGTCAGCGCCGCGCAGGTCAGCGCCGCGCAGGGACGCCATGCGCAGGTCTGCCCGTTCCAGACGGGCGCCCTGCAGCTGCGCGCCCCCCAGATCGAGCCCGTAGAGCGTCGCACCACGCGCCTGGATGGCGGTCAGATTGCGCCCCGAAAGTGTTTTCAGACCCCGCATGTCCGCCCCGTCAAAGGTCGACGGCGCACCTTCCGCTCCGCCGGTCTCGCACCAGCGGGCATGCGCCTCCAGTGCCCTGGCCGTCTCGTCCGCGTCGGCGCTGATCGCCGGTCCGGTGGGCGCGTCGGTAAGGGCCCCGTCCGTGCGCATGCCGCGGGTGCGGGCGTTGTCGAGCCTGGTGCCGATCATCACGCTGTGGGTGAGGTCGGCCTCGGTAAGGTCTGCGCCCGACAGGTCCGCACCCTCCAGATTGGCGCCGGGAAAGCGCGAGCCGCGCAGGTTTGCCCGCTGCATGCGCGCGCCGATCAGCACCGCGTCGGAAAAATCCGCGCGCTGCGCAATGGCGCCGGTCATTTTCGAATGCGACAGGTTTGCCCCGGAGAAATTGGCCTCTACCGCCTCATTGGGGCGCTGTTCGTGGGTGATGATGGCGAGACCCTTCTCGCGGTCGACCTGGGCGATGGCGCCCTCACGCAAGTCCGCTTCCGACAGGTCCGCTCCGGTCAGGTTCGCTCCGCGTAGGATTGCACCGCGCATGTCGGCGCGGCGCAGGGTGGCACCCGACAGATTGGCCCGGCGCATGTCGGCGGCGAACAGGTTGGCGCTGGTGAAGTTGGTGCCAGCCAGATTGGCGTTGGCGAGAACGGCGCCAGAGAAGTCGGCATCGGTAAGGTTACGGCCCGACAGGTCGAGCCCTTCGATCACCTTGTAGGCAAAGCTTGCACGCGCCCCGTTCATCCTGCCTTGCAGCAGGTTGGAATGGCGCTGGCAGATATTGTCGACCTCGTCCTGCGAAAGCTGGTGATAGATAACGGGGCGTCCGATCATAACACGCGTCAAGCCTTGCCATTCTGGCGGGCCGGCAGGCCCGCTTCACGGCGCAGGGTAAGCCGGACGGGCTTAACGGCGCGTTGATGGAGAAAAGAGGCCTAGTGGGCCTCGATTCCCGTGAGCGGCGTGAGCGCGCGCGATTGCTCGCGCACCTCGTTGCGGCGGGCTTCCGGAAGCGCCACCAGACCGCGGTCCGCCAGATAGCCGAACGGGCCGAACGCGTCCTCGCTGGTGAGTTCCTCAACCCACTCCGCCAGCCCCGGCACCGCCGCCGCATGCTGGTTCTTCACGTAAACATACATGGAGCGGGCGATCGGATAGACGCCTTCGGAGATGTCATCGTACTCCGGCTCGACACCTTCAATGGTCGCCGCGACAAGCCGGTCCATGTTTTGCTCGAGGTAGGAATAGCCGAACACGCCGAATGCCGTTCCGGAATTGGCCACCGTCTGGACAATGATGTTGTCGTTCTCGCCGCCATCAATCCACGGGCCGTCCTCGCGCAGGCGGCTGGATATTTCGTCGAACCTTGCGCGGTCCGCACCCCTGAGCGCATCGAGGCATTCGATCTGGCGTGCGCCCGGCTGGATGCCCAGCTCGATCCAGGAATCGCGTGTCCCCGAGGTCGGGGGCGGGCCAATCACCTCGATCCGGTCGGACGGCAGATCATTGGAGATGTCCGACCAGCGCCGGTGGGGATTGGGAATGAAGGCGTCACAGGAATAGGCGGCCACATCATTGAAATCGCGCCCCGGCAGCATCTGGCCACTGGCGCTGAACACCGGCTCGCCCTGCGCCGTTACCGGCATGGGGATGGTTGCGGCCAGCGCCAGGAAAAGCTCGCGGCGCTCGAAGTCCACAGCCGGGGTCCGCGCGCCGCGGGTCATGACGATGCCGTCAAATCCGATCGGCACTTCGGTGATCGAGGTCACGCCATTGCGCCGGCACAGCTCGAACTCGCTGGGCAACATGCGGCGCGATGCGCCCGTGATGTCGGGATGGCGCATGCCGACACCGGCGCAGAACAGGTTCATGCCCCCGCCCGTGCCGGTCGATTCGACCACCGGAGTGCGGAAACCCGAGGTCGAGCCAAAATTCTCAGATGTTGCCGTGGTGAACGGGAAAACCGTCGAGGACCCGACAATGCGGATCGAATCGCGCGATTGCGCCTCCGTACCGGCGCTCAGCGACAAGGCGAGCACGCTGGCAGATACGCAGGCAAGAGCGGCAAGTTTCATGGATCGACCCTTCAGGGCTGCAAGATGACCTGGCCGCACATTACACAGCAAGGTGTCAGTCTTGTGACATTGCCACGCGCCCCGCGTCACATCTGCGTCATTACCCGCCTTCAGGCCGGCCATGCGCAGCGGCGCAGAACGCCGCCGCACATGAGCCTGGCTGCTAGACAAGCCGCCTGCGCAGCATCTGCGAGATCAGGTCCACCGCCGTCACGGCTGCGATGATGATCAGGAGTATCGTCGCCGTCTTGCCGTACTCGAACGAGCGGATGTTCTGGATCAGCACCTGACCGATGCCGCCTGCGCCGATCAGGCCCAGAATGGTCGCGGCGCGGGTGTTGGATTCAAACCGGTAGAGCGCGTAGGACGCCCAGAGCGGGATGACCTGCGGGATCACGCCCCAGACCACCTCGTTCATCGGCCCGGCTCCGGTGGCGCGCACGCCCTCCACAGGCCCGTCATCAATGGCTTCCACTGCTTCGGAGAACAGCTTGGCGAGAACCCCTGTGGTGTGCAGTGCCAGCGCCATCACGCCGGCAAACGGGCCAAGTCCGACGGCTGCCACGAAGATGGCGGCGACCACCAGTTCGTTGATGGCGCGGAAGGCGTCCATCAGGCGGCGTACCGGCTGCACGATCCAGACCGGCGCGATATTGCGCGAGGCCAGCAGGCCGAACGGAATGGCCGCGATAACCGCCACCACCGTGCCCCACAGCGCAATCTGCACCGTGATGAGGGTCTGGCGGGCATAGGTCTCCCAGCCGTCCAGATCGAGCTGGAAGAAGCCGGCAATGTATTCGCCCATGCGCGGCGCGTTGGTGCCCAGAAGCGGCAGCTTGAACATCTCTGCCGGCCAGAAGCTCCAGATCAGGAGGCCGAAGAGGCCCGACCAGATCGCCGCATCGATCAGCCGGTCGCTCATCAGGCGCGAGGGGCCGAAGCGCGGCGGGCGCGAACGGATCATGAGCAGCATGAAAAGGGCGAGGCCTGCCCCCAGTCCGATGAGGCCGCGCGTGAGTTCGCCGGCCGTCACACGGCGAATGCGGCGTTCGACCTCGATACGCGGCTGGGCCGCCAGAAAGGCGGACACCAGGCCGGTAATCCGGGCGCTTGCCTCATCCGGCTCGGTTGCCATGCGCGCCCGCGCTTCCACCAGATCATCGGCAAGCTCGCGTACCGCGACGCGCCGCTCCTCGGCTGCCAGCTCGCGCATCGCAAGCTCAACCTGTTCCAGACGGGCAAGCCGTTCTCCCTCTTCGAGCGCCTCGCTGGCCTGGGTCTCGGCCAGATCGCGCATCAGCTCGAGGCGGCGGATGGGCAGAAGGTGTTCGTCGGTGGCAGGCAGGAATCCGCCGAGGAAAAGGGTCTCCAGCACGGCCTGTTCGCGCTCACGCTGGGCGGCGTCCCCGCGAAAGCCATAGGTGAGGAAGAAGGAGAGAATCTCTGCCTTCGCATCATCGGGAAGGTCACGGCGCCAGACAATGGGATCGGTCTGGATCAGCGGCGAGGACCACAGAACGCGCAGGCCTGCCAGGGCTTCGGGCCGCGTCTGGCGCAGGCGGTCCAGATTGGTGGTGTTGTTGGTGCCGGCATCAACGAACCCGTTCACCACCGCCAGCGCGGTCTGCTCGTGATTGGCGTTGGTCACCTGGGAGAAACACGATTGCGGGTCGATGCCGCGCGGCGCGAAGATATAGGCCAGCGGCACCAGCGTGCCGGAGGTGGAGTTGGGATCGCCCAGCGCGAAGGACAGCGAGCCGTCGCACACCAGCAGATCGTCCAGCGTCTGGATGGGGCTGTCATCGCGCACCAGGATGACCGAGCGGTAGCCCTCCTGCCCGCCGGGATAGAGCGTCTTGGCGAACACTTCCGCATCGGCGAGGCGAATCGCCTGCAGGCCGGACAGGTTGGAGAACCAGCCGACATCGACCTGACCAAAGCGCATGGCCTCGATCACTCCGGCATAATCGATCGCCGAGACCAGCTGGATATCGAGGCCGGTGGTTTCCTCCATCGCGTCCACAAAGGGCTGCCAGAGGGCTTCGACCGCCTCGGTCTGCTCGGTGGAGATGACGGAAAATACGATTCGCTCGCGCTGCTGCGCGAGAGCCGTGCCGCCGGCGCAGATGAGGGCGAGGGCCGCAAGAATGCGAACGAGAAGGGTCATGCGCGTACGGGCTCCTCGTCCATCACATCGCGGTATTCGTCGCCGTATATCTCGATGAGGCGCTCACGCGTCAGCCCGCCTATCGGGCCGTCATAGATGATCTGCCCGGCCTTGAGCGCCACGGCGCGGCGGCAGTATTTCAGCGCGTAATCGACCTGGTGAAGTGTCACCACCACGGTCATGCCGTCCTGTTCGTTCAGCTCGGCCAGCAGCCGCATCACACGGCGCGCGGACACCGGGTCCAGCGAGGCGATGGGCTCGTCGGCGAAAATGGCCTCGGCGCGCTGCACCAGCGCGCGGGCGATGGCGCCACGCTGCTGCTGGCCGCCGGAGAGATTCGCGGCGCGCTTGCCGGCATGGCCCGCAACGCCCACCCGTTCCAGCGCTTCCATGGCGCGTTTGCGGACATCGTCGGGGAAAGAGCCTGTGATGCCGCGCCAAGGCGAAATCTGCCCCAGCGAGCCTAGCATCGCATTGGCATAAAGACTGGCGCGGGTAACGAGGTTGAACTGCTGGAAGATGAAGCCGACCTTGGCCCGCGCCCGGCGCACGCGCGCCGACAGCTTGCCGTTCTCCTGCACCTTTTCGCCAAACAGGCGGATGGCACCCGAACCGGAATCGGCCAGCACGAGGCCCGAGGCCAGACGCAGCAGGGTGGACTTGCCCGATCCGGATGCGCCGATCAGCGCAACCATCTCGCCCGGTTCCACGCTCAGACTGGCCTGCGACAGGGCTACCGCCGTGCCGTACGTCTTCGTCACCCGGTCCACTGACAGGGCAAGGTTCACTGGAGCCATCTTTTTTTCACCCCTCCACCCGGCACTTTTTGGCCGTTGGCGCGTTCGTGTTATGCCATACGAAACTGTGTGTGCCACCCTTTCCGGCACCGGTTGCCGCATGTCTTTGCGCCGCTGTGCAATTTCTCTTTACAGCGCGGCAGCGAGGCCCTAAATGCGCAGTCCCGGCGGAGGTGACGATGCCGGATTGGGTTAACTGCTAACAGGGGGTCTCGTGAGTT
>ERZ869909.2985-NODE-2985-length-10314-cov-3.397577_pt1 | contig 10314 bp, 7 predicted proteins | sample MGYA00520892_ERZ869909 | MGnify/ENA primary metagenome ERZ869909 (study PRJEB32215, sample SAMEA104723947) | bioreactor metagenome | biome: bioreactor; feature: anaerobic bioreactor; material: water | place: China | collected 2015-03-12 ... | reverse complement strand
TCTGCTTCCCTTCAACGCCGGTCACCCCCTGGTGACCGGCGTTTCCTTAGGGGCCGTGATGGTCACGGCCCTGTCCGTACGTACGAGAGAACATGTTCAATATTCAAAAAGAGACGATCGACTGGGCTGGACGCCAGCTCACCATTGAAACCGGCCATATGGCCCGCCAGGCAACCGGATCGGTTCTGGTCACTTACGGCGAGACAAGTGTGCTCGCGACCGCCGTGGCGATGAAACAGGTCAAGGACGGGATCGACTTCTTCCCGCTGACCGTAAACTACCAGGAAAAATACTTCGCAGCCGGGAAAATCCCCGGTGGCTTCTTCAAGCGCGAAGGCCGCCCGACCGACAAGGAGACGCTGACCTCGCGCCTCATCGACCGGCCGATCCGCCCGCTCTTCCCCAAAGGCTTCAAGAACGACACGCAGGTCATGCTGACCGTCCTGTCGCACGACATGGAAAACGATCCCGATATCGTGGCCATGGTCGGCGCGTCGGCGGCGCTGGTGCTGTCGGGCCTGCCTTTCCTTGGCCCCATCGGCGCTGCGCGCGTGGGTTACAAGGATGGCGGCTATGTCATCAATCCGACCATTGACGAGATGAAAGAGTCCGATCTTGACCTGGTTGTCGCCGGTACGGGCGACGCCGTGATGATGGTCGAGTCCGAAGCGAAAGAACTGACCGAAGAAATCATGCTCGGCGCGGTGATGGCCGGCCACGAGGCCTTCCAGCCCGTGATCGACATGATCATCCGCCTGGCGGAAAAAGCCGCCAAGGAGCCGTGGGATTTCGTGCCGGAAGACCATTCCGAGCTGGAAGCCAAAGTCCAGAAGCTCGTCGGCAAGGATATCGCCAAGGCCTACACCATCCAGAACAAGGCCGAGCGCTACGCCGCTGTTGGCCTTGCCAAGGAAAAGGCGCTTGCTGAACTCGCCCTGTCGGAAGCCAATCCGGACGGTGCTGATCCAGTGGTGCTCAAAGGCGTGCTCAAAGACGTGGAAGCGTCTGTCGTGCGCGGCGGCATCATCAAGACCGGCAAGCGCATTGACGGCCGTAAGCTCGATGATGTGCGCGCCATCGTGTCGGAAGCGGGCATACTGCCGCGCACGCACGGTTCGGCCCTCTTCACCCGCGGTGAAACGCAGGCGCTGTGCGTTGCCACGCTCGGCACCGGTGAAGACGAGCAGATGATCGACGATCTGACGGGGATGTATAAGGAGCGCTTCATGCTCCACTATAACTTCCCGCCCTATTCGGTCGGTGAAACCTCGTTCCGCCTGGCTCCGGGCCGCCGCGAAATCGGCCACGGCAAGCTGGCCTGGCGGGCCATGCGCGCGGTTCTGCCGAGTGCGGAAGACTTCCCCTACACGATCCGTCTGGTCTCGGAGATCACCGAGTCCAATGGTTCGTCCTCGATGGCGACGGTGTGTGGTTCATCCCTCGCGCTGATGGATGCCGGTGTGCCGATCAAGCGTCCGGTTTCGGGTATCGCCATGGGCCTTATCAAGGACCCGGAAGGCATCGCCGTTCTCTCCGATATTCTCGGTGATGAAGACCATCTCGGCGACATGGACTTCAAGGTGGCCGGTACGGAAGTTGGCATCACCTCGCTGCAGATGGACATCAAGATCGCCGGCATCACCAAGGAGATCATGGAAACCGCCCTTAGTCAGGCTCATGCCGGGCGCGCTCATATCCTTGCCGAGATGAACAAGGCGCTTACCGGCGCCCGCGGCGAGCTGGCCGATACTGCGCCGCGCATCGAGCAGATGAAAATCCCGGTCGACAAAATCCGCGATGTCATCGGCACGGGCGGCAAGGTGATCCGCGAGATCGTCGAGAAGACCGGCGCCAAGGTGAATGTGGAAGACGATGGCACGATCAAGATCGCCTCGTCTGATGCCGCATCGATCAAGGCGGCCCGTGACTGGATCCACTCCCTGACGGCCGAGCCGGAGCAGGGCGCGGTCTATCAGGGCAAGGTGGTCAAGGTCATGGACTTTGGCGCCTTTGTGAACTTCTTCGGCGCGCGTGACGGCCTCGTTCACGTCTCGCAACTGAAAGCCGAGCGCGTCAATCACCCCAACGACGTCGTCAAGGAAGGCGACCTTGTATGGGTGAAGCTGATGGGCTTTGACGACCGGGGTAAGGTGAAACTTTCCATGAAGGTCGTGAACCAGGAAACCGGCGAGGAAATCGCCGCTGAGGGCGAGGCCGACTAAGGCCGCACTTCAGACCTGAGTAAAGAAAAACCCCGGACGGAAACGTCCGGGGTTTTTTGTTGTTTGGCTTATTTCCAGTTTTGTCATCACCCGCTTCATGCGGGTGATCCATGCCCACACCCTCGTCCTTCGAGACGGCCTAACGGCCCCTCAGGATGAGGGTGTGGCGCACTTTTCCCTCATCCTGAGGGTGAGCGTAGCGAACGTCTCGAAGGACGAGGGAAAAGGCAAACTCTCAGGCATGGATGGCCCGGACAAGCCGGGCCATGACAGCTAAAAGAGCACGAGGGCTGAGCCCCCCCTACGCGGCGGCGCGCTGGCGCAGGACGTAGTGCAGGATGCCGCCATTCTTGAAGTAGTCGAGCTCGTTTTCGGTATCGATGGCGGCGCGCAGCGTCACCGTCTTGGAGGTTGACGGGTTGTCGGACGTATTCTTGTACAACACCTGCATGGCCAGATTGGAAATGACCTGGTCCGTGACCGCCGCCTTCTCGACACGAATGTTGTCGATGTACATCGAGGCCCCGGCAAGCGTCCCTCCCGTGCGGTCGAACGTACCGGACACAAACACGAAACTGTAATTGCCCGTCGTCGATACAGTAACGAATTCGGTGTTGGAGCCTCGGGTTCCCCAATCGGCGAATACCAGTTGTGCGACACCCGTGTCGGCGTTCATGAGGTAGGCAACAACGTGATAATCATCGTTGATGTTGTTGGCCTGCCAATCGAACTGCAGCACCATCCCCGCCTCAGCCCTGAAAACATCGCTGTAAGCGGCAGGGCCATGCACAACACCGTAAGGGCTGGTGGTCATACGAGACTCTTCCAGCCTCAGCCTGCCGTTGTCGATCTGGACGATCGGGTTATCGTAACTACCGTAGGAACCGCTGGCACGATCATTGTCGTCTCGCCCTGGGGTCTGACTGGGGTAGTACTGACTGCCGGGCTCGGGTATGACCCACGTCTTGCCGTTGCTGAAGGTAATGCTGGTCACACCAAGATCGATATGGCCGGTATAGGCATTCCACCCAGCGTCGAACGACTGAGAGAAGTCACCATTGACAACCGGAGAGCTGCCGGGAATGGTCGCGTTGTCGAAATTTATCCTCAGGGCTCGACCATCCTGCCCGTTCAGATAACTGTCGATACTGCCGATCTTGAGCAGCGGCTGCCCCGCCCCCATGCCCATGTAAACATTATTGCCCTGAATCGAGATCTGATCCTTGCCCATCGGATCATTCGAGCTGGCAAGGCGCAGGAAGTCTTCGGCCTGCTTGTTATCGGTCACCTCGAACTGGATATAACCGGTGCCATAGTTCTGCCCATTGCTGAGCGTGATTCCGTTCCCGAGTGAAATTTCACCCTGCTGTTCGGTATAGGACTGGTCATTCCAGCCCGACACGGAAAGGGTGTGTCCGTAGCCGGCTACCGCCATGCTTTGGGTCTCGATCACACCACTACTGGCTTCGAGCTCCCAGTCCCCACCTTGCGCCTGAGCGCCGGTCAGGTCGCTGGAGGCTGCCACATCCGCACTCGTCAGCTGCGCCACGCGATCAATGAAAGACTGGCCAGCGTTGTCAGCACCAACCGAGCAGCCATACAGCATCAAATCACCGTCGCTGGTCAGGGACTGACCAATTGCTTCGAGGAGTGCTGCATTTTCAGTGAGGTTGCTTTCATCAAGGGTCAGCGAGCCCAGCTGCAACTGGCCCACATCACCGTGGCTATAGACATGAATAGCGTCAATACCGCTCAACCCTTGCAGGGCATCCCGTACCTGCTCGAGACCGTTCTGACCGCCATCAATCAGGAAAACCTCGACACCACTCTCCAGCCCTTCAACGAGTGTCTGGTGATCTTCGATGCTTGTATCAACGAACGCGACCTCCCGACGAGCACCGCCTTCATTTCCGGTGGGTGCGGGCGCAGCAAAATGAACACTTTGCTCGGCAGATTCACTGTGAACGGCTTCTTCCTGAAACGCCACATCAGTGGTCATCTCCGCCGTGGTCGCAACGACTGCACCATCCAGCAAAATACGTGGCTCAAGCGCTGTAATAAGCGGCTTGCGACGGAAACGTGTCGGACGCGAGTTTTGATTATTCATGTTCTCATCCTTTGTTTACGGCGCCTTACAGTAGCCGCCGAGCATCATTCATCGTGTGGCGGGCAGATCGAAGTACGCGGTGGCACTCATTCCCGATATCAAACCCGAATTGCTGTTCAAGCTTGCCCGCAGCATGACCGTCTGGCTGACGGCATCAACTGTCGGACTGATGGCGGTAATCTTGGCTTCGGCCGACACCGCAAGCTCATCAGCCCGTAAACGCATGGGCAGTCCCGGCTCAAGCCAGGCCAGCCAGGCAGCTGGAACCACGACCTCTGCTTCCAGCTGTTGGTCGCCTACGATCTCGATCAACTCCTGCTGCTGCCTCATGCTTTCATGGGCATTGATCATCAGGGTCATCACCCGGCCATTCCAGGGCGCTCGGATCTCGCACCTGCTGGTGTTCAGGTTGGCAATACGCAATTCCGCCATCGCCTGCTCGTACTCCGACTGGGCCAATGCAATATCCAGTGCACCAATGGAATTCAGAACGCTCAGTTCCTTGGCATTGTCCTGTTTGATACGAGCAGCCCTGACTTCGGCAGCGACCTTCGCTTTCTGGGCTTGGTAAATGTCACAGTCGAGCCCGACCAGAAGGTCCCCCTTTGCGAAGCGATCACCCGGTCTGAACGGCAGCTTGATGACCTTCGCAGCGAGCTCGCCCGATATCACCGCTCGGTCGACGGACTTGATCACAGCCCTCGCTTCAGGCACCTGCTCATTGGCTGAAACACTAAGCGCGAACAACATTCCCGCAGCCATTCTGCCCAGCAATCGCGCCGCCATCAGATCACCTTGCTCGGTGCATCTGCGCCTTCGACAGCGCCCTCGGCCATGTCCTCACCTGACTCCTTCTCAGAAGGAATCACGGGCAATTCAACAGCACCCGTCTGCCATTGGCTGAAACGCTGGTTGACTTCCTTGCTGAGCTCCTGCAACGGCTGCTTGGAGTAATTTTCCGGTAGCAGATCCATACCCATGGAAACGTAAATACGCCCATAACTGTTCTGCAGTTCGGCATAGGCAACATCTCGGCGCAATTCGGCCAATACGGTATTGAGGGACTCTCGGATCAGGTCCAGCTGAGAGGTGCGCCTGGTGCGAGCCGCGTTTTGGGTCTGCTCGCTGATTCGCTCAGCGACGCCCAAGTAGTCACCTGCCAGGTCAAAGCTCTTGCGTGCCTGCTCAAAACGGATCCGCGCCAGGTGTACCTGGGTCAACACCGCCATCGAGGTGGCGAGTCGCTGCTCTTCTGCCAATGCTTCGCGTGTCTTGGCCATCCGACGCTCAGGACCCACCTTGAATACGTCGAACAGGTTCCAGCTGATCTGGGCGCCAAAACTGGTCCAGTCCTGATGCAGCAAGTAATCACTGCTGTCGTTGTAGATGCCTGCGGTCAGGTTGATGCCTGGAAGCATATCGATGATGGCTGCCCGTGCTTCTGCAGCGGAAATCCTTTTCTGGTAGTAGGTCTCCATCAGCTCCGGGCGTTGCTGCAGTGCAATCTCTTCCATTTCCTCCATTGCCAGCGACACCTCTGGCACATTGAAAGAAGGGCTTTCCACATCTGCCAGACTGAAAGTGACCCCCGGCTTCAGCCCCATCAAGCCAGCCAACTCAGTTTTGGCTCCCATGAGTTCCTGTCGCAACGACTGCAGCGCCCGCAGTATGTCAAGCAGTTCACGCTGGTAGAAAAGCGCCTCGAGTGGTGGCAACAAGCGCTGGCTTTCCACTTGACGAGAGTCGCGCAAGGCGTTTGCCGCATCATCAATCAGAGGAGTGACCTTGGTTAACAGGCGCTCGGCCGATACCGCCTTCCAATATGCAGCCCTCACATCCTGCGTAATATTGTGCAGAACCTTGCGCTCGCGCTCCTTGCTGATCAGATAACGGTCCGCATACTGACCGGCCCGCACATAGGAGAGCCCGAAGTCGAGGACATTCCAACTAAAGGCAATATCATGCGTGCCCCGCTCTTTATCCTGAGAGACCGAATAACTCCCACTTGCCGGAGTCAACTCTCCGGTCGCAGGATCAAGCGTGGCGCTTTGCGATGCTGCAAACTCGTCACGCTTCGAATACCCGGCAGATACGGTCAAATCCGGGAGCATTTCATGCTGGACAAGTTCCAGCTGCCCCTGCGCCAATGCTGACTCCAGCGTTTTCAGCTTCTTGTCCCTGTTGTTCAGGACAGCACGGGCAATTGCCTCATCAAGAGAGACGCTACCCTCTACTTGCTGATCACGCGAAAGCAGCGCCATGTCCACGCGAGAGGTAGTCACTACTTGATCCGTCGTAATACTTTCAGGAGTGACGGAACAGCCACTCACAGCGATAGCCAAAGAGGTCAGAATGAAAGATCTTTTAAACACCATTTTTTCCTTTTTATTGAGCCTTACTGGAGCAAAGTTGAAACTTTTTCACTCGCCGAACAAGGGCAGGCACGCACAGCGCCGCAGTCCAGACGGACATTAATGAAGCGAAAACATTACCAAAGGCATAAAAGAAGCGCGCTGCGCTACCCATCGAAACCTAAAGCACTACTCTTTGACAGGTACGATAATTATTACGAGGCACGAAAAACAAGCTAAAAATCAAAGAAGTATCAGTTTAAGCTTACAAGAAGCAGTTTCAGAATCTTTGATAAAAATTAAGCGCTTGGAATCCTCATTTTTTGAACACATATAAATCTCGACTAAGGACCACCTTTAAGTAACTGCGAAAGAATTCATATCGCAACCGAGCACGCCGCTGGCTTGCTCATATCCGCTTATGCGTCACGACACGACCACCAATAAATTGACTAACGCTTTATTGACGCGCATACTCGCCAAATCGTTCTAGGCAGTCGGACTGCAATAAGCACGTGCAAAATCCGTAGCACGATGAAGCCTGACGCTGAACCAACTTCTTCGAGAACTGTCTAACTGGCCGGAAATGTCTCACAGGGTTTGTGGACACTGTCAGTCTCAAAACTCTCAAACCTCTCGGCCAAATTAAAATAGGCATGCAGAATCGCATCGGATTTTCGCGCTGATGGCGAACCGATGGACAAACTATGCCGTGATACAGGCAATAACGGAGGCTTGGCTCCGCGCAAAAGGCTAGCGCAACGCCGCCCTCGCGGCAGATTCCTGCACGGGTCCTGTGAAGACGATTCCCTTGCCAAACACCGATCGAATCGGAAGACTCGCGCCCTGATCCTTCGCCTTACGGCGAAGTCGGCTGAGAATGACTTCTATACGGTGCAGCTCCAGGGAGTCGGCATGCTGGAACAGCAGGTCATGCAGCGCTTCCTTGCTGAATATCTGGTTAGCCGAGCGCATCAGGATTTTCAGCAGCCCGAACTCCTGAAGCGACAACGCAAGGCGCTGACCTTGAGGTCCGATTACGTAGAGGCCATCGCCCCCTAACCGCCACTGCCCGAGCGGATCGTCCATCCTGACAGGAGAGTCTTCCTGGCCTATCGCGCCCCGCTGCAGACGCAACCCCAAGGCGCGCAGCGAAGCATCGAGCCGGGCAAAATTGACCGGTTTGACCAGAAATAGATCGGCACCCAGGTTCAGCCCGCGCAGCCGCTCCTGCTCTCCACCGCGGGCAGTAAGGACGACGACTCCGTAGCTAGCCAGATTGTGCAGGTAGTGAACGACGCTGAATCCGTCCTCGCCGGGCAGTCCCAGATCGACTAGAACAATATCCACCGGATTACGGTGCAGTTCCCTCCAGAACGCCTCGGCACTTGCCGCCCCCCAGACGCTATATTCTTTGTGCCGCAGGAAGAACAGCAGCTCGTCCCGCAAGTCGTCGTTATCCTCGATCAGGCCAATTCTCAGACACGGCAGATTCATCACAGCTCACGAAAGTCAGGAATGGTGAAAACAAAGCGGCATCCGGCTGCCGTATTGCGCGCGAGACTAAGGTCGCCCGAGTGAGCCTGAAGGATCTGCCTGCTGACGTACAGCCCCAGTCCTACGCCTCGCACACGCTGATCGGAATCGTTGGCCTGCCGGTAACGCTCAAAGATAAAACCGACGAGTGACTCCTCAATACCATTACCGGAGTCGGTCACGCTGATTGCCCAACCGTCATCGGCACGCATCAGTTCGATCAGGATAGTGCCTTGTGTCGAATACTTAACCGCGTTGTCGATCACGTTGGAAAGAGCGATACGCATCAGCGCGGGATCAACCTCGGCCAGCATCTGGATTGTTTCGCTTTCTGCCACGACTGCACCATTGGCTTTCAAGATCCAGCGATGGTGATCGGAGAGCTGAACAAGCGATGCCGCCGAAACGATCAGTTCAACTAGACAAGTCTCCTTGCGCGCGACGTACAACTCGCCTGCGTCCAAGCGGGCGTCGGCCAGGCAATTGTCAGTCAGCTGTACGAGCCGCTCGCTGGCTCGCCCGATCCGGTTGTAGCGCAAGACCTGCTCACTCGAGACCTCCAGCAGCCGCAGGTTTTGCAGACTGGCCGATATCACTGCCAGCGGGGTCCGAAATTCATGAGCGACAAGGCCCATGAACTGGCGCTGGTGAAATCTCGCCTCGCGTTCCACTTGCAGCTCACGGGCCAGCTGGGCCTTGTCCACTTCCTGAAGGCGGCGATCACGAACCTGAAAGACAACAATCGCGCACACGAGCAGCATGTTCACCACCAGCGCCATCTGCCACACCGCGTAGATTTCCTGGCGAAAAGGCACCCACCCGAACACTGAGAACAGACCGAATAAACTGACGATAATGCAGATCAGCGGACTGGCACCCAATAGCAGGACGGAATACGGAGGCCGGTATCGCGCCCAGATATAAAGCCCAGAAGCGAGACATAAAAAACCCGTTGGCAGGTACAGCACAGTCATTACGCCGACAGCTTCTCCATACAAATCCAGCGGTATGCACACCAGCAGCATAACGGTAAAGCCACTGACCCCCATCACCAGCCGGTACGCCCACGGCAGCCACTTTCGCAGACCCAACGTTTCGGCTGCCATCCATAGCAGGGCGGCAAATGAAAGCACAGTCAGGCTGCCCGTAAGATAGTGCTGCAGCAGCCAGCCGATACCAGGCACCGACCAGGCGACAAAACCCTGTACAGAGGCTACCAGTCCGTAGGCCATAGACATCGCCGCGACCGACCAGAGCAGCCGATTCCTGAGCACGATAGCCAGCGTTAGCGCCATCAGGCTGGACAATGCCGCCAAACCAAAATAGGCGCTCCAGAGACCGGTTGCACGCATCGCCTGCGATGTAAATTCAGTAGGGAGCCAGAACTCCAGCCGTAGCAACATTGAACTGCTACTGGCGACCCTCAACACGACCTCGTAACCCACCTCGCTTGTCGGTATGACAAATAATGCGAAGCGGCCGTCCACGTCACCTATTACACCGCGATGAGTATCGCCGGCACGGCGTTCCTTCCAGACGCCTCCTGATACAAGCGGGCGATAGAAAAATCGAACGTCGTCAAGGTAATTCTGCCGCAGCTGCATCCAGCGCTCGCCCTCAGCGAATGCAGTAGCCGGCAACTCGAAGCGCAGCCAGTAGGCAGAACGTGTATATCCTTCGGATAAACCATCCGAGCGGCCCTGCTTGGGGCCAGCCTGCAGAATCGGCAAGACCTCATCTCGCGTCAGCTCCCCAGAGACGTCTTCGTAGACGCTATACGGAAGTTCGCGACCGAGTGTCAGTGGTGCCGCCTGGGCTGGCAGGCACAGTAGCCAGAGGAGTACTGACAGAAGCGAAGAGATGACAATTTTCACGATTGCTCTACATGCCAAATGCAGGGGCAATTTAACCATAGGCTGACTGTACTGCGAGACGTCACGCATGAGATTCCACTGACACCTCGCACAGTTGCTAAGGCAACCAAAATGCCTACTTCAAGACTCTCGAAACCCAGCAGGCACAAAAAAATCCAGTCACCGCTAAGTGACTGGATTTCTAGGGATTTTTGGTCGGGACGGAGTGATTCGAACACTCGACC
>ERZ869909.2984-NODE-2984-length-10319-cov-4.560242_pt1 | contig 10319 bp, 11 predicted proteins | sample MGYA00520892_ERZ869909 | MGnify/ENA primary metagenome ERZ869909 (study PRJEB32215, sample SAMEA104723947) | bioreactor metagenome | biome: bioreactor; feature: anaerobic bioreactor; material: water | place: China | collected 2015-03-12 ... | reverse complement strand
CCGACGATCGGCACCACCACGAAGGTGATCTCGATGAAGTCGAGAATGAAGCCGAGCAGGAAGATCACCAGCATCACGATCAGGGTCGCCCCCACCACGCCGCCTGGCATCGCCTCGAACAGCCCGGTGACCAGTTCCTCGCCACCATAGGCGCGGAATACCAGCGAGAACAGCGCCGCCCCGATCAGGATCAGGAAGACCATGCTGGTCACCTGGGCGGTGGTACGCACCACCTCGCGCAGCATGGCCAGGTTCAGGCGGCGGTTGACCAGGGCCAGAAGGAAGGCGCCCATGGCCCCTACCGCCGAGGCTTCGGTTGGCGTGGCGAAGCCGCCGAGTATCGAGCCGAGCACCGCGACGATCAGCAGCACTGGAGGGATCAGCCCCTTGATCAGCAGTGGCCAGATGCTGCCGCGATGCCCCAGTTCATCCATCAGTGACTGTCGGTCGGCGGCGGGGGCGGCCTCGGGCTTCAGCCAGGCCACCGCCGTCAGGTAGATGATATAGGCCACCACCAGCAGCAGGCCGGGGATCAGTGCCCCGACGAACAGATCGCCCACCGACACCGTCTTGGGACTCCAAACCCCCATGGACAGCTGGGCCCGCTGGTAGGCGTTGGAGAGGACGTCACCGAGCAGCACCAGGGCGATGGATGGGGGGATGATCTGCCCGAGGGTGCCGGTGGCGCAGATGGTGCCGGTGGCAAGCGAGGGTGAATAGCCGCGCTTGAGCATGGTGGGCAGCGACAGCAAACCCATGGTCACCACGGTGGCGCCGACGATGCCGGTGGAGGCGGCCATCAGCATGCCCACCAGGATCACCGAGATTCCCAGCCCTCCGCGCAGCGTGCCGAAGAGCATCGCCATGGCGTCGAGCAGGGTTTCGGCAATCTTCGACTTCTCCAGCAGCACGCCCATCAGCACGAACAGTGGCACCGCCAGCAGGGTGGTGTTGGTCATGATGCCGTAGAGCCGGTTGGGCATGGCGCCCAGCATGCGTGACTCGAAGTGAACCGGCACGCCCATGTTCTGCAGCAGCATTCCGAGGCCGGCAAACATCAGCGCGGTGCCGGCCAGTGCCAGCGCTACCGGGTAGCCGAGCATCAGCACCAGGCAGACGGTAAAGAAGAGAATCAGCGGCATGAAATCGAGGAGAAATTCCACGTCAGAGCACCTCCCCGTGGTCGGGGGTGTTGCCCGGCGCCTTGCCGCGCAGTATCAGCACCTGACGAATCACCTGGGCGATGCCCTGAATCAGCAGCAGGCCCATCATCACCAGGATCAGCGACTTGAGTAGATAGACGCCGGGTATGCCGGCGTCCGGCGAGCGCTCGAGTATGGCCCAGCTGCTCCTGACGTAGCCGTAGCTGCCGATACCGATGAAGAGCACCACTGGGAACAGAAGGAACAGGGTTCCCAGCAGGTCGATCCAGGCACGGCCACGATCGGACAGCTTGCGATAGAAGATGTCGACGCGCACATGGCCATCGTGGCGCAGGGTCCAGGCGGCGCCCAGCATGAAGACCATGGCGTGCATGTACATGACCGACTCCTGCATCACGACACTATGGATGCCCAGGGCGTAGCGCATCACCACGATGGCAAACTGCACCAGCATCATGATGATTACCAGCCAGGCGATAAAGCGGCCCACGACCTCGGTAAAGCCGTCGAGCCATGCGAGCAGGACCGGATCTCGGTTCGCAGTTGGCATGGGGGTCTCTCGTTGTCGAAACGGATAGGGGACGCATCATCGCCGATTCGGCGTGATGCGTCATCCCCGCGTCTCAACGACAGGCGACGGGATCAGGCCGAGTGCCAGCGAGTATGGTGCTTGAGAAGGTCGCCGAGGATATCCCGGCAGGCCGCGGGGAGGGCCAGGTCGACGGCGATCGGCAGGTGGTCGGAGAAGAGGTGGTCGAGCACGCGTACGTCGCGAGCCTCCAGCGAGCTGGAGATCAAGATGTGGTCCAGGGCGCGACGGGGCTGCCAGGAAGGGTAGCTGAGCAGCGGGCGCACGGGATGCAGCGGCAGCGAGGCGCAGAAACGGGAGTGGCTGTGCAACTGATCCGGGGTGCAATTGAGATCGCCCATGACTACCACATGACGCAGCGGCTGGATGATTTCACTGAGGTAGTCGAGCTGGCGAACCCGGCCGCGATGGCTAAGAGCCAGGTGGGCAACGAACAGGTGGAGCGCGTCCGGCCCATCCCCGTAGCGGGCGTGGATGGCGCCCCGCCCGGGGAGCGTGCCGGGCAGGCGATGCTCTTCGACCTGGGTGGGTGCGAGGCGCGAGAGCAGTCCGTTGCTATGCTGGGCAAAGCGCCCCAGGTTGCGGTTCAACTGTTGGTAGTGATGGGGAAAGCCGCCATGGGTGGCCAGGTACTCGACCTGGTTGACATGGCTTGAGCGAAAGCTGCCCCCGTCGACTTCCTGCAGCCCCACTATGTCGAAGCGCCCCAGCACCTCGCTGACCATGCTGAGGCGGTTCGTGCGCTGGGGATGCGGCAGCAGGTGCTGCCAGCTTCGGGTCAGATAGTGATGATAGGCCGACGTTTGAATCCCCACCTGCATGTTGAAGGTGAGGAGCTTCAGGTGACCGCCCTCGAGGGGCGGTGTCTTTGCATCGGCCAGACGGGACATCTCTTTCGACACGGCCTATTCTTCTCGTGCCTGTTCTTCTCGCTCCTGGCGAACCCTCTCGACCAGGGCATCGGCAATCTGGGGCATGTTGTCCAGGCTGCCGGCGCTGCTGGGCGTGACCAGGTAGCGGCCGTCCACGACCAGTGCCGGCACGCCCATCAAGCCCATGGCACGCATGCGGGCATGGGCCTGGTTGACCTGGGACTTCACGGCGAAGGCGTTCAGTGCCTGACGAGCGTCGTCTTCGCTGACACCGTAGTCGCTGAAGAAGACGGCAATGCTGTCGGCATCGATCAACCGTTGGCCATTCTCATGGATGGCTTCGAAGATGTCGGCATGTGCCTCCTCGCGAATGCCCAGCTCTTCGGCGGCATAGAAGACCGTCGCATGGGTATTCCAGTCGCCGCCCATGGTAGCCGGCAGATGGACGATGGTGACGTCGTCGCCGAGAGTCTCGTACCAGTTCTCTACGGCGCCCTGCAGGTTGTAGCAGTGCGGGCAGCCGTACCAGAACGCCTCGGTGACCTCGATCTGATCGTCGGCGACACGGGACTCGACGCGCTCGGGGAGCACCTCGTAGTGCTGGCCTTCCACCAGGGTGGCGGCCGAGGCCAGCGCCGACAGGCCGAGGCCGGCCAGGGCCATCAATGCGGTCTGGATTAAACGGGAAGACTGGGACATTGCGTTGTCACTCCTTGGAGATGCCGTATTCGCCTGGCGAATGGTAGGGTCAGCGCCGGTTATGCTCGTCACTTGGAGCCCTGGGAGAGGCCAGGGTTCCGAGACGAACCGAAACAGCGAAGGCGGCCATGGGCCGCCTTCCTGGACCGGCAATGAGCCGGGCCGCGCTGACGCCGGAATCAGTGCAGGCCGAGGATGTAGTTGGCCACGGCTGCCATGTCGTCGTCACTCATCTTGGCGGCGATATCGCCCATCATGTTGGAGGGGTCGTTGGCTCGCTCGCCCGAGGCGAAGTCCTGCAGGGTGGCGATGGTGTACTCGGCGAACTGGCCGGACAGGCCCGGGTAGATGGCGGTATGGATACCCTCGCCGCTGGGGCCGTGGCAGGCTGCACAGGCGGGAATGCCCTTGGACATGTCGCCGGCACGGTAGAGCTCCTGGCCGCGGGCGATCAGCAGTTCATCGGGGTCCGCCTGGCCGATGTTGGCATCCTGCTCGGCATAGAACGCGGCCACGTCCCAGGCGTCCTGGTCGGAGAAGTCGTCGACTTGGCCGACCATCTCGGGGACCAGCCGCTCGCCGTCACGGATATCCATGATCTGCTTGGCCGTGTAGCTCATCTGCTGACCGGCCAGGTGCGGGAAGGAGCTGGCGGGGCTGATGCCGCTTTCTCCATGACAGGCAGCGCAGGGCTGCGCCAGCTCGCGTCCGGCTGCCGCATCGGCATCCGCTTCCAGGTCCGCGTGGGCGGCGCCAACGGCGCCGATGGTAAATGCCAGGCTTGCCAGTAACTTTCTCATCGCTGTTTCACTATGCCGTTGTGTTGTTTACCGGTACGCACCCTGGGTGCCGCCCGGTCCTCGCAGGTTCCAGGCCGGGGTTGCCCTGTCCGAAGCGCCGGTTCCGCCGGTCGCTGACGGCAAGAGCGCGGTGGTACACTAGCGCGCCCAGGTCGCAGAGAAAAAGACGCTGCATTATAACGAATCAAGCCCGTCTCGGGAATGCAGGTCAAGCCCCGGCGACGTGATACATCTACTCCTTTCGGCAGGACCTCGACGCCATGGCCCAATTCCACTACCCGACAGCGCGCTTCATGACCAGTGCGCCGACCCTCGCCCAGTGCCCGCCCGACGAAGGGGCCGAGGTCGCCTTTGCCGGCCGCTCCAATGCGGGAAAATCCAGTGCCATCAATACCCTGACACGGCAGAAGGCGCTGGCGAGAACCTCGCGCACCCCGGGGCGCACGCAGCTGATCAATCTCTTCTCGCTGGGTGACGACACCTCGCGCCGGCTGGTCGACCTGCCCGGCTACGGCTATGCCAAGGTACCCGAGGAAGTCAAACGCGAGTGGCAGCGTCATCTGGCGGAGTATCTGCGCGGACGCCGTTCGCTCAAGGGCGTGGTGCTGGTGATGGACGTGCGCCATCCGCTCACCGAGTTCGACCAGACCCTGCTGGGCTGGGCCGACGAGCAGGAGATGCCGGTTCATATCCTGCTGACCAAGTCTGACAAGCTCAAATCCGGTGCCGCCAAGAGTGCGCTCCAGCAGGTGCGCAGCCGGCTCCTGGAGTGGGAGGACCTGGTCAGCATCCAGCTGTTCTCTTCGCTCAAGCGCGAAGGCGTCGATGAGGCCAGCCGGCGACTCGACAGTTGGCTGGCCGGCCCGGAGTAGTCGTTCCGGTACGTTATCAGCCTTGCTCTGCTCCTAGCGAATGCAGCAGCCCGGGCAGTTCCCGCACGTGATTCAGCCGATGAATGCCGGCGGGCAGGGGCAAGTCATCGACATGGGGTGAAATCCAGGCGACCTGCATCCCCAGGCGACGAGCCGGTTCGACATCCTCGCGCCAGGAGTCGCCCACGTGGAGGGTTTGGGCCGGTGAGGTGCCGAGCCGAGCCAGGGCGGCCAGGAAGGGGCGCGCATCGGGCTTGGGGGCGAGAAGCTCGCCGGCGGCGATGGCCACCGGGAAGTGGCGACCCAGCGGCAGTCGGCGTATATCCACGTTACCGTTGGTGATGCTGGCGAGCCGATAGTCTCGGCCCAGCGTCGACAGCAGGGATTCCACCTCCGGGTGCGGCGTGACCCTATGGCGCAGCAGCATGAAGCGATCCATGGCGGCACCGGCCCATGACCGGGCGGCATCGGCCTCCAGCCCATACTCTCCCAGCAGCCACTGAAGCGCCTGCTCGCGCAGCCAGGTGAAGTCACCGCGGCGCAGCGGATGCGCGGCGGCCAGCTCCCGGCGTCGGTCTAAGAAGGTCTCCAGCGGGAAATGCTCGGCGAAGCGTCGTGCAGGGGCCTGGCCCTGGTTGCGCTGCCATGACGCCAGCGTCTCATCGAGCCAGGCGTAGTGCCCGGTCTCGGTCTCGACCATCACCTGATGGTTGTCCCACAGGGTGTCGTCGAGGTCGAAGGTGAGGGCCTGGAATCGGATCCTTGCACACATGACGGTCACTCCCCGGGCGGATTGGCGGGGCGTCGGCGGGCACGGGGGTGCGCCGCGTCGTAGGTGGCGGCCAGGTGCTGCCAGTCGAGCTTGGTGTAGACCTGGGTCGTGGAGAGGTTGGCATGTCCCAGCAGCTCCTGGACGGCACGCAGGTCCTGGCTCGACTCCAGCAGATGGCTGGCAAAGGAGTGTCGAAGCCGGTGCGGGTGAAGATGCTCCGGCAGGCCTCGGCGCCGGGCGAGTTCGGCCATGCGCTTCTGGATGGCGCGATGCCCCAGCCGGGCCCCCCGCGAGCCGACGAAGAGCGCCTTTTCACCCGGGCCAGCCAATGCGGGGCGCAGGCTCATCCACTGTTGCAGAGCCCGCCTTGCGCTGCTGCCTACCGGCACCTGACGCGGCTTGCTGCCCTTGCCCATCACCCGGACCCGGCGCGGCTCCAGGTCACCCAGGTCGAGACCGGCGAGCTCGGCCAGGCGCAGCCCGCTGGAGTAGAAGAGCTCCAGCATCGCCTGGTCGCGGGTCGCCAGCGGCGAGCCGTCGTGGGGAGTGTCGAGCAGGTGAGCCAACTGGTCCACGTCCAGCGGCTTGGGCAGATGGGCGGGCTGGCGCGGTGCCGGCACCAGCTCGACCGGGTTGTGGCCCAGCAGGCCAGTGTGGCGCAGGAAGTTGGCAAAGTGAGAGGCGGCTGCCCGGCGACGGGCCAGGCTGCGTGGCGCCAGCCCGCGGCTGCGCTCGGCGCCGAGGAAGCGGCGGACCGTGCCGACCTTCAGCTCGGCTCCGTCCTCGATGCCCTGCGCCTCCAGGAACTCGGCCAGCGAGGCCAGGTCCTGGCGATACGCTGCCACGGTGGCGGGGCTCGCGGTGCGCGCCAGCTCGCTCAGGCACGCGCCGAGCTGTCGGCGCAGGGCGCTCTCAGCCATGGGGTGAGGGGCTCAGACGCATCAGCAGCCGCGCCAGTACGTCGCCGAGGTATTCGGTGAACAGGGTATCCATGCTGGCGCGAAAGTGGTCCGGGTCGGGGCTGGCCATGACCAGGTAGCCCATCGGCTCCCCCAGGGTCAGGCGTGCCAGGGCGCAGGAGCCGGACTGGCGGGGCGCCTGGACATGGGGCAGCAGCCGGCTCCAGTCGGTCTGGGTCAGCCGCGTGCATCGGCTGGCGCGGCCGTCGAGAAGGGCGGCCAGACGGACGCCGGCATGGTCGTCGAGCACCTGCCGCGGTGCCTGGGGAGGCAGCGGCTCATGGTCGGTGAGTTCCGCCGGGCACCACAGGGCCACTGCCGGTATCTGGAAGCGCTCGGCCATCTGTGTGGCCAGCGTCTGGCCCAGGGTGTCGGCATCCTCGGCTTCCAGCAGCGCCAGCACCAGTTCGCGGGTGCGGCGGAACTGGGCCTCGTTGTGGCGCGCCGACTCCAGCAGTTGCTCCAGGCGCCATTCGGCCTGCTCGGCGCGACGCCGCAGATCGTAGACCAGGCGCTCCAGTAGCGACGTGGTGCCCTGGGCCTCGGGGTGCGGCACCTTGAGCTGCTGGAGCAGGCCTTCGCGGCCGACGAAGAAGTCCGGATGGCGTGCCAGCCATTCTGCTACCCGATCGGGATCCAGGGTCTTGCGCGGTTCGTGGGCGGCTCGGGTCATACAGGTGCTCCTTCGGATGATGGGCTTCAGGCCGAATCGGTCAGGCCAGGGCGACGCGCCCGTCGTAGACACGCTCGGCGGGGCCTGTCATGCGCAGCGAGGCATTCTCCGCCGGCCACTCGATGCGCAGGTCGCCACCACGCAGATGCACGGTGACCGGGCTTTCCAGCAGTCCCTGGCGAATGCCACAGGCCACCGCGGCGCAGGCGCCGGTGCCACAGGCCAGTGTCTCCCCACTGCCGCGCTCATACACCCTGAGACGGATCTCGTGTGGTGACACGACCTCCATGAAGCCTACATTGACCCGGCGTGGAAAGCGCGGGTGATGTTCGATGGCGGGGCCGAGGCGCTCGACGGAAGCCACCTCGACATCGTCGACCCGCAGCACGACATGGGGGTTGCCCATGGACACCGCCCCCACCTCGACGCGCTCCCCGTCCACCTCCAGTACATGGCGCAGCCGGTCCTCGTCGGCCTCGAACGGCAGCGCCTGGGGGGCGAAGCGCGGCACGCCCATGTCCACCGTCACCTGGCCGTCGTCCTCGACCAGCAGGGTCAGGGGGCCGCCGCTGGTCTCCACATGGATCTCGTGCTTGTGGGTCAGGCGCTGGTCGCGTACGAAGCGGGCGAAGCAGCGCGCCCCGTTACCACAGTTCTCCACTTCACTGCCGTCGGCATTGAAGATGCGGTAGCGGAAATCCATGTCCGGATCCCGCGGCGGCTCGACGATCAGCAACTGATCGAAGCCGATGCCGAAGCGACGATCGGCCAGTTGCCGGATCTGCTCGTCCCGCAGACGGGCACGCTGGGTGACCAGGTCGATGACCATGAAGTCGTTGCCGAGGCCATGCATCTTGGTGAAGTGGAGCAGCATCAGCGTGTCTCCCCGTGCGCGTCGTCGGGTAGTAGCGACTCGCCGGCCCACAGGTCCTCGATTGACTCGCGTCGCCGCACGATGTGGTAGCTCTCGCCATCCACCATGACCTCGGCCGGCCGTGGACGGCTGTTGTAGTTCGACGCCATGGTGAAGCCGTAGGCGCCGGCCGAGCGTACCGCCAGCAGGTCACCGGCGGTGATGGCGAGTTCGCGGTCCTTGCCCAGGAAGTCGCTGGTCTCGCACACCGGGCCCACCACGTCGTAGAGCGCGCTGTCCCGGGTGTGACGGGCATCCACCGGAATGATCGCCTGCCAGGCCTGATAGAGCGAGGGACGGATCAGGTCGTTCATGCCGGCATCGATGATGGCGAAGTTCTTGGTTTCGCCGTGCTTGAGATACTCCACCCGGGTCAACAGTACACCGGCGTTGGCGGCGATGGAGCGGCCCGGCTCGAACAGCAGGGTCAGGTTCGCGCCATGGGGCCACTGGGCCAGGCGTTCCAGCAGTGAAGCCGCATAGTCGAAGGGCTGGGGCGGGCGCTCGTCACGGTAGGGCACGCCCAGGCCGCCGCCCAGGTCCAGGTGCTCGACGGTGATGCCGCGCTCACGCAGGCGCTCCAGCAGCAGCAGCAGGCGATCCAGGGCGTCCAGAAAGGGGGCGAGTTCGGTGAGCTGCGAACCGATGTGGCAGTCCAGGCCGACGATCTTGATGCCGGGCAGGGTTTCGGCCAGTTGGTAGACCGACAGCGCCTCCTCTACGGGAATGCCGAACTTGTTGCCCTTCAGGCCGGTGGAGATATAGGGGTGGGTGCCGGCGTCGACGTCCGGGTTGACCCGTAATGAAACCGGGGCCACCTTGCCCAGCCGGCTGGCCACGGCGCTGAGGCGCTCGAGCTCCGGGCGCGACTCCACGTTGAAGCACTTGATGCCCACATCCAGCGCCCGGGCCATCTCGGCTTCCTGCTTGGCCACGCCGGAGAAGACCACCTTCCCCGGGTTGCCACCAGCCGCCAGCACGCGCTCCAGCTCGCCCAGGGAGACGATGTCGAAGCCGGCGCCGAGGCGGGCCAACAGGCCCAGCACCGCCAGGTTGGAGTTGGCCTTCACCGCGTAGCAGATCAGGTGCGGGTGACTGCCCAGCGCCTCGGTATAGGCGCGGAAGTGTCGTGCCAGGGTCGCCTTGGAGTAGACGTAGCAGGGGGTGCCGACCTCGTCGGCCACCCGCGACAGTGGGACTTCCTCACCGTAGAGCACGCCGTCGCGGTATTCGAAGTGGTCCATGTTCAGCTCTCGTCTTCGGAGTTGTCCGCATCGGAAGCGGCCGGGTTGCCGTAGCGTTCGGCGGCCGGCTCGTCGTCCGGCAGGTAGAGCGGACCCGTCTGGCCGCAGCCGGTCAGCAGCAGTATGAGGGCGGCCAAGGCCAGGCGGCGTCTCATGACCGGCCTTCCTGGCGGCCGTGGGAGGAGAGTGCCACCAGGGCGTCTCGGGCACGCTGGGCGGCGGCCCTCACCTGGTTGGGGGCGGTGCCGCCGATATGGTTGCGCGCGGCCACCGAGCCTTCCAGGGTCAGCACCTCGAACACGTCGGCCTCGATGGTAGCGGAGAACTGACGCAGTTCCTCGAGGGTCATCTCGGAAAGATCCCGCCCTTCACGCAGGCCGAAGGCCACCGACTGGCCGACGATCTCGTGGGCATCGCGGAAGGCGACGCCGCGGCGGACCAGGTAATCGGCCAGGTCAGTGGCGGTGGAGAAGCCGCGGCGGGCGGCTTCATACATGCTTGCCTTGCGCGGCGTGATGGCCGGTGCCATGTCGGCGAATGCCTTGAGGCAGTCGCGCACGGTATCGAGAGTATCGAACAGTGGCTCCTTGTCCTCCTGGTTGTCCTTGTTGTATGCCAGGGGCTGGGACTTCATCAGCGTCAGCAGGCCGATCAGGTGGCCATAGACGCGACCGGTCTTGCCGCGTACCAGCTCGGGCACGTCGGGATTCTTCTTCTGCGGCATGATCGAGGAGCCGGTGCAGAAGCGGTCAGGCAGGTCGAT